>OHNK01000248.1_pt1 | contig 42956 bp, 26 predicted proteins | sample 1569551 | NCBI WGS metagenome assembly OHNK01 (sample SAMEA3879518, study PRJEB24766) | human gut metagenome | biome: human-associated habitat; feature: feces | place: USA | collected 1985/1987 | reverse complement strand
GGGATCATTAGCCTTTTTATTTTAATACACTATATAGAATCGCGGAGACGCTTACCTACCTTGGCTTTTACAGCTTGTCTAGTCTGCTAAATTTTTATTATCTATAGCTGGCAGGAGAAGTATTAATAGATGGCTTCCAGACTATTATAAGAAAACTTCTTTTCTATAAGGGATAAACTTCTTTTGTATAGGACCTAAACTTTCTTTGCATTATAAGAAAACTATAAATGCAAGCTTTGATTATATAAATGCAAGTTCCATTTATATAATTGCAAGTTCTGTTTTTATAAACGCAACTTTCATTTATAGATTGCATTTAATGAAAAGTAAGTTTGCATACTGGTAATAGGAAGTTTACCTATAATCAAAAGAGAGTTTGTTATTAATGAAAGAGAGGGTAGTTAGTAATGGATAAGGAAGCAGGTCAGGTATGTCTTCAGAAGCATAGATAGAGAAGTGCCATGTAGGATTAGGAAACCGGTGGGTGAAGGGTGGGTGAAAGCACAGCCTTCACCCGCTAATGCCGATGAACAGGGTATTGTGAAAGGTGAAGGCTGTATCTGTAATGTTTGAGGTATTGATTTAGTTATATTCATATTATCTTCGATACAAATATAATCGGTCTTTCTTTGAAAAAGGGATATATATCTGTCAAAGAGGGCTGTTTATCATTCAGCAGCCATTGAAAACGAAAAGAAAAATTCTAATTCGACCTTGATGAGTGAATTTTAGACCCGATATATGGGAGAACCCTTTATCTTTGCACTTACATCATTCTTACGTCTAATATTAACAAACTACCATGAAAAATTTGCTGCTATTAGTCTTCGTTATTTTAACCACACTCGATTTACGTGCGCAAGCGTATCCGCAGGTGATACTGTCGGGCGATTATCCCGACCCTTCTATCCTGCGTGACGGTAACGATTACTACATGACACATTCTCCTTTTTATTATGCTCCCGGATTCTTAATCTGGCATTCGCAGGACTTGGTGAACTGGGAACCGGTTTGCAGGGCAGTGCCCGAATACAAAGGTTCGGCTATGGCACCCGACCTTATTAAATATAAGGGACGTTTTTATATCTATTATCCTGCTGCCGGAACCAATTGGGTAGTTTGGGCGGATCATATTACAGGACCTTGGAGTGAACCGGTAGACCTGAAAGTGGGTGGCATTGATCCGGGACATATTGCGGATAAGGATGGAAACCGCTATCTTTTTGTAGACAAAGGAGAGGTGATTCGTCTCACTGACGACGGATTGGCTACTATCGGGAAGAAACAGAAAGTGTATGACGGATGGAAATATCCGAAACATTGGAAGACCGAATGCATGTGTCTCGAATCTCCGAAACTGACTTATCATAATGGCTATTATTACATGACTTCCGCACAAGGAGGAACCGCCGGGCCGGCAACCAGTCACATGGCGGTTTCCGCACGCTCGAAGAACATTACCGGGCCTTGGGAAAATTCTCCTTACAATCCGATTGTGCATACGTATAGCGCAGACGATAACTGGTGGTCGAAAGGACACGGAACGCTGATTGACGATGTGAACGGTAATTGGTGGATGGTTTTTCATGCGTATGCCAAAGGTTACCATTCTTTGGGTCGCCAGACCTTGATTGAACCCGTTGAGTGGACGTCAGACGGCTGGTATCATACCAAACCTACTTCCAAGCCGATAAAGCCTCAAAAGCAAATTAATCATGGACTCGAACTTTCCGACCATTTCGAAGGGAAGACTTTAGGACTTCAATGGACATTCTGGAAAGAGTATCCGATGAAATCCGTTTCACTGAAAGGCAACAGCTTGTTTGTCGAAGGTAAGGGAACCGAACCGAAAGACGGCAGATTGCTGTTGGTAACTCCTACGGATAAGAACTATGAAATATCGGCGGAAGTGACGGTCGGAAAAAACAATACCGCAGGATTGCTGCTGTTTTATAGTGAGGATGTCTATGTCGGAGTCGTTTCTAACGGGAAAACGTTTACTGTTTATCAAAATGCGGAGAAGAAACTGGAAGTGCCTAATAAGGTAGGCAAACATTTTTTCGCAAGGATTCATAATCAGGGGCATCATGTAAGTATACAGATAAGTAAGGATGGCAAAGAATGGAGCTCTTTGGCGGAATCTCTGGATGTATCACGTATGAACCACAATAACTACGGTGGTTTCTATGCATTGCGTCCCGCATTGGTTTCTCTTGGAAAAGGGAAAGCGCAGTTCAACCGTTTCGTGTATAAAAATGCTGTCCCGAAAGAAGAGGATATGGGGGCTTACCTGATGGTATTCCACAAAGACGACACACATAGCCTTCACATGGCCGTCAGCTCCGACGGATATAGTTTTACAGCTTTGAATGACGGTAAACCGGTAATTGCCGGTGATACCATTGCCGATCAGAAAGGAATACGCGACCCTCATATCTATCGTGGACCGGATGGTGCTTTCTATCTGGCCATGACCGACTTGCATATCTATGCCAAGAAGGATGGCTATCGGAATACGGAATGGGAACGTGACGGCGGCAGATATGGTTGGGGAAACAACCGGGGACTGGTACTTATGAAATCATGGGACCTGATAAACTGGAAACGTACCAATATCCGTTTCAATAAATTGTCAGCCGCTTATAGTGAGATTGGTTGTGCCTGGGCACCGGAAACCACCTTTGACGCGGAACAAGGCAAGTTGATGATTTACTTCACCATGCGTTACAGAAACGAACTGAACCGGCTGTACTATGTATATGTGAATGACGCGTTTGACAAATTGGAATCCATGCCTCAATTGTTGTTCGAATATCCTGATAAGAAATCGGCGGCTATCGACGGAGACATAACAAAGATTGGCGACAAGTATCACATGTTTTATGTATCTCATGACGGGACGGCCGGAATCAGGCAGGCGGTTTCCGATAAAATCAACAGCGGTTATGTATTCGATCCTCGTTGGTACGACTCGGAACCCAAAGCCTGTGAAGCCCCGAATGTATGGAAACGGATTGGCGAAGATAAGTGGGTGCTGATGTACGATTGCTATGGCATCAACAAACATAATTTCGGTTTTACGGAAACTTCCGATTTTATAAACTTCACTCCATTGGGACATTTTAATGAAGGCGTGATGAAAGCGACTAACTTCACTTCTCCAAAGCATGGAGCCGTCATTCACCTGACGCGTGATGAAGCGGAAAAACTGAAAGAATATTGGGAAAATCGAAAACAATAAGTAAAAAACATAAACCTTGTATTTATCATAGAAAAACAAATAATGACCAAGAAAAAAGAAATGATGACCTATAATTGGAGCTTAATGAACGATTATTAGACGTATCTTTATTTATAAAGCTTTACTTTTGCGATGAATCTAACATTCTAATATATAGCTGCCATGAAAGCAAAACTTGCGCTACTTTTATTGTACATAATTTTGTCATCAGGACTTTCTGTCGTTATTGCACAGGAAAACATATTCATTGTCCGGCAACCGGATTATCAGAAAAGCCCTTATACGGGAATGACGAGACGGCATTGGATACAGGCAGGTGAGTATTTATTAAAAGGTGCATTTAATTACATACATACGTTGGACGACCAAATGTATTTCCCGAAACAACTGGAAAAGACATATCCGCAAAGTGAAGGGCAAGTTCCGGTGGCAAAACTGGAAGGGCTTGCGCGTACTCTGTTTATAGCCGCCCCTCTTCTGAAAGATAATCCCGAACTGGAGATGAACGGGATAAAGGTGGCGGATTATTATCGCCATCAACTGATAAATATATCTAATCCGGAAAGCCGGAGCTTTATTCCGCATCGTAAGGGGGGACCCAGTCAGACATTACTGGAACTGGGTTCGTTGGCAATCTCTATGAAAGCGGCACAGGAAGTGTTATGGAATCCTCTGACAAAAGAACAGAAAGATGCGTTGGCGGCTACCATGTTGAGTTACGGAGAAGGACCTACTATCGGTTCCAACTGGATGTTCTTCAATGTGTTTATCTTGAGTTTTCTGAAAGACCAGGGATATGCTGTGAATGAAAGATATCTGGAGTCGAATCTGGAGAAACTTCTGGCTCGTTATCGGGGTGAAGGTTGGTACAATGATGCTCCGGCATACGATTATTACAGCGCATGGGCTTATCAGACTTACGGACCTGTCTGGGCGGAAATGTTTGGAAAGAAACAATATCCTCAATATGCAACACAGTTCCTGAAAAATCAGCATGATATGGTTGACAATTATCCATTCATGTTTAGTCGTGATGGGCGAATGAATATGTGGGGGAGAAGCATTTGCTATCGTTTTGCTGCAACCGCTCCTTTATCTTTATATGAATATGACGCGACCGGTGATGTAAATTACGGATGGATGAGAAGAATTGCCTCTGCTACGTTGTTGCAGTTTTTGGAAAGTCCTGAATTTCTAGAAGAGGGTATTCCGACTATGGGCTTTTACGGTCCTTTTGCCCCTGCCGTTCAGATTTATAGTTGTCGGGGAAGTGTGTATTGGTGTGGAAAGGCCTTTATGAGCCTGTTATTGCCGGAAAATTCTAAATACTGGTCCGCTACAGAAAATAACGGTCCTTGGGAGAAAGAACTGGAAAAAGAAAAGGTGTATAATAAATTTCAGCCGGGGACTAATCTGCTAATAACCAATTATCCGAATTGCGGTGGCTCTGAAATGCGCTCATGGTGTCATGAGACGGTGGCAAAAGACTGGCAGAAGTTCCGTAGCACGGAGAACTATAACAAACTGGCTTATCACACGGAATTCCCTTGGATGGCAGACGGAAAGAACGGAGAGATTTCCATGAATTATGGAACAAAGAATAAGAAAGGAGAATGGGAAGTACTGCGATTGTATACTTTCAAAAGTTTTGAGAATGGCATTTATCGTCGTGATGCTGTGCTCGAAACGGATAGTTGCGTGAAATATCAGTTGGTGGATATTCCTTTACCGGATGGAATTCTGCGGGTGGATAAAGTGTCCGTCTCGGAACCGACAGAGATTTGTCTGGGGCATTACTCATTGCCTCGCTTGAAAACGGAACTGAAGGAAACATACTGCAAGGTGAACAAGACGGAGATTCCGGTGATTTCTAATGGAGAGTATGAATTGACAATGATACCATTGGCAGGTTGGGGAAAAGTATATACGGTATATCCGGAGGGATTACATCCTGTCAGTGCTAGATGTGCATTGAATATGGTTTCCGACCGGTTGTCCGGTGACAAAATCTATGTGACACTCCAATTGTGGAAGAAAGGAGACGGAAAGAAAGGCTTTTCTAAAAAAGAACTGAATCCGGTGCAGTCTATTGATGTGTCAGAAGATAAAAAACAAGTGACGATACGTTTGTCGAACGGGGAGCAGAAGAGCATTTCCTTCGAATATTAATCTTAAAATAAAGAAGCAAACTACTACCATGAAAAGAAAGATTATCCTGATTTTATTGATTGTTTGTACATTCACTATTCGGCTGTATGCTGAAAATATAGAAAATATTCCTACCGGCGGAGGTTATCCGGTGACTAACGAAGGAGCCTGGTGCTGGTTTGCCGACCCTCGTGCCTTGCATTTTGAAAACAAGGAGGGGACTATCAATAAGACATATATCGGCTATATTGACATTCATGGCAATATCAAGGCGATGCAGTATGACTTTAAAAAGAAAAAACAGGATGAAGTGTTGATTCGTTCCTACTTCCAGCCGGACGACCATAACAACCCCACTTTCCTCGTATTGCCTGACGAAAGGATTATGGTTTTCTATTCGAGACATACGGATGAGCCTTGTTTCTATTACAGGGTTTCCCGGAATCCGGGAGATATAACCACCTTGGGGGAGGAAAAGGTTATCAGGACGAAGAATAATACAACCTATCCTTCTCCATTTATTCTGTCGGACGACCCCGAACACATTTATTTGTGCTGGCGTGGAATCGGATGGCATCCCACTATTGCCAAACTGTCATTGCCGGATGAAAAGGATGATGTCAATGTAGTGTGGGGACCGTATCAGATGGTGAAGTCCACCGGAGCCCGTCCGTATGCCAAATATATGTCCAATGGGAAAGACAGGATTTACTTGACCTACACGACCGGACATCCGGATAATGAACTTCCCAACTTCCTTTACTTTAACTATATTGATATCCGTACGTTGCAACTGAAGGATGTCAGTGGAACTATTCTTTCTGCTATTGCCGACGGTACATTTAAAGTGGACAAGACAGCTGAATATGTGGCGCAATATCCATCTACAGTAGTGGATAACCCAACCGAACGTGACTGGGTATGGCAAATCGCTTCGGATAGAAAGGGTAATCCGGTGATAGCTATGGTACGTATCAGCGATGGCAAGGAATCTCATGATTACTATTACGCGAAATGGAACGGACAGGAATGGAAAAAGACTTTCCTTGCCAATGCTGGAGGACATTTTCATCAGACACCGAATCTGGAGAAATGCTACAGTGCCGGTATGGCTATCGACCCCTCGAATACAAATGTGGTATATTGTTCGTTGCCTGTCGAAGGGAAATATGGCAAAGTATACGAAATAGTGAAGTTTATCCTGAATGAAGAAGGTAAAGTTATCTCTAAAAAGGCAGTTACAAAAGATTCGCAGTTGAATAACATCCGTCCTTATATGATACCGGATTCGGAAAATACTCCCTTACGGTTGACATGGATGTATGGCAACTATTATGATTGGATTGTCAGTTCGAGTCATCCGCAAGGATATTCTACAGGGATAGCTTGTGATTTCAAGGGCTTTTCCGGTAAAAGAAGGAAAGGGGCAACAACACCCGTGTCGGATAAGAATCCGGACTTTAATCCTGCAAAGCCTTTTGTTTGGGAGCGGACGATTACTCTTGATTCAAGCAATTATCAAGGTTGGTTGCTGCAATCCGGTGATTTAGGATATTATCTGAACGGGCAGACGATGAAACCCGAAGTCAGATATAAAGGAAAATCATACGTCAGTACGAATGTATTCGGAACATCGGATTGCTGGAAAACAAAGTCACGCGGAACCGGTGGGCATTGGTATACCCCGCAGGAGTATGAGAACGTCCGTTTGCGGATGGAATATAAGAAAGGAGTTTTATGTGTATATATTAATGACCTGTTGGATCAGAAAATCGTTCTTCACTGAAATGAAACCTGTATATGGTGGTAATCGGTACATGTGATTCATTAGTTTATATTTTCTTTTTTTTCAGTGGTTGGGTTTTAGGGAAATTATTTGTAATTTTGACTATTGCATAATAGTTTAACAGTATACTCATTAATGATACACAAAACATCTGATTATATGAAAAACACAAATATAAGTGATTCTATCTGCATGTTCGGGTTTCTTATCTTGTTCACTGCTTTTATTTCCACATCATTGCGAGCAGCGGAGAATCTTATCCATAACCTGAAATTCAAACAACTTTCCGCCCCACGTTCTTTACCCACCAATGAGGTACAGAAAGTCTATCAAGATAAGGATGGGTTTATGTGGTTTGCTACGCGTAGTGGATTGTGTCGTTACAACGGATATGAGACTACCGTTTATAAATCCAATCTTTATTCTCCGGGTTTATTGACAAGTAACAGTATTTCTTGTCTGGCTGATGACAATAATTATAATCTTTGGATAGCTACCGGTGAAGGATTAAACGTACTGGATAAAAAAACAGGAGACATCCGTAAATATCTTTATCCGTCTATTCCTAATAATGTGGTGTCGGCTGTTTGCGTAATGCGTGATAATACTGTATGGGTTGGTACCGATAGAGGCTTATGCCGTTATAATCCTGATAATGATACTTTTGTCGTTTGCGGCAAAGAGTTCGGACAAGGCAAGTTGCAATATGCCACGATCAAGTCTTTAGTCGAAGATTCCGATGGTGACCTTTGGATCGGTACATGGGCGCAAGGACTGTTTCGTTACTCTCCTTCTACCGGTAAGGTAGAGATTTATCCGCAAATAAATGAACGCCATTCATCCCATGTGATTTATGAGGACAGCAGGAAGAACATTTGGGTCGGCAGTTGGAGATGCGGACTTTTCAAACTTGAACATCCGAAAGATATGGAGCGCGTTTCTTATGTCCGTTATCTGCACGAGAACGGAGATGAGGCTAGTTTGTCCGATAATATTGTATATGATATAGCCGAAGACGTGAATACGAATTCCTTGTGGGTGGGTACTCGTAGCGGATTGAGTATTTTGCCTTATGAAAGGCCGGAATCATTCATCAACTATAAATCAGGAAAAGCCACTTATCATATTCCTACTGATGAGATTAACTCCATTATGCGTGATAATCAGAATAATATGTGGATAGGGACGATTGGTGGCGGCGTCTTGATGGCAAATACCCGCCAGACATTGTTTAATCTGCACACACTTCACATTGGTGATGAAGATATCCCTGTGACTTCTGTCCGTTCTTTGTTTGCGGATTCCGGACGAAATCTTTGGATAGGGGTGGGAACCTACGGTCTGGCTTGTCAGGAATATGCAACAGGGAAACTGAAGATGTATTCGCATATACCCGAATTTTCGGAGGTACCTACTTTATCTTCCCTTGTGGATGTGATACAACGTAAAAAGAGTGGTGAACTATGGTTCGGTTTCTATAACGGGGGGATATATGTCTATCGGAAAGGTGAGAAAGTACAGTACCTGTCAAGTGAGAACACAGATTTCATCACCTCATTCAGTGTTTCGGCCTTATATGAAGATTGGGAAGGGAATTGCTGGGTAGGTACCCGTGGCGGATTAGGCGTAGAACTGGCAGACGGAACAGGCTATCGTTTCGGTAAAATGGAGTTTGCTGACAGCCTGTCTGCAGACTGGATTTATGTAAGAGACATAGTGAGGGATACTGATAACAGCATTTGGGTGGCGACTTCGAATCTGGGGTTGATTCACATAACTGGCGATATACACAATCCTGCTACATTAAAATTTGAGAACTATAGTTATCGCAACCGGAAATTACTTACCAATACCGTATTTTGCCTGCATATCGACCGCTTCAGCCGGCTTTGGGCCGGAACGGAAGGAGGAGGACTGTATTTATATAATAGGGAAAGCAAAGAATTTGAAGAAAAGAACCGGAAATATAGTATCCCGGGAGATATTATCCTAAGCATTGAAGAAGATAAGGGCGGAGGCCTGTGGTTGGGTACTAGTTCGGGGCTGATTAATCTTAAAGTCGCGGCTGTTGGAAATGATTTTTCATCCCGTGTCTATACATCTGCAGATGGGTTGCAGGACAATTTTGTGGTCAATGCTTCTTGTAGCCGTGATGGCGAACTCTTTTTCGGAGGGCATAGGGGCTATAATAGTTTCTCTCCCGATAAAATGGAAATTTCATCGCAGGAAACTAATTTCCAGATAACAGACATCAAGGTTTTCAATCATTCCTTTGGTAGCTTGCCTGCTGATTTGCGGCAAGAAATTTCTCCTGTTATGCCTACATACGCCAACAAGATAGAGTTACCATCTGAATACAATAATTTCAGCATCGAGTTTGCCGCTCTCACTTATAAGAATCCTGAACTGAACAGATATGCATATCGTCTTGTGAATTTTGACAGTGACTGGCAATATACGGATGCAGACCGCCGTTTTGCTTATTATAATAACTTGCCGAGCGGAACATATACTTTCCAGTTGAAGGCAACGAATGAAAACGGAGTGTGGAGCGGATATATCAGGGAACTGACCGTTGTCATACTTCCTCCGTTCTGGGCTACCTGGTGGGCTTACCTGATCTATATAGTTCTAGCTTTGGGCATTGCACTCTTTTTCTATCGGATAACGAAAAACCGGATGCTGCTACGCAACGAACTGCGCTTGCGGGAAATGGAAAAGGCGAAAGCGGAAGAACTGAATCATGCCAAACTGCAATTCTTTACCAACATTACGCATGAATTGCTGACTCCGTTGACAATCATTTCTGCTACTGTGGACGAATTGAAGATGCAGGCTCCTGCCCATAATGACCTCTATGCAGTTATGAATAGCAATATCCGGCGCTTGATACGCTTGTTGCAGCAAATCCTTGAATTCCGTAAAGCGGAGACAGGCAATCTGAAGCTTCGGGTTTCTCCGGGAGATGTTGCCGCCTTCGTCAAAAATGAAACGGAAAGTTTCCAGCCACTAGTCAAGAAACGCAAAGTCCACTTTTCCGTATTGTGTGTGCCCGAATCGATTACCGGATATTTTGATACGGATAAGCTGGATAAGATTCTTTACAACCTTCTCTCCAATGCTGCCAAATATAATAAGGAAGGAGGATTTATCCAAGTCACCTTGTCGTATGACGATAACAAAGACTTCATCTTGTTGAAGGTAAAAGATAATGGAAAAGGCATCTCGAAAGATAGGCAAAAGACACTTTTCAAGCGTTTTTATGAAGGGGACTATCGTAAGTTCAATACTATTGGCACGGGCATCGGCCTTTCCTTGACCAAAGATTTGGTAGAATTGCATGAAGGCACCATCAGCGTAGTGAGTGAAGTCGACGCGGGAACGGAATTTATCGTGAGAATCCCCATTGACCGTTCTTACTATCGCGACGAACAGATAGATGACGAAGCCATCCTGCCAATTCAGCATACGGCAGCTCTTGGAGAGATGATAGATGATGCGGAAGAAACGGAACAGGAAATAGAAGCAAAAGCGCATTCCGTCTTGGTGGTAGAAGACAATGAAGAATTACTGCAATTGATGGTGAAACTTCTAAGCCGTGAGTACAATGTGTTCAAGGCCGAAAACGGAAAAGAAGGCGTCACTATCCTTGAGAATGAAGACATCGACCTGATTGTGTCCGACGTGATGATGCCCGAGATGGATGGAATCGAATTCTGCAAATACGTGAAAAGTAACCTTGAAATCAGCCATATCCCGATCATCCTGCTAACGGCAAAGAATAAGGAAGAAGACCGTGCCGAAGCTTACGAAGTGGGTGCGGACGCTTTTATAGCCAAACCTTTCAACTTGGCAGTGCTTCATGCCCGCATCCGCAACCTGCTGAAATACAAGGAGCGCATGGCACACGACTTTAAGAACCAGTTAGTGTTTGAAGTGAAAGACTTGAACTACACTAGCTTGGACGAGGACTTCATGCAACGTGCCATTGATTGTGTGAACAGTCATCTGGCAGATAGCGATTTCGACCAGCCGCGATTTGCGGAAGAAATGTTGACCAGTAAGTCTACTTTATATAAGAAGCTGAAGTCACTTACCGGACTCAACACCTCGGGCTTTATCCGCAACGTCCGGCTTAAGGCGGCGTGTCGGATTATGGAGGAAAAGGGAAATGCCGTTCGCATTTCCGAACTGGCCTATGCAGTCGGGTTCAGCGATCCCAAGTATTTCAGTGCTTGTTTCAAAAAGGAGTTCGGTATGTTGCCTTCCGAATATATTGAGCGCTTTTTATCGACGTAGGCATAATTTCTAATCTTCTACTGTCCTTGTGGCGGATGAAAAGTTTACTCCGATGCAAATCACTTTTCGCTTGTCTGCCAAATAGAGTTTAGCTCGTTATGTCTATGTCTTTTAGCGAGCTGTGAGAGTCGTAAGGAATACTTGTCAGGAAAGAAATGAGCGAATACCGGAATGCGTCTGTATCTCCCTGTTCAAGAACCATTACGGCATTTGTAACTTGTCACCTCCTTGTTCTTCGACTTCATATAGCTGGCTGCCAACATGGAAAGAAATCCTTTTCGTACCTCGTTGTTCGAGAAATCGAGCAGATAAGTTCTCATTCTTCTTTTGTTTTATGTCGAATTATGATTCAAACAGGTAGAATAACGCAAATTCTACCTGTAATACGTATGATTGGAGTTTCTTTAAGCGAGCTTTTCTTACTTTTGCGTTTGTGATCTAAAGCTGGAAGACAGAATTCTAAAGCCGGAAGACAGATTATAAAAACAGGTTTAACTTTAAAATTTATGCATGAAATGAAAACAAAAAAGACAGATTTTAATCTGTTTGAGAAGAGATGGTTAATGCTGCTTCTCTTACTTATGGTTAATGTCGCTTCTTTTGCGATGTCCGACCAGTCACCAGCGACCGTTCGCGGTCGGGTAATTGATTCCAATGGTGAGGCTCTTATTGGCGTATCTGTTTTGGTACGTGGCACGCAGAAAGGTACAATAACAGATAGTGGAGGTAATTTTTCTATTCCGGGTGTATCTGTCGGTTCTATTCTGGAATTCAGCTATATCGGTTTTGTTAAGACTGATAAGAAATTTGACGGTAAGGAGTTGACAGTCATAATGCTGGAAGACAATACTTCATTGGATGAAGTTGAAATTGTGGCTTTCGGAACTCAAAAGAAAGAAAGTGTGATTGGTGCTATTACTACTATTGCTCCGGCTGAATTGAAAGTTCCGTCCAGTAACTTGACGACTTCTTTTGCCGGACGTATGGCGGGCATGATTTCTTATCAGCGTAGCGGAGAACCGGGTGCTGACGATGCTTCCTTTTTTATTCGTGGAATCACTACATTCGGTTACAATCAGAATCCTCTGATTTTGATTGATAACATAGAGTTGACTACTGCCGATTTGTTTCGTTTGAATACAGACGATATCGAAAGTTTTTCAATCATGAAAGATGCTACTGCCACGGCGCTTTATGGAGCACGTGGTGCAAATGGTGTGATTTATGTGAAAACAAAAGAGGGACGTAAGGGAAAGGCTAAACTGAATATCAGAGTTGAAAATTCGATTTCACAGGCAACGCGAGAGATAGAACTTGCCGATCCTGTTACATATATGCAATTGTATAATGAAGCAATTGTTACCCGTGACCCGAGCCAGCCGATTTATTTCTCGGAAGACAAGATTGCCAATACAGTTCCCGGTTCAAATTCACTTATATATCCGGCTACCGATTGGAAAAAGGAATTGCTGAAAGATTTCACTATGAACCAACGTGCTAATGTAAATATTAGCGGTGGTGGTGACGTGGCACGTTATTACGTGGCAGCCTCGTTTTCACAAGATAATGGTATCTTGAAACAGGATGGGAATAATAACTTTAATACCAACATTAATTTGAAGAAGTATACATTGAGATCAAATGTGAATATCAATGTAACAAAGACTACCGAGTTGTTGGTACGTCTGAGTGGAGCTTTTGATAATTATTCGGGACCGGTAACTTCGGGTACTGAATTATATAATATGGTAATGAAAGCCAGTCCGGTTTTGTTTCCTGCCAAATATCCGGTTGATGCTGAGCATCAATATGTAAAGCATACACTCTTTGGAAATGCAAGTGACGGAGTCCTTTACTTGAATCCTTATGCTGAAATGGTACGTGGTTATAAAGAGTATGAACGTTCGAATCTGGGTGCCCAGATAGAATTGAAGCAAGACCTTAAATTTATAACCGAGGGATTATCCGCCCGATTGATGATTAACGCATCCCGTATTTCTTATTATGAACAGCCTCGTTGGTACAGTCCGTATTATTACGGATTGTCGACTTACAACCAGTATACCGGAGAATATGGCATCGATATGTTGAATTCGGAAGGAACCAATAAAGGTACTGAATATCTGACCTATGATACAGGTAAAGGAAAGAAGGAACTAACCTCGACAACTTATATAGAAGGAGCCTTGAACTATGCGCACGATTTCAAGAAGCATGGGGTCGGAGGACTGTTGGTTTTACAGATAAATAATCGCAAATATCCTAACTCTTCTACATTGCAAGGCTCATTACCTTATAAGAATATTGGTCTTTCAGGACGTTTCACTTATAGTTATGATAAACGTTATTTTTCAGAATTCAACTTTGGATATAATGGCTCGGAGCGTTTTGAAAAGAATAATCGTTGGGGATTTTTCCCGTCATTTGGTTTAGGGTGGATGATTTCAAACGAAAAATTCATGGAGCCATTGCAAAATACCATCTCAAAATTGAAACTTCGTGCATCGTATGGTTTGGTTGGTAATGATAATATTGGTAGTGAGCGTTTCTATTATTTGTCTGAGATTTCAATGAACTCTTCGGCAGTTGGTGCCAGTTTCGGATATAATAAAGGGGCTTATAGTAAAAATGGTGTATTGGTGACACGTTATGCTAATCCGGAAATCTCATGGGAAAGGGCTACAAAAGTGAATTATGCTTTGGAACTGAGTTTGTGGAATGAATTGAATATGACACTTGAATACTATACAGAACATAGAAAGAATATTCTGCAGTCGCGCGCTACTATTCCTAATTCGGTGGGATTGAGAGCTACTCCGTATGCGAATATTGGAGAAGCAAAAGGTAGCGGTGTCGATTTGGCCCTTGATTATAATAAAATGTTAGGTAAGAAAGGATGGATACAGGCACGTGCAAACTTTACGTATGCAAAAAGCAAATATACAGCTTATGAAGAAATGGATTGGGGATATCCCTGGAAAAGCCGTATCGGATATCCTACCACTCAGACTTGGGGATATATAGCCGAAGGTCTTTTTATAGATGACGCAGATGTAGCCAATTCGCCCAAACAATTCGGCACTTATGGAGCAGGTGATATTCGTTATCGTGATTTGAATGGAGATAATGTGATTACAGAAGCAGATCAGGCCCCTATAGGATATCCTACCAGCCCTGAAATCATTTATGGCTTTGGTCCGAGCTTTGGTTTCAGTAACTGGGATTTCTCATTCTTCTTTCAGGGGTCCGCACGTTCCTCCTTTTTCCTGGATTATAGTAAAATGTCTCCTTTTTTTCAGGCCAGTGGTAAAAATGGTATGGGAGGGGATTATGGAGATCACAAGATGACAACTACCAACAATCTGGCGAAAGTAATTGCCGATAATCATTGGTCGGAAGATAATAGAGATGCCAATGCGCTTTGGCCCCGTTTGTCTACCTATTCAATCAGTAATAATAATCAAACCAATACCTGGTTTATGCGTAACGGAGCTTTCCTGCGTTTGAAACAAGTAGAAATAGGATATACCTTACCGAAAAGATTATTATCCAAGTTAGGTGTCAGCAATTGCAGGTTCTACTTGTCGGGAACCAACCTCTTCTGTGTGTCCAGTTTCAAAGACTGGGATGTTGAAATGGCCGGCAACGGTTTGGGATATCCATTGCAACGGGTATATAACATAGGCCTTAATTTAACTTTTTAAATGCTTGAAGATATGAAATCGATTAAACAAATTATACTTATGGCACTTGTCATAGTGACATCCGCATGTAATGATTATATTGATGTAGTGCCGGATAATGTGGCAACTCTTGATAATGCTTTTGCATTGCGGAATGAGGCCGAAAAGTATCTTTTTACCTGCTATTCTTATTTACCACGTCACGGAAGCGCGGATTATAATCCGGCTTTCTTTGGAGGAGACGAATTGATTCCGGGAATAGATATGGCCAATGGTATAAATCCACACTATCTTATTACTGGTCGTCAAGGCATTTCTACTGTTTACATGGACTTCTGGGATGGTTATAACGGCGGACAAATGCAGCGGAGTAGTGGCGATGGGAAAGGTGCTTATGATGCTATTCGTGATTGCAACATTTTCCTTGAAAACATAGGACGGGTACCTGACATGACGGAAGAAGAACGCCAGCGTTGGATTGCTGAGGTTGAGTTTCTGAAGGCTTATTATCATTTTTGGTTAGTAAAGCAATATGGTCCTATCATTATTGTTGATGAAAATCTGCCGATTGATGCAGGTATAGAGGAAGTAAAACAATATCGGAATACACTGGATGAGTGTTTTGACTATATAGTGGAATTGCTTGATAAGGTTATTGCTAATGAATATCTCCCTGACAAAATAACCAACGAGGCTGAAGAGTTGGGAAGAGTTACCCGAATGATTGCTAAAGCTGTAAAATGTGAAGTACTGATAAATCGGGCAAGTCCATTGTTTAATGGTAATACATTCTATACCGGAATGAAAGATAAACGGGGTATTGAAATATTTAACCCTAATAAAAGCGAAGAAGAGAAACGTCAACGCTGGATAGAGGCACGTGATGCATGTCTGGATGCTATTCAGTTTGCAAAAGGTCTGGGACATAATTTGTATTATTATACTCCGGGAGAATATCCGGGGCTCAGTGGAGAAACGTTGGCTAAACTGAATATCCGTATGGCTGTTACCGACAAATGGAATACTGAAGTTATTTGGGGAGATGCGAATAGCTGGGTAGGAACACAAGGTAAAGATTTATCACTTCATTCATTACCGCGTGACCTTGATCTGAATAAGATTAAGAATACGACACAGCGCAACAACTATGCGGTTCCTATCAAGATAGCAGAACAGTTCTACTCTAAAAACGGGGTACCTATTACGGAAGATAAAACGTGGAATTATATAGAACGCTATAAGCTTCGTCAGGCAACAGAAAATGAGAAATATCTTATTAAAGAAGGAGAAACAACCTGTCAGTTGAATTTTGACCGTGAAATCCGCTATTATGCCTCACTTGGCTTTGACCGTGGTATATGGTTCGGACAAGGAAAGACCGATGACAATTCCTGTTATTTTGTCCAGGGACGATTTGGGGAAGCGGCAGCCAATTCAGTCAGAAACTCATGGAATTACACGGGGCTTTGGGCTAAGAAGCTGGTTCATTTTAAAACGGTCATATCAGAAGGTACAAGCGGTCAGACTGCTGTAGAATACCCATTTCCTATCATTCGTTTGAGCAGTCTGTATTTATGGTATGCCGAAGCTTTGAATGAATCGGGAGAAACAGACCTTGGCAAGATCTTTGAATATGTGGATGAAGTCAGAAAACGTGCCGGCCTGGATGGAGTGGAAGAATCATGGAAAGCATATTCTACCAATCCGGATAAGCTGAATACATTGATCGGACGAAGAGAAATCATACAACGGGAACGCTTGATTGAATTTGCATTTGAAGGTCAGAGGTATTGGGATATGCGTCGTTGGCTGCTTGCCCATACGGAATTCTCCAAACCATTGACTGGATGGAATCTGAAAGGTGAAACAGCCGAAGATTATTACAATGAAACAACGGTCCTGACTCCTGTATTCCGGATTAAAAACTATTTTACTCCTCTAAGCGAAACGGAGTTGAGACGAAATTCTAATTTATTACAAAATTATGGATGGTAAAATATAAAATACAAGGATTATGAATAGAATGATTATATATAGTTTGTTAGCCGTCTTTTTGTGTTTGTCATTTGCCGGCTGCGGTGACGAAGACGTAAATGATCCCAGAGGAACTGGCGATATTCCGGCTCAAATTGATATCAATACGGTAAGGATAAAAGACTTGAGCGGTACCTCCTATATTTACTACGAACGCCCGAACGATCGGAACTTGAGGTATGTACAAGCAGTGTATACACTGGCAGATGGAACAGAACGGAAATTCAATGCTTCATATTTTACCGATTCTGTCGTTGTCGACGGATTTCCGAAAGAGGGTGAATATGATGTGAAATTATATTCGGTGAGTTATGCTGAGAAACGTTCCGAACCAATTGTTGTGAAGGTACATCCGAAACAGCCTCCTTATGAGAAAGTTCTGACAGATTGTAAGGTTGAAGATACATTTTCCGGTTTCCGCTTTATTTCAAAGGATGAGGTTGGAACAGACTTATCCATTATTTTCCTGAAGCAGGTAGGTAATAGGGATTGGGAAGAGATAAGCGCCTATTACACGCGTAAGTCTAATTCTTTATTACACATTGTCAGAGGAATGGAGTCGCAAGAGACAAAAATCGGAATTTATGCTACGGATAAGTGGGGGCATAAATCAGATACCACTTATGTGACTGTAACACCTTGGTATGAAATAGAAATTCCTAAAAAGAATCCGTTATGGAAGAACATGGCTTTGCCGGGTGATGCCGAAATGCATTCATGGGGAAGTAGTTCGCATATAGCCGTAGAAAAGTTGTGGGACGGAATTACTGTAGAAGTTGCAGGAAATGATGCATGGAATACTTGTTATCATACGATCCCGGGCAGCGGCCTGCCAAAATGGTCTTCCATTGATTTAGGTGCGAAATATGTCTTTTCACGTGTCGTGTTCCATTGGCGTGGAGGTACTACCAGTTCCGCTTTTAGCAACTATACTCCGAAAGTACTCGAAATGTATGGCAGTAATAATCCTACAATGAGTGGTGAATGGGATGATAGCTGGACGAAACTCGAAACATTCAACATTGTTCGTGAAGATGGCAGCCAGACACCGCAATCTGATATGGCTTTGACTGCTAACGAGAAACTGCAGGCGGCAGAAGGTTATAATTTGGATTTCCCTGTCGGAATTGAGGCTTATCGGTACGTTCGTCTGAAAATAATCAGTACCTATGGCGGACTTGATTATACGGCAATTGGAGAAATGACATTGTATGGGCAGGAACCGGAAGAATAATAAAATCTGATTAGACATGAAAACATTATATATAATAAAGATAAATTTAATAGGTTTCGTATTGCTCGCTGTCATATCAGCGTGTGGAGGAATGGATGAAACTTATAAAGATTTTACAGGAGACAAACCAATTGTGTATCTGGCGAGAAACGAGTCAGATTCAATAAAGGTACAATATGGCCGTGAAAGAGTGAAAATGACTATACCGCCGACAATGGACCCCAGAATTGAATATGTCAAAGTAACTTGGAATAATGGTATGTATGAGAAGATAATCCCGGTTGTTTATAAAGAGCCGACAGTGTTTATTATTGATGAGAACCTGCCGGAAGGAATGTATGACTTTGTCATCACCAATCATACAGAAGATGGCTTATATTCAATTTCTGCATCTGCGACAGGTGAAACTTATGGAACAACCTATGAAAGTTATTTGCGGAATCGTAATATCCAGAAAATAGAGGTAGATATGGCAACGAACGATATGATACTTCATTTTCCTATGTTAAGTGATAGTATTATTGAGGGGACAGAAATGAGGTGGATGAAAGATGGGGTTGAAAAAACTGAATATTTTCCTAATACGAAGGATAATATGATCTCGATTGGGAATTTTCCTTTTACCGATGGAGGAATAGGAGAGTTCCAGTACCGGGTACACGTCCTGCCCAATAAGGATGCTATAGACGTATTCTATAGTGAATGGCAAACTTGCCGTTTCCGAATTGAGGAAGAAGTGATATCGGCATTGATTGAGTCAAAAAATTGGGATATTACCACTTCATATCCGACTTTGGTAGATGGAAGCAATGGACCTGCAAAACTTTTGATTGACGGTGATCCGAAGACTTTCATGTCATTGAGGAAACCCGGAAAGAATGAGATTCCGGCAGATAAGGTTTGCTATTTTATTGTTGATTTACAAGATGAGAATACATTCGATTATATCGAATGGTATCATAGGGGTAGTGATACACAATTAGGATTGAGAGCTTGGGGGATAGCTGCTTATGGAAGTGATGACGGAACGACCTTTACAAAGATCGGGGATGATATGAATATTCCGGGCGAAACTGATAGGACTGTCATGAATGCGATACTTTCTCTTCCGGAATCAACCTGGCGGTATCTCAAAATAGAATTTACTCGTTGGGATAAGGTTAATAATTCTGCTATTCAGGTAGGAGAATTCAAACTTGGATATTCGAAGACTCAGACTGGTAAAGGGGTTGGAGTGATACTATAGATGATAATCATTCTCCGTTTTGGTAAAAAGAACGGAGAATGATTGGTCTTAACAATCAGCTGCGATATGAAAATAATAATAAACTTGGTTCTAACGATTTGTTTCCATTTTTCTTTAGATGCGTTTGCACAGGATAACTGGCAACTGGTTTGGAGTGATGAGTTCAATACGGATGGGGCATTAGACTCATCCGTGTGGAACTTTGAACAAGGCTATGCCCGTAATGAAGAGGCACAGTGGTATCAACCGGACAATGCAATATGCAGGAACGGACTGCTCGTTATAGAAACCCGAAAAGAAGAAAATAGGAAAAATCCTCTGTATGTGTCAGGCAGTAATGATTGGCGCAAGAAACGGGAGTTTATAGAATACACCTCTTCTTCTGTGACTACTGCCGGAAAAAAAGAATTTCTTTACGGTCGTTTTGAAATAAAGGCACGCATCCCGGTGGCAAAAGGTGCATGGCCCGCCATCTGGACTTTAGGCAGTAATATGGAATGGCCTTCCTGTGGTGAAATCGATATAATGGAATACTACCAAATTAAGGGGACACCTCATATCCTGGCAAACGCTGCGTGGGGAACAGACAGGCATTGGCATGCCAAATGGGATAGTCAGGCTACGCCTTACTCTCATTTTACGGATAAAGATCCCGACTGGGCATCTAAATTCCATATCTGGCGTATGGATTGGGATGAAGAAGCAATCAAACTTTATCTGGATGACGAACTGCTTAACGAGATTCCTTTAAAGAACACTGTTAACGGTAAAATAGGTAAAGGCACCAATCCGTTTACCCGACCGCAATACTTATTGCTGAATCTTGCTATTGGGGGTATTAACGGAGGGCCGATTGATGAAGCAGCCTTGCCGATGAAATATGAAATAGACTATGTCCGGGTTTATCAGAAAGAAAAGGGAATCGCTTCCGGAAAAGTCTGGAGGGATATAGACGGAAATATGATTAATGCACATGGCGGAGGTATTTTGTTCTACAAGGGAACCTATTATTGGTTCGGAGAACATCGCCCGGATGCCGGTTTTGTCACGGAAAAGGGAGTCAATTGTTATTCATCCACCGATTTATGTAATTGGAAGTATGAAGGCATTTCTTTAGCTGTATCGGACAAGCCGGGAAGCGATATAGAAAAAGGCTGTATCATGGAGCGCCCGAAAGTTATCTACAATGAAAAGACAGGTAAGTTCGTGATGTGGCTTCATCTCGAATTGAAAGGACTGGGATATGGTCCTGCCCGTGCGGCTGTCGCTGTCAGCGATTCTCCGGTAGGACCTTATCGTTTTATCCGTTCCGGTCGTGTAAATCCGGGTATTTTTCCTATGAATATGACAAAGAAAGAACGAAAGACGAAATGGGTATTTGAAAAGTATAAAGAATGGTGGACTCCCGAATGGTATAAAGCTATCGAAAGCGGAATGTTTGTACACCGTGACTTGGAAGGTGGGCAAATGTCCCGGGATATGACTTTATTTGTGGATGATGACGGCAGAGCTTACCATATTTATTCATCGGAAGATAACCTGACTTTGCAGATAGCCGAGCTTTCGGATGATTATTTGAGTCATTCGGGAAAATATATCCGTATTTTTCCCGGCGGGCACAATGAAGCGCCGGCTATTTTCAAGAAAGACGGGATTTACTGGATGATAACTTCCGGCTGTACAGGCTGGGAACCGAACAAGGCACGGTTATTAACCGCTACGTCTATCATGGGAGAATGGAGACAACTTCCGAATCCCTGCATCGGGAAAGATGCGGAGAAAACATTTGGCGGGCAAAGCACTTATATCTTGCCCTTGTCCGGGCAGAAAGACCAGTTTGTATTCATGGCGGATATGTGGCGTCCCCAAAGTCTTTCTGATTCACGCTATATCTGGTTGCCTGTCCGGTTTGATGAGAAAGGAACTCCCTTTATCGAATGGATTGATAGGTGGAATCCCCGTTAGTTTCGTATTATATGGCAGATGATGACTGAATTTAAAGTGCAAATACTCTGTAATATCGTGCATTTGCCGGAGATTGACCGTTTTTTAGTCCTTTTTTGACACATAAGTAGACCTTTATGTTTAATGTATCATCTATCTTTGTAAACGAGAAATCTTATTTAATATCATGAACATGAATAAATATTGTAGAATAATCAAGTTTGTATTATTAGGGATAGTTGGTGCATTGCTATTGCCGGCATCGGCACAGGCGCAAAAGAATACGGACTTTATCCCCGGAGAAGTGTGGAAAGATACCGATGGAAATCCGATTAATGCTCATGGCGGCGGACTTCTTTATCATGATGGTACCTATTATTGGTATGGTGAATACAAGAAGGGAAAGACCATCTTGCCCGAATGGGCTACGTGGGAGTGTTATCGTACAGACGTGACCGGAGTAGGTTGCTACTCTTCCAAAGACTTGCTGAACTGGAAATTTGAAGGCATTGTACTTCCGGCAGTAAAAGATGACCCGAATCACGATTTGCATCCATCCAAGGTATTGGAACGTCCGAAAGTTATCTTTAATAAGAAGACTGGTAAGTTTGTAATGTGGGCACATGTGGAAAGTGCTGATTACAGTAAGGCGTGTGCCGGAGTAGCGGTTGCCGATTCTCCTGTCGGTCCGTTCGTCTATCAGGGAAGTTTCCGTCCGAACAATGCGATGAGCCGCGACCAGACTGTTTTTGTGGATGATGACGGTCGTGCCTATCAATTCTATTCTTCCGAGAACAATGAAACCATGTATATCAGCCTGCTGACTGACGACTATCTGAAACCGAGCGGACGCTTTACACGTAATTTCGTGAAAGAATCCCGTGAAGCTCCGGCAGTGTTTAAATATAATGGTAAATATTATATGTTAAGCTCCGGTTGTACAGGCTGGGATCCTAATATAGCCGAGATTGCAGTAGCCGATTCTATTATGGGAACATGGAAGACAATCGGAAATCCTTGTACAGGACCGGATGCGGATAAAACGTTTTATGCTCAAAGTACTTATGTCCAGCCTGTTGTCGGAAAGAAGGACGCATATATTGCCATGTTCGACCGTTGGAAGAAGAAGGATTTGGAAGACTCCCGTTATGTATGGTTGCCTGTACTCGTAAAAGACGGAAAAATTACTATCCCCTGGCAGGAGAAATGGAATCTTTCCTTTTTCGATAGATAATAAAGAATACAAGCATGAAACGGATATTGCTATTACTTTGCGGGATTATGCTGGCTCCTGTATTATGCTACTCCCAGCATTTGGTTGAAGTGGGGAAAGGGTATAGCTGTACTTCGGTCAACACTGCGGTATTCCGTAATAATTCCCTGGTTACCCATGGAGATGAACAGTACATCAGCTATTATGATGTTGACGGTTATTTGACACTGGGAAAACGTAAACTGAACTCCGAACAATGGACGCTGTATCGTACCCAATATCAGGGAAATGTGAAAGACGGACATAATATCATCAGTATGATGGTGGACGGAGAAGGCTATGTGCACGTTTCTTTTGACCATCACGGTCATAAATTGAATTATTGTCGGGGCATTGCTCCCGGTTCTTTGGAGTTGGGAGATAAAATGCCGATGACCGGAGTGGATGAAGGAAATGTCACTTATCCCGAATTTTATCCTCTGGCGGGCGGAGATTTATTGTTTGCCTACCGTTCCGGTTCTTCCGGCCGTGGCAATCTGGTAATGAACCGTTACTCATTGAAAGAACGCAAGTGGACTCGTGTTCAGGATGTCTTGATTGACGGCGAGAATCAACGAAACGCCTATTGGCAACTATATGTTGATGAACAGGGAACTATCCATCTTTCATGGGTGTGGCGTGAAACCTGGCATGTAGAGACAAACCACGATATTTGTTATGCCCGTTCGTTTGATAATGGAGCGACCTGGTACAAGTCCAGTGGAGAGCAATATGAACTCCCGATTAAACTTTCGAATGCGGAATATGCTTGCCGTCTGCCGCAGAATTGTGAATTGATAAATCAGACGAGTATGAGTGCCGATGCGGGTGGAAATCCTTATATAGCTACGTATTGGAGAGATCCCGACAGTGACGTTCCGCAATACCGCATTGTATGGAATGATGGAAAAGTATGGCATCACCGTCAGGTAACCGACCGTAAAATACCTTTTAGCTTGAAAGGCGGCGGCACGAAGATGATTCCTATTGCCCGTCCGCGTATTGTCGTAGAGGGTGGAGAAGTTTTCTATATCTTCCGTGATGAAGAACGGGGAAGCCGTGTCTCAATGGCTCACGCTGCCGATGTCGGCATCGGCAAATGGACGATAACAGATTTAACCGACTTTCCGGTAGATGCCTGGGAACCGTCACACGATACGGAGCTCTGGAAGAAACAGCGGAAACTTCACCTCTTTGTGCAACACACCCGTCAGGGAGATGGTGAACGCACGGCGGAAATTGACCCTCAAATGGTATATGTATTAGAAACAGATATGAATATAAATAAGTAAAGATATGAAGAAACTATCTGCAACTCTTTTTTTTGCACTCTTTTGGGGTGGTGTAACTTGTGCCGGTTGTACGGACAAGAAGAATGCTTCTTCTGAAGAAGTAATAAATATCATTCATAAAGTAAATAATTATTGGCAGGCAAATCATCCGGAACATGGACGTTCTTTTTGGGATAATGCCGCCTATCATACCGGAAATATGGAAGCCTATTTCCTGACTAAGAAGCCGGAATATCTGGACTACTCGAAAGCTTGGGCGGAGCATAATAAATGGAAAGGCGCCAAGTCCGATAATAAGGCCAACTGGAAATACAGCTATGGCGAGAGTGATGACTATGTGCTTTTCGGCGACTATCAGATTTGTTTTCAGACGTATGCCGATCTCTATAATCTGGAACCGGATACACAAAAAATAGCCCGTGCCCGTGAAGTGATGGAATATCAGATGAGTACGTTCAACCGTGATTATTGGTGGTGGGCGGATGGCTTATATATGGTAATGCCGGTCATGACAAAGATGTATAAAATTACCAAGAACCCGCTTTACTTGGAAAAATTGCATGAGTACCTTGCCTATGCCGATAGTATCATGTATGATGAAGAAGCCGGACTTTACTACCGGGATGGAAAATACGTGTATCCTAAACACAAGAGTGTGAACGGCAAAAAGGATTTCTGGGCACGTGGAGACGGCTGGGTATTGGCCGGATTGGCAAAAGTCTTGAAAGAACTTCCTGAAACAGATAAGTATCGTCAGGAATATATAGACCGTTTCTGTACATTAGCCAAATCTGTTGCTGCCTGTCAACAACCGGAAGGTTACTGGACGCGCAGTATGCTCGATCCTTTGCATGCGCCGGGACCGGAAACCAGTGGAACGGCTTTCTTTACCTATGGTTTGCAATGGGGAATCAATAACTGTTTGCTGGATGCCGCAGAATATCAACCGGTGGTTGAAAAAGCATGGAAATATCTCTCGACGATTGCTTTACAGCCTGATGGCAAGATTGGTTATGTGCAACCGATTGGTGAGAAAGCGATACCCGGTCAGGTCGTAGACGCAAACTCGACTTCAAATTTTGGAGTAGGTGCATTTCTATTGGCTGCTTGCGAACGGGTTCGTCATTTGAATAAATAATTTCAGGTACGGATTACGCGGATTTCACGGTTCTTAGAGGTATATTTTAATATAAGACAACTGTAAAATCCATGTAATTCGTGTCTTAATTCATCATCAAGCTCATATATGGCTTTAACGGCTGAAGTATTCTATCTGTTAGTTCACTAATATTCATTTGTATATGCGCGCCAGGCAGCCGCTCGGTACTGTACATGCATTTCCCTTTACACAGATAATAATAACCGTTATTTACCGACAGTTGTTTATCCGATAATTCCAGCTGCATTTCATCTTCGGGGAAAGCCGCGGCATAGATTTGCAACACTTCTTTGGCATTGATGATACGTGCCATGCCCAACGGATGTTGAGGCTGTTGATCTTCGGGAGGTAAGAGTTGAACCATGCGCTTATATCCGGTGTGTTGCCTGATAGCATATAATAGGCTATATTCCACATCTTTATCTTCAGCGCAAAGCTCATTGATAATGATATGTTTGTCTCCTTTATATATAATAGTCACCCCCTTGATTTCGTTTTCTTGTCTGGCTACAAATAAGTATCCTCCGCTGATGGCAAGATCAGTCATAATAACCTGAAAGTCTTCCAGCGTGTGCTGAATACAGCAAGCCCGTTCGGAAAGCTTCTTATTCAAATAAGAATAGATCTCCTCCTGAGACTCTGATACCACACTGACCGCTATCTCTTTAGCAGGAATAAACTCTGGCAAAACGATCTCTTTAGTTGAATACTTGAATACGGAAGCATATCCCATGCGGGCATAATAATCGAACAACCAGGGCTCTGCCGGTATCAATGTACTGAAATGTACTCCATTCCGCAGCATCCGGGCGAAAGACTGTGATAAAAGCTCGCGCATGACTCCTTTGCTTCGAAAATCGGGATGCGTACAGGCTCCTGAAATATAGGAGGTCTGTACAGTCTCTCCACCAAAAGTCATCGGATAAGGAAGCATCTGAAGCGCAGAGATTACCTCATCGCCACTTTGGATGGCGACATTCACCTCTGTTTTATAGCGCAGTCTGAAGTACATTTCAACGAATTCTTCACTATCGTCAAAACAGATTTTCCACAATGCTTTTACTTGCTCCTTTATCATCATATTTATAATGGATTTACCATTTTACCATATTCATGGGATGCTCTTTGAGGCAAGCCATATATTTTTCCAGAATCGTTGCCGGCTGGTAAGACAGTTTGGCTTTGCGTAAACCCTCAATACCTAAATCCTCTTCCCGGTTGATATAGATATATTGTTCGGGAATCCGGTTGGCAAATTCATAATTAATCATGGCATACGCACCTTCAATACTGGTATCCGCTTTTTCTACATGTACGCCGAATGTTTCATGATTGATAGGCATACCGAATGTGAATGCGACAATTTTACCGTTCACATGCAAGATACCTCCCGTCAGTCCGAGTGCCTCGAAGTTGTGGAGAGCATAAATCAGGGCGCGACGTTCGTTGCCTGTCCCCTCCTGTTGGTCACAGTTATTCACTTTACACCACTCTGCTTCCAGATCCAGACATTCCTGAATACGGTCCGGGGTAATCGGTGTGTATTCATAATCCGGATAAGTGTTGCGGAACCGGTTGATATGATTTCTTTTCGCTTGGAATTTCTTCCCTTTCAGCGTAGAAAGATCACTTCTTAAATAAATATAATCCGCATAGTCGCGGTCCTCTGTGAAAGTGAACTGTTCCGGAAGGATAGCTTCGAGATCAGCGCGCATATTGCTGCACACTCCCAGCATACAGAAATGCTGGTTCTCTTTGCGGGCATCTTCTATCAGTTCCCACAATACTGCTTTTAAATCTCCTGTACCTACGGGCATCATATAAGCAAGTTGTTCTCCCGCCCAGAACTTGAATATCAGAAAGTTGTCGACCACTGCGAATTGAGTGTCGTATAAGAATCTCCAGCTGCAAAGATTGGAGAATGAAAGATCGCAATTGCGGCGATCACTTTTCATCGTGAATGAGGTGATTGTGTCTTTGTCTGCTAATGTGATATCTTTAAATGGAATCATAAAATTGCTTTTTGCGTTTAACTCTTTATATAACGGAAAATCAAGAGATTTTGTTTTTACAAGACACCTAATAATCGAAGGATCGTAGGTGTGAGCAGTGCAGTGAAGATTCCATTCAGTGTCAGTCCCAAGCTGGCGTATGCCCCATATTTGCTGCTGATATCCATTGCGGTGGAAGTTCCGACAGCATGAGCGGCTGTCCCCATCGAAAGCCCTTGAGCGATCGGACTGCCTACACGCATGATTTTCATGGTCTTAAAACCACAGATTGCTCCTAATAAACCTACTGCCACAACAACTGCCGCCGTCAGTGACGGAATACCGCCAATGGCTTTGGTTACTTCCATCGCAATCGGAGTCGTAACCGATTTGGGAGCGAGTGACAGGATTACTTCTTGGGAAGCTCCCATGAACTTCGCAATCAGCACTACTGAAATAACTCCGACAATGCAGCCTGCCAATTGAGACAGAAGGATTGGCAATAATTGCTTTTTTATCATCTCCAATTGAAGATATAAAGGTACGCCTAAAGCAACAACAGCCGGGCGAAGCCAGAACTCGATCAGATGTCCTCCTTTATTATAGGTCTCGTATGAGATATTTGTCATTTTAAGGAAGATGATTAATAGGGCGATGGTCAGCAATATAGGATTTAATAATACCAGTCCTGTTTTCTTCTGAAGCAATTTGGCAAAGAAGAAAATCCCGAAGGTAATGGCCAGCAGGAAGAAATTATTTTCTAAGAAGCTCATTTGTCTTTATTCGTTAAGTTGATTTTATCTTTAAGGTGCAGTTTCTCCGACAGATGGAAATCCGTCAGGTGAAGTTTGCGTGCCAGCTTAATCTGACGTGCCAGCCTGAACTTGCGGACGATTTGATGTACCCATCCCGTAACGACAAGTACAAGCGCGGTGCTGACAATGGTCGCTGTCACTATCGGCCAGAACTCTGCCGCAATGACATCAAAGTACAGCATAAGAGCCACACCGGGCGGAACGAAAAAGAATCCTAAGTTGGCAACCAGAAAGTCGGACAATCCCTGTACCCAGTGTAGTTTAATCCAACCTAATTTTAAAAAGAGGGTGAGCAGCAGCATACCGATGATGCTGGAGGGGAGCTTGATACCTGTAAGATAAACAATTAATTCACCCAAAGCCAAACAGCCAAATAAAATGGCGCACTGACGTATCATATACTAATAACCTATTGATTTTGTTTGAAAACACTGCAAAGGTATGAAAAATAGGAGTACAGTGTTAAATATTATAATATTTTAGACTTGGGAGAGAAAAATAGCCGAAATTGTAATGTGGATATTGCAAAATTGAGTACTTTTGCACCGCAAATTACAAATTGTAAGGACGTTTTATAATAATATTCAATATATCTATGCTCAATTTAATCAACCAAATCGTGGCGCGTGCGAAAGCAAATCGCCAACGTATTGTTCTTCCGGAAGGAACTGAAGAACGCACATTGAAAGCTGCCAATATGATTTTGACAGACGAAGTAGCCGATCTAATTTTACTGGGTAAACCGGCAGAAATTAATGAACTTGCTGCAAAATGGGGATTGGGAAACATCGGTAAAGCTACTATCATTGATCCTGAAACTTCTCCGAAACACGAAGAATATGCGCAGTTGTTGTGTGAACTTCGTAAAAAGAAGGGGATGACTATCGAAGAAGCCCGCAAGTTAACGAATGATCCTTTATTCTTTGGTTGTTTAATGATTAAGAGCGGTGATGCTGACGGTCAGTTGGCTGGTGCCCGTAACACTACTGGTAATGTATTGCGTCCTGCTTTGCAGATTATCAAGACTGCGCCGGGAATCACTTGCGTGTCTGGTGCTATGTTGCTTTTGACTCATGCTCCTGAATACGGAAAGAATGGCATTTTGGTCATGGGTGACGTTGCTGTAACTCCGGTTCCGGACGCTAATCAGCTGGCACAGATTGCTATTTGTACTGCTCAAACTGCGAAAGCCGTTGCCGGTATTGAAAATCCGAAAGTAGCTCTGTTGAGCTTCTCTACCAAGGGCTCTGCTAAACACGAAGTAGTGGATAAAGTGGTAGAAGCTACTAAGATTGCAAAGGAAATGGCTCCTACGCTTGATCTGGATGGTGAAATGCAGGCTGATGCCGCTCTTGTTCCGGAAGTTGGTGCAAGCAAGGCTCCAGGTTCTCCTGTGGCCGGTGAAGCAAACGTATTGATTGTTCCGAGTTTGGAAGTTGGTAATATTTCTTATAAATTAGTTCAACGTCTGGGACATGCTGACGCTGTCGGTCCGATTCTTCAGGGTATCGCTTGTCCGGTAAACGACTTGTCTCGTGGTTGTTCTATCGAAGATGTATATCGCATGATTGCTATCACTGCTAATCAGGCTATTGCAGCAAAGGCAAATAAATAAGTATTAGGCATAAAGTAGTAAGTATTAAATCGACAACGACATGAAAATTCTGGTATTGAACTGCGGAAGTTCATCTATTAAATATAAATTGTTCGATATGACCAGCAAAGAAGTGATTGCACAAGGTGGTATCGAAAAAATCGGTCTGAAAGGATCTTTCTTGAAACTGACTTTGCCGAACGGCGAAAAGAAAGTATTGGAAAAAGATATTCCTGAACATACAGTAGGAGTAGAGTTTATCCTGAATACATTGATTCACCCTGAATATGGTGCTATCAAATCTCTGGATGAGATTAATGCGGTAGGTCACCGTATGGTGCACGGAGGCGAACGTTTCAGCGAATCTGTATTGCTGAACAAGGAAGTATTGGAGGCATTTGCAGCTTGCAATGATCTGGCTCCGCTTCACAACCCTGCTAACCTGAAAGGTGTGAATGCAGTTTCTGCTATTCTTCCTAACATTCCGCAGGTAGGTGTATTCGATACGGCTTTCCATCAGACCATGCCGGATTATGCTTACATGTATGCTATTCCTCACGAACTGTATGAAAAGTATGGTGTGCGTCGTTATGGCTTCCACGGAACTTCTCATCGTTACGTGTCAAAACGTGTATGCGAATTCCTGGGCGTGAATCCAGTGGGACAGAAGATTATCACTTGCCATATTGGTAACGGTGGTTCTATCGCCGCTATCAAAGATGGTAAATGTATGGATACCACTATGGGCTTGACTCCATTGGAAGGCTTGATGATGGGTACTCGCAGCGGTGACATTGATGCCGGTGCAGTGACATTTATCATGGAAAAAGAAGGCTTGAATACTACAGGTGTTTCCAACTTGTTGAACAAGAAGAGCGGTGTACTCGGTATTTCAGGTGTATCAAGCGATATGCGCGAACTTTTGGCTGCTTGTGCAGCTGGCAATGAGAAAGCTATCCTTGCAGAGAAGATGTATTATTATCGTATCAAGAAATACATCGGTGCTTATGCTGCTGCATTGGGCGGTGTAGATATCATTCTGTTTACAGGTGGTGTAGGTGAAAATCAGATGGAATGTCGCCGTGAAGTTTGTAAGGATATGGAATTCATGGGTATTGAGGTTGACAACGATGTGAATGCTAAAGTTCGTGGTGAGGAAGCAATTATTTCTACTCCTGCTTCTAAAGTGAAAGTAGTAGTGATTCCGACGGATGAAGAACTGTTGATTGCATCCGATACAATGGATATTCTGAAGAAATAATAACAGAATTGATTTATATTGTACGGGGATGTGCCAAGATTGGGACATCCCCGTCTTTTTTTGTCTTAGTTTTACCTCATCGCTCCTTTCATTTACTTCCAAGAAACAACATTGTTATTATTATTGTTATTTGTAACTTACAGGTTTGCTTGTTCTTAAAAATACCTGTATGTTTATTGTGTAATTAAATTAAGTAATAATAATATGTTAAAAGTAGTAGCATTTATGAGGCAAGTGGCTAACGGGCTACAAATGGGGGGAAACTTTGGGACGGCTCACGTATATCGTAGCAGTCTCAATGCCATTATTGTTTATTGTGGGAAAGGAGATTTCACTTTTGATAAAGTAACTCCGGGGTGGTTGAAAGGTTTCGAAATACATCTTCGTAGCCGTGGTTGTAGTTGGAATACAGTTTCAACTTATTTGCGTACATTTCGTGCAGTATATAACCGTGCAGTCGATCTTCGAAAAGCACCTTATGTGCCGAACTTATTTCATTCGGTTTATACCGGTACTCGCGCTGATCGTAAGCGAGCTTTATGTGAGGAAGACATAAAAAAGGTATTTGCAAAATTACATTCATCGGTTGCAACTCCGGCTTTGCGATGTACACAAGAGCTATTTACTCTGATGTTTTTACTTCGTGGTTTACCTTTTGTCGATCTCGCATATTTGCGTAAGAGTGATTTGCATGATAATGTGATTACTTATCGTAGGCGTAAGACGGGGCGTACATTGTCGGTGACATTGACTCCGGAGGCAATGCTTTTGGTGAAGAAGCACATGAATTGTGACCCTTCTTCTCCATACCTTTTCTCATTGTTGAAAAGTCGTGAAGGAACAAAAGAGGCATATCGAGAGTATCAGTTAGCATTGCGCACATTTAACCGACAATTAATGTTGTTGGGTGAATTGTTGGGACTGGGTGATAAATTGAGTTCATACACCGCCCGTCATACATGGGCTACAACAGCGTATTATTGTGAAATTCATCCGGGCATCATTTCCGAAGCGATGGGGCACTCGTCCATTACGGTGACGGAGACTTATCTGAAACCTTTTCAGAATAAGAAAATAGATGAAGCAAATAAACGGGTTATTGATTTTATCCGGTATTCAGTTCGGAATGCAATTTGCTGAAAGTAAGCCTGTTACTTTGTAGGTAACGGGAATAAATACCGGTGCAAATATGAGCATATTTCTTAAAACAACCAAACGAAATCGCACATTTTTTCCATTAAAGCACTCAAAAGAAGAACATAAATAGATAAAACACGTGGATTCTTTGTACTAGGGTATGTTAACCTCTAAATTTTGCATAAGATTTCCCTCCCCTCTACCTCTTTCTCGAAGTAGGGGTTAAAAAGTTTCATTGTATATTATATCATTTTCTAGTATTGACTACTCAAAAAGAGCAGGGACAAAGGTTTTCCTGTTACCTACAAAGTAACAGGTATGCTATTATTGAAACTTAGTGTTTAATAATATATTATTAATGTAATTTTTAAGTAGTTATGAAGAAAAAGTTTGTAAAAGTGATGCTCTTCGGGGCGCTGGCGCTTTCTACTATCAGCTACGTAGGATGCAAAGACTACGATGATGATATAGATGGTTTGCAACAGCAGGTCGACGCCAATAAGAGTAAAATTGAAGAGGTGGATGCTGCAATGAAAGCCGGTAAATTTATTGTCAGCTATACTCCTGTAGCAAATGGTTATGAATTGTCTCTTTCTGATGGTTCTAAATTGACTATCACCAATGGTAAAGATGGAGAGAACGGACAGCCGGGATTAAATGGTGAAACGGTCATTCCTAAATTTAAAGTATCAAGTGACAACTATTGGCAGGTAAGTACTGATGATGGTAAAACCTATGAGTATGTTTTAGATGCAGATGGAAATAAGGTTAATGCTACTGGGAAGAAGGGAGAACAAGGTGAACCTGGTCAGCCTGGCGAACCAGGGCAGGATGCATCAGCTAACGTGTCCATTAATAAAGATGGGTATATCGTTATCGGTGATGTGGTAACAAGCTTGAAAACTGATACTAAAGTTCCTTCTATCGTTATAAATGAAGTGGATGGTTTGTATGTCATCACTCTTGACGGTAAAGAATATAAAATGTTGGCAGAAGGTTCTGCTTATAATGGTTTGCAAAGCATTATTTACAGAAGACAAGCTGCTGATGATCGGGAGGATTTTGTAAGATCAATTGGTTTGATGTCGTCCAATGATCCTGAAGCGGAATTATTGGCAACCAGTGCTTCAGTTGCTACTTTCAAAGTATGGCCTACTACACTGGATCTGGGTAAAGCTGTATTTGCATTTACCGATACATATAAAACCAGAGCACTTGTTCCTGCACTGAAATATGTAGAAGGTAGTGCAAAATGGGTGGATAACCGACAAGGTATCTTGAGTGTAAATATGATTTCCGAAAACATTGAAGTTGATAAACCTTACGCTTCTTCTTTGGATGTAACAATTAACGGTTATACAACAGCCTCTGATTATTTCAACTTCAAAGCTGAAAAATGGACTCCGGCTGATTTGAGTTTTGTGCATACAAAAGATGCAGTTGAAGTTCCTACTGATGTTTTGGCTGATGCAACTACCGAATCCGATTTTTCATCTTATGTTGAATATACGTTTGTTTATAACAAATCTTATAATTTGAATGATTCTGTAGCATTGGGACATGATGTGGAAGAGGATTTCATTTCAATGGCTGATTTAGGATTTAGTGGTATCACTGTTGAATTCAAACAAACAGCTGATAAGGCAAAAGGTATCTTTGAAATTAAAGACGGTGTTATTACAGCTAAATCTAGTGAGCAAGCTTCTGCTATCAATGAATTATGCTATGTGACAGCAACTTATAAGAATGAAAAAGGTACGGAAATCATTTCTTATGACTTTGCAGTGAAAGCTGTTCGCGAGCAGCAAGTGGCTCCGGCATTGGTTGATATTGATGTAGAAACGAAAGATGCAGCTGCAGCTGATAAGTTAGCTAAATTGCAGTATAGCACAAGTGAACAAACTATTGACTTGAATGTGCGTGCATTCTTGAATTCACTGGGTGGACGTGACTATATGTCTGACAATGAAAACGTAACTCCTGTTAAATATGGTTTGTATTACTTGACTAATGAAGATGGTAAAACTTATGCTAACAAGGTTGATGCATATATTGAATTCACACCGGGTACAAGCACAGATTTGGATAATCTTAAATTGATATTCCCTGCCGGAACTGTTATCAATGGAGATCAGCAATTGTATTCATTCGAAACATGGCCAGGTGGTGGAAACTCAAAATATGAAATTACAAATTCTGAAGAATATGCATGGCGTAAATCCACAACAACTCATCGCGTTAACGGTTCTAACAAACAGTATACTTTGAAATTGAAGGATCTTGTTAAGTGCGAACGTAAAGTAATCATCAAGCAAAATAGTGCATTTGTTGTGAATGGTAAGACAACTATTACCGGTGCATGGGCTGAAGCTGATAAGTCATTCAGTATGACAGCTGATTTGACAGTTCTTTATGCTGCATTTAATACAGATAACAGTACTTCTAGTGAAGTTATTGAATATTATCTGGCTCCGCAAGCAAAACAGTCTGATGCTGTTAAAGCTGTTTATAGTCAGATAAGCATTGCTGGTAATGTTATTACTGTAACTCCGGATGTAGATGTGAAGACTTTAGGTGCTATCAAGATCGGAGCTAAAATACAAGGAACTGATATTGAAGCAACTATTCTTGATATAAATGGAAAAGAAGTGGCTTATTGTGAGCCTGTATTGCGTTCTCCGCTTGATGTCTTGTCTTACAAGTCTTCTATTGATTGGAATATAGATGGTGATCAGAATAAGACTATCAATGTAGGAACGAAAGCAGAAATCAAGATGTCTGACAAAGATATCAATGTAACCAAGAAGAATGTAGTTATTGAAAATGGAGTAGCAAAAGCTCCTTGGGCTGCAGCTTATGGCATTGATGCTGCTGAAGCCATTACTTATGCAATTGATGGATATAGTGCTACTGTAAATGAGGGTACCTATACTATTAATCCGTCAACAGGTGTGATTACATGTAACAATACAGCGATTGTTCAGTCATTGGACATCTATGTGAAAGTAACTGTAAATCATAACTGGGGTACAGAAACTATTAATAAGATCACTGTGAAAGCTTCTTTGAAATAGTCCTATTTTAAAGAAGAAAGAAAGGGTAACTCTTTTCCTCTGTGTAGGGTTACCCTTTTATTGATAATATAATTGTCCGATATGGTGGTATCGGATATTATTTGTCGAATTATTCATCTTTGTGAAAAGATGGATATATTATTTCCCACTAAGGATTTTTGACATCCTTAATTTTATTAGATGAAAAAAGGTAAAGACTGCACTTGTGAAAGACCGGTCTAATAATAAACCTTTATTTCGAAGGGCGTTCCAATTTTCCCTTATTTCCCAGGAACGCCCTTTTTTATTCTGTCTTATATGGACTTATGATGTCATTTTTAGAGATAGAGGCTTAAAGGGACTTTTCCAGTGCCCTCCTCCGAGTTCGAGTCCATCTTTTTTATGAAACCGTCTGAATATAGTCTTCTGAATGTAACTTTTGACAGATTATCCTGTAGGTAATATGGCTGCTTTAGACAATGATAAGCTCAATACCCATTTCTTCAATCGCTTGCGCCATTGACTGGGAAATGCCGGAGTCTGTGATTATCACATCGATACAGTCTAAACTACAGATTTTACCGAATCCACGTCGCCCGAATTTGGAAGAATCTGCCAAGATGATAGTACGTAATGACGCCTCTATCATTTTCTTGTTGAGGACAGCTTCTTCAATATTAGAGTTTGTGATTCCGTACTCCAAGTCGATACCGTCTACTCCTAAAAAGAGTTTTGAACAAGTGATTTGTTCAAAAAACAAAGAAGTGTAGTCGCCAATGACGGAAAAAGAATTCTTCCGTACGATTCCCCCGAGCTGGATTACTTCGATATTATTAATCGTATTTAATAATAAGGAGGTTTTCAGAGAAGCTGTAACTACAGTTAAGTGGTTGATGGGAGTGATATGCTCGGCAAACGTATGTACGGTAGAACCGGAAGCGATGATAATAGAATCGTTTTCTTCTATTAATTTAGCTGCGGCAGTAGCGATTCTTTTCTTTTCTTCTTTTCGAAGCTTTTCTTTTTCGTGCACATCAATATCTGATGTTAATGGGTTGACCGGACTTGCACTTCCATGAGTACGATAGAGAAGTTTTTTTTCTTCCAGATGTTTTAAATCTTTTCGGATCGTTACAGGAGTAACTTCCAGTTCTTTAGCGATTTCGTTTACTTTGATGAAACCGTTTTTCGCTAAACTTTCAAGAATATACTTATGTCTTTCAGCAATACTTGTCATAATTCCCAATTTTTATCACAAAGATAAACTAAATATTAATATGTGGCAAATAAAAAGATGAAAAGTTTCATTCTATGATATAAAGCTTCCGTTTTATATATAAAATGGTCTGCTAACGAAAAATAATTTGCTTTTTTATATTGGATAATATTTCTTTTTGTGTATTTTTGCAGTGTTGATTTATAAATAAAGAAAGAAAACGAAATATTCATAAGGAATGAAACGAAGTGATTTGCTTGAGAGGATGCTCAATTGGAAATGTGAATGTGATATCCTGGTGATCGGTGGTGGGGCTACCGGATTAGGGGCTGCAGTGGACGCAGCCTCCAGAGGGTACAGAGTTATTCTATTGGAACAGCATGATTTTGCTAAGGGTACTTCTTGCCGCAGTACGAAGCTGGTACATGGAGGAGTTCGGTATCTGGCGCAGGGAGATGTCTCTATGGTAGTTGAAGCATTACATGAACGTGGGCGTATGAGACTCAATGCTCCTCATTTGGTGAAAGATATGCGTTTTATAATCGGTAATTACCGCTGGTGGGAAAAGCCTTTTTATGCGGTGGGGCTGACTTGTTATGATTTACTGGCCGGACGCAAAGCATTGGGACGTTCGTTACCGATGTTAAAACGTTCTGTATTAAAAGAAATACCTTCTTTAAAGCATGAAGGATTGAGAGGTGGAGTGGTATATCATGATGGACAGTTTGATGATTCGCGCATGGCTATAACGCTGGCACTGACCGCTGTTGATAAAGGTGGAGTGTGCTTGAATTATATGAAGGTGAATTGTTTGCTGAAAGATGCCGCCGGGAAAATAAATGGGGTGCATGCTGTCGACACACTTGACGGGAAAGAATATCAGATCAAATCGAAAGTAGTAGTGAATGCTACCGGAGTCTTTGTGGACGATGTGATGAAGATGGATGAATGTGATACGCGAAGGAAGGTACGTCCCAGCCAGGGAGTGCATTTGGTGGTTGATAGTAAATTCTTAGGTGGCCGTTCGGCACTAATGATACCTAAAACGAAAGATGGACGTGTCCTTTTTGGAGTGCCCTGGCACGGCAAGGTGGTGCTTGGCACCACGGATACTCCTCTGAATGAGGCTTCTTTGGAACCGAGGGCATTGGAAGAAGAGGTTGATTTCATTTTAGATCAGGCCGGACAGTATCTCGACCGCAAACCGACTCGTGCCGATGTGCTTTCGATTTTTGCCGGTTTGCGTCCTTTGGCTGCGCCAACGCATGCTGATTCGAAGAAAACGAAAGAGATTTCACGGAATCATAAAATCTATCGTTCGAAATCGGGGCTTTTGACAATTACCGGAGGGAAGTGGACTACTTATCGTGCAATGGCTGAAGATGTCATCAATCAGGCCATCGTAATAGGAGGGTTGTCTCCTGCGGAATGTGTGACGAAGAATTTGAGGGTTCATGGATATACAAAAGAGCAATTTGATGAGAATGATTGGAATTATGTGTATGGCAGCGACGCGAGCAAAATACAAAAGATGATAGAAAAAGAGCCTTCTTTTGCTGAAAAGTTGTATGAAGGTTATACTTTTACAGTGGCGCATGTTGTGTGGGCGGCTCGTGAGGAGTTTGCGCAGAATATAGAAGATGTGTTGGCCCGCCGGGTGAGGATGCTATTTCTGGATGCCCGTGCTGCTCTTAAAATAGCTCCGAAAGTGGCATCGGTATTAGCGGCGGAACTGGGAAAGGATAAAACCTGGGAGCAGGCGCAGATAGCCGACTTTAATCGGTTGGCAAGAGGATATATCTTGAATTAGAAGAAAAAATTACTTTAATTGTTGTTTGTAAATAAATGCTTATGAAAAGTTGTATGGTTTTGCGGAGAGGACTCGTAGCCTCATTGATGTTTCTTCTGTTGTCAGGGATACAGTCTGTGTCGGCGCAGGGAAAACTACATCTGTTAAAGTTTGACGATGTCACACAATTGAGAGACTTCTTTAAATATACGGGAAATGGCTCAATCATTGTAAGCGGACATCGCGGTGGGTACGAAGAAGGATATTCGGAAAATTGCATCGAAGGTTTGGAAAATGTGCTGAAGCAGATGCCGGCTTTCTTCGAAATCGATCCTCGTCTGACAAAAGATAGCGTGATTGTATTGATGCATGATGCTACTTTGGATCGTACAACAACAGGAACGGGAAAAGTTTGCGATCATACCTGGAAAGAGTTGCAGAAGCTTCGTCTGAAAGACCATTCGGGAAAAGTGACCAACTGCAAGATTCCTACTTTGGAGGAAGTAATCAAATGGAGTAGAGGTAAAACGATTATCAACCTGGATAAGAAAGATGTGCCGATGGCTATGATTGCGGCTTTAATCAAAAAGCATAAGGCGGAGGGACATGTGATGCTGACTGTGCATACCGGTGCTCAAGCCAGATATTATTATGACCGTTTCCCGACGATTATGATGTCCGCTTTCGCCCGTAATATGAAAGAGTTTGAGGACTTGTCGATATCAGGTGTGCCATGGGAAAATATGATCGCTTATGTAGGGCATAGTATAACACCCGAAAATAAGAAAATCGTTGAAATGCTGCATGCTCGTGGCGTACGTTGTATGATTAGTGTGGCACCTACGCACGACAAATTGCCTTCGAAAGAAGAACGGGCTTTGAAATATAAAGAAGAGATAGATAAGAGACCGGATATTATAGAATCTGATATACCGACAGAAGTATGGACAGTTTTGCAATCTCGATAGATTGTTGCCCTGATATGGTGCAACGTCTGTTTACTATCGTAAAGGAAAATCCGGTTAGTGAACTAACAATTAATACTGTGAAAATGTCAAAAGTAGAACAAGCATTGAAAGCTGCGAATGAGACACGTGCTCTTCGTATAGGAAGCGGAATATTAAATGAAGTAGCCGGACTGTTTAAGGAACAGTTTGCAGGAAGAAAGGCTGTTGTGGTAGCTGATGTAACTACCTATCGTGTTGCCGGCGAAAGAGTTGAGAAAGAGTTGCGTAATGCGAATATAGAATTATTACCATCTTTTATTTTCACTGATTCCGACCTGTATGCGGAATATTCGTATGTTGACCGTCTGGTCGAATCGTTGAAAGTGCATGATGCTATTCCGGTAGCTGTCGGCTCCGGTACGATTAATGATTTAACGAAGTTAGCTTCTCATCTGGTCGGAAGAAGATATATGTGTGTGGCCACTGCCGCTTCCATGGATGGATATACTGCATTCGGCGCTTCCATTACTGCAAATGGCGCTAAACAGACTTTTAGCTGTCCGGCACCGCAAGCTGTATTGGCTGATATTGAAATCATAAAGAAAGCTCCCAAGCCGATGACGGCATCAGGATATGCCGACTTGTTTGCCAAAGTGACGGCTGGTGCCGATTGGATTCTGGCCGATTGGATGGGCGTGGAAGATATTGATGAAAAGGCATGGTCGATTGTGCAGGATGGATTGCATGATGCGCTTTCGAATCCTGAAGGTGCGGTGGCTGGAGACGAAAAAGCGGTGTCACAACTTATTGAAGGATTGATGCTGGGCGGTTTTGCCATGCAATGGTCTAAATCGAGTCGTCCGGCTTCGGGAGCGGAACATCAGTTCAGCCATCTTTGGAATATGGAACATCATTTAAATCAAGGTGAGCATGTTTCCCATGGCTTTCAGGTGAGTATAGGTATGTTGGCTGTAACGGCATTTTATGAACAAGTGTTGAACACCCCATTAGAGAAACTGGACGTGGAAGCGTGCTGTGCGGCATGGCCCGAACCGGAAATAGCCGATAAGGTAGCTCTTGATATGTTTGTCGGTACTGATTTTCCTACTATCGGTCTGCAGGAGACGAAAGCGAAATATGTGACACGAGAGCAATTGGCTATTCAGTTGCGGCAGTTGAAAGAATACTGGCCTGAAATTCGTGAACGTTTGTCCAAACAGTTGATTCCTTACAAAGAAGTGAAACAATCCCTGCGGCAGGTAGGTGCTCCTGTAGAACCGGAACAAATCGGTATTACACGGAAACGTCTGCGTGAAACGTTTGTTCGTGCACAATTTATTCGCCGTCGTTTTACTGTCCTCGATTTAGCTGTACGGACAGGATATATGGAACAGTGGCTGGATGGATTGTTTGGTAAAGGTAAAATATGGGAAATAACAGATTAATCACGATAGGAATGGAACTACAAGGAATGGCGCCCGAAGTGGCAAAGAAATTTAAATACTGGCAGACACGGACGATCATAGCAAGTATGATAGGCTATGCTCTATTCTATTTTGTTCGTAAAAACTTGAGTATTGCAATGCCTGCCATGCAGGATGATTTGGGAATAACCAAGGGAGACTTGGGATTATTTCTGACCTTACACGGATTACTGTACGGAGTTTCCAAGTTTGCCAACGGTTTTGTTGGCGACCGGGTGAATGCCCGCTATTTTATGGTGACAGGTTTGGTGCTCTCTGCAGCATGTAATATTTGGTTTGGGTTTAGTTCTGCTGTGGTGATGTTTGGCATTGTGTGGATGTTGAACGGATGGTTTCAGGGAATGGGATTTCCCCCTTGTGCCCGTTTATTGACGCATTGGATACCTCCTACACAGTTGGCTACAAAGATGTCGGTGTGGAATACCTCACATTCTGTTGGCGCAGGTTTAGTGGTGATTGTTTGTGGATATATTGTCAGTCTCGGATGGCGCTGGTGCTTCTGGTTTCCTTCTATTATAGCCTTGGTGGGTGCAGTCGGTATGTGGTTTGCTTTGCGCGATACGCCTCGCTCGGTAGGTCTTCCGGAGCTCAACTCAAAAACGGGCGCAGAAGAAAAAGAAGATACTTCTGCCGAATTTAAGCAGTTTGTGCGTAAGAATGTCTTTGGAAATCCGGCGATTTGGGTACTGGCTATTGCCAACTTTTTTGTGTATATCGTGCGCTATGCTGTACTTGACTGGGGACCGACTCTTTTGGGAGAATGGAAGGGAGTTTCTATTCATCATGCAGGTTGGATGGTGGCAGCCTTTGAAATATCCGGAATTGTAGGTATGCTGGTAGCCGGTTGGGCAACCGATCGTTTCTTTGGTGGACGTGGTCCACGCGTTTGTGTGATTTGCATGGCACTGGCTACGGTGTTCGTTGCTTTATTCTGGGGAATATCCCAACCTCCCATGTGGCTTGCTACGCTTTTATTGGGGGCCGCAGGATTCTGTATTTATGGTCCGCAAGCTTTGGTAGGTATTGCTGCGGCTAATATAGCCACAAAGAAAGCAGCCGCTACGGCAGTCGGATTCACAGGATTGTTCGGATATGCCAGTACGTTGGTCTCCGGTTGGGGATTAGGATTGTTAGCTCAACATTATGGTTGGAATATTGCAGTGGGTGCATTAATCCTGATTGCTATAATGGGAACTTTGATATTTATGGCCGCATGGTCGGCAAAAGCGAATGGGTATGATAATGATTAATGAGGTAGAACATAAACTGAACGCGGAACTTATGGATCGTATTCGTCGGATCAAGCATATTGCTTTGGATATGGATGGAACGATTTATAACGGAAACACGTTATTTCCTTTTACGATTGCTTTCCTGGATAAAATGAAAGAATTGGGAATTGGTTACTCGTTTCTGACGAATAATCCTTCCAAAAGCACGAATGATTATCTTCGACACCTATCCGGCATGGGGATTAAAGCAGTGAAAGATGAATTTTATACATCGGCCCAGGCGACCATAGATTACATACGTGTACATCATCCGGAGTGTAAACGGCTTTTCTTGTTGGGCACTCCCAGCATGATAAAAGAGTTTGAGGAAGCCGGATTCGAGTCTACTGACGACAATGCTGATGATGAACCGGACGCAGTGGTTGTCAGTTTTGACATGTCACTTGTTTACTCGCGTTTATGTCGTGCTGCGTGGTGGATTAATCAGAAGAAACTCTATATTGCCACTAATCCGGATCGTGTGTGTCCTACGGATAAGCCTTTAGTATTGGTGGATTGTGGCTCTATTTGCTCCAGTTTGGAGTATGCTACGGGGCGGGAGCCGGATGTTGTGATTGGAAAGCCCGATCCGCGAATGTTGAACGGAATAATGGAACGTCATAACTTGCGTGCGGATCAGGTAGCTATGGTGGGTGATCGTATTTATACCGATATATTGATGGCGCAGAAAGCAAATGCTTTGGGAGTGCTGGTGCTTTCCGGCGAAACGACGTATGAAACAGCTATTGCTGTCCATCCTAATCCGGACTTGATCCTGCGTGACTTGGCAGAGCTTCAGCAAATGCTTTTATTAGCTCATGAAATAGATTAGATTGGTGCATGAAAATGCAATAGTATATTTATTTTTAGTGTTTTTGATAGGTATGATGTTACGGACAGTTCTACTGTCCGTAACATTTTTTTTGTCTACTATAAAGTTGAAAAACATAAAAACATCTGCCACCTGCAACCAAACGCGTGTAATGCACTAGCTGATAAATAGTTGGAACGTGGCAGATACCTGCGGCAGATAGGTTGCAGATAAAGTATCTGCAACACGTTATATAATCAAAGAAAAAG
>OHNK01000222.1_pt1 | contig 45600 bp, 38 predicted proteins | sample 1569551 | NCBI WGS metagenome assembly OHNK01 (sample SAMEA3879518, study PRJEB24766) | human gut metagenome | biome: human-associated habitat; feature: feces | place: USA | collected 1985/1987 | reverse complement strand
CCCCTGAGCCGAAAAGGTGAATGCTTGGGGCAAGTGTTCACCCCGCTGTTCACCAATCGGTAACTGTCAGCAAAGATACGACAAAAGGGCGATATAGATAATCGAAAATTACCACATTGTGGTAAAAATGAATAATTTAAATATTAATTTTTTAAAACTTTTAAGGATGGAAAAAAGAAATTCCTTCTTTCTGCCGATGAGAAGTTGAAGCTCGCGGCTGAGATTTCGTCGAAGACTGCTGAGCAGCGTTTCGACAAGTTGTCAAACCAGTTAGTGAAGTCTGCCAAGCACATTTATTCAGAGAAGGCGACTTATCATGAGTTGACCGAAGGCATGCGTGCCTGGGTGTTGAAGAAGAGTGACATCAAGAAAGCGTTTCATCTGACTCGCAGTTTCTTCACTCATTTGAACAAGGGCGAGCATATGTTGCTCTCCGAGTTTGTTCGTTTTACCAATTGGATTTTCACCCATTATGCTAGCGAGGAGGTGCGCCTGAAGGTATGGATGGGTATTGGCACGGTGTTGTTTTGTCACACGAAGGAGAACGCCGATTACGGTTGGCATCCTTTCTCCCGTCCTCTCGACCAGATCTACGAGGACATGATAGAGAAGGAAGTGAAGAAGCGAGTAGAGAAGGAGTTAAGAATCCGCGCTTTGAAGAAAGCCCAGGATGAGATAGGAAAATACTGATTTCACTTTTTTAGATTGATTTAGAACCATTAAGGCGCCGCCTTCCTGCAGGCGAAAGCTGGCGGGAAGGGGGTGCTGTAAAACCAAAAGCTGTAGAGTCTGGAAGTAGTTTGAATCCGTGAGATCCGTGTGAGCCTGATTAGATACGAAAAGTAAAGATTTTAATACAAGATTCAAAACCCCATACCTCTTGTTTTGAGTAGCTGCACTAACTCATGGGGCGTGGAATATGTTTTTATAAACGGAATTCTTGTTGCCATATACCCATGATTACCGCCCTCCGGTGTTCAGAACCGCTACGCTTTAAGGTTGGCGGACCAAAGCGGTCTTCGCCATGGTTGTGCGGGATGGGACCGCCTGGAGAGGGAAGTTAATAGTTTATAGTTGATCTTGTAGTAATTTGCTGATAACTTGCAGATTTCTTGCTTTTTTCTTGGTGGTTTCAAGAAAAAAGCGTAATTTTGGCGGCATCTAACTTAAAATACAAAGGTATGGAAGAAAATAGATATAAATTAACAGAAGATAATGCTGCGGCTGGTATGGTTGCTGAGCCAACTCCGGTCGTAAGGCCTTCTTTGTCTGTTCAGGAAATGAGACATTGTCTTATGGATGCAATATATTCCTCCAAGGACGTTGATAAATTATATTCCTGCTTGGTTATTCTTAAAGGTAAGCCAGCAACAGAATATCGTAGCAAGTATCGTGCTAAGACGGATGCAGAACTTTCTGCAGAGTTGTCACAATTCCCATCTTGGGATGAAACAGAACATCCTGATTTGTCGAATATTGATTATCGGCAGTATAAACATAAGAAATCTCCAAGAACAATTAAAGCAATATCAAAATGGCTGTAACTAGAGTAAATCAAGGAGAAATTGTAGAGGTTCCATTTGAATTGCCTGATGGAAGCATCTTGCCACACCCTGCATTGGTTCTTTCAAATGAGTATTTGCAGGATTATGAAGATGGCTTGTTTTATGCCGTATTGATATCTACAAAAAATCATTATCCGGAATTCACAATACCAATTGAGGATTCTTGGTTAAACAAGCCTTTAAGTAAAAGTTCGTTCTTTGTTACTCATATAATTGACCAGTTTAATGTTGATGAGGTGATGAACCGTAACAATACGTATTTAAAGGCTCGTTACTTTGATTATGTTGTTGATGAAATTATCAAGAATGTAATTGGTGGAAAAGAGGAATAATTGGTTGGGGTACAATGAAGTTTCATTAGATAAATACATTTCGTTTATATAACAGAAACAAGCCCTCAGCTGAGATAGCTGGGGGCTTGCATGTTTATAAAACGTATACTATTCCATACCGGTCATTTGGTCATGGTCATTTTCGTTCAAAATTAAAAAGATAACGATAAAGGCACAACCGTATTGATTATCTTATCAAGCATACCTTTTATTTTTAAATAGGGTTTACTTTAATATATTTTACTTGTAAGTGATATATTATATTGCGTTCGTTAGCCGAAACTATTGAACAACAACTTTCTTCACACTACCATCACTATACTTCACGATGTTCAAGCCCTTGGCTGGAGCAGATAATCGCTGGCCATTTGCTGAATAGCGAGAGACTTCCTTGGCATTGGTAGAGGTTGTAACCTTATCAATGCCCGACGCATCGAACTCTACTATCTTCTCGAAGTAGCCAAATTCAGACAACTTGTAATCCTCAATAGTTCCTTTTGGTACATAAACCGTACAATTCTTTGCGTCACATCCATTAAATACATAATACCCTAACTCTGGTAATTTTTTCGTATATACATAAATGGAGGTCAATCCACTGCAATCATCAAAAGCCCAGTTGCCTATCGAAGTAACACTGGAAGGGATGGTCAAACTTGTCAAACCACTGCAACCTGAAAAAGCTTCATGGTCTATCTCAGTAACACTGGAAGGGATGGTCAAGCTTGTCAATCCACTGCAACCTGCAAAAGCATACCAGTCTATCGAAGTAACACCGGAAGGGATGGTCAAGCTTGTCAATCCACTGCAACCATAAAAAGTATGATTGCCTATCGAAGTAACACCAGAAGGGAGGGTCAAGCTTGTCAACCCACTGCAACCTGAAAAAGCATAATCGCCTATCGAAGTAACTCTGGAGGGGATGGTCAAGCTTGTCAATCCACTGCAACGTGAAAAAGCATAATCGCCTATCGAAGTAACACCAGAAGGGATGGTCAAGCTTGTCAAACCACTACAACCTGCAAAAGTACCCTCGCCTATCGAAGTAACACCAGAAGGGATGGTCAAGCTTGTCAAACCACTGCAACCTGAAAAAGCATACACGCCTATCGAAGTAACACCAGAAGGGATAGTCAAACTTGTCAATCCACTGCAACCTTCAAAAGTTTGATTGCCTATCGAAGTAACACCAGAAGGGATGGTTAAGCTTGTCAATCCACTGCAACCTTCAAAAGCACCCCAGCCTATCGAAGTAACACTGGAAGGGATGGTCAAGTTTGTCAAACCACTGCAACCCCAAAAAGCTGATTCGCCTATCGAAGTAACACTGGAAGGGATGGTCAAGCTTGTCAATCCACTGCAACCTTCAAAAGCAGAATGGCCTATCGAAGTAACACCAGAAGGGATGGTCAAGCTTGTCAATCCACTACAACCATCAAAAGCACTATTGCCCAACTCATCATTATAGGTATACATGTTGGTGCCATAATACGAAGTATACGCATCTCCACCTGCTACAATTTTTGCTTCCGACAAATCTAATATAGACAGTTTTCCGTCTGTTTTTTCCCCATTAAAATCACGACCAGCCATCTCACGGATAAATTTCAAATCCGTGCCATTAATTTTACCAACAATCTTCAGATTGGTAATCAGATTCTTCTGGTTTTCACCAATCCTATCAGGTAAAGTACCAGCCTCATCCAACTTGATTGTTACTTGTGTGGTTAACAAGCCATCCTTATTAATACCATCTACTATCTTCTCGAAATAGCCAAAATCTGACACCAAATAATCATCATAAGTTCCTGTTGGTACATAAAGTATACAATTCTTTGCGTCACATCCAGTAAATACATCAGACCCTAACGTTGGTATTTTTTCCAGACATGCATAAATGGAGGTTAAGCCACTGCAACCATAAAAAGCCCTGTCGCTTATCGAAGTAACACTGGAAGGGATGGTCAAGCTTGTCAAACCACTGCAACCATCAAAAGCCGATTTGCCTATCGAAGTAACACCGGAAGGGAGGGTCAAGCTTGTCAAACCACTGCAACCTCGAAAAGCTGATTCGCCTATCTCAGTAACACTGGAAGGGATGGTCAAGCTTGTCAATCCACTGCAACCTTTAAAAGCAGAATAGCCTATCGAAGTAACACTGGAAGGGATGGTCAAGCTTGTCAAACCACTGCAACCTGCAAAAGCATAATTGCCTATCGAAGTAACACCAGAAGGGATGGTCAAGCTTGTCAATCCACTGCAACCATAAAAAGCATAATCGCGTATTGAAGTAATACTGGAAGGGATGGTCAAGCTTGTCAATCCACTACAGCCATAAAAAGCCAAGTCGCCTATCGAAGTAACACCGGAAGGGATGGTCAAGCTTGTCAATCCACTGCAACCTTCAAAAGCATACCCGTCTATCTCAGTAACACTGGAAGGGATGGTCAAGCTTGTCAATCCACTGCAACCTGCAAAAGCATACCAGTCTATCGAAGTAACACCGGAAGGGATGGTCAAGCTTGTCAATCCACTGCAACCATAAAAAGTATGATTGCCTATCGAAGTAACACCAGAAGGGAGGGTCAAGCTTGTCAACCCACTGCAACCTGAAAAAGCATAATCGCCTATCGAAGTAACTCTGGAGGGGATGGTCAAGCTTGTCAATCCACTGCAACGTGAAAAAGCATAATCGCCTATCGAAGTAACACCAGAAGGGATGGTCAAGCTTGTCAAACCACTACAACCTGCAAAAGTACCCTCGCCTATCGAAGTAACACCAGAAGGGATGGTCAAGCTTGTCAAACCACTGCAACCTGAAAAAGCATACACGCCTATCGAAGTAACACCAGAAGGGATAGTCAAACTTGTCAATCCACTGCAACCTTCAAAAGTTTGATTGCCTATCGAAGTAACACCAGAAGGGATGGTTAAGCTTGTCAATCCACTGCAACCTTCAAAAGCACCCCAGCCTATCGAAGTAACACTGGAAGGGATGGTCAAGTTTGTCAAACCACTGCAACCCCAAAAAGCTGATTCGCCTATCGAAGTAACACTGGAAGGGATGGTCAAGCTTGTCAATCCACTGCAACCTTCAAAAGCAGAATGGCCTATCGAAGTAACACCAGAAGGGATGGTCAAGCTTGTCAATCCACTACAACCATCAAAAGCACTATTGCCCAACTCATCATTATAGGTATACATGTTGGTGCCATAATACGAAGTATACGCATCTCCACCTGCTACAATTTTTGCTTCCGACAAATCTAATATAGACAGTTTTCCGTCTGTTTTTTCCCCATTAAAATCACGACCAGCCATCTCACGGATAAATTTCAAATCCGTGCCATTAATTTTACCAACAATCTTCAGATTGGTAATCAGATTCTTCCTGCTTACAGCAATCTTATTAGGTAAAGTACCAGCCTCATCCAGCTTGAGTGTTATTTGTCTGGTAATCAAGCCATCATCTGCAGCCTGGATAGCCAAACTCCCAAGCAACACAAATAGCACTGTTAAAAACAGACTTTTAAAAGTAAATGTTCTCATATTCTTTTATTTATTGCCTTTATTACACAACACTATTATAATTTAAACTTTTTAAGTGCCTGAGCAACAAAAGTTGTCCAGTTTTTGTTCTTTTCTCTTATTCTTCTGCCAGTTCTTTCATCGCATCGTTTAATGTGTTGAAAAGAACGTTGATGTTTTCTTCTTCATTCTTGCATGCCTCCTTGAAGAGGGCAACAGGATCTTCGGTGCTGCTCTTGAGCGGAGTCTCGTTGAGCAGGATGTTGACATTGTTCAGCAACATGCCGTGAAGGGTAGGCATGTGGAGCTGGTGCTGTTCGCCCTCCTTGCTGCCACACTTCAGTCCGGCTGCGTATGCCTTTACGATGATGCGGACCAGGAGATGGATGGCCATCGGCTCATCGGCTAGACTGATGAGAATGCCGTGGGTATAATCGCGTACATGCTCTTCAAGAGTGGTAAACTTGCCTTGCAGAAGCCAGGTGAAGTTACGCTTGTATTCTGACTCCATCGCCTTGTAAAGCTGGTTCGATTTGCAGGCTATGCGCAAGTAGTCGAGCATGGTTGGCTCAAAGGTCGGGTCAGCCTGTTTCATGCTGTCGAAGTTCTTCTTCATGCGCTCGTTGGCTTCCTCGGCAGTCTTGTAGTTGAGGCGTACGAGGGTAGAGAACATGATGTCGAAGAAGTATTGGTTTACCTCGCCATAGTGCTCCAGCATCATCTGCTTGATCTGTTTCGGGTCGTTCTTCTTGCTGAAGTCATTGCCTTCGATGGTAGCATCGATGATGCCACGTGCGTAAGCTTCGAAGAAACCTCTTACAAATGCAGCTACTGCCTGATAACTGTTGATTCTTTTGCTCATTTCTTGTCTGTGTTTATTGGGCTGTTCCTGTTTGGGAATAACAGCTTCTTATTCAAAAGTCTTAAATTCATACCCCTGTTCCATGAGCCATTCTATAGCCTGAGGGAGCGCTGTCTTCAGCTTTTCAATGCTCTTCAGCGAGTCGTGGAAGGTGATGATGCTGCCATTGCGGGCATATCGCTTCACATTGTTCACCACATCTTCTGCCGTCATCCATTTGGAATAGTCGCGCGTCACCACGTCCCACATGATGACCTTGTAAGTGCGGTGCAGCCACCAATACTCACTTGGTCGCATCCAGCCGTGAGGTGGACGGAAGAGATGGGCATGGATGATGTCGTTCGCCTTATTGGTGTTGAGCACGTAGGAGATGACACGGTGCTTGAAGGCACCGATATGATTGAATGTGTGGTTGCCTATCTGATGACCCTCTTCCACAATCTGATTGTAGAGGTCATGATGGCGCAATACATTCTCGCCTACCATAAAGAAAGTAGCCTTGATATTGTACTTTCTCAGGGTCTCTAAGATGAATGGAGTTGACTCTGGAATCGGACCGTCATCAAATGTAAGATAGACAGAATGGTCTTTCTTGTCCATTCTCCAGATGGCCTTTGGATATAACCATCTGAGCCATTTGGCTGGTTGCTCTATGAACATGGATAAAACAGGTTTATATGAATAATGAAAAGTTTGGTGTCGTGTTTCGCGACACCAAACTTTTTTCTATTTTTTACTGATTGCCTTCCGGCATTCTGCCACCTCTGCCATGATAGAGACGGTAGAGGTTGTTGAGCTGCTTCTCATACTTCTGCTCCAACTGTGGACTCACCATTCCGGCAGCCTCGCAGATGCTCTGCATGATCATGATCTGACGGATGCAGTCGTGCTCTGCCTGGAGGAAACGGTCGTTTGGCAGCGAGAGATAGTAGTTGAGGTATTGTGAAGCATTCTTCCATACCGCTTCTATATATTCCTTACCCTTGGCTTTCTGACCGGTCATCAGCCAGCCGCGAGCCATATCCAAGCCACCGCTCATGTAGTCGAGCGTAACATTGTAGGCAGGAATCTCGGTATCAGCCTTCTTCAGGATGTTGATAGCCTTCTGTTTCTTGCCTTCGGCGATGAGCTGGAGGGCTGTCTGGGCGAGCAGGCGACGGTGGGTATAGCACATACGCATGGTTGTCTCGTCGATGTAGAGTCCCTTCTGCTTCAGGTTGCCGAACTTGAATCGGGTCATGATGTTGTGATAAGCCTTCTCTGTATCGAAGTTCTTGGCACCTGGCTTGTTGGTGGTGAACGGAGTGATACGGTTCACAAGTCCCTCCTGTACGAAGTTGTCACCGAGGTTCATATAGTTCTCTTCGCCTACGGTGAGTGCTACGTAGAGTGGACGGGTCCAGTTGCACTGTGCCAGCATTTCGAGCATCATGAGGTCGCCCTTGTAGAGTGCGCTCTTGCCGGCAAGAGAGATGACCATCTTGTCAGGAATAGAATCTGATGCCATCATCATGCCGCTCTTCTTTACAGCCTCCTTGTCGATGGTGACATAGAGGGTATCTGTAGGGATGAAGTGCATGTCAGGGTTCTTGCTGCGTACCCAGTTCTTCAGGATGTTCTTGAGCTCGAACGGTTCGGCACCAAACTGTTTCTTGGCATTCTCTGGATCCTGCTTGTAGAAGTCGAGAATCTGCTTCTTTGCTTCAGGCTCAACAGATACATATTCGTTGGTACCTGAACAGAAGTCGAGACGTGGCCAGGTGATTGGCACAGATGGTGAGTTGTATGCAGGACGCATCATCTGGTCGATATACCAGTCGGTCTGCAGGTAGCTCAGGTTACATACGCGGGCATCTGTTCCTACTCCTTCTACCTCCTGGTTGTACCAGAGTGGGAAGGTATCGTTATCACCATTGGTAAAGATGATAGGGTTGCCCTTCTCCTGGAGTGACATCAGGTAGTTCTGACCGAAGTCACGGCAGGTGTAACGGTTTGAGCGGTCGTGATCATCCCAAGTCTGTGATGCCATCTGGATAGGTACGAGCAGAGTTACTACAGCTACGATAGCTGTTACAGCAGTACCACTGAGCTTCATCTTGCGCTTCAGAATGTCGATGATGGCGAGTACGCCGAGACCGCACCAGATAGCGTATGCATAGAATGAGCCGGCATAAGCATAGTCACGCTCACGTGGCTGCATAGGTGTCTGATTCAGGTAGATGACGATGGCAAGACCTGTCATGAAGAACAGGAAGAATACAATCCAGAACTGCTGGATTCCGATAGGGAGGAGCACTTCCTCTTCCTTGCCGTTTTTCATTATCTTCTTCTTGCGGGTATACCAAGCCTGCCAGAAAAGTCCGATGAGACCGAGAATCAGCGGCATGCAATAGAATACATTGTGGCCCTTGTTCTCCTTCAGGTCGTCTGGCAATTTGCTCTGGTCGCCATAGAGTGAATCATCGATGAATGAGAAACCGGTAATCCAGTTTCCGTGCTCTGGCTCACCATTGCCCTGGATGTCGTTCTGACGGCCGGCAAAGTTCCACATGAAGTAGCGCCAGTACATGAAGTTGCACTGGTAAGAGAGGAAGAAGCGGATGTTGTCAAACTGTGACGGCATCTTCACCATCATACTCTCTCCGCAGCGGTCGTAAGGAATCTCTGTGCCTTCTACACCGCCCATCCAGTCTTCGTATGCCTGGGCATGAGCCGAACTGTACATACGAGGGAAGAGCATGTTCTGGGCATAGATATACTTATTCTTGTGACTTACTACGAAGTAAGAGTCCTTCTCATCAGCCGAAGCCTTCTCCTTGCGCTGGTAAACCGGTGCGCCTTCCTTCATGACAGGCTTGCACATGTTGCCGTCTACTTCGAGGGCTACCTGTGATGTATAAGCCTGGCCATAGAACAGAGGGCGGTCGCCATACTGGTCGCGGCTCAGATAACTTCCCAGGGTAAAGATGTCCTCAGGAGAGTTCTGGTCCATAGGAGGGTTGGCAGAAGAACGGATTACGATGAGTGCGTAGCTGGAATAACCAATCATCAGCATCAGCATGCAGAGCAAGGCTGTGTTCTTGACGCGTGCTGAGATGAGCGGCAGGAGCTGCATCTTCTTCTTGGCGATGCCTGTAGATTCGTCAACGCCTGTTACTACTTCCTGCTTGCGCTTGTAGCCGAGTACGAACCAGAGGATAACCAGCACGATGATGCCTGTAATGGCAGCAGTCCAGCCATATCCGTAGAATGGGATGCCGAGCATGCCGAAGCCGAGAACGAAGGCGATATTCTGCTTTTTCTCGTTCTTCTCTGATGCATTACAGGTTTCGTAGATGCCCCAGATGACAGAGGCTACGAGACAGATGATGTATACGATTTCACCGGTATTGAACGGACAGCCGAGGGTGTTGACAAAGAACAGCTCGAACCAGCCGCCTACGGTGATGATACCTGGAACCACACCATACAGTACGGCTACCACTACGAGGAATGAAAGGAACAGCGCCAGGAGCGAGCCCTTGAGGTTGGCATGTGGCACCTTCTTGTAGTAATAAACCAATACGATGGCTGGGATACAGAGCAGGTTGAGCAGGTGGACACCGATACTCAAACCGGTCATATAGGCGATGAGCACAAGCCAACGGTCGCTATGAGGCTCGTCAGCATGGTCTTCCCACTTCAATATCAGCCAGAATACCACAGCGGTAAAGGCAGAAGAGAACGCATAAACCTCACCCTCGACAGCTGAGAACCAGAAGGTATCGCTGAAGGTGTAGATGAGTGCGCCCACCATACCGGATGCCTCGATGGCAATCAGCTTGCTGGTGGTCAGTTCTTTCCAGTCGCTGATGACGAGTCGGCGAGCCAGGTGGGTGATGGTCCAGAAGAGGAACATGATACAGACGGCGCTCAGCAGGGCGCTCATCGTATTTACCATCTTGGCTACCTGGGTAGTGTCGCTGGCGAAATGTGTGAAGAAATTGCCTAAAAGCATGAAGAATGGTGCCCCAGGTGGGTGACCGATCTCCTGCTTGTAAGCAGTCGTAATAAACTCAGGACAGTCCCAGAAACTGGCTGTCGGTTCAATTGTGGAACAATAAGTGAACGCCGCAATGATGAATGCGACCCATCCGAAGATATTGTCCACTAATCTGTACTGTTTCATTATTGTTTAAACTTTAATGTATTATATTTCTTTCTGAATGCTTTCTCTGTTTCTGAATGCTTTCTCCGTGCCTTTCAAGGAAGGCACATTCCAGTTGCAAAGATAATAAAAAGATGAGATAATATGGATTTTTGCACCTGTTTTTTAGGCATTATTATATAATAAGCCTATACATTTAAGAAATGCTCTTCCAGTTTCTCTCTCGGCATATCTGCCGTATCGTGGTAGTGGAGATGATGATTTACGCAGGCGATGTGCTTTACGTTATTGAGCACTTCGGCTACATCATGGCTTACGATGATGATTGCGCATTCCCGGTTTATCTGTTCCAGCATCTCGTACATCTGCTTCTGGAAACGGCGGTCGATGTAGGTGTTAGGCTCATCCAGTATTACTACATCGGGTTTCGAAACAATGGCGCGGGCGAGGAGTACTCGCTGCAGCTGTCCGCCGCTCAAGGCTGCGATATGGCGGTCTTTCAACTCCGTGAGCTGCATCTGTTCCAGACAGTCGAGTACCTGCTGGTGCTGTGCCTGGGTGTATCTCGAAAAGAGACTTTTGGTCTTGCTGAGTCCTGAGAGTACCACTTCATAAACGGAGATAGGAAACTGTTTGTCGAGATGATTGTATTGGGGCAGATATCCCATGCTGATTTCCCTTACTTCCTCCCCATCTTTATAAAAGCGGATGCTGCCGTCTGTGGGTTTCATCAATCCCAAGATGAGGCGCATGAGGGTTGTCTTGCCACCACCGTTGGGACCGATGATGCCAAGATAATCGTCTATGTAGACGGTGAGGTTGATGTCATGGAGCACCTCCTTGCCTTCGTAACCAGCCGAAAGATGCTCTATCTCTATTAACTTTGAACTTTGAACTTTGAACATTGAACTTTATGATTAGTTATTGTTCTAACAAAGCTTTTGCCCTTACAGGGCGCCTTGTTAACTGCTATTATACCCAGGGCGATGCCCTGGGCTAGGAGCTTCTGCCCTTTCAGGGCGTCTGGAGCTTACAGAACGTGTGGAACTTACAGAACGTCTGGAGCTTACTTCCCAACAACGATTTTCTTGCCTTGTACAGCTGCTGCCGCTTCCTGCATCGCCCAGTTCCAGTCGCCCTGCAATGGATTGATATTCATTGGCTTGGTGTGGCTCTCCTTGATGAAGGTTGTGGTGTTGCGGTTGGCAAATTCTGCCTGTATCAGGCAGAACTTGATCTTTTCTTTTCTGGCTCTTTCGATGAGACTCTTGAGCTGGGCGGCGCTTGGCTCCCTGCCTTCTTCCTCGATGGCAAGCTGCTCCAGCTGGTAATCACGTGCGAAGTAGGTGAGGATAGGATGATAAATCACAAACTTGCGTACCATCTCCGGATTATCCTTGAAACCCTTTCTGATGGTGCTGTCTCGCTTGTCGATGATCTTCAGCAGCGACAGATAGTTCTTCTCAAAGAATGCCTTGTTCTTCGGCTCCAGTTCGCAGAGTGCCTTGAAGATGTTGCTGGAGATGATGCGGGCGTTTTTGCAACTCATCCATACATGCGGGTCGGTATTGCCGCCTGGTGTCTTGGCAGGCTTGATGCCCACGGAAGTATCTATCACTTTCATATCTGGAGCGTTGTCCTGCAACTTCTTCATCCAGGTCTGTTCGAAACCGATGCTTCCCACTTTCAGATAGAGGGCACTCCTGGAGAGTTCCATCATCTGCTGGGCATAAGGCTCGTAAGTTTCAGGATTGTTGCCGTTGGATACCATCACGTTGACATCCACCTTATCTCCTGCAATCTTATCAACGAAAAACCTGTAGGGAGGGATAGTTACGGTAACAGCAGGTTTGCCATCGCTGTTGGCGACAGATTCCTTTCCGTTACTTTCTGCGGTGTTGCCTTTCTGCTGGCTGCCTTTACAGCCTGCGAAAACCACACATAATATAATAAGGTATAAATACTTTCTCATAAGCAGTCAATCTATATGAATCAATTCTTTGTTTTCTTTGCAGCTTGTTTAAAAGATAAAACTGAGTCCGTAAACCAGCAGTACATATCTCAACACCTTTCCGATGGTGATGCTGATGACAGAAATCACGATGTTGGCTCTCGTCAGTCCCAAAACGATGGTGATGGCACTTCCCAACAGGGGCAGGAAGGCGAAGAACCCCATCCAGGCACCTCTGTCGGCCATGAAGTTCTGAGCCTTGTCAAGACTCTCTTTCTTTACATGCAGATATTTCTCTATCCATTCCAGCTTGCCCATCCGTCCTACGCCATAGTTGAACATAGAACCGAGCACATTGCCGATGCTTCCATACAGTACGAGCTGGATAGGTTCCAGTCCGGCAGCCTGTAAGCCCGACATCACCACCTCGCTGCTGAAGGGAAAGAAACTGCCGGCAAGGAAGGCTGATACCAGCATGCCCCAGTAGCCCCAGCTCATTAAGAAATCTATAATCCAACTCATAGTAATATGCTCTCTGGTACGAGTATGTTGTAAGCCATGATAAGTACCAGCATGATGAGCAGCAGGATGAAGGAGATGTTGGTAAACTTACCTCTGGTGAATGTGATGAAATGGGCGATAAGCGGTGCTGTATTCACAATCAGAATGCCGCCCAGTTCCTGTATATATTGAGGCTGGAGGACGATGAAGATGATGCAGGCAACCGATATCATGATAAACGTTTCGTAGATCATGCGGGTTCGTATCTTATCGCCGTAGCTGGTGCGTATGAAGTGGACGGAACCGATGATGGTGAGCAGGATAACGAAACTCAGGTTCAGAATCTGGTGGTCGGTAACCTGTGAATAATCAAAGAGTTCGCTGTAGTTGATGAATTCGCAGAAGTGGTCAGCCAGCCCCTGTATGTTGTCGGTATAGAAGAAATAGCCGGCTGCAAACCAATAGGGCACGATGAGACCTACCAGGGATGCAAAGAATGTCTTTACGCTAAACGAGAGGGTAAACACCATCATCATAATCCATAGGATAGGCATGAAATAGCCTATCTGCACGAAAACCATCGATGCCAGACCGATGCAGGCAAAGGCGTAGAAAGTCCAGCCTGTAGAGCGTTTATCCTGATAGCAATTCCAGATAATGAGATAAAAGGCGATGAAACACATCGTCACAATACTGCTTTTTAAAGAGAGGTGGGGGAGTCCTGCCATCGTCAGTAATGCCAGAAAACTGCAAGATACCATTCGGCTGTAGGTACGCATCAGGGCATTATGGTTGTTCAGTTCCACCATCAGCAGGGTAGACATGGCTGTAAAAGCAAATTCTACCCAAATATTGGATACCAATAAACCTACTGCAACCCAAACCAGTGTGGCAAGGGTTGCAGTAATAGGTAAAGAGTAGCGGCTAGCCGCTACTTTATTTTGAAAAGTTTTCTTTCTTAACATCTAATTCAACATTAAAAAACTAAAGGTCCTGTCCGATATCAGAACGGAAGTACTTGTCGGTGAACTGGATCTTCTGTGCCTCAGCAAAGCTCTTCTTCAAGGCTTCTTCCTTGTTCTTGCCGTAGCTGCTTACGCAGATGACACGACCACCGTTGGTTACTACCTGACCATCCTTCATGGCTGTACCGGAGTGGAATACTACCGAACCTTCTACATCATCGATGCCCTGGATAGGATAACCCTTCTTGTAAGCCTCAGGATAACCGCCGCTTACGAGCATCACGCAGACTGCTGCACGCTCATCAAACTCGATGCTGCGCTTGTCCAAATCGCCTGCTGCTACACCTTCGAAGAGATCCACGATGTCGCTCTTCAGACGGAGCATCACGCTCTCTGTCTCAGGGTCACCCATACGGCAGTTGTACTCGATGACCATAGGCTCGCCTTCTACATTGATCAGTCCGAAGAAGATGAATCCCTTATAGTCGATGTTCTCCTCAGCAAGTCCCTCTACGGTAGGACGGATGATGCGCTCGTCAACCTTCTGCATCCACTCCTTGGTAGCGAATGGTACAGGGGTAACGCTACCCATACCGCCAGTGTTCAGACCGGTATCGTGCTCGCCGATGCGCTTGTAATCCTTAGCCTCAGGCAGAATCTTGTAGTTCTTGCCGTCGGTCAATACGAATACAGAGCACTCAATGCCGCTCAGGAACTCCTCAATCACTACGCGTGCAGAAGCGTTGCCGAACATACCGCCGAGCATCTCCTTGAACTCTTTCTTAGCCTCTTCCAGGGTAGGGAGGATGAGAACGCCCTTACCGGCGCACAAACCGTCAGCCTTCAATACATAAGGAGCCTTCAGTGTCTCCAGGAATTTCAAGCCTTCCTCTACGTGCTCGCCGTCGAAAGTCTCATACTGGGCAGTAGGGATGTTGTGGCGCTTCATGAACTTCTTGGCGAAGTCCTTGCTGCCTTCCAGTACGGCGCCAGTCTTTGATGGACCTATGACAGGGATGTTCTGGGTGCGAGGATCGTTCTTGAAGTCATCGTAAACACCCTTTACCAATGGGTCTTCCGGACCAACTACCACCATATCAACGCCATTTTCTACTGTGAAGTTCTTGAGCGCCTCAAAGTCGTCTGCCTTGATGTCTACGTTCTCACCGACATTCTGAGTACCGGCATTACCAGGAGCGATGAAGAGTTTCTCACACTTCTCGCTCTGAGCGATTTTCCATGCTAAGGCGTGCTCGCGGCCACCGCCTCCTAACAATAAAATTTTCATTTGCTGTAAGTTATTGTTTGTTACTAAACTTTCGCAAGTAAGCCCCACACGCCCTGAAAGGGCAGAAGCCCCTAGCCCAGGGCATCGCCCTGGGTAATTACGGACGCAAACCTGTCGCCCTGTAAGGGCAAAAGCTTTAAAACTCCAGACAAAACATAAAGCTTTTGCCCTTACAGGGCGCCTTACTGATTGCCATTATACCCAGGGCGATGCCCTGGGCTAGGAGCTTTTGGGCCTTCAGCCCGTTCTTGAACCACTTGCGAAACTTGAATTTGTTATTTCAAATAATCGAAGAAATAATTGCTGATGCGCTCATGCAGATGAGTGCTCTGATGACCTCTCATGTTGTGAGGCTCGCCAGGATAGACGAAGAAGTCTGGCTGGGTGCCTGCTGCGATGCAAGCCTTGAGGAAGGTGAGGCAGTGCTGTGGCACTACGGTCACATCGTTCAAGCCTTGGATAATCTGCAGCTTGCCCTTCAGGTTCTTTGCCTGATAGAGCAGAGAGGTCTTCCTGTAACCCTCTGGGTTGGTCTGTGGGGTGTCCATATAGCGCTCGCCATACATCACCTCGTACCAGTGCCAGTCGATTACCGGACCGCCTGCTACGCCTACCTTGAACACATCAGGGTGGTTGGTCATCAGTGAGATGGTCATGAATCCGCCGAAGCTCCAGCCGTGAACGCCAATCTTGTCAGCATCTACGTAAGGAAGCGTCTTCAGATATTCCACACCCTTCATCTGGTCTTGCATCTCAATCTGTCCGAGCTGGCGGAAGGTAGCTTGCTCGAAAGCCTTGCCACGGTTCTCGCTTCCACGGTTGTCGAGGATGAAGAGCAGATAGCCCTTTTCTGCCATGTAGGTTTCCCAACCACGGCTAGAGTAGTTCCAGCGGGCATCTACGTTGTGGGCATGAGGTCCACCATATACATATATAATGGTAGGATACTTCTTGTTTGGATCGAAGTTTACCGGTTTCACCATTCTCCAGTAGAGGTCTGTTTCGCCATCGGCAGCCTTGATGGTACCGCAGCTGTACTCAGGCACATTGTAGCCCTTCCAAGGGTTCTCAGCAGTGAAGTAAGCGGTGCGCTTGCCGTTCTCGGTATTCACGAGGGCAATCTTGCGAGGCACGGTAGGAGTAGAGTAGTTGTCGAAGACATACTGTCCGTTCTCGCTCAAAGTGGCGCTGTGCCATCCCTTGCCGCAATCATCTACCAGCGTACGCTTGCCGGTTTTTGTATCTACGGCAAAGATGTTTCTCTGGATAGGCGATTTCTCGTTGGATGCGATGATGATACTCTTGCGCTTGCTGTTGAAACCGAGCACTTCCATCACTTCCCATTTGCCGGAAGTCAACTGCTTGATTTCGAGCGATTCTGTGTTGCTGGCCATGCGGCTTCCGTGCTTGCCCAGGGTGCAGAGATAGAGGTGGTTGTAGCCATCCTTGCGGCTCTGCATGATAAAGCTGTTGCTGTCCCAAGGCAGGAACTGGATAGGGTGGCAAGGCTCCACGTATTTCTCATCGGTCTCGCGATAGAGTTCACCTGTCTTCTCGCCGGTTTCTGCATTGTAGGCGGTAAGGCGGCAGTCGTTCTGGTCGCGGTTCAGTTCGAACATATAGATGGTCTTGCTGTCCGGACTCCATGCGATGTTGGTGAAGTAGCGGTCGGTTGGGTCGCCCGCCTTCAGATAGATGGTCTTGCCGGTCATGCAGTCGAACACGCCTACGGTTACCTTGTGCGAAGTCTCGCCAGTCATCGGATACTTGTCTGGTGCAGGAGTAGCAATGCAACTCTGTGTTTCAGGATGATTGAAACCGATTTCCGGGATGTCGACCTGCGGATAGTCAGTTACCATACTCTGGTCCATGCGATAGAAAGCGAGCAGTTCGCCGTTCGGACTCCAGAAGGTTCCCTTGCTGATACCGAACTCATCGCGGTGAACACTCTGTCCATAAACAATTTCGCGGCTTCCATCCTTTGAGAGCTGGAAATCGTGAGATTTCTTCTCTTTTGTCAGGGCGTTGCTGGTTACATCGAAGGTACGCACATAGAGGTTGCTGCCCTTCAGGTAGGCGAAGGCGTTCTGCTGGGCGTTGGCCTCCAGGAGGTTCTCGCCGTCAGCAAAATCCATCTCGCTCAGCAGCTTATGCTTCTTGAAGTCTATGGTATAAGTCTTGCTGCCGTTGTTTACCATCACGATGTTCTTGCCTGCAAAAGGGAAGAGAGCATTGTAGAGGGCTCTTACCTTGATGTCTTTGGTAGGAGCAATCCACTGGTTGATGTCATTGATGCCGAAGAGTTTGGTCTCCTTGCCTGTCGTCTTGTTGACGAGATAGCAGGCATCCACATCCTGGCGAACGAGTTCATTGCCCCACCAGGTGCACCAGCGGTTCTTAGCTACCATGTTACGATAGTTGTTGCCGCCGAAGTTCAGGTCTTCCAGTGTAAAGGTTTTCTCGCCTTTCTGAGCAGGAACCACGCCCTGAGCCTGTAAGTCGGTTGCATTCATAGCCATCATGATCATAGCAGCAAAAGATAATTTATAAATTGAATTCTTCAGATTCATTATATTCTTTACTTTATCGGGTTTAACACCCATGCGTCGTGAAACACGACGTATGGGTCGATATGTCTTTAATCCTCGTCGTCGAAGTCAACGCTGAAGTTCTTCTTGCCTCCGCGCTTGCCTCCGAAATCACGGCCACCACGTTTGTCGCCCTTGAAGCCACCACGCTTGTCGCCTTTCTCGAAACGCTTTCCACCGAAGTCACGGCCACCCTTGCGGTCGCCCTTGAAGCTGCGGCTTCCACGCTTGTCATCGTCGTCATCATTGCGTCGACCGCCGCCGATACGTGAACGGCCGCCCTTATGGAACTCAGCACGCTTCTTCTCGAAGTCTTCCAGACGGTGAGTATGGAACTTGAAAGAACGGATATCGTCCTCCTCGTTTTCTGTCTCCTCGCTTACACGCTTCTTGAATTCACGCTCCTTCTTGAAACGGTGCTTCTGAGCCATCTCGCTCTTCTCGCGCTCAGTCTTCACAATACCGCCTTCAGAACGGAAGTCCTTCATCTTGCCGTCGAACATCACATACTTGCGGAATTCGCACTCCAAGCTTCCGTTGAATACAGGAATCTTGATAGATGGTTTCAGACCAATCTGTTCGAAGCACTCCTCGCGGTAGCTCAATACCCAAGCCTCATTGCCGGCAAAAGCCTTCTTGAAGCGCTCACCTATCATCTTGTAGGTGTTCAGGAGGTTAGGGGTAGAGATGCGCTCACCGTATGGAGGGTTCATCACGATGATGCTCTTTTCTGCTGGCTGGGTGAAGTCCTTGAAATCAGCCTGTGAGATGGTGATGTCCTTGCTAAGACCGGCAGCACGAACGTTGAGATTAGCAGTGTTTACAGCCTTCATGTCAACATCGTAACCATAGATATGGTGCTCGAACTCGCGCTCCTGAGAGTCGTCGTTATAAATCGTATCGAAGAGATCCTGGTCGAAATCGTTCCACTTCTCGAAGGCAAACTCCTTGCGGAATACACCTGGAGAAATGTTGCGGGCGATGAGGGCAGCTTCGATGGCGATGGTACCTGAACCACACATCGGGTCGATAAAATCGCATTCGCCCTTCCAGCCAGTCATAAGAATCATACCTGCAGCGAGAACCTCGTTGAGAGGAGCCTCTACCTGCTCCTGGCGGTAGCCACGGCGGTGCAGACTCTCACCACTCGAATCGAGACTCAAGGTGGCATTGTCTTCTGCAATGTGGATGTTGAGGCGGATATCTGGGTTAGATACGCTGATATTTGGACGTGTACCCTGCTTCTCGCGGAACCAGTCAACAATCGCATCCTTTACCTTGTAGGTTACGAAGCGTGAGTTGCGGAACTCCTCTGAGTAGACTACTGAGTCAACAGAGAAAGTCTTCTTCACGTCTAAGATGTCATCCCACTTGATCTTCTGAATCTGATCATACACCTCTTCAGCGCTTCTCGCCTTGAAGTGCTTGATAGGCTTTAAGATACGGATGGCTGTGTGCAACTGGAAGTTAGCACGATACATCATTTCCTTGTCGCCTGTGAAAGACACCATGCGGCGACCGATCTGTACATTATTGGCACCCAACTGGGTGAGCTCTTCAGCCAAGACAGGCTCGAGGCCCATGAAGGTCTTGGCAATGAGTTCAAATTCCTGTTCCATTATTGAATTCTATATCTAATAAACTTTGTTTTTCTTTTTTATATTTCTTTGTTTTCGGTTTCATATCCTTGGTAACCCATACGTTGGCTCCCACTACGCAGCCTTCTCCGATGGTGATGCGACCAAGGATGGTGGCATTGGCGTAGACGATGACATCATTTTCGAGGATAGGGTGGCGAGGGATTCCCTTGATAGGATTGCCGTCCTTATCGAGAGGGAAACTCTTGGCTCCGAGGGTTACACCCTGGTAGAGTTTCACATTGTCGCCGATGATGCAGGTAGCTCCAATCACCACACCCGTACCGTGGTCGATGGTGAAGTGCTTGCCGATGGTAGCCTCTGGGTTAATATCAATACCGGTTTCTGAATGCGCCAGCTCGGTCATCATTCTCGGAATGAGCGGCACTCCCAGTTCGTGCAGTACGTGGGCGATGCGGTAGTTGGTAATCGCCTTGATGACCGGGTAGCAGGAGATGATTTCTCCATGGCTCATGGCAGCCGGGTCGCCCTCGTAGGCAGCCTCTACATCGGTAGCCAGAATCTTGCGCAGTCTTGGAAATTCCATGATTGCCTTGGCTGCAATCACGCCTGCCTTGGCACGCTGGTGCTGCAGTTCAGCCTGGGTTTCCGTTTCGCAGTCGTTGGCGAAGCAGAGACCGGCGAGAATCTGCTCTGACAGCATCTCATAGAGTTTCTCTACTCTTACTCCAATATGATATTTGATGGTTGAGATATTTACCGAAGAATTGCCGAAATATCCCGGAAAGAGGATAGAACGGGACAAACTGATGATTTCTTCGAGCGCCTTGCCCGAAGGAAGTGGATTCCCGTCTCGATGCTGATGGAAGAGACCCTTCATAGATTCGGCGCTCGAAAGCTCCTCGATGGTCTCTGTCAGCTGATGAGTTAATGTATCTTTACTCATTTTCTTAATGTCTCAATAAAATTTGAGTGCAAAGATACGATTATTTTCTTGAATGACAAAGAAATAGCTACGGTTTTTTGTATTTTTTAGAGTGATTTTTTGAGGGAGGAAAGACGGAAAGACCCATGTACGGTGTTTTACCGTACATGGGTCTGGCTTGTCTTATTTTGCGATGCTGTCCAGGAAGAGGAGCAGTCGGTTGGTGACGTTTACCTCTGAAACACCGGAATCGAAGTCGAGCGATACGAGGTTGAGTGTAGGGAAACGGTCGTGGAGACGTTTCTCGATGCCCTTGGAAATCACGTGGTTAGCGATGCAGCCGAAAGGCTGGAGCGAGATGATGTTGTTCACGCCATCACGGATGTAACCTACGATGTCGGCAGGCAGAAGCCAGCCTTCGCCAAACTGGGCTGCGAGCGAAACCAGTCCCTGTACGTCCTTCGCATCATCATAGATATTGGTGAACGGACGGAAATAGCGGAACTTGCCGGCAGCCTTGTTTACCTGGCGCAATCTTCTGCCTATCAGCGCCTGATAAGCGCCCTTGATGATGAAATCGGGCACTTTGGTGCAACTCAGCCGCATGTGTTTCTGTATCTCCACGTTCACAAATTCCTGCAGGAAGAAAGGGGCAAGCAGAGGCGGAACCACCTCAATGCCGCGCGAGATGATGTTCTGCTCCAGGAACTGGTGGGCGAAAGGATTGAACTTCAGGAAGATTTCACCTACGATTCCTACCTTCGGCAGTTCTCTTTCGAGGGTCATCTGGTTGAATTCTTCGGCTGCCTGTTCCAGGAGTCGGATGAGTCCTTTGGCTGAATTCTGGGCGATAGGTCCGTCTATCAGCTGCATGTATTTATCGCGCAACTCTCTGGCAATGCCCGGTTTACGCTCTCTTACGATGCAGGCGTTGTACATCTCGTTGATTGCATCGCCATAGAAAATGGCGGTAACGATAATCTGACTGTATTTCAGCCAAGGCACATTAAAGCCGTCCTGCTCGTTGTAGTCTTGCTTGTCGTCTGTTGAGCCTGATGCTTCGCCTGTTGAGGCTGTTACACCGAGCGTGAGCAGCGGAATGTCCTGGAATCCATTGGAAATCATCGCACGTTTGATGAGACCGGCGTAGTTGGTTGCGCGACACTGGCCGCCCGTCTGACTCATCACTACTGCCGTATTGTTCAGGTCGTATCTGCCTGATTTCAAGGCTTTGATGATGTCGCCGACGATGAGCGTTGCCGGATAGCAGACTTCATTGTTGGCAAACTTCAAGCCGAGTTCGGCGCTTACCTCATCGCTCATTGGAAGTACCTCAACATCATAGCCTATCAGTTTCAGGATAGGCGGAATGATAGGGGTGAGGTATTCGGTCATGAAAGGAGCGAGAATCTTGCGATGAATATCCTGCTTGGTGAATACCTTGGTCTGCTGTAAATGTTGAGTGTTAAGTGTTGAATGTTGAATTTCTTCAGCTGTTGAATTGGCTTTCCCTTCGGCCGCTGAACGTTGTTTCTTCACTCTTCGTTCTTCACTCTTCACTTCCTTTACTCCCTTCAGGCTTTCTATCAGCGAGCGGACACGGAGTTTCAATGAGCCGATATTGCTCACATCATCTATCTTCAACAGCGTGAACGGCTTGTTGTGGCGCTTCATGATGTCGCGAATCTCGTCCTGGATAAAACTGTCAGGACCGCAGCCGAAGCTGGTCATCTGGACGAAATGAACCTCATCGCCCTGTTCGGCTGCCCATTGTGCTGCCTTCAGAATGCGGTTCATATACGCCCATTGCTTCACGAGATAAGTCTCTGGCTGACAGTTGTATGCTTCGTTGTTGTCTTGGCTGGCTAATGCTGCCTCATTTCTTTCTGCCGCCAGGTTCTCCAGATTGAAGTCTTTGAAATCTGCAAAGAGATTACCCCGGGCGATGTCTTCGCTGATGACGTTGACTCCCAGATTGGCAATCATCTCGCTCAGCTTGTGCTGAATCAGTGGGTCTGTATGATAAGGACGGCCAGCCAGCAGAATCGTAAGTCCCTTGTTTGGCTTCAGAATCTCCCAGCCCTGTTTTTTAATCTCAGCTGCATATACTGCCTGAGCATAGAGGGCCTCTCTCAGCGCTTTATGGGCAGCCTTCTTGCTTACTCCCAGTTGTTTGAGATAATCGGTAATCTGCTTTTCCAGCGCCTTAGGCTGGGCAAAGTTGATGACGGGCGTATCGATCGGTTTCTTCAGATTGATGACCGACTTGATGACATCGCTGTAGCCCGAAACGACCGGACAGTTGAAGCTGTTCAGCGTATTCTTCGGATCGTCATTATGTTCATAAACCACGTATGGCATGAGGATGCGGTCTACCTTCGGGTTCTCGTTGAGCTCCTTCAGATGACTGTGAGCCAGTTTAGCCGGGAAGCAGATATTGTCGCTCATCACCGTATTCAAGGCTCCTTCATACTGGCTGAAAGTGGAATCGGAAGAGAGAATCATGCCCAATCCGGCTGCCCGGAGCAGCGCATTCCAGAACGGATATTCCTCGTACATGTTGAGGATGCGAGGAATGCCTACTTTGACGTTGTGTTTTACAACGTCAAGTGGGTTAACTTCTTTTCTATCAAAGAGTAAACTATATTTGTATTCGTAGATATTCTTGCCTTTTATCCCGTTTGCTCCCTTGTTGTTGAACACACGCTCACACTTGTTTCCGGAGTAGAATCGGTTGCCGCCGGCAAAGGTGTAGCGGGAAACATAACAATGGTTTTCGCAGCCTTTGCATTGCAGCTGTTTGGTTTCATAATGAGCCAGATTCTGCAGCTCATCGATGGTTCTTGATGAGGCAGGGTTCGTATCTTCTGCAGATGTGCGATGCTTGTAATCTGCCGCCGCATGAAGGGCACAGCCGTAGGCGCCCATCAGTTCCGGCATGTTGCTTCGTGCCACTTCGGTATGGGTGAGCAACTCAAATGCTCTTACCACCGCATCGTTTCTCATCGTACCACCCTGCACAACGATTTTGCCTCCAAGGTTCTCATTACCATGGAGTTTCAATACCTTATAAAGACAGTTCTTGATGACAGAATAAGAGATTCCGGCAGAAATATCAGCTACAGATGCGCCCTCTCTGAGCACCTGTTTCACCTTCGAGTTCATGAAGACGGTGCAGCGGGTTCCCAGGTCGCAGGGAGCCTTCGACTGGCAGGCGAGTTGGGCAAAATCGCCTACAGAATAACCCATGTTGTTGGCAAAGGTCTGGATAAATGTTCCGCAGCCCGAACTGCACGCCTCGTTGAGTTCCATGCGCACCACAGCCCCTTTCTCCACGAAGATAGCCTTCATGTCCTGTCCGCCAATGTCCAGGATAAAACTCACGTCAGGCATGAGTGAGGCAGCAGCTCTTTCGTGCGCCATCGTTTCTATAATGCCGCTATCGAGGCCGAAAGCCGCCTTGATAAGTTCTTCGCCGTAACCTGTAGAGCAGGAGCCTACGATTTCCAGTTCAGCGCCTCGCAATGCAGCTTCCTGCTTCAGGGCGTTCAGTCCATCCGCTACTGCCTTGATCGGATTTCCCAGATTCAGGCGGTAATTGGTAAAGACAATATCTCCCGTAGGCGTCTCCGCATTCACTCTTACCGCAACAATCTTCGTCGTAGTAGAGCCCGAGTCAATACCAATCACAACCTGCTGTTTCCCTTTATTCAGCGGTTGGGTTTCGGTAGCGAATTTCGCCTTTGATTTGAGCCATTCCTGGTGCTCTTTCTCATTCTTGAACAGGGGCAGCAGACTGCTGGTCCATTCCGTTTGTATTTCTTTTTTCATCCGACTTCTGAGAACAGATACTGAGGCTGCAGAATCTGCCGATTTTGCCCGGTAAGCACAGCCCAGAGCCGGAATGAGATTGCTGTTTCCGGATACGATGAAGTCGTTTGGAGAGAGATGGAGATAATCGCAGAAAGCCTTGCGGAGAGCCGGAAGAAAGGTCAGCGGACCGCCGCAGAGCAGGATAGGAGCCTCGAAACTGATGCCGTGAGAAAGCGTAACCACCGTCTGTACGGCGATGGAATGGAAGATGCTGGCTGCAATATCTGCTTCGGGCAGATTGCGCGCCATCAGGTTCTGGATGTCGGTCTTGGCGAATACGCCGCAGCGGGCAGCCATCGGATAAACGTGTTCTGCCTTCATCGCCAACTCGCTCATCTTCTGGTTTTCTACGCCCATCAGCACACTCATCTGGTCGATGAAAGCGCCCGTTCCGCCGGCACAGTTGCCGTTCATGCGCAGTTCCATATTTCCGTTTTCCTTGAAGAAGATAACCTTCGCGTCCTCGCCACCAATATCGATGAGCGCCTTCGCCTCAGGATGAGCCGTACGGGCATAGACCGATGCAGCCACCACCTCTTGTACAAACTCCGCCTGGAGCTGTTCGGCAGTAGCCATTCCTACGCTTCCCGTTACGCAGATTCTTGCCTCTGCATCGCCGGTAAGAGCTAAAATCTCATCGAAATATTGTGACACAAGTTCGTTGACACGAGCGTTGTGGCGTTCGTATTTTGAGTAAATTACCCGGTTATCGCTGTCGATAACGGCTATTTTGGCTGTCGTAGAACCAACGTCCAATCCTATGTAATAAATCTTCTCCATTTCTCTTATCTCAAGTATTTTCTCTTATCTTCTAGTATCTTCTTATCTTCTAGTGGCTTTTCCCAAGTTCCATCTGCTCTCTTCTCATATCCCTGAAAGCGCTCCAGGCTATCAGAACCGTAACGGCAAACGAGCAGCAATCTGCCCACATCTGACACATCTCCACGCCCAGCAGTCCGAAGAAATAGGGGAGGATGAAGATGAGCGGAATGAAGAAAAGTCCGCTTCGTGCCGCCGCTACGATGTTGGCTCTCACCGGTTTACGGATGGTCTGCATCAGCATATTGGTGAGCACGATGCTGGCTACGAGCGGAAAACTGAGCACCTGCCATCGCAAAGCCACCGAACCTACGGCTACAACCGCTGCATCATCGCGGAAGATGCTGATGATGGAAGTTGAGAAGATGAAGCCGAGAAGGGCACAGACGCTGAGGAAAACCGTGCCGCATCTGATGCAGAAAAAGAAGGCTTCCTTTACGCGCCCGTAGAGTTTGGCGCCGTAGCAGAATCCGCAGAGCGGCTGGAATCCCTGACCCAGACCAATGACCATCGCATAGGTGAAGAAGGAGATGCGGGTAACGATGCTCATGCCCGCAATGGCTGCATCGCCAAACGCACCTGCTGCCACATTGAGCATCAGCGTAGCGATACTTCCCAGTCCCTGTCTTGACAGCGAAGGGGTTCCGCCGAAGATAATCTCCTTGGCAAAGGCGCGGGTAGGGGTGAAATTGCTGAGACGGATGCGGATGTTCTCGCCTTTATGCGTCATCCAGAAGAGCATGGCGCAGCCGAAACACTGGCTGGTGAGGGTGGCTACGGCGGCTCCGGTAATGCCCAGCTGGAAGTAGAGAATGAGCAGAGGAGCCAGAATCAGATTGAGCAGCACACCCGACATGATGCCCTTCATCGCATACATCGTATTGCCCTGAAATCGCATCAGATTATTCAGCGTAAGCGAGGTGGTCATAAAGGGAGCACCCAGCAGGATAATGCCCAGATAGCGCTCTGTATAAGGAAGAATGGTGGGCGTAGAACCCATCAGAAGACAGAGCGGAGTGAGGAAAAGATGACCCAGAATGGCGATGAGAAGACCGGTAAGAAAACTCAGCACAAAGCCCGTTGTTGCCATCTTCTGTGCCTCTTCCGTATGCTTGGCGCCCAACTGGCGCGAAACATAATTGCCCGCTCCGTGACCGAAGAAGAAACCAATCGCCTGAATCACAGCCATTGCTGCAAAGGAAACGCCTACCGCTGCCACACTCTGCGTGTTGATGCTGCCCACGAAATAAGTGTCGGCGAGGTTGTACATGCTCGTCGACAGCATACTGATAATCGTTGGTATGGCCATCGTAAAAATCACATGATGCACAGGGGCATGTGTGAGGAACGTATAGTTGTCTCTTTTCTCTTTATTCATAACTTTATGATGCTCTTTTGGGGCATTTCAACCTGCAAAGGTACATAAATATCCACAAAGTTGGACAATTATGAACAAACTTTTATAAATTTATAAGAAAAGAGTTGCATTATTCATAAATTTATTGTATTTTTGCACCGCAATTGAATATATATATACATAAAACAATATACTAATGAATGATGAGATAAGAATCATACCGATAACGACTAAAAAAGGGCTGAAAACCTTCATTCAGTTTCATTATGATCTCTACAGAGGCCATAAGTTTGCCATTCCTTTTTTGCGTTTCGATGAGATGAATACGCTGGACCCAAAGAAGAATCCTGCCTTCGAATTCTGCGAGGCTCAATACTTCCTGGCGGTTGACAGCGAGGCTCATATCGTAGGTAGAATTGCTGGCATTATCAACCATCGTGCCAACGAAGAGTGGAACAAGAAGCAGGTTCGCTTCGGCTGGTTTGATTTCGTGGATAATGTAGCGGTTTCCTGTGCCTTGTTGCGCGCGGTAGAAAACTGGGGCAAGAGCAAGGGAATGAACGAATGCGTAGGTCCGCTCGGCTTTACGGATATGGACCGTGAAGGCTTGCTCATCGAGGGCTTCGACCGGAAGTCTACGATGTATATCAATTACAATTATCCTTATTATAAGACGCATCTGGAGAGTTATCCGCTCTATGAGAAGGATAACGACTGGCTGGAGTACCGCATCAGGATTCCGGAAGTGACGCCGGCTAAGTTTGCCAAGACTGCACAGATGATAGAGAGCCGATATAATCTGCATGTTCATAAGTTTACCCGCCAGGAACTGACCTCGGGAGGAATGGGCAGGAAGGTGTTCGAAATCGTGAACGAGACTTACAAGAATCTCTATGATTTCCAGCAGCTTACGGAGAAGCAGATAGATGAATATGTAAATACTTATATCAAGAAGGCTGACTTGAACCTGGTAACGGGTGTAGTGGATGGCAACGCTGGCAACAAGCTGGTTGCCTTTGGTGTTTCCTTCCCTTCGTTTACCGATGCGCTGCGCGAGATAGGCGATGGCAAGCTTTTCCCTACGGGTTGGCTGAAGGTGCTGAAGGTTCTGAAGTGGCACAAGACGGATACGGTAGATTTGCTCTTGATAGGTGTTCTTCCGGAATATCGCAAGAAGGGAGCCAATGCGCTTATTTTTGCCGATCTGATTGAGCAGTATCGCCGTTATGGCTTTAAATGGGCTGAGGCAATGCCGCAGATGGAGACCAATACCGGTGTTCAGAGCCAGTGGCAGTATCTGGAGAGCGAACAGCATCGCCGTCATCGCTGCTATAAGAAGAAGATTTAAAAGCCTCTGTTTTGTGCCGTTTAGGCGTAAAAAGATAGAAAATGGGCTAAAAAGTTAAAAAAACTAACTCATAGTTTTGTGGTTCTCAACTCATAGTTTTGTGGTTCTCAACTCATAGCTTTCCGGTTAGCAACTCATAGCTTTCCGGTTAGCAACTCATAGCTTTCTGGTTGAGAAAATGTAAAATGCTAAACTTTCTCATGCCCGTTCAAGCAACGGGCTGAAGGTCCACAAACTCCGGAAGCAGCACGCCCTGAAAGGGCAGAAGCTCCTAGCCCAGGGCAGCGCCCTGGGTATACTAGCAATCAGCAAGGCGCCCTGTAAGGGCAAAAGCTTTAAAATACCAGGCGATAAACAAAGCTTTTGCCCTTACAGGGCGACAAGTTTGCGTCCATAATACCCAGGGCGCTGCCCTGGGCTAGGAGCTTCTGCCCTTTCAGGGCGTATTGGGTAATTTCAACCGTACAGGTCGAAAAAGTTTATAGTTAATAGGGCGTAGCCGTTTGCAAGATTGCTATTAACTATCAACTATAAACTATCAACTTAAATATAGTATTCTGCCGAATCAACCAAACCGGCTCTCAGCGCATATTTCGTTGCCTCGTGAACGTTGTTTACGCCCAGCTTGCGGAATATGTTCTTGCGATGGGTATTGACCGTATGGAAGCTGGAAAAGCGCTTCTCGGCTATTTCTTTCGTCGTCATTCCCAGCGCAATGTCCTTCAGAATCTCTGTCTCGGTCTTGGTGAGGTTGATTTTCTCCTGCTCCTCCTGTTTCGGAGCCAGAAGAACCTCCATCATGCGCTGGCAGACAAAACGGTTGCTTGCCACACAAAAACGTATCGCCTCCTTGATTTCCATTAGCGAACACTCCTTCAGCAATACGCTGAACTGCGTACTGCTGGCGATGAGAATCTTCACGAAATCGGCACTCAGATCCTCACTGAACAGTAGCCAGCGCGTGTATGGGAAACGCTGGTTTAAAATAAGTAATTCGGCAGCATCATTGATGTCGAAAAGGGTGTAGTCGAGTATTACGACCGTATCCTCATTCTCCTTTAAGGCAAGCATCAGGTCTGCCTTGTCTTCGATGGTCCGGGTTTCCAAACCCTCTATCTTACTGATCACATAGCTCAATCCGGCTCTTGTGATGTCCTGTTTGTCTGCTAATAGAATCTTCATTATGTTTACTCTCTTATATGTTGTTTATATATGTACGCAGATGCCTTGATGCAGTAAAAATACTGCATCAAGGCATCTTTTTTCTTATTAGAATGACATGAGGAAGCCCATACGGATGCCCCATTTTGAGATATTTGCATGGTCATAATAGTTGAGGCGGCGAACATAATCGATTCCGAAGAACTTGAAGATGTTGTGCACGCCGGCTACAAACTCCCAGTATGGCGTCTTGCCAAAGGTATAGGAGTTGGTAGGGAACTTGAAGAGCTTCTCATCATTGAGGTTCTTGCTCGGGTCGTTCTTGCTGGTCAAATCGCCCCAAACACCCTTGATGGCTACATATTCACGCCACTTCAGCTTCTTGATGAGCGGAATGCGGTTGAGCAGCTTGCCGTTCATATCCCAGGCTACTGACCAGAACAGCTGGCGGTCGCTCAGGAACTCCCAGTCCTTCATCATGCTGATGGTTGCCTCCTGCTCGAAGATAGAGAGGTTGACCGGTGGTTGGATGAGCATGGTGAAAGGCACTTTGCTCCACTGCGCCTTGCCCACGATGTTGAAATCCATATAACCGAAGCTTCCCAGCCACTGGCGCTTGTAAATGCCCAGCGTGGTGAGGTTGCTCTGATACTGGCCGCCCATGAATCCGTCTAAGCCCATGGTGTGGCGAAGCGAGATTTCAGGACTGTCGAGGTTGATTGGCAGGCGCTGCTGCTTGGTGTTGACATAGGTAACACCCGGGTTGTAATCTAAGCCTACACTTGCCTCTGTGGTGCGTATCTTGCGTATTTCCTCGCCGTCGCTCACCCTGTAGTAGTGGAGATTGCCCACGGTGCGGTTGCTCTGCCAGCGGAGGCTGGTGTCGAAGCGGAAGCCCCAGTCGGTTTCGTAGGTGAAGGTCACCTTCTGGCGATGATACTGATACATCTGGTCCTGCGTAGTGGCACGGAGGGTCATGAAGAAGTTGTCCTTGTTGTGCAGCAGGTTATCATCGGATGGAGATGTAATATCATGCCCCAGCTCGAAGGTAAGCTTGCGCATCGGGAACTCGAACGGACTGTTTTTCTTCTTGTTGAACGAATAGGTGAGCACATGGCCGTAATACCACTTGTTGCTCTTCAGACCGTAGGCGCCGTAACCATCCCAGAAGAAGTGAGGGTTGAGGGCTGCCATCGTTCTGCCCGCCAGACGCAGGCGCACACCGTCTACGTAGTTGTTGGAGAGGAACGTGTTGATAGGCCCGAGGTCGAAGAGGCTGCGGCGGTCGTTGATGATGCTGTCTCTTTCAACACCCAGACTGTCTTTCACCGTTACCTTTTTGCCCTTGGTATGAGCCACTTCCACATAGTTCTCCATCAGGGCTCTCACACCGAAGATGATGTATTTGAATCCCTTGGAGTTCTCCATGCGGTGGATAAAGCTGTCCATCGACGATTCGCTCTTCGTGAGGCCCACCTGCCGGTATTTGTTCCAGTAAGCCTCATCGCGGTTCATCGCATCCATATCGTGCCTGATCTTCGCCTTGCCCTTGAAGAGCTGCTTCGGTAAGGCATCGAAGGCATAATCGGTGATTCGCGTGTTTCGCACCACCAGCAGGTCCTGAAGAAGCTTGTTGACGTGCAGTTCGGCTATCATATCGTCTTTAGTGAGCACCCACTCACCGTTGTCGAGCTTGGTGTACTCCTGTTCAATCTTCATGTCAGTAACCCAGTTTACATCGCTGTTGTGAGGCATGTAGAGGTTACATTTCTTCACGTGCAGGCTGCTGTCGGCAAGCACATAGAGTTCGCCTCGGAATCCGAAGTCCTGGCTGTTGGCTGGGATAAACTGCAGATGGTAACACAGGTCTCTTTCCACATACACCGTATCTTCGATGTAGTAATGGTAGAAGCTGATGGCTGTTCTGCCGATAGGAGATGGGAAGGGATACTGCAGCAGGCGCACGTAATCATCGTAGATGTCCACATCGGTGAACACCTCTTTCAGGGCGGTGTTGAGAATCTCTCCGGTCTGGATTACCTGTCCGATTCCATTGCTTTGCTGACCCTTGATGATGTCCTTTTCGGTCTTCGGATCTTTGCGGTAAATGTGCTGTGAAACCGTCTCGTCGATGCTGACAGGCAGGGTGAGCTTTCCGTTGTATGGAGAGGTTTCTACCTGGTCGAGGAGATACTGGCGGCGCTGGAAGAACTTGCTCTCCAACTGCTCTTTCTTCAGGTCGTTGAGCGCGAGTGTAATCTTCTGATACTTATCATATTGCACATAGTCGTGGTTGCTCAGGTCGCTCTTCTTCTTGGCAGCAATCACGCGCCGCATCAGTTCTACGGCAGGATTATCCTTACGCTTGTAGCGGCCTTTTTTCGATTTCACCACCACTTCGGTAAGTTTGTGCGTATCGTCTTTCAGTTTGATTTCCAGAAAGTTGGTCTTTTCGTCAACCTTCACCGATGTGCTCTTGTAGCTCAGTGCGCTTACGGTGAGCATGAGTCCCGGTTTCTTATCAATGGTAAACTTACCTTCTCCGTTGCTTGAAACTGCGATTTTATGTCCTTTGTATTGCACGCTTGCATACGGTACGGCAAAACCGTCGTCATCAATGACACGGCCTGTTATCTTCTGCTGAGCCATCATCTGAAGCGTAGAAATCATCAGAAGGATGACTGTAAAATACAACTTTTTAATACCTTTCATTTTTTATACCTTATTATATATATAGGGGCTCTCCGCCCATGATTTAATCTTTTCAGGATGCAAAGTTATAACATTATTCGTAAATAGACGCAAAAACCTATTCATTATTTCAGTTTTTTATGAGATTTTCAGAAAAAGGCTTCCATACAGTTCCTTCTGCAGCCTGTTCTTACTCTTCGCCGTGCGAGCCTGAGTGGTATAAAACTCCTTCATATTGCTCTATTTCACCTGTTTATCTGTCAATATCTGATGAAATTCAGAAAAATAACAGAAAACTATTTGGTTAATTTAATTTTTTAGCGTAATTTTGCACACTGAAATTTAAAGAAGAAACGCCCTTCTGCGGGCTTATTAAACATCAAGAGAATGAATAACAAGGGAAATCTTACCGACGAGCGGCCTCCTTTGCTGCCCGTCATCATAGGCACCGGTTTCGGCAGTGGCTTCTGGCCTTGGGGACCGGGAACGGCTGGCTCTGTATTGGCAACCCTCATCTGGGCAGCCCTGGCTTACGGACTCGGTATTACGGGTGAGAGCTTGCAGAGTATCACCTTCTTTCTCGTCATTGTTTCTACCATTCTGGGCACTTGGGCAACAGCGCAGTTGCAGCCTTACTGGGGCGAGGATCCCAGCCGTGTGGTCATCGATGAGATGGCTGGCGTGTGGATTCCCCTGTCGTTGCTGACCCCGCTTACGGCACAGGGCGAAGCGAAAGATGCCTGGTGGTGGGCATTGGTGGCACTTGTTCTCTTCCGCTTCTTTGATATGGTGAAACCGCTGGGCATCAAGAAACTGGATAACAGGCAGGGCGCCTTCTATGTGATGGCTGATGATCTGCTGGGCGGCTTCTATGCAGCCGTTTCTTTAATCATCATCAAAATCATACTGGTTTCGGCAGGAATCATCTAGTCTGTCATTTCTTAAAGAAACAAATTCTTAAACAGACATTTCTTAAACAGGCAATAAAAAATAGATTAAAATATGAATTATAGAGATTTCTTACAAAAAGTTATCTATGCCATCATCAATCCACTTATCAAGGCGATGATAGCAGTAGGTATTACTCCTAACATTGTCACCTTCGTAGGATTCCTGGGCAATATTGTGGCAGCCGGTTTCTTCCTTGATGCTGCATGGATGCTCGGAACTGAGCAGGCTGACTATGCATCTTGCATGGTTACTGTAGGATGGGGTGGATTCATCATCCTCGCAGCCGGTCTCTTCGATATGATGGATGGCCGATTGGCACGTATGAGCGGCAAGAGCAGTCTCTTCGGTGCACTCTGGGATTCTACACTCGACCGCTACAGCGAGCTGGTAAGTCTCTTTGGCATCTGCCTCATTTTCGTACGTATGCAGGGCGCTATGACCTGGTTCTGGATGGGCGTAGTCACCTTTGCAGCGATGATCGGTTCTGTGATGGTAAGTTATGTCCGTGCCCGTGCTGAGGGCTTGGATATTGAGTGCAAGGTAGGTTTCATGCAGCGTCCTGAGCGCGTTGTCGTTACTGCCGTTACTGCGATGATTACCGGCTTTACAGGCAATATATGGTGGCTGGCTGGCGGCATGATTCTGATTGCCGTTCTGGCAAACATCACCGCTTTCTGGCGCATCTGGCATTGTTATGTTGTGATGAACACTCATAAATAATAAACTCAAGTTCTATCAATAAAAAGTAGAAAAAAGTGTTTAGTATCTATCTGATTATCCTCCTGGCGGTACTCGCAGCCTGGAAGAAGACACGCCGTTTTGCCTTCTATTTTCTGCCTTGGTTCCTCTTTGGAATCATCTACGATTCGATGCGCCTTTATCCTAACTATATGGTGAACGATATTGACGTGGCGAATCTCTATCATGCAGAAAAGTCGCTCTTTGGCATTGCTGCTTCATCCAGCGCAGAACTGCAGGCTGTAGCCGACCATAGCCAGCTGATGATTCCGGGCGAATACTTCAAGGTTCACCATTGCGGTTTTGCCGATTTCTGGGCAGGAATCTTCTATCTCTGCTGGGTTCCGGTGCCTATCGCCTTTGCCCTTTATCTGTATCTTACGAAACAGCTTAAATGGTTCAGACGTTTCTCCTGGGCTTTCCTGCTGGTGAATGTCATCGGCTTCATCGGCTATTACATCTATCCGGCTGCTCCGCCCTGGTATGCGATGAACTATGGCTTCGAGGCTGTGCTCAATACACCGGGCAATGTGGCTGGTCTGGGCAGATGGGACGCACTGACCGGACTGCCTGTGTTCCACGGACTCTACGGCAAGAATGCCAATGTCTTTGCTGCCGTGCCTAGCCTGCATGCTGCCTATATGTTCCTCACTACGATTTATGCTGTGATGAGCCGTAAACGCTGGTATACGGTGGTGCTCTTCGCCTGCATCTGTCTGGGCATCTGGTGGACGGCAGTCTATTCCGGTCATCATTATATCATCGATGTCATGTTGGGTATTCTTACTACGATAGTAGGCGTACTGCTAATGGAATCCAAGAGAATATGGGCAAGATTAAAGAAGAACTCGTAACCTTCGGCAAGGCAGAACTGACCGCCTCCTGCGCCTCAGTGGTAGACTTCGGACTGGCATTCTTCCTCTCAGATATCATCGGCATTTATTACGGACTTGCCAATGCGCTGGGAGTGATAAGTGGCGGCATTACCAACTGCATACTGAATTACCGCTATGTGTTTGGCGATTCCAAGAGCAAGAAAAAGAGTGTAGCCTGGCGCTATTTTATCATCTGGGGTATCAGCTGGATGCTCAATTCGGGCGGCACTATCGCCCTGACCGAATTTCTGAATGCGCACGAACATATTCAGCTGCATTATATGATTCCGAAGAGTATTGTATCTCTGCTGGTAGCGATATTCGTCAACTATCCCGGACAGAAGAAATTTGTTTTTAAGCAGTAATAACCATATCAGATGGGGGCAGTATTCAGTATGTGCCCTCATCTTTTTTGTATCCTGTTTTTTGTATTCTGGCAGGTAATCTGTTGGCATTGGGACATAAAACACGCATCATGGAGCAGTACCCACGAAGAAACCTGGGATGTGGTGAAGCACAACGACTTTGTGGGCGGACAGTTTATCTGGACCTGTTTCGATTATATCGGTGAACCTACTCCTTATGCTTATCCTGCCCGTAGCAGTTATTTCTTTGGAGCGTTTCACCGATTCACATCGCAAGGCATTCTTCGGAAAATGTGTCGTTGTGATAAAAGGAAAGGGAACCCTCAAGGCACAGGCAGTAGACTTAAAGGATGCTTCTGTAGCTTTGTGATTATAGTAATATTCTGAAAATCAAAACATTAAGGATTTATATTGCGAAGAAGGATACACTCTTTCGGTGTATTCCTTTTTCGCTCTTAAAAACGAAAAAGGTTTTGAAGCATTGGGACCCAAGGGATTTGGGTATCTCTATTATGCTAGTAATAGAAATTTAGCTTCAAAACCTGCGGCAAAGATACATCTTTTTTTCGAATAAAAAAACTTTTTCGAATAAAAAATATAAAAAACTTGCTCTTATCAAAAAATATACGTAACTTTGTAAACGATAAGGCATCAAACCCAATCAGCAATCATGGAAAAAGTAATCTTTGTAGAATATCCTCACGGTGCTGGAGCATGAAAGAAATAACAATAATAAAACAATAAACAAAAAATAGTATAATGAAAATTCAAATAGAACAGGCTACGCCAGACAAGGCTTCGCATATCGCATCGCTTATCATGGAGGCGATGAATGCGCAGTGTTGCCAAAATTTTGCTGGTCCTCAGCATACATTGGTTGATTTTCACCGTATGATGACTAAACTTGTAGAGATGGAGGACAGTCAGTATAGTTATAAGAATACATTGGTTGCTATGTCTACTGATGGCATTCTTGTTGGCATCTTGGTTGCATACGATGGTGCTGACGTCAAAAGATTACGTAAGCGCTTTATTGAGGCGGCAATCGTGGCTTTTGGAATAGACTATTCGGCTATGGAGCTTGAAACAGAGGAAGGTGAGTTCTATTTGGACAGTTTGGCAGTTTCTAACCAATACCGTGGAAAAGGAATTGCATCTAAACTGTTGGATGCTGCTATCTCTCGCGCAAGAGAATTAGGACTTCCTGCTGTAGGTTTGCTTTGTGATAAAGGCAATCCGAAAGCGGAGCGTCTCTATACGAAGGTTGGTTTCCAATATGTCAATGATACCACTTGGGGTGGTCATGCAATGAAACATCTTCAGTATAAATTGTAATCTGATAGGGCAAACTGTGCAAACGTTTGCTCAATAAAAAGTATAGAAATCAACAGAAAATGTGCTGTTTATTGCGCAAACTGTAGTATCTTTGCACCATAAGTTCATAGCGAATAGGTTTTTTGGTTTTTAGAAAAGATATTTTATTAGTTTTTGTTGATTTAATAATAAAAGCTCGGTCTGCAGTGATGCAATGCCGAGCTTTTGTATTTTTACTCCCATTCAGGGTATTTCCTTTCTGTGTCTTTTATTCTAATTCCTCTATTTCTTTTTCGTCCATGTCTTTATCTAACTGGTCTCTCCACAGATACTTTCTGGTTTCATGCACTATGATACCACTCAGGCAGAGCAAGGAGATAAGGTTTGGTATGGCCATTAAAGCATTCATGCAGTCGGCAATGTTCCAAACCAGTCCCAGACTGATGACACTACCCAGGAAGATAGTAGCAATATAGACTAAGCGGAAACAGAGCATCCACTTTTTGCCTTTCAGATATTCTACACACCGTTCTCCATAATAACTCCATCCCAATGTCGTACTGAATGCAAATGTTGCCAGTCCGATGGTCAATATTGGAGCTCCGATATATGGAATCTTACTGAAGGCAGCCTTGGTGAGTGCTGCTCCGTTATGGTAGTCAATGTCTGGGTATGCTATGATACTTGAGGTGATGACGAGACCTGTAAGGGCACAGATGATGACAGTATCCCAAAAGGTACCGGTAGATGAAACCAATGCCTGACGCACAGGGTTACGGGTTTGGGCTGCTGCAGCAACGATGGGTGCCGAACCCAGACCACTTTCGTTAGAGAACAATCCGCGGGCTATACCATAGCGGGCTGCGATCATCATGGTACTTCCAGCGAAGCCGCCACCTGCAGCCTTTGTTGTGAATGCAGAGTCTAAGATTACGTGGATGGCAGGCAATAAATAAGCATGATTTACACAGAGAATGTAGATGCAGCCTAATACATAAAAGAGTGCCATGAAAGGTACTAGCATGCCACAAACCTTGGAGATACTTTTCACGCCTCCAAGAATTACAGCTGCTCCTAAAGCCGTAACGATGGCTCCAGTAATGTATGGAGAAATGCCGTATTGGTTTTCCACCAGGGTAGAGATGGCATTTGCCTGTACCGTGCTACCGATTCCGAATGATGCCAATGCGGCAAAGAGGGCGAACAGGACTGCAAGCCATTTCCAGCCCAATCCTTTTTCCAGGGCATACATAGGACCACCCAACATCGTGCCTCGCTTGGTCTTTACGCGATATTTTACGGCGAGTAATCCTTCGGCATATTTGGTAGAAATACCAAAGACACCGGTTAACCAGCACCAGAGTACGGCTCCTGGTCCGCCAAGAGCGATAGCAGTAGCCACACCGATGATGTTACCGGTACCAATTGTAGCTGCCAGTGCTGTTGCCAGTGCTCTGAACTGTGAAACATCTCCTGTGGCATTCTTGTCTTTCTTTACAGACAGTTTGATTGCCTTGAAAATCTTGCGTTGTGGAAAGTGCAAGCGGATGGTCAGAAAGATGTGGGTTCCCAACAGCAGGATAATCATAGGCCATCCCCACAGGAATGAACTAAATGCGGTGAAAAAATCGTTTATTGCATCCATCTCTTAAAAATTTTATGTTTATCTTATATCTATATTTTTTATACCTAATTCAAATTTCGCAAGTTCAGAAGTTAAAGAAGTTAAAGGAGTTATCGCTCCCTACTTTCGCTGAGGAGTTAAGACAATAGTCTTTTTGGCGTAGTTTTTAAGCAGAAAGACATACGTCTTAACTCCTTAACTCCTTAACTTCCTTAACTCCTTTAACTTCCTGATATGCGAAAGTTCAGTAACCTTGTTATTTCTCAAATTCTATCTTTACGTTTTTGAATCCCATTGCTTTCAGCATCTCTCTAAACTGAGTTTTGGCATTCGCCTGTGCTGTATAGATATTGGTGCGGTTTAAGCAACGTTTCTTCATGGCTTGATAAGCACGCTCATACATAGCCTGTCTGTCGCTGCCTGTCCATTTGCCTTCTTCAAAGAAACTCTTAGTCTTCGCTTCGTCTATGAAGTTATGGTCCAGCAGTTTGATAGGAGGTAAAGTGCAAACGATGCTGTCCTGGCTGGCTTGTAGCCATCCTTTTTTTACATCCTTCATATCGATACCCAAGCGCAATGTTCCGTAATAGATACGTACCAGTTGGTCGTCGCCCCAAAAGCCACGGCGTATTGTATCTATCAGTTCTTCATCACTTACAGATAGAAATTCCCATTGACCGATATTCTCGATGCTTTCTACCTGAGTGGGTGAGAGGGTTGTTTTATCTTCCTGTACCACGCTGACCTCGTTGTCTTTGGTGAGCCAATAGAAGGCTCCACCCAGAATAAGGATCAGTGCTAATAGTACGATGATTTGTATTCTTTTCATATCATTGTTCTCCTCGCTTAGTGATTCTTTTCGATAGTTGTCTTATCCAGAAGAGTCTTCAGATCGTTGAATGTGAATTTCTTCCTGAAACTGATTTTTATATTCTCTTCAGCGAATCCCATGTCCTGTAGCATCGGAATCAGGGTGTTTGCTGCACTTTGGCGTGCCTGTTCAAGAATATCTAGGTTCGGGATATCGCGAATAATGCTTTCCCTGCCTTGTTGTTCGAATTGTGACAGTTCTGCATCACTGTAGTTTCTTCTGGTGAGTGAAACGAATTGTCTTACACCTTCGTGATTGATTTTACTGCTGGTGAGCATCACTTTTGGATCTGGTAAGATGATTTCTATCTTGTCACCTTGTCGGTTAACGTTCTTAGCAGAGAATCCTGAAAAGTCTACATAAGCTTTTAATGTCGCATCCATCGGAATGGCCACCTTGCGGTTTGAGCCGGGAACATGAATATTAAAGTCTTTCTTGAACAGTGAGCCCTTCAGATTGAGCTGGTCATCATGTGTTATAATCTTATGAACATGAGCTTCTGCTGTATATAAGCGATTGCATTTCTGTATCTGCATCACCATCACAGGTATTGTGTCGATGACTTGCTCCTTCTTTTCTGTTTGCTGATGCGAACATGAAACGAAGGCAAAAAATACAGAAATGATAAATATTAACCTATTTTTCATACGTAATGTCTTTATTATGCTGCAAAGGTACGGCAAATTGTTCGAAAAACAAAACAAAATCATGTTTTTTGATGTTCTTTTGCTAAGAAATGAAAAAAAAAAGCGGAAAAAGCACTTTTTTTTATATCTTGATTAAACCTTTTCATTTTCTTTTCGTCAAAGTTACGATTAGAATTCATAAACTGAACTTTTATTATATCGTGTAAGATTCAATAGGAAATTTATTAGTTAGTATTTAGGTATGTTAAGGCGTCTGCTTGTGAAAGTAGGCGTCTTTTTGCATCTGATTTTGTGTAAGAATGTAGATTTCGGTTCTTTTCTTTGGCTATTTCAAAAGAAAAATGTACTTTTGCAGTAAGAAAAAATAACGGAATGAAACGAATTGATTATATATTAATAGGTCTTTTGGCTATTTCTAGCTTGACGGCTTGTACAGAAAAGAAGAAGAGTAATATCATTATTGCTCCTAAACCGGTGGCTAAGGTTGTGAACAAAGCTACTCAGAAAATGAGTGATTATGAGCAGACCAGGGAGGCTGACTGGGTTGGTTCTCATTATAAAGTGGTGGTGAAACGTAGTTCTGACAAGGAACTTCCGGTTCTCCAGTTGGACGAAAACACCAAGTATTATGATAACAGAATTTCGGTTAGGGTATTGAGAAGTGATGGCTCAGAATTCTTTAGCCGTACTTTCACAAAGAAAGATTTCACATCCTATATTGACAAACATACACAGGACATGGGTGCTTTGCTCGGTATTGTGTATGTGAAAGCAGAAGGTGATTATCTTTACTTCGCAGCAAGTGTAGGGTCGCCTGATGTTACCAGTGATGAATATGTACCTCTGGTACTTAAGATTTCCCGAATGGGTAGTATTTCTATATCAAAGGATGAGAAGTTGGATACCAACGCTTCTGCTGAAGAGGAAGAAGATGAAGTATAAAGCGGTTCTTCCGTTCAATGTATGAGTATTTATTATGTCTATCTGAAATTATTATTGTACTTTTGTAAGCGTTTTCATATAATAATGTATATATCAGCAGGCATTAAAGTATAGTCATGAGCTCGGTTACATCATCTTGGCTCTTGCCGTTGTTATTGTAGCTTTCCTTGCATACAAGGGGCTCAAGAAGAAATAAGAAACTATCCCCCATCCTGCTTCCTCAAGCGGGATGGGGGATTTTTACATTTCAGGGATTATGGATATATTTTTTCAAAAAAACGCCAGAAAATTTGGAAGTTATAAATTTTCAGCGTATCTTTGCAGAAGATTAATTAATCAATAAATAATAAGAAATATGGCAAGACCTATAAAAGAAACACCGATACTCTATGGTGAAGACGCCAGAGTTTTTGAGGCAAGGATGAAAAATCCTCCAAAGGAAAGCCGCGAAAAGATGGAAGAAATCAATCGTGACTATAATTATATCATGAGTTTATTCGTAAATTGATTATGAACGATAATGAAGAAATTTGCGAACCGTTAAAGATTCGACGATTAGATATTGATGACAAAATATCTAATTTTAACTGTGGCGATGAAGACTTAAATGACTTCATCCTTAATGAGTCACAGTTGTATCGCGGAGAGTTATTAGCTGTAAGTTATGTTATTGAAGATAATAATGGTGCAGTTCTTGCATACTTCAGTTTAGCAAATGACAAAATCTCCATAACAGAGTTTGAAAATAACACAGAGAGAATCGTATTCTCTTGGTTATCTATTGCTAAAGATTTACACAGATTCTGGGCTTGAATAGAGTCTGAAAACGTTAAAGAATACAAACAAGATGTCGCATTGCCCACGAATGAGACACCTAAAACCAAAAAAGCATACCTGAAAAAACAAATATTACACCCCCCCCACTTTCAAAAAAAGCCTTAACTTTGCACCAGTTTTTTACAATCTGTATCATGAAGGATTTAAAATACTGTAAATTATAATCAAAACATAATAGATATGAATGAAGTTTTAACTAAGAAAAAGTATGTTGCTCTTTGGAAAAAGACAGTATATTTTCTATAAAAAAAAGATCAATATGAGAAATTACTTAACTGGAAAAGAACGATTACTGGTCGCATTGCTTACTTTTATTCTTCCATTTTCTTTCGCGAAAGCAGAAGTAAAAGAAGATGGAAAGACGGGGCAGCAAGGCTGGTACGTCGGAGTAGAGGGTGGAATGCCAGAGCATCTGCATAAGAACAACTTTGTTTGGGAAAGTGGAGTAAGATTGGGAATCAACTTGCCCTTTACCAATCATAAGTAACCCATAAAACAAGATAGAAAATGAAAGCAAAAAGAAGATTTAATATTTGGTTATGGGTGCTGGTATGCGTCCCATGCCTGTTGGCAAGTTGCGACCATGATGTTCATGATGGTGAGGATGAGGGTGGCTTGTCAGTATCGCTCACTTGGGCAGATGAAGCCGACCAAGGTACGGAAGTGAAGGATGTGAAGCTCTGGATATTCAATGCCGATGACGGTTCCTTAGTTGAGGAAAAACATGATGGAAGCACGCAGGAGGTAGCAAGCCAACGCTTCGCTCTTCCAGTAGGGCATTATCAGATTCTGGCTACCACCAACCTTATAGAACCATTCTTTATCGGTGAGGCTACAAGGGCGACCCTCAACATGAACCAGCTCATGTTTGGATTGTCCAATCCAAGTGCCTCTCCCGACCATGCCTATTATGGTGTCACGGACATCGTTATTGACAAATCAAATGTCAACTACATAACAAAAAATGAAATGCGCCATATACTTGCAGAACTAACCATCAGCATTGAAGGAGTTCCTGAAAATACAGCAATAAGCGGTAAGGTTCTGAATGTGGCAACCGGACTCCTGCCCCTGCAAAAGAATGAGGATGGAACATTCGGGACGGCAAGCTATACCAAGGAAGAGTGTGATATTCCTTTGAAAATCGCAGTGCCTGGCGCAACTTTAAAAACGGAAACATTACGCTTGATGCCGACAGCCAACGGTTTACATACCACCAAGTTGTTTATCCAACTGATTTCTCCTGGGGGAGTAGTTAGCAACTACGACATCGAAGCACCCGTCATGAAATCTGGCGGCAAGTACAAGATAAACTTGGAATTTGAGGAGATGAAACCTTACATGTATCTTACGAGCACGAAGATAGATGATTGGACTGAGAAATGGATATACCGTGGTGAAATCCTGAATCCAGAAGATTAAGCGCCCCTCTCATTTAAGCAAGAATCAAAACAAGAATATAAATATAAAATAGTAAAAGACAATGAAAAAGAAGACTTATCTCATTGCCCTGATGGCAATGGCTTTGACATTGGGCAGCTGTTCTAACAATGAAGACGGTATCGGTGGCGAGACCTCCAAGTATATCACCGTTTCTACCAGCATCGGCAATATGACCCGTGTTGCCACAGATGCGAATGGCGCTCAAACCTTTGAGGAGGGTGATGAAATCAGTGTGTATGCCTGGACAGGTGCGCCTACTGTAGCCCCTGAGACAAGCGAGCGAGTGGTGAATAACGCCATCAATAAGCTGACAAACGGCTCATGGGTATCCAATCCACAGATGCTTTGGAAGAACAACCGAGACAAGCATTATTTCATCGGTGTGTATCCTACAGCAGCAATATCCGACCTTTCTGCCGGAGAATATACATTCGATGTAAATAAGCAAACAGAAAGCGACCTCTTAGTGGCAGTCAACCCAGACGGCTTATCCTATAGTGCCGATGCCCAACAGACAGTACCTCTTACCTTTACCCATGTGATGGCTAAACTTGTGGTGAACCTCACCTATAAGAATCAGTGGGGAACAGAGGGACCTACCGTAGATAAGGTAGTTGTAGGCAATGCCGCAAAAAAAGCAACCGTCAATTATCTGACCAAGGTTGTCACCCCATCTGCTGTAGCAGAAGATAAAGCCGACTTCGACATGCCAGCATTAACCGCCAACAAGCAATATGCTTCCATCATCATCCCGCAGGATGGTGTTCAGAAGATTACTATCACCATTGGCGGCAAGGACTTCATCTACGACAACGGCACTCCTTTTAAGTTTGAGAGTGGCAAGATTACTACAGTCAACCTAGAGGTTGGACGTGACGTCATAAAACTTGGCGATGTAAACATCTCAGACTGGGGGGCTACAGGCGACCCTATCAAGGGCGAGGCTCACGAGTAACTTTCTTAAAATTAAAACATAAAATTCGACAATATGAAAGCAATTAAAATATTAACAATGGCAGCTTTGGCAACGGCAGTTTTTGCCAGCTGCTCTAGTGAGGATGAATTGGCACAGAACAATTATCCAATGGATAATGTGGTTAGAATCATGACAAGTGTAGATGGCATGAATACTCGTGCCTCTTACGGAAACAGCACCGACAACCTTAGTTCGTTCGGTTTCTGTATCTACAATGCTGGTAGTACCAAGTATACCTATGATAATATCGTGGTAACAAAGGAAGGCGGCAATTGGAATCCTGCTACCCAGATGTTGTGGCAGAATTCAACTACCGCTGTTGATATTCTGGCTTATGCGCCATATCAGGAGACTACCGAAGATGCAGATCGTAAAGTTAAAATCTTCGGGAAGACAGACTATGCCTTTTCTGTACAAGCAGACCAAAGCGATGCTGAAGACTATTCATCCGACCTTATTGTATATAAGCAAACAGAATTCAAGCCTGGTTCGGAATTGAATACCAGCAAAGCGGTTGATGTCACATTCACCCATCTTCTCAGTCAGCTGAATCTCACTATCGAGTTGAGAGACCAGTTTAATCAGGATGAAGAAAAGCCTGTTACGTCAGCAACCGTAACTGATGTCAAGGTGGATGGCACCATTATCAGCAGCAAAGTGAATTTCGCATCTGCCCCTATAAGTGTTCAAGTTGACGGTACCCAGGCAACAGCCATTACTCCTGAAACTACAGAATTCACGCCGGCAGAGAACACAACCAACCACCATGCAGTCTTCAACTATTCTGCCATTGTGATTCCACAGACCGTTACTGCTGGTAATTTCAGTATTTCGTTCAAGGTGGATGGCACTGATTACATCTGGACTGGCACCGACAATGCGCTATTTGAATCTGGTAAAAAATATGACTTGCATCTGTTCGTTGGTAATGATGTAGTGCAAGGGGGTGCCATAAGTGCGAAACCTTGGGGAGAAGAAACCATTACCGAAAAAGAGACTGATTAAAGAATTGTTTGACATTTAAAATAGACAAGATATGAAGATTACAAGATATATGGGGGCATTTGCAGTTATAGCAATGCTTGCCGCTTGCTCTACTGATGACGAACAGGGAGCTAACAGTGCCGCCAATGAGGTGAAGATTGCTGCCACCGTTGGTGAAAACAGCATTTTTACCCGTAGTAATCCTGTGGGTTCAGCAACGGAACAAGAGAACTTTAATGAGAACGATGCTATCAGCGTAACTACTGAGGGGAAAACCGTGATTTATAAGAAGACGGGCGAGGTATGGGCACCTGCGAATGCTGGTGACTATCTGCTCTGGACGGGTAATGCCCAGACTTTCGAGGCTTGTTATCCTGGGAATTCCACCAATTCTATCTCTGAGGGTCATATCGAAGCTGATCAATCTGACATCACGAAAATTGCTCAGTCTGATTATATGATATGCAGAAAAGAGATAGAAAAAAAAGATATTCCTGCCGACAGACAGTTGACATTGAACTTTGAACGTCAGACGGCTCGTGTCATAGTCAAAGTAAGTGCTTTTGGAAATGAGTTCGAAGGACTGAATCCTACGCTTTCTGCCGTAGAAGTTTATTCTAAGCTGAAAGTTCCAGCAGGAGAAAGTGACAGCTACGTAGGCATCCAAGCTTGTAAAAAAGACAATGTATTCTATGCTTTGGTATCTCCTGGAACAGGCAATGATGCAGAGAAATTCCTCAAACTCACTGTGACATACAATGATGGTGAGGGCAACGCAACTCAGACTAAAGTTCTGGATGTAACTGGAATTCCTGTTCTTGAAGAAGCCAAGAGCTATACCTATGATGTAAAAATAGGTAAGGACAAAGCTACAATAGGAAGTGTAAGTGTTACGGATTGGGATACTGGCGATGCAATTACTGGTGGCGATGCTGTAACAACTACAGAAAATGCCGTACTAATTATAAAAAATGCTTTGGCTGCGGGCAATACGAACATTGAAATCAGGAATTTGCCTGCAAATGCAGATAATAGTGTGTTTGATGCTATAAGAGAAGCTCTAAAAAGTGCAAGTGATGGCAGTATAGAATTAACTGTTTACGGAGTTGAGGCTTTGCCGTCTAATGCATTTTCGAATTGTAATAGTCTTGAAACAATCTATGCTCCGAGAGTTTCATCTATAAGTGACTATGCCTTTTCCGGTTGTCTAATGTTAAAATCGGTGACATTAGGTAATATTTCCACTGCAGGTATCTGTATCTTTGATGGTGTATCTACTGAATCTGTAGATTTAATTTTGTCACAAGATCAAAAGGTTATGAGAGGAAGTGATGATGTAGGGTGGCAATCTGATGAATCTAAGGATTATGCAAAGTCTCTGGATCATCAACAACGACAATTTCTTGGAAAAATATTCCACTCCATAAAATGTGGACGTTATCAATATTCATAACAATTTAAAAATGAATAACATTAGATAAACTCCTAAGCTGGGCAGGAGTATAAGTTGCCCAGCAAACATATCCCCCCCCCC
>OHNK01000212.1_pt1 | contig 47354 bp, 41 predicted proteins | sample 1569551 | NCBI WGS metagenome assembly OHNK01 (sample SAMEA3879518, study PRJEB24766) | human gut metagenome | biome: human-associated habitat; feature: feces | place: USA | collected 1985/1987 | reverse complement strand
GCATAAGGCCTACCATTATCCAATAATACCCTATTTCGACTGCATTTTCAATCTGAACATCTTAAGGCGTTTTTTGCCCCCAAATTCCGTGTGGTTGTCTCAGTTTTGTAAACTGTACCCAAGAAAATGGACACGAGATTTTGACCCATGGCCCCGTTCGGCGGACACGCATTTGACCCATAGGGTCAGAAGCGCCGCACCTGTGTTATGATAGAACTACCGAACGGAGGTGCTGTATGGGCACGAAGAAGAAATTCACACCAGATGAACTGAAGCATCTGCAGGCAAACCCCTACACGCTGCGGGTGACGGCAGACAGCATATCCTACACCCTCGCTTTTAAGGAGGCGTTCTGGGCGCTCAGTCTCCAGGGTTACACCGGCACAGCCGCCTTCCGCAAGCTGGGCTATAACACGGAAGTTCTGGGTTTCGAGCGGATCCACAATACTACAAAGCGCATCCGGCGGGAGGCCAGATCGCCGGAGGGCTTTCATGAGGGCGCCCGGGGCGGTGTGCGTATACCAGGCGGCGGGAGCAACCAGACAGAGGGGGCGTCCGCCCCGTCTGACGAAGCCGCCAGACGCATGAAACGGGAGATTTTGTGTCTCCAGCAGCAGATGGCGTTCTTAAAAAAAGTCATGCGGCTGCACGGCAAGCCGGGAGAATAGCCATGGACAGCGCCGGAGAGAGCTTTGAGGCCATTCGCGCCGCGTTGGCGGATCGGAACAACATCCTCACCGTGAAAGACCTGTGCGAATTGGCAGGTGTCTCCCGCTCCGGCTACTACAACTGGGTGCGTTCTGAAAAAAACAGAGAGCTTCGGGAGGCGAAGGACCGGGCGGCATTCGAACAGATCCTGGAGGCATACCGGTTCCGGGGCTACGCAAAGGGCGTTCGCGGCATTCATATGCGGCTTTTGCACATGGGTATCCGAATGAACGTGAAGAAGATCCGCCGCCTGATGCGGAAATACAAGCTCACCTGCCCCATCCGAAAGCCGAATCCCTACCGCAGATTGCAGCGATCCATCCGAATGGGCAGCGCCGCGGAGAATTTGGTCAACCGGGAATTCGAGTCTCATGGGCCGAGAGCCATCCTCCTGACGGACATCACATACATCCCGCTCCGCGGCAGATTCTGCTACCTCTCCACGATCCTGGACGCCTGCACAAAGCAGGTCCTGGCCTATGCAATGAGCGAATCGCTGGAAGTGGATTTTGTTTTGGAAACGGTCCAGCTTCTGGTAAAGCACCATGGGATCTCGCTGAGCAAGGAGACCGTGATCCACAGCGACCAGGGTACCCACTACACCAGTCTGAAGTTCATCCAGCTGGTGGAGAACAGCGCGCTGCGGCGGTCCATGTCCCGCAGAGGGAACTGCTGGGACAACGCGCCCCAAGAGAGCTTCTTCGGGCACATGAAAGACGAACTGGCCAGTGAAATCCCGGGGTGGACGTCTTTTGAGGCCGCCAAAGCCTCCATTGACCGCTGGATGGATTACTACAACAACGACCGCTGCCAGTGGGATCTGGCGAAGCTATCCCCTAACGAATATTACCACTACATCACCACAGGTGAGTACCCCGCCGGTATGCTGCCGCTATGGGTCAAATGAAAATGTCCTTGACTTGGGGAGCACTTTAAGCGGATAGCGGAAAGCACTATACCGCACCAGAGAGAATGTTACCCATTGTCTTTGCCGCTTCACGCTTGGCGGAGGTCGTTACATGCGCATAAGTGTCCAGCGTGAAGCCTGCCGAAAAATGCCCCAGCATACCAGACACGGTCTTGACGTCCACACCGTTTTGCAGTGCCAGCGTTGCGAAGGTGTGGCGCAGGTCGTGAAAACGCACCTTCGGCAACCCTGCCCGCTTCAGGACGCGGTGCAGCATGTGCAGCACGCTGTCCGGCGACATGGGGCCTCCGCTTGGCGATGGGAATACCCATTCGCTGTTACCCGTTTTTCTTCTTTGCTGCATCAGAACGCTTATCGCGTCTGCCGACAGCGGCAAGGTGCGGTAGGCGTTTTTCGTTTTCAACGGTGCTTCGACCACTTTGCCATTCTGCCGGGAAATGGCCCGTTGGATTTTCAGTACGCCACGGTCGAGGTCAACGTCTGTCCACTTTAGGCCCAGCAGTTCGCCCCGCCGCAGGCCGGTGGTCAGGTCGATGTAGTACAGGGCGAACACGCCGCTGTCTTTTGCCTCGCGGAGGAAGGACGTCAGCTGCTCAACAGGAAGCGTCTGCATTTCCTTGCGCTCCGCCTTCGGCAGTGCGCAGCCATCTGCCGGATTGTGGGCGATCAGCCGCTGCTCGTTTGCCAGCTTCAGGGCAGAGGAAATGATTTGATGGATGTTGCGCACTGTTTTGGCGCTCAGTCCCTTGGGCTGCTTCTGTGCTTCGATTCGCTCTACCCGCCCTTCCGCCAACAATTTCTTGTAGAACTGTTGCAGATGCAGCGTCGTCAAATCATTCAACGGGACCTTACCGAGCTGCGGCTTGATGTGGTTTTCGATGTAGCCATGATAGGTCAGATAGGTGGATGGGCGCATCTTGATTTTGGCATAGTTCTCATACCACACTTCTAACCAGTTACCCACGGTGTAGGTCTTGGACCGCCCATAGTCGATTCCCACGTTTTTTTCGATGGCTTTCTTCAGTTTTTCCTTGACTTCCGCTTGCGTCTTACCAAGGACGTTCTTGATGATGGCTTTGCCGGTTTCCGGATCGTGACCGACTGTGTACCGACCCTCCCATCGGCCATCCTTGCGCTTTCGGATGTTCCCTTCCCCGTTTGCTCGTCTTTTTGGCATGATATCAGCCCCTTTCGCAACGAACAATACCGTAGCCAAGAGGGAAAAGCTACCAGAAAACGGAACAGTTATCAGAAAGTTATCATTTGTCCCTCAGAACCTCGCCGCCTTATCTTTGTCTATGGCGGCGCAATTTCTGCGCTGCCGGGGGCGTTCTCTTTAGTTACAGCGGTGCGATTTTTGAACGGTCGAAAGTTTCTTTTCATCGACTGCGGTGACTCAAAACATGCTTGCCCTGCACTGCCGATCTTGAGAGACGTGATTACCTCGATTTCCTTCCGAAACGGCCACAAGGCACCACCAAAATCCTTGGGACACCTGCGTTTGCGGGAACTAAGACGCCAGCCGCTCTGAAATTCCCTTCAAAAGACGCTACAACCGACTGCGCTGAAACCCCCGTCAACTGCCCGCACTGCGGGCAGAAGTGACTGGGCGGAGCGTCGGTTCCGACGCCAGCCCTTTATCCTGCTTTCTTTTTCGTCCTCGAAAAAGACTCGAAAAGCGCAGGAAACGCAGTCATATCAACGCTTCTAATGCATCGGTCATACGGACTTCAAGGGTCTCTCAAACGCCGTTACAAACACCCCTTCCCTGCTTCCATGCTTCCATCAATGAGTATTACACGGCAAAAAATGGTCTTGGCACAATTGCCCCACGTTTGCTTTTGCGAGTGAAAGTGGGTACACACCTCGGCTCTCTGAGAAAGATTGCACACAAGGGCTTACACGCCGAAACAGGGGCCTTCTGGACGGGGCCGCTATTACTACTCTCGGAGCGTTTCACACGTTTCGGAAACCCTGCGTGGCCAGGTGTCAGAACGGCAAACTTTGCCGCTTTTGGGTCTTGGTCGGAGGCACTCCTGAAGGACACAGAGAGCCTTCGGGACAGCGATGCGCTTATGCGCGTCGCTGTCCCGAGGCGTCGCGGCCCCGCTGGGCTGCGTGATCTTTTCCGTTTCTGTCGAAATTGCGGTTTGTATGCCCTGCGCTCAGGGCCTTTCCGTGTGTGCGAGGCGAGGGGTGGTATCACTACTCTCAGCGCGCTTTACGTGCTGCTGAAACGCCGGACGGCCGCTTGTCAAAACGGCTCATTTGCCGTTTTCTGAGGTCAGGTGGGCGTAGTTCTCCGCACGATTCCTATTTTCTTGCGAATACACAGAATTTTCTGTTGGCAGTTCCAGTTGCAAACGCTTTTGCGTTATGGTACGATAAGTTCAGCAAACTTGAAATTGATTAGTAACCCCAATTGATTATTTCCCAACTCTTTTTATGATTCCAGGTACTACAACTATCAGATTCCCGCTGGCAGCAACAGCATCAACTTCATCAGTTTCTTCTATAGCCCATACCGGTTGCGAAGCCGAAAGTAAAACCGCGATTGTCATAACCACCGATATCAATTTCTTCACTTGCGTGCTCTCCTTTCTTTTGCCTCTGTTTGGGTTTTCCTTCCTACTTTTTTCTTATTTCATTGATCACCTCCACAATAATGCAAATTATATACCCTAAAACCATTATGCCCACAGGCACTACTACAAAAATTAGGAAAAATTTACCAATATATTCATATATGGCCGCTTCTACTATGCTCCCCATTTTTATCCCCTCCTGTCCTTTCCAGAGTAATAAAATGCGACGGGGCCCTAAGCATACACACTTAAGCCTCGTCGCATTTTGCTACTTTCATATTCCGAGGCCAGTACGGTCTCATTTTCATCGCACAGTTATTATATTATATTTCACCATTACTGTCAACGGGCACATAATGTTCAAGTGAAAGTCTGACATATGTTTGCGCAATGATAATGGGAAATACGAAGATTATATACCCTTCATTGGTTATTCTCTTTGTGATACTTCTCAATTTCTTCTGCAAATCTGTTTTCAACATCCTCGTCATAGCGAAGTTCAGTAAGTGTGCAACCTTCAAAATCTTTTGCAAATTTTTTCTCTATGACATCAAATGCTTCCTTGATTGAATTTTCACCATAGAGTGCAGAGTAACCAACAACACGTTTAACATTTGATACATTTCCTCTATTTCCAGTTAATACAAGGACTGTTGCCACACCTGAAATTACTAATACAGCACATATCACAATTATGCTTTTCTTCTTCATACAATCACATCCCTTTGTCAAATTCCGATTTGTTGCATAATTATCGCATTTAAATTGTACCATAAAACTTGTGACCAATTCTACCGCAACTTTGGAATATATGAGAAAAGTCCGAACAGTTTTCTGCCCGGACTTCCTCGCTCAATATAAATCAATTCCACTTTGGAGGTCAACGGTATTCGGCTGGACTGCGCTTGACCCAGTTTTGACCCAGAATCCGAAAAAAGCGGGCAGAGCTGGACGGAAACAACGGAAAATCCGCCGAGCGAACGGCGGTAAAAAGCACAAATCGGAGCCGAAACGACTCCGATTTATGCTTGAGACTGCCTCATAACCCGGAGGCCGTAGGTTCGAGTCCTGCCTCCGCAACCAGAAGGAATTCCGAGATCGCAGATCTCGGAATTCTTTTATTTGCGCAAGGAGTTCAGACGAAAAAAGCCGTCCGGTCATTGACCGGACGGCTTTTTGTGATGCGATTTTTACGCGGCCTTCTTTCCGCGCGCAAAGTGAAGGATAAGGCCGATGGCCGCGCCGACGAGTGTCGGGCAGACCCAGCCGAGGCCGAGCTTGGCAAACGGCAGATACGCCGCACCGAACGCCTTGATGGCGTCGCCGTGGATGGTGTTGTAGACGCCCGCGGGCAGCGCGACGACAAAGTCGTAGATCGCGGCGATGAGCGTGAAGCCCATCGTCCAGCAGTACACCGTGCGGTCGTGGCCGAAGAACTTGCCGAGCAGTGCCAGCGCGATGAGCGCGATGGAGAGCGGGTAGAGGAACATCAGCACCGGCAGGGAGTAGGCGATGATGGCATTGAGGCCGAGGTTTGCAAGCAGGAGCGAGATGAGGCTGAAGATGACCGCCCAGGTGCGGTACTTCGGGCCCTTCGGGAAAAGGGCGGTGAAGGTCTCGGCACAGCTCGTGATGAGGCCGACGGCGGTTTTGAGGCAGGCGAGCGTCACGGTGGCGGCCAGGATGAAAAGGCCTGCCGTGCCGAGATAGTGCTGGGCGATCTGTGCGAGCGCCGTGCCGCCGTTTTCGGAGGCTTCGAGCACGCCGCGGCTTTGCGTACCGGCAAGGGTCACGGCAATGTAGATGAGCGCCATGAAAAGGCAGCTGAAGATGCCCGCGCGGACGGTGCTGCCCGCCACGGCGGAGGGCTCTTCCACGCCGAGATCGCGGATGACCTGCACCACGATGATGCCGAAGGCGAGGCTTGCCAGCGCGTCCATGGTGTTGTAGCCTTCAAGGAAGCCTGTGAAGAAGGGCTGGTCGGCATAGCCGCCGAGCGGTGTCACCTCCGCAACAGAGACGCCCGGCGTAGCGAGCACCACCACCACGAGGATGGCGAGAAAGACGAGGAAGCAGGGCGTGAGGATCTTGCCGACCCAGGTGAGGATCTTGCCCGGGCGCAGCGCGAAGAAGAGCGCCGCGGCGAAGAACGCCACCGAGAAGAGAAGAAGGTAGAGCGTGGTGTTTCCGTCCTGCGGCAGCACCTGCTCAAGACCCACGGTGAAGGAGGTCGTGGCGCAGCGGGGAATGGCGAAGAACGGCCCGATGGTCAGATACAGCGCGCAGGTGAAAAACATCGCATAGGGGCGGCTGACCTTGCTGCTGAGGTCGAAAAGTCCCGCCGAGCGGCTGATGCCGAGCGCGGCCACGCCGAGCAGCGGCAGGCCCACGCCTGTGATGAGAAGGCCGAGGATAGCGAGCCAGACATTCGAGCCGGCCATCTGGCCGAGGTGCACGGGGAAGATGAGGTTGCCGGCGCCGAAAAAGAGGCCGAAGAGCATGCTGGCAACATAGGTGTATTCTTTTGCAGAGAGTTTACGTTTCATAATATTTTTTCCTTTCGCGGCGGCAGAGGGAAGAAAAAGTGCCTCTGCTCAAATGATTCGGGTAACAAAAAACCGGCTGCTCCCTACCCTCCGACCATCTCGGGGTACTACTCCCCTGCCTGCGGACAATGCCGAAGGCGCGTGTGTCGGATCAATGGAACATACCGGATCTGATGCTGCCGATCATTGCAGCCGGCGAATCAAACGAACCTGAAAAAAGAGGTCGATCAAACCGCTGCCAACTGCTTCGACGGCATAGATTCGGACATACGCTCCTCTACGCCTACGATCAGTCGCCAGCTTACCCCAAGCATGACTTCCTTGGATGTAACCATAGCCATCAAACGATCGCCTCCTTTTTTTGGGAAATTGGTGTTATTATACCATGGCATTACATTTTGTCAAGGATAAATGATGATTGAACATGCAGAAATTTCGAAAAACCTTGCGTAAACAAGCAGGGCGCGGACTTTCTTCCGCGCCCTGCCGGTGCAATTCCTGATTTTTTCGTTACAGCGAGCCGACCTTCATCGCGTTGGCCCACTCCGCGTCAGTGAACATCGCACGCACATCTTTGCCGCTGTACTGCGAGAGGAGACTGATGAAGAGCGTAAAGTTCTCTTCCGGTGTGAGGTTCGTGGTGTCAGGATAGCTGCGGAAGGTCTGCTTGGCGGCGTCCCAGCCGATCTCCTTCATCACCTCTGAAAGCTTGCCGGAGAGGGAAAAAACGGTCAGCGTGTCCTTGAGCGGACCGTCGCCGCGGTAGACGTCGATCACGTCCCAGCCGGTATACTCCCGCTTATCGCTGTACCAGTCGGCGGGCACGGCGGCGCAGTTGTTTTTCGTCATGACGTAGGCGAGCTTGTAGTCAGCCAACACCTCGGCATGGAAGTCCCACGGCCGACTGTCGGCCTCAAAAAGATGGCTCAGCTCGTGCAGCAGGCCGAAGTTCCAGTCGTTTTTGCGCCGCGCGAAGTTCAGGCTCAGATCCTCATAAATGTCGTCGGCATCGATTTGAATGATGCCGCCCTCACAGGCGTAGCCCCAGGCTGTCTCCGGGGCCAGCATATTGATATAAACATGACGGTACGGCGTCCAGCCGGTGAGCTCTGCGTAGTCGGCGTAAGCAGTCTCGAGGTCATTGACCCACTTTTGCAGCCGTGCGCGGCTCAGAACATCTAATACACGGCGTTCCAGCCGCATCGTGATCACATCGGAGCGACCCACAATCTCCATATAATTGCCCCGCTCGGTCCCGACCAGCGTGAGCTGCCAGTTTGTCCCGGCATTGCCGCGCTTTTGCAGCACCGCGCCGCCCGATGAGGCTGACAGCGCCAGCTCAGGGTGCAGCGAGCAGACAAGCTGCCACGTATCCTTACCACTTTGATAGAGCTTCCAGCGCTGCGCCTCATAGCCGCCGTCGCCGTAGATGACGACGCGGTTACCCTCTTGAAACCATCCGTTGGAAACATCCAGCATATATGCCCGATTGTTGTCGAGGTGAAGGGTAAAGCTGTCACCCGCGGCGGGCAAGGCATACCAGACAAATGGCTTATCCGACAGCGTCAGCGCATCGCCGGAGGCGGCCAGATATTTGCCGCCCGCGTTTTGCAGGGTATAGCGGCTTCCGGCAATGTTCAAAAAGCCGCCGCTGTCCGCTGCAAGGACCAGCCCGCACTCCGCCGCGGTTTTTGCCTTCACCGCGCCCTGCCGCACGAGCTGCGCGGCCAGCGTTTCGCTGCTGTCCTTGCGCGCCTGCGTGAGCGCAGCGTAGGAGATGCGCGCGGTGTCGCCGCGCGTGAAGCTGCGCGGTGCACTGTATTCCCCGTGCGTCAGACCAAGAGAGTCGCTGAAGGCGTTGGCCTTGTCCCACTGGAAGTCACTCTCCGAGGAGTAGCCCAGCGCGCGCAGGATAAATGTCAGATACTGGTTGGCTGTTACCTTGTCGTCGCTGCCGAAGCGCTCTGCGCTCAGGCCGTTGGTGAGGCCGTTTGCATAGGCGTAGCCGACATAGGGCCTTGCCCAGTCGGCAAGGTCGGAAAAAGGAACCGTCCAAGTGCCGGCCTTGGCCTCCGCTTCCTTGCCGAGCAGACGCACGAGCATGGTCACGGCCTGCGCGCGCGTCGGCGCGGCGCCGAGACTGTAGAAGGGCTTGCCGTTCGCCGTTTCACCGGTGCCCTGAAAAAGGCCAAGCTCATAGAGCGCGTTGGCCGATTCCTCGGCGCTGTAGTCTGCGGCGAACGCCGCGGTGGAAAGCGAAAGCACGATGAGAAGCGCAAAAAGGGGACACAATAGTTTCTTCATGACCGTTTCCTCCGTCTGATAATTGGCTGGGGATCCGCTTCCGGGAAAATGCTTGAAAGATTATGATACGCAGCAGCTCATGCTGTTTCTGCCGATATGCCGCGCGGCATTACGCCTTTTTCCGTGCCAGCACACAGTACCAGTTCGATCTTTCCGGATCGAACGCGCCGAACTGCACGGGAAAGGCGCGCACGCGCACGTCCTCATACCCGAGCTGCGCGAGCTGATCGAGCAGCAGCTTTTGCGCTGCGGGGTAGTAATGCTCTTCGAAGTGCTCCTTTTGGAAGATCTTGCCCGCGCGCTCAAAGGTGTAGAGCAGATGGAAGGTAATGGAGCCGTCGGGTAAGTGATCCCAGACCTGCATGAGATTTACGCGGTCACCGTTTGGCAGGAATGCGGGGTCATAGAAGTAAAAGCGCTGCTTCTGCCGCACGATCCTGTCCCAGTTGCGAAGATCAAAGTAAAGAACGCCGCCCGGTGCAACAAGCGCGTCCATCTGCTCGAGAACGCCCGTGATCTCGCTGTTCGGCACATAGGCAAGCGAGTTGCCGGTGCTCATCACGCAGTCGAATGTTCGGTCGAAATGTGCTGTCAGAGCGCGAAAATCACTCTGCCGCAGATCAACGGAAAGGCCGCGTTCGGCTGCCTTTTCCCGGCAGCGTGCAAGCATCGTTTCGCTCAGATCCGAACCGTAGAGCGAAACGCCAAGCGCCGCAAGCGGCAGTGTGAGGGAGCCTGTGCCGATGCTCACATCGAGCGCAGTGCGCACGGAGAGACCGGAAAGGACGGCTTCCCAGTGCGCCTTTGTCATGTCATCTTTTTTGGGAGAGTCGAAGAGATCGTAGATATCGCTGCGGTCATATACGCTGGCCATAGAGCATGCTCCTCCTGACAAAATATTGGATCGCGCCCCGCGCTCAGCGCTTTTTGCGCTGGGACGAGGACGGAATGTCCATTTCTGCGCGATATTTGGCGACGGCACGGCGGCTGATCTCGATGCCGAGCGTGGAAAGCGCCAGACGCAATGCCTCATCAGAGAGCGGGGATGCGGGGTCTTCGGCCTGAATAAGACGTTGCAGGCGCTGCTTGACTGCGTGGGAAGAGACCGCTGCATCGGGGCGGATAGCCGCGGTGAAAAAGCTGCGCACAGGGATGGTGCGGCCTTGAAACTGAATGTACTTGTTCTGTGCGGCACGGCTCACGGTGGAGGTGCTGACACCGAGCTTTTCTGCAAGCTGCTGCATCGTTACGGGCAGCAATGGCTCACCGCTGCAAAAGAAGCCGCGCTGCTCGCTTCCGATGATCGTGAGCAGCTGCACAAGGGTATCGCAGCGGGTGTGGACACCCTTGATGAGTGCCTGTGCCTCGGAGAGTTTTTCCTTGATATAGCGCCGAACCTCTGGGTCACCGCTCGTATTCAGCAGGGCGGAATACTCGGCGTTGACGGAAAGCTGCGGCAGGATCCGCTCATTCAACTCGATGACGAGTTGTCCCTGCTGCACGGAAAATTCTGCATCAGGCGCGACATAGGCGATCGGTTCACTCCCGGCGAAGCTGCGCGAGGGGATGGGGTTGAGTGCAAGAACCTTGGCTGCGGCGGCTTTGGCTGCGGCGACGGACACATCGAGGAGGGAGGCTATGGCCTGATAATCACGCCCGCTGAGCATCTCAAGCCCGTCACGCGCGATCTTGAGCGCCAACGGATCGAGAGAACGACCCTGTGCGAGCTGGAGAGTCAGGCATTCCGACAGATTCCGCGCACCGACACCGGGCGGGTCTAGCATTTGTATGGCGAACAGGGCCTGCTCCAGGGGAAAGAGCGGAATGTCGAACTCCTTGGACAGCTCTTCAAGCGGACAATCCAGATAACCGCGCTCGTCGAGACAGTCAATCAGAAAGCGGCACAGGCGCAAAAGCTCATCATCAACGAGCTTTGTTTGCCCGATCTGTTCGTTGAGGTAGTCGCGGAAGGTTTTTTCGCAGGTCAAAAAAGTGGTGAAATCCTGAATATCCTCTGCATTGGAGGTAGAAACGCCGTGCCAGGAATCCGACTCGCGTACGTCGAGCACCTCGCGCCCGGCAGGGGCAGACTCACTGGGAAGCTGTGTTTCGTAATAAGTAGGGAGCTGCACGTCGAGCAGTGGATTGGAGAGCGCAACCTCCTGTACATAGTCGCTCAGCTCCGGCGCGGATAGCTGTAAACAGTCGAGCGACTGGCGCATTGCCTGCGTCAGCACCAGCTTTTGGCTTAGGATTTGTGTCTGTTCAAGCAGCATGCGCATCCTCTCCTTTCATCTATTGCTGAAAAAACAGCATATTTAATGAATATAGTATAGCAGTTTTTCTTCTTATTCGCAACCGACAGTTAAGCGGAAAAGTGCATATCAGCGCATAAAAAATAAAGCCGGCCAACAGGCCGGCTTTATCAGCGGGAAAATGCCGTTACGGCAGAGGGATATCCTTGCTGTCAAAAAGCGTTTTAAGCTCGATCGAGGTGCGCGAGTCGCCAAACTTCTTGATGAGGGACAGAAGCTGGTCGAGCTGCTGCGTATCGCGCACGGCAAAGCGCAGCAGGGCGTTGAACTCGCCCACCACATGGTAGTGGCTGATGACAGAGCTCTGCGAGGAGCAGAAATCACAGAACTTATCGTACTTGTCCGGCTCGAGGGCAACGGAGATGAAGCCCGTAATGTTGCAGTCGAGCTTGGTACGGTCGATATCGATGTGATAACCGCGGATCACGCCGCTTTCCTCCATCCGGCGAATGCGCTCAGACACGGCGGGCGGCGTCAGTCCCACAAGGTCGCCCATGCGGCGCAGTGTGCAGCGGCTGTCGTCCTGGAGGAGGTTGAGGATTTGGTAGTCAGTCCGATCCATCATGGTCTCCTTATACCGCCTTCTTACACGATTTCACCGCGCTTGATGACGGTCTTAGCAAGGTTGCTGCCAACGCGGTAGCAGATGTAGTCAAGGTCGGGCGCATCCCAGATGACCAGGTCGCCGAGCTTGCCCTCTTCAACAGAACCGACCTGGTCGGCCATGTCGATGGCGGCAGCGCCGTTGAGCGTGACAGCCGTGAGGACTTCCTCCGGCGTGAGCTTATACTTGAGGCAGCCGAGGTTGATGACGAACTGCATGTTGAGGCAGGGGCAGGAACCGGGGTTGAAGTCCGTCGCCATCGCAACGGGGACACCGGCCGCGACCATGTCGCGTGCGGGAGCGAACACCGCGCCGAGGTTGAAGCTCGTCGCGGGCAGCAGGCACGCGATGACGCCGCCCTTTGCCATGCTCTCGATGCCCTCGGGCGGGCAGACGATCAGATGCTCGGCAGAGATCGCGCCGATCTCACCGGCAAGCTGGCTGCCGCCGATGGCCTCGATCTCGTCGGCGTGGATCTTGGGACGCAGGCCATACTTGAGACCGGCCTCGAGCACCTGACGGGACTCTTCGACGGTGAAAGTGTCGGCCTCGCAGAACACGTCGCAGAACTTGGCGATGCCCTGCTCCTTGACGCGGGGCATCATCTCCTCGCACACAAGGCGGACGTACTCTTCACGGTTCGCCTTGTACTCCGCGGGGACGAGGTGTGCGCCCATGAAGGTCGCGACGAGATCCATGCGGTGGTGATCGTTGAGATCCTTGATGACCTCAAGCGCCTTGAGCTCGTGCTCGGTGGCAAGACCGTAGCCGCTCTTGGCCTCGACCGTGGTGGTACCAAAGCCCATCATCTCGTCGAGTGCCTTGGCGGCCTTGCTGCTCAGCTCCTCAACGCTTGCCTTGCGGGTAGCGTTGGTGGTGGACTGAATGCCGCCGCCGGCGTTCTGGATCTCGAGATAGGTCTTGCCGTGGAGCTTCATGCCCAGCTCGTTCTGGCGCCAGCCGCCGAAGATGAGGTGGGTGTGGGCGTCGACAAGGCCGGGGGTGACAAGGTGGCCTTCCGCATCGACGATCTCCGCACCCTCGACAGAGGGGACGGCGCCGGTGCCGACGGAGGCGATGACGCCGTCCTCGATGAGCACCCAGGCGTCCTTTAAGAATTTAACTTTGCCCTGCTCCTCGCCGCGATGAGCGCTCTTGCCCTCGGGCGTTGCGAGCAGGCCGATGTTTTTGACCAGTAACTTTTTCATAGTAAATGTTGTCCTTTCTCACGGTTGGAAAGAGCATCGCAGGTTTTGCGCCCCGCATGTGTGCGGGCCAAGCGAGTGCGCGCAGCGGAGTGAATCCAGCTCAAAAAAGGGGCTTTGTACAAAGCCCCTTTTTTGAAGTGTTTTCTTAGTGCATGTATTCCTTCACGGCCTTCTCGCAGAGCTCCTCGTCCGCGACGTAAGGCATGGTGATGTGATCCTGACCCTCGTACATCTTGTTGTACTCGGCGACAGTGGTCATGGCGTTCTCGTTGCGCGCCCAGCTGCGGCGGGCAACGCCGACCATGGTATCCCAAGGCATGGACATCTTCAGAATGGTGTCGACACGCTCGGAGCCGTCGAGAACCATACCGAAGCCGCCGTTGATGGCGCGGCCGATGCCCGTACCGCCGCCGTTGTGCAGGGCGATGTAGCTCATGCCGCGGGCAGCGTTACCAGCGTAGCACTGGGTCGCCATCTCGGCCATGATGTTGGAGCCATCCTTGATGTTGGAGGTCTCACGGAAGGGCGCGTCGGTGCCACCGGTGTCGTGATGGTCACGGCCAAGGATGACGGGGCCGATCTCACCGTTGCGAACCATCTCGTTGAACTTGAGCGCGAGGTTCATACGGCCCATGGCATCCTGATAGAGGATACGGCACTGGGTGCCGACGACCAGCTTGTTCTTCTCGGCGTCGCGGACCCAGACATAGTTGTCATAGTCCTGATAGCGACGGTTGTGGGCCTTGATGTACTCGGCGGCAGCCATGTCGGTCTTGTGCAGATCCTCGGGGTTGCGGCTCAGGCAGCACCAACGGAACGGGCCGTAGCCGAAGTCGAACAGGCAGGGACCAAGGATATCTTCGACGTAGGAGGGGAAGATGAAGCCGTCGAGATCGTTCTCGCCGTTCTTGCAGATGCTCTTCACACCGGAGTCGTAAACAGCCTTGAGGAAGCTGTTGCCGTAGTCGAAGAAGTAGGTGCCGCGCTCGTGGAACTTGCAAATCATCTCATAGTGATGCTGCAGCGTCTTGTCGACGAGAACGCGGAAGCCGTCGGGATCCTTGTCGAGCATCTCGGTGCGCTGCTCGAAGGTCAGGCCCTGCGGGCAGTAGCCGCCGTCATAAGGCACGTGGCAGGAGGTCTGGTCGCTCATCAGGTCGACATGGACGTTGTTGTTGTACAGGTACTCGAGCAGGTCGACAATGTTGCCGCAGTAGGCGACAGCGCAGGGCTTGCCAGCCTTCTGGTGGTCGAGAGCGATCTTGGTGGCCTCTTCGAGGGAGGCGGTGCGGTGGCTGACCCAGCCCTGGGTGTAACGGGTCTCGATACGGGAATCGTCAACCTCAGCGATGATGGAGGCAGCACCGGCGATCTCAGCAGCCTTGCCCTGAGCGCCGCTCATGCCACCGAGACCGGCGGAGATGAACAGACGACCGGCGAGGTTCTGGTCGTTGGGGATGCCGAGCTTCAGACGGCCGGCGTTGAGCAGGGTGTTGAAGGTGCCGTGGACGATACCCTGGGGGCCGATGTACATCCAGCCGCCGGCGGTCATCTGGCCGTAGTTGGCAACACCGAGCGCGGCAGCACGGTTGAAGTTCTCCTGGTCATCGAAGGTACCGACCATCAGGCCGTTGGAGATGATGACACGCGGAGCCATCTTGTGGGAGTGGAAGAGACCGAGGGGGTGACCGGACATGACGACGAGGGTCTGCTCGTCGGTCAGCTGCTCGAGGTACTTCTTGATGAGGCGGTACTGCATCCAGTTCTGGCAGACCTGACCGGTCTCACCGTAGGTGACGAGCTCATAGGGATAGAGAGCGATGTCGAAGTCGAGGTTGTTGTCGATCATGACCTGAATGGCCTTGCCCTCGATGCACTTGCCCTTGTACTCGTCGATGGGCTTACCGTAGAGCTTGCCCTCGGGACGGAAGCGGTAGCCGTAGATACGGCCGTGCTCTTCGAGCTCCTGCGCAAACTCCTTGGCCATCTGCTCGTGATGGTCGGGGTGAATGTAACGCAGAGCGTTCTTGATGGCGAGCGCCTTATCGGCCTCGGTCAGGTGGGATTCGCGGCGGGGTGCGCGGCGATAGCCGTCTTCGAACTTCGGATACTCGGGAAGCTCGTAGTCCAGCTTGATCGTCATCGCATCATCAGCAAGATTGATCATGGGATTGTTCCTCACTTTCAAAAAAATATTCTGTGAAAACCAATAAAAAGAAAAAAGGATTTGCAACTTTTCTTTACAACTTGCATTATAGCAAAGATATGCTATAATGAAAAGTACTTAATTTGTCTGCATACCATACCGTAAAAGTATAAGAAGGAGGGCTGCGAGTGAAGTTCAGACAACTGGAATACTTCTGTGCGGTGGCAGAGGAAAAAAGCATCTCCGCGGCGGCGCGCGAGCTGCATGTGGCGCAGCCGCCGATCTCGCGGCAGATCGCACAGCTTGAGGAAGAGCTCGGCGTGCAGCTGTTCCTGCGCGGCAGCAAGGGCATGGTGCTCACTGACGCGGGACAGAACCTCTATCAGCAGGCGCAGCAGATCTTTCAGGATCTCCGGCGCGTGGAGGACAGCGTGCGCAGCGTGGGCACGGGCATGAGCGGGCGCATCAAGCTCGGCGTCATTTACTCGGCGATGTCGTACGCGTTACATTATATAAATGAATATCACAGCCGCTATCCGCAGGTGGAGCTTTTCATTCGTGTGGGCTCGCCGCAGGAGCTCATCGAGGCGCTCAACCGCGGAGAACTGCACGCGCTGTTTTTGCGCACGGCGGCGCGCGAACCGAGCGGCTTGCAGGAGCGCATTCTTGGCGAGGACGCACTCGAGCTCATCATGCGCGAGGACATGGATCCTGCGCCGGAGCTTTCCGAGGTGCCGATCGAGCGGCTCGAGGGTGTGCCGATGTGCCTTCTGCGCTCGGACGACCTCTGGAGCTACAACGACTTTCTGGTGCAGGAGTGCCAGCGCAGCGGCTTTACGCCGAATGTGACCTGCCACTGCTACGATACGCCCATGGCGATGCAGATGGTGCTCTCGGGCTTTGGCATCAGCTTCCTGCCCCGCTCCATTCTCAGCACGCACCCGGGCGCACCGTTGAAGGCAAAGCCTGTGCGCGGCCTTCCCATTTGTTCCTATGCCGTTTTGGCGTGGAACAGCGCTGTTTTGAGCGCCCCGTGCGTACAGCGGTTTGTAGAAGAGGACTTAAAAAAATTAAGCGCGCGCTGAAAAAAGAGAAAGAAAACCTGTTTACTCCCCTGTTGCGCCGCGATATAATGGCGGCGCTGAACAAAAATGGACGGGCGCAGCGCGCCTGTCTGAGCAAATTGACGATACAATCAAAACAATAAATTGACGGAGGAAAACAATCATGGCAAAGTTGATCGAATGCATCCCCAATTTTAGCTGCTCCAAGGAAAAGGACGAGGCCACCTACAACGCCCTCGTCGAGACCGCTAAGAGCGTTCCCGGCTGCACCCTGTTCGACGCGCAGACCGACGGTAACCACAACCGCTGCGTCTTCACCCTGATCGGTTCTCCCGAGGCCATCGAGGAAGTTGCCTTCCAGCTGACCAAGGTTGCTACCGAGCGCATCGACATGAACAAGCATCACGGTGAGCACAAGCGCATGGGCGCTACCGACGTTATCCCCTTCGTTCCCCAGATGGACGTGACCGTCGAGGAAGCCGTCGAGATGTCCAAGCGCGTTGCCAAGCGCATTTGGGACGAGCTGAAGGTCCCCTCCTTCCTGTATGAGGACAGCGCCACCCGTCCGGAGCGCCGCAACCTCGCTACCTGCCGCAAGGGTGAGTTCGAGGGCATGCCCGAGAAGCTCCTGCAGCCCGACTGGGCTCCCGACTACGGCGAGCGCAAGATCCACCCCACCGCCGGCATCACCGCCATCGGCGCCCGTATGCCGCTGGTCGCTTTCAACTGCAACCTCGAGACCTCTGATGTTGAGATCGCCAAGAAGATCGCCAAGGTCATCCGCGGCTCTTCGGGCGGCTTCCGCAGCTGCAAGGCCATGGGCTTTATGCTCGAGGACCGCGGCATCGCGCAGGTCTCCATGAACATGGTCAACTATGAGGATACCCCGCTGTATGTCACCTATGAGATGATCAAGGCTCTTGCCGAGCGCTACGGCACCCGCGTCATTGAGAGCGAGATCGTCGGCCTGACCCCGGCCAAGGCCCTGATCGACTGCGCTGAGTTCTACCTCAAGGCCAAGGACTTCGACTGCAAGAAGCAGGTCATGGAGTATCACCTGATCGACATGGAATAAAAAATTCAAAGAAGCGGCGCTGCCGCTCCTTTGAGAGCCCACTCAAGGCGGCTCGCCGCCTTGAGTGGAATTTTCAGCGCGCGGCATTCACCATGTCGCGCGCTGCGAAGTATCGCTGCGGACGCGCATGTCGTCCTCCGCGATGAATTAAATTTATTTGCCGCCGGAGGGCGGCAAAAGCTGCGACGCTGTGCGAATGCGCATGTCGTCAGAAAAAACGATCAAAGCTATTTGCCGCCGGGAGGCGGCAAAGTCTGCGACGCTGATTGCGCTCTGCGTGTGCATTTGGCTGCCCCAATCGGGGCGGCAGACCGTAAAGGTGCGGCGGTGTGCATGCAGAGCAAATAAGCGCCACGAAATGATGAAAGGAAATAATCACCATGAAACTTGCTGAAATGACCGTTACCGGCTTTGCCGATACCGTTGCTTCTGATGCTCCCGCGCCGGGCGGCGGCTCCTGCGCTGCTCTCTATGGCTCCATCGGCGCCGCGCTGACCGCGATGGTCGGCGGTCTCACCCAGGGCCGCAAGAAGTATGCCGAGTTTGCCGAGCATGCTGCCGAGGTCGAGAAGAAGGGCAACGAGCTCAAGGTTCGCCTGCTCGACGTGATGGATCGCGACACTGACGCGTTCAACGTCGTTTCCGACGCTTTTGCCATGCCCAAGGCGACCGATGAGGAGAAGGCTGCCCGTTCCGCCGCCATCCAGAACGGCCTGAAGGGCTGCACCAAGACCCCGATGGAGATGATGGAGCTCATCGACGAGACCCTGACTCTCGCTCAGTCCCTGCTCGGCCGCTTCAACGATACCTCCGCGAGCGACCTGGGCGTTGCGTTCCTGTCTCTCAAGGCCGGTATCCAGGGTGCATGGCTCAACGTGCTCATCAACGTCGGTTCCCTGAAGGATCAGGAGTTCGCCGCTGAGTACCGCGCCAAGGGCGAAAAGCTGCTCGCGCACGCACTTCCCCTTGCCGACGAGTGCTACGCTGAGATCGTCAAGCTCATCGAGGGCTAAAAATGATCAAAACAAATGGCTTCGGTGCGCGCACCGGAGCCATTTGTGGTTTACGAAGGAGTGTTATTATGACCATGCAGCATTTGACGCCGAAGGATTACATCACCACCAAGTGGTCGGGCGGCCTCACGACGCAGCTCGGCATCGCGCCCGAGGGCGCGGTGTATGCAGACCGCGATTTTCTGTGGAGACTCAGCTCCGCGACCGTTGAGGACGCAGAGTCTGACTTTACGGCCCTGCCAGACTATGAGCGCTTGATCTCCACACTCGAGGGGACGATCGAGCTGAACCACAACGGCGGCGAGAAGCTGACGCTGAACCCCTATGAGGTCCACCGCTTCGACGGCGGGGACAACACCCATTCCTGGGGCTGCTGCCGCGACTTCAACCTCATGCTCCGCAAGGGCAAGTGCGAGGGCAGGATGCGCGGCGAGACCCTTGCCGCCGGCGAGAGCAAGACCGTTCATGGCAGCGAGGGCATGATGCTCATCTACTGCGGCGCGGGCGAGGTTCACGTCATTGTCGGCGAGGAGAGCATCGCGCTCAAGGCTGACGAGGCCGTGCGCCTCGACGGTTTTGCGGGCGAGGTGAAGCTCTGCTCCAAGAGCGGGGCAAAGCTGATGCTCGCCAAGGCAAAGGAGATCTGAGAGAAGATCAAAAAAAGGGAGAGGCAAAACGCCTCTCCCTTTTTTAACATTCAAAATCGTCGGAGTCCTTGTCCAGCGGCTTGCAGAAGTGGCCGAGGGCAATGAAAACGGCGGCTGCCGCCGCGAGGACGGCAAAAACGGTGATAAAAAGGGAGATGCACTTTTTCATGATGATTCCTCCTGTTGAAAATGAAATGTGGGGTGTTACGGTTCGGAAGAGATGATGCCATAGACCTGCTGTAAAAATGCGTCCTGATCTTGCACGGTGCAGCGGAAGGACTTACCGTCGTAAGCGCGGAAGAGCTGCATTTTTCCGAAAAAGTTCCTGCACTGGACGAACACGCCTTTGCCCGTGCTGCCGTCGGGAAAGTCGGTCTCGTCGAAGCAGAAGCCGACCTCCCAGCGGAAGTCGCCGTCCTGCGTGCGGTGGGTCGTGCCGCCCTGCGGCAGAAGATTGGCGAGCGAGCGGCGGAATTTCTGCTGTGCGAAAAGCGCGGTGAGCTGCGCGCAGCGCGCGTCGTCCGCAGGGAATGCAAAGCGCGTGTCCTCCGCCTGCGGCGCGCGGAAATGATTGCCGAAAACGGACTGACACTGTGTGACGTCCGCTTCGCAGAGCGCCTCAAGCGTCATCGGCCGCGTATAGATCAAGGCTGCGAGGACGAGAACAGCGAGAATGCCGAGGGGGAGAAACCACTTTTTCTTCATGGGTGACCTCCTTGATGTTTCTCTGTTCTTACTCACAATGGGAAAAGCTTCTGCCTACAATATAACACGAAAAGCTGCGCTTTGCAAGATTGCGGGCGCAGCCTTTCAAAAATGATAGATTATCCGCGCCCGCGGCCAAAGAGGCAGCAGAGGAGAAACGCCGTGAGGTCGCAGACAACGACCGTCGCGCCGACGGGCGTGGAGAGAAGATATGACCCTGTGAGCCCCAGACAGAAGCAAACGACCGAGAGCGCCGCGGCAAAGCACACGACGGAGCGGAAGCTCTTGAAAAGGCGCATGGCCGAGAGGGCTGGGAAGATGATGAGGCTCGAGAGCAGCATCGCGCCCATCATGCGCATGCCGAGCACGACCGTCAGCGCCGTCAGGACGGAGAGAATGGTCTTGTATGTCCCCACGTGCACGCCCGTGGCGCGGGCGAAGGACTCGTCAAACGTGACGGAGAAGAGCTTGTGGTAAAAGAGAACATAGAGTGCGAGCACGCACAGCGCGAGCGTGACGCTTAAAATGACGTCCGAGCGCGACATGGCAAGAATGCTGCCGAACATATAGCTGTCAACGTCCGTCGTCATGCCGGTGGTGAGCGAGGTGACGATGACGCCGATGGCGAGCGCCGAGGCGGAGAAGACCGCGATCATTGCGTCGGCGCTGACGCGGCTTTTTTCCGCAACGTGCATCAGTGCGAACGCTGCAATGACCACCACGGGAATGGAAAACCAAAGCGGCGCAAGGCCGCAGGCCATGGCGACCGCCAGCGCGCCGAAGGACACATGGCTCAGCCCGTCGCCGATCATGGAGTAACGCTTCAAGACGAGCGGCACGCCGAGGAGCGAAGCGCAGAGCGAAACGAGAATGCCGACCACGAACGCCCGCACGATGAAGGGATAGGCAAACATCGAAAGCAGCAGTTTCATCGTTTTTCACCTCCGAAGCGTTTGCCGGCGGGGGAGGACAGGAATTCCCCGACCGTGCCGTAGAAACAGCCTCTGCGGTCGAAGCTGAGAATGTGTTTTGCCTCGCGCAGGGCGTTTTCCATGTCGTGCGTGACCATGATGATGGCCATGCCCTCGCGCGCATTGAGATAGCGCAGCGTTTTATAAAGATCCTGCATGCTGGCGGGGTCAAGGCCGGTGACCGGTTCATCGAGAATGAGCAGGTCGTTTGCAGCGCACAGGGCGCGCGCGAGCAGCACACGCTGCTGCTGGCCGCCGGAAAGCTCACGGTAGCACTTGTCCTTGAGCTCGAGCACACCGAGCTTGCCGAGGTTCATCAGCGCCTTGGACTTTTCCTCCGACGTGTAGAAAAAGCGCGTGCGGCGGTTCGAAAAGCCCGAGAGCACGACCTCCGTGACCGTGGCGGGAAAGTCGCGCTGCGTGGGCGTTTGCTGGGGGAGATACCCGAGCCTGCCCTCGCGCTGAGCGGGGCAGTCGATCTTGCCGGCCAGCGGGGACAGCAGACCCAAAAGCGAGCGCAGCAGCGTCGATTTGCCGCTGCCGTTTTCGCCCACGATGCAGAGATAGTCCCCCGCGCGGACGGTGAGGGAGAGGTGCTCCAGGAGCGGCTTGTGCTCGTAGCCGAGCGTAACGTCCTCGCAGGCGAGGACGATGGGAGAATCGTTCATGCGTTCAGCCCCTTTCTGAGTGCTTCGAAGTTTCGCTCCATGAGCGTGAGATAGGTCTCGCCCGCGTCAAAATCCGCGCGGGAGACGGTTTGCATCGAATAAAGCATTTCGATCGCCGCGCCGGTGCACTCGCTCACCACGGCGGCGACTTTTTTCGTGCCGAAGTCGATGGTATAGACCACGGGGATATTCTCGTCCTCCACCTTGTCGATGAGGAACTTGATCGTCGCAAGCGAGGGCTCGGTGTCGCCCGAGCAGCCGTGGAAGGCCGCGCGGTAGTCGAGGCCGTATTCGCGGCAGAAGTAGAGCATCGGGAAACGGTCGGCAAAGATGAGAAGCCTGCGCGGCGCGCTTTCGCAGAGGGCGGCAAAGCGCGCGTCCAGATCTTCAAGCTGCGCGCAGTAATTTTCACAGTTCGCGCGGTAGAACGCGGCGTTTTCCGCGTCCGCCCGGCAGATCGCGTCGCAGACGGCGCGGCAGAGGACAACGGCGTTTTTCGGCGACGTCCAGATGTGCTCGTCGTATTCGACCTCGTCGCTGTCGTGCTCATCTTCTTCATGATCGTGGTCATGGTCATCATGGTCATCGTGATCATCGTGGCTGCCATGCTCATGGTCGTGGTCATGGCCGTCCGCGCCCTGCATGCCCTCGACATATTCCTCGTCGAGCGCGTCGACGTAGTCCATCATGCGCGCGACGACGGCGATATTTTCGCCCGCGGCGCCCAGCATGCTGTCGACCCAGTATTCGCCCTCGCCGCCGTTGTAGAGAAAAACGTCGGCTTCGGAGATCGTGACCGCGTCGAGCGGGGTGGGCTCAAAGCTGTGCGCTTCGCGTCCGGGGGAGAGGAGCAGCGTCACGTCCGCGCGATCCTGAGCGATGGCGCGGGCAAAGTCGTAATAGGGAAAGAGCGTCGTGACGATCTGAAGCTTTCCGCCGTCCGCCTTCTCCGCAGGCATAGTGCAGGCGGTGAGCGAAAGTGTCAGTGCGAGCGCCAAAAGAAGCGAAATGATGCGTTTCATGCGCCCTCCTGACACTCGCGGCACAGGCCGTAGAACATCGTCTTGCGGGGATTGATGGAAAAGCCGTGCTCCTGCTCCAAATGCTCGTAGAGCGGCGCGAGCTGGTGGCAGTCGAGGTGCACAATGCGCCCGCAGCGCTCACATTTGAAGAGGCAGCAGTCTGCCGCGCAGCCGTGGGTGCAGAACCGATAATATGCCCCCTCGTCGGTCGTGACCTTGTGGACGCTGCCTTGCCGTTCGAGCTTTTCCAGCTGCCGGTAGACCGTGGCAATGCCGATGTGCTCACCGCGCTCGCGCAGCGCATCGGCGATGGCCGCGGCGCTGACAGGTTCGTCTGCGCGCTCGGAAAGACAGTCAAGCACGGCTTTCTGCTGTTTGGTCGTATAGGTCGCCATATTGGCCTCCTGAATTTGAAAATGAAAATCAATTTCAAATTATAGTCAAAATTTCGTACTTGTCAAGGTTCTGGGAAGCTTTTGTTGCCTTTTGCGCGCCAAAATGGTAGAGTAAAGAGAAACGGGCGGCCTTGCGGGAAACCACCGACTGCCGCTGACCGGGTAAAACACGGCGAAACCAGACCGAAACGATACAAAAGGAGAGACGCAAATGGATAACTTTTTCTATCATGTGCCCACGGAAATCTACTTCGGCAAGGGGCAGATCTCGCACCTTGGCGAGCGCATGGCGCAGCTGAGCAAAAAGGTGCTGCTCGTCTACGGCGGCGGCAGCATCAAGCGCATTGGGCTTTACGATGAGGTCATCGCGCAGCTCAAGGGCGCGGGGATCGAATATGTGGAGCTTTCCGGCGTGGAGCCGAACCCGCGCATTACCTCGGTGCGCCGCGGCGTGGAACTTTGCCGCGAGCATGGACTGACGGCGGTGCTCGCCGTCGGCGGCGGCAGCACGATCGACTGCGGCAAGATGGTCGCGGCCGGCGTGTGCTACGAGGGAGACGCCTGGGATCTCGTGCTCGACCGCAAAAAGCTCGTGGCGGCGCTGCCCATCGCGGCGGTGCTGACGAACGCGGCCACCGGCTCTGAGATGGACGCCTTTGCCGTGATCTCGGACATGGAAAAGAACGAAAAGTGGGGCAGCGGCAACGACCACACGAAGCCTGTGTTCTCGATTCTTGATCCCACGTACAGCATGTCCCTGCCCGCATTCCAGACGGCTTCCGGTGCGTCGGACATCATGAGCCACACCTTTGAGAACTATTTCAACCGCACGAAGGGCGCGTACCTCCAGTCCCGCCTTGCCGAGGGTGTGCTGAAAACCTGCATTCACTATACGCCCATCGCCCTCGCGGATCCCGACAACTACGAGGCGCGCGCGAACCTGATGTGGGCCTCGAGCCTTGCCATCAACGGCCTTCTGAGCTGCGGCGAGAGCACGGCCTGGTCGGTGCACGATATAGAGCATGAGCTGAGCGCCTTCTACGATATCACCCACGGCGCAGGCCTTGCCCTGCTCACGCCCTACTGGATGGAATACGCGCTGCGCGAGGATAACGTGTGGAAGTATGTCGAGTACGGCGTGAATGTCTGGGGCATCGATGCCCAGCGCGCGCCGATGGAGATCGCCCGCGCCGCCATCGACAAAACGCGCGATTTCTTCACGAGCATCGGCATGCCCGCGCACCTGAGCGAGCTTGGCATCGACGAGACGCACTTCGACATCATGGCTGAGAAGGCCGCCAACGGCGGCCTTGCGGACGGCTTCGTGCCGCTTGCCAAGGACGATGTGCTGAAGATCCTCCGCATGGCGCTGTAATTATTTCGCCCCATTTGCCGCCCGCAGGCGGCAAAAGAAATGAGATTATAAATCGCCGCGACATGTGCGCGGCGATTTATTCTTCTCAGCCCGCAAGTGTGGAATTTGCCCGCCCGCAGCGGGCAAATTATGCGCGCAGCGGGCTGCATCCCCCAAAATAAAAGGAACCGTCCCAAATGGGACGGTTCCTTTTATTTTGAGTTATCTTACTCGTAGATGGGGTACTTCTTGGTCAGGGCGACAACAGCCTCCTGAGCGGCGGTCTTGTTGCCTTCGAAGTCACGGGCGACCATACCCATGATGCGGGCGATTTCCATCATGTCCTCTTCCTTCAGACCGCGGGTGGTGGCAGCGGGAGTGCCGACGCGGATACCGGAAGTGACGAACGGCTTCTCGGGGTCGTTGGGGATGGCGTTCTTGTTGACGGTGATGAAGCACTCGTCCAAGCGGCGCTCGATCTCCTTACCGGTGATGTTGAAGTTGCGGACGTCAACGAGCATGAGGTGGTTGTCGGTGCCGCCGGAGACCAGACGGAAGCCTTCAGCCTTCAGGCCCTCGGCAAGAACGGCAGCGTTCTTGACGACCTGCTCACCGTAGGCCTTGAACTCGGGCTTGAGCGCCTCGCCGAAGCAGATGGCCTTGGCAGCGATGATGTGCTCGAGCGGGCCGCCCTGGGTGCCGGGGAACACGGCGGAGTCGATCTTCTTGGCCAGGTTGATGGTCTCCATCTCGCCGGTCTCCATGTTCTTCTTGGTGATCTCGTTCTTGCAGAGGATCAGACCGCCGCGGGGACCGCGGAGGGTCTTGTGGGTAGTGCTGGTGACAACGTCGGCATAGGGCACGGGGCTCTCGTGAACGCCGGCGGCGACGAGACCGGCGATGTGGGCCATATCGACCATGAAGAAAGCGCCGACGGAATCAGCGATCTCACGGAACTTGGCGAAGTCGATCTTACGGGGATAGGCGGAAGCGCCGGCAAGGATCATCTTGGGCTTGCACTCCTGCGCGATGCGGTAGACCTCGTCGTAGTCGATCATTTCGGTCTCATCGTTGAGGGAGTAGGGGACCTGATGGAAGTACTGGCCGGAGATGTTGACCGGGCTGCCGTGGGACAGGTGGCCGCCGTGGGCGAGGTTCATGCCCATGAAGGTGTCGCCGGGCTGGAGCATAGCCTTGAACGCGGCCAAGTTGGCGGAAGCGCCGGAGTGGGGCTGGACGTTGGCGTGCTCAGCGCCGAACAGCTTGCAGGCGCGCTGACGGGCGATCTCTTCGGTCTCGTCGACGCAGTAGCAGCCGCCGTAGTAGCGCTTGCCGGGATAGCCCTCGGCGTACTTGTTGGTAAGGCACGTGCCCATAGCCATCATGACGGCCGGGGAGACAATGTTTTCGGAGGCGATCAGCTCGATGTTGCGCTGCTCGCGGTGATACTCCTTCTCAATAGTGGCGCCGACTTCGGGGTCATACTGGGACAGGAATTCCATGGTTTCTTTGATCATGGTGCGTGTTCCTCCTCTGATTTTTCAGTCGATTGATATATTACCGGTCGGTGAAGTCCGCAGAGCGTCCTTTTTAGCCGGTTTTCACTCCCCTTAGAATAGCAAAAAAAGCAAGGTTCTGTCAAGGAGAAGAGGGAATTCGGGAGACTGAAAATATTAGGGAAAAGAGAGAAATCACCTTAAAAACACAAAAAAACGCAAAAAGAGGGGAAAAACGATTGACGAGCCCCGTGCAGCCTGCTATGCTGAGCCTGCACAGAGCGAAAAAAATAAAGTCTCTGTGCGCATCGGCAGAGTAGGAAACCATGTGTTACGCGAAGAGCGAGTAGTGCCGTCGGGATGGGAAGTTGCCCGCGGACGAAAAACCCATGGTTTGCAGTATGGTTTCCGCATCCGCTTGCCACTCAGAAGAGAGTTTATTGTGAGGCCTCTCCTCCGCGTGGTTCCTGCCATCCGGGGGAAGAGGTGTTTTCTTTTTTCACCGGATCAAGCCGTTCCGCGCGGCACCGCAGCCGCAGGGAAATTTCAAGATGAAAAAAGGAGGTCCTCACAATGTTTCCTGAGATCGCACAGTTGTCCCCCGCCGTATGGGGAATTCTGATCGCCGCAGCCGCCGCGCTGGTCGTGACGGTTGTGCTGACCTGCCGCGCATCTTCTCTCTCTACGCGCAAGATGGTCACCATCGCCATGCTCATCGCCGTTTATGTCGTGCTCAGTCTGGTCGGCACGCTGAACCTCTGGTGGATCCGCATCAGCGTGGATTCTTTGCCCATTATCCTCGGCGCGCTGCTCTATGGGCCGGTCGGCGGCCTGCTTGTCGGTCTGCTCGGGAGCCTGATGAATCAGCTCATCACCTATGGACTCACGGCGACGACCGTGCTGTGGGTCATTCCCGCCGCCGCGCGCGGCCTGATGATCGGCGCTTACGCCAAAAAGTGCCATTTTGAGCTTTCCAGCGCAAAGATCGTCGGTGTGCTGTGCGTGACGGCCGTTGTCGTTACCGCGCTCAACACGGGAGCGATGTATCTCGACAGCGTCATCAACGGCTATTACAACTATGCCTATGTGTTCGGCGGCGTGATCACCCGCGTGATCGCCGGCGTTGCAACGGCGCTGGTCATGTCCTTCGTGGCGCCCCCGGTCGTGGGCATGCTCGACCGCTCGCTGCGCACGGTGCGCACGGCACAATAAAAAAATATTCAAAAAAGAGGGACGCAGCTTTTAGCTGCGTTCCTCTTTACTTATTTTCTATCGTTTTCTGCGAGCGAGAGGAGAGTTTGCTCAAAGCCGTACTGCTCGCGGAGGCGGCGGGCTTCGGCGAGCTTTTTTGTGCCGCGCTTTCCCGTGCGGCGGCAGCGCAGCATCAGGTTTTTCGGCGAGTGGGCGAAGTCGATGAACTCGATGACGTCGACGTCGTAGCCTTCGTCCTCCAGGACCGCTGCGCGGATGGCGTCGGTCAGGAGTGCCGAAAAACGCTCCTGAAACAGTCCGTGGGAGAGGAGAATGTCGAAGTCGCCGCCCCTGCAGATGGTCTTGTTGACCTCGTGCTGGCAGCAGGGGACGGAAAAGATGTGCTCCACGCCGCGCGAGATGGCATAGTGCAGGGCGTAGTCGGTTGCGGTGTCGCAGGCGTGGAGGGTGACGAGCATGTCGATGTGCTCATCGTAGAGCACATCGCGCGTCACATCGGCGACGACAAAGCGCAGACCTTCGTAGCCGTAGCGCGCGGCGACTTCATTGCAGTGCGCGACCACGTCCTCTTTCAAGTCGTAGCCGATAATCTTCGCACGCACGCCGCGCTTGACGGCAAAATAGTAGTAGAGCACGAACGTGAGGTACGATTTGCCGCAGCCAAAGTCGAGAATGGTGATCTCGTCGCGCCCGTAGGAGCGGAAGGCGTCGTCCACAAGCTCGATGAAACGGTTGATCTGCTTATATTTGTCGTACTTTGCCTTGACGATCTTGAACTCCGGCGTAAAAACGCCGAGATCGACGAGGGCGGGGATGTTCTCGCCCTCCTGCAAGATGTATTCCTTCTTGCGGTTGTGCGAGGCTGCGGCGGCGCGGGACGCGCCGGACTTGGCGGTGCATTTGTATGCGCCGTTCGCCTTGCGGACGTACTGGCGCGTCTCCGTCTCGGTGCAGAGCGTGACGGAGCGGAAGAGGCCGTCGAGCTCCTGATCGAAGGTCTCGAGCAGCGCGCCGCGCGCAACGTTGCGGTGCGAGACCTTCTGCCCCTGCTGGTATTCAAGCTGGAAGAAGGCCTTGCCGCGCAGGGTGAGCGGCCGCACGGTGACGCGCGAATGGCCGATGCGCGCGACCGGCTCGGCGAGGACGAGCTTGGTGAGCGTGCCGAGACGCTCGGCAAGATCGCTTAGAACGATGCTCATGCGCCGAACCTCTCTTTGAGCGCAAGGTGCGCGGCGTACAGCTCGTTTTTGCTGTAGGTGTTGTTCTCGTCCTTGAGGAGCATTTTGATGGCGTCCTTGGCCGTGCAGTCACTGCGCACCATGCAGTCGACGAGCAGCGCCTCGGGCGAGGTGATGTGTTCTACCTCGCGCAGGCGGTAATCGTCGCAGACTTCGACGATGAGGGCGTATTCGCCCTTTTCGTAGGTTTCCTTGGCGATGAGCTGCGCCTTGACCTCCTCGGGTGTGCCGCGGAAGGTCATCTCGTGGAGCTTCGTCATGTCGTTGCAGAGACAGAGACGAAGCTGCGCGCCTTCCTCGATAAAGAAGTCGATGACACTCATGATGCGCTTGGGGGACTCGTAAAAGGCGTAGGTCGCGGTGTCGCCCTTGCGCATCATCATGAGAACGCGGCGGCGGTCGGCCGTCTCGCGCGGGAAAAAGCCGTAGAAGAGGAAACTCGAGAGGTCAAAGCCTGAGATCGAGAGCGCGTTGACCGCGGCGCAGCAGCCGGGCACGCCGACGACGCGGATGCCGTTTTCGACCGCCGCGCGGATGAGCTCATTGCCGGGGTCGGAGATGCAGGGCGTGCCCGCGTCGGTGATGACGGCAATGTCCTTGCCGGAGGCAAGCTGCTCGATGAACCACTTGGCCTTGCCGTATTCGTTGAATTTGTGGTTGGCGCTCAGACTGTTGCCGCGGATGCCAAGCTTGTTGAGCAGTACTACGCTGCGGCGGGTGTCCTCGGCAGCGATGATGTCGGCGGTGGAGAGAATTTCGCGGCCGCGCTCGGACATGTCACGCGAGTTGCCGATGGGCGTTGCGACGATATAAAGGGTTCCTGTGGTCTTCTGTTCGTCCATAACATCCTCCAAAAGCAAATTATTTCTCATTATAAAATAACAGTATAGCTTATTTTCTGCCGCCTTGCAAGGCGGCAGACGCGGGGAATTTCATTTGCTTTTTGTTTCCGCCGCGATATAATGAGAGAACAGCAACGAGCAAAGGAGAATTTCCATGAAACATAAGGGATTGCGTCTGGGCGCGCTTTTCTGCGCCGCGGCGATGACAATAACCACAAGCGCGCAGGCGCTGAGCGTGGAGGAAGCCTACGATATTTTGCGCCGCAGCTATGTTGACCGGCTGCCGCGCGCGGCGAAGGACGCGGAATCGCTCGACGAGCTTTTCTCCTACACCGATAACTATACCTGCTACATGACGGAAGAGGAGTATCAGGCGTTTCTTTCAAGCGTGGAGGGTGAAGTGAGCTTTGCCGGTATCGGCGCGGAGATCACCTATGCGCCGGAGGGAATCTCGATTGTTTCCGTGCTGAAAGGCGGCGGCGCGGAAAAAGCGGGACTCAAAGCGGGCGATATGATCATCGCCATCGAGGGCGAGTCCTGCGCGCCGGGCAGTGAAGAGCAGCGCGCAAGGCTTGTCGGCGAGGCGGGCACGCAGGTGCGCGTCACCGTCCGCCACACGGACGGCAGCGAGGAGGACTATGCCATTACGCGCGCCGCCGTTGTGCAGACGAATACAACGGTCAGCGCGGCGGACGGTGTGGGCTATATCGACTGCGACAGCTTCGGCACGCAGACGGGGACTTATTTTCAGGACGGCGTGCGCAAATATGACAGCGCCGTGCGCACATGGATCGTGGATCTGCGCGGTAACAGCGGTGGGCTTACCTCCGCGGCGGTGACGGCGCTCGGCACATTTTCCGGTGCGGGAGAGCTTGTTTATTTTGTCGATCAGAGCGGTGAGAGCAGCGCGCAGCGCTATGACGGAAAAGACCTGACGGACAAGCCTGCCATCGTGCTGGTGGACAGCGGCAGTGCCAGCGCGTCGGAGATCTTTGCCGGCGGCATTCTGGGTACGTCCTCCGGCATCGTCATCGGCACGCGCAGCTACGGCAAGGGCGTGGCGCAGGTTTTGTTCGACGAGTCGAACTGCCCGTATCTGCACGGCGATGCCGTGAAGGTGACGGCGTACCGCTTCTACTGCGCGGGCGGCAACACGACCGACCGCATCGGCGTGATACCAACGCTCTTTCTCCCGCAGGCGCAGGCCGCTGCTGCGGCGCGCCTGCTCAGCGGCGAAAAGACGAAGGACGGCGGTGCGTATCTGCATCTGGTGCTGAACGGCTGCGACTTCTACATCGACATTCCTGCGGCGAAGGAGAGCTCTTCCACCGCGCTGGAGGCGATCTTAACGGCGCTGACACCATCCGCGGTGCTTTACTGGGGCGAAAACGGCGGCGAAAGGAAGCTCACGCTCGCGCAGGCGCGCGAAAAGTGCGGCTTTTCCGCAGCTTCTGCACTGGACTTTACCGACGTGGCGGGCAGCGAATATGCCGGGGAGATCAATGCGCTCGCGGCGAGCCGCATTGTTTTCGGCAATCAGGGAAAATTCCGGCCGGACGACACGATGACGCGCGCGGAGGTCTGCGCGCTGCTCGCGCAGGCGCTCGACCTCTATTGGCTTGCAGACGGGTATTTTACCGATGTTGCCAAGGAGAGCTGGTATGCGCCGAGCGTGAATGCGATGGCGGCGCTCGGCCTCGTCTCCGGTGTGGGCGGCGGAAAGTTCGACCCGAATGCGACGATGACGCAGGAGGAATTTATCACCGTATTGGGAAATCTTGTGGAGTTTGTGAATCTGGACGCGCGGGCGTTCCTCGACAAGAAGCCACTGGCGATTTTGCAGCCGCTGCCGAAATACAAGGGTTTCTCCCCCTGGGCGATCCGCAGTGTGGAACTTTTGACCAACTCGGTCTTTGATGAGGACGGAAACGCCGTGAACCTGTATTGTACCGCTTTTGAGGACATCGAGCCCAAGGCACCTATCCTGCGCGGCCAGGCTGCGGCGGCGCTCTGCCGCGCGCTGCGCACGACGGGCGTGATAGAGGATTGAGATGGACTGGTACGTTTACATGCTGCACTGTGCGGACGGTTCGCTCTACACGGGAATTGCAGCGGACGTGGAGCGCCGCTTTGAAGAGCACAAAAGCGGGCGCGGGGCAAAGTATACACGCTCGCATCCGCCCCTTGCGGTAGTGTACCGCGAAAAGTTTTCCGACAAGGGCGCGGCGCTGCGGCGCGAGGCTGCCATCAAAAAGCTGCCGCGCGCGAAAAAACTTAAATTGACGGAGGAAGGGCACAATGCGTGAAACGATCGTCGACCGCGCGTATGCAAGAACGCTCCTGCCGGCACGCAGGGAAGACGGGCACAAGGGCGACTTTGGTAAGCTCTTAGTCCTCGGCGGCAGCGTGGGCTATACGGGCGCGCCGTATCTGACGGCGGGCGCGGCGGTGCATTCCGGCTGCGGGCTCGTGTATCTTGGCGTGCCGGAGAGCATCTGGGCGGTCGAGGCGCAAAAGTGCGTGAGCGCGATGCCGTTTCCGCTGCCGGAAAAGGACGGAAAGCTCTGCCTTGCCTCGCTTGATGCCATGCAGGAGAAATTGAACGGCTGCGATGCCCTTGCGCTCGGCCCGGGCCTTGGCCGGGGAGGGGAAACGGAAAAGCTCGTCCGCGCGCTTTTATGGCAGGTGCGCCAGCCGCTCATATTGGACGCCGACGGACTGAACGCCTTGCAGGGCTGCACGGAGCGGCTCTGCGACCGCCGCAGCCGCGTGACGATCCTCACGCCGCACGACGGCGAGTTTGCCCGTCTGACGGGGAAAACGCTTCGGGAGATCGCGTCGAGCGAACGGACAGAGCTTGCAAGCCGCTTTGCCTGCGAATACGGCTGCGTTCTGGTGCTCAAGGGGCACAGGACGCGCATCGCGCTGCCGGACGGGCAGATGCTTGTCAATACGAGCGGCTGCTCTGCGCTCTCGAAAGGCGGCAGCGGAGACGTGCTGACGGGGCTGATCGCCTCGCTCCTCTGCCAGGGGGCGGGCGCGGCGCAGGCTGCGGCGCTCGGCGTATGGCTGCATGGCCGCGCAGGAGAGCTGCTGGCACAGAAAATGAGCGCTTATTGCGCGAGCCCGCAGGAGCTTTTGACACAGGGGCTGAGCCTCGCGTTTCTGGAACTGCTGGAAACATAAAAGAAAAAAAGCAAGCGCCGCATCGGATGATGCGGCGCTTGCTGCGAGCCGGGAAAGTCGGTGCGTTGCTTTTGAAAAAAGAACAAAGGGAAAGCGCCCCCGAAGGAAGAACTCGGAGACGCTTTCCCCTGTTTATCAGAGGATTTTAGGAAAATTACTTTTTCTTGAGGTCGTGCACCGGGTCATTGGAGTGCTTGGTCACGAGGTTCGTCAGGGCGAAGAGGGCGATGACGTTGGGGATAACCATGAGGTTGTTGAACATATCGCTCAGCTCCCAGACGAGGTCGTTGGCCATCATCGTGCCGAGGAAGATGAAGATGAGCGCGAGGATGGTGTAGACGAGGACGCTCTTCTTGCCGAAGAGGTAAGCAACGTTGATCTTACCGAAGAGGTTCCAGCCGAGGATGGTGGAGAAGGCGAAGAAGAACAGGCACACCGCGACGAACATGTTGCCCGCGGTCTCGCCGAAGACGACGCCGAAGGCAGTCTGGGCGAGGTTTGCCTTGCCGAGCGTGGTGGACGCGGCGGCGGCACCGCACTCGTGGAGGGGGCCGCCCTCAGTGTAGAGGGTGGAGATGATGACGAGCGCGTTGAGGGTCAGGACGACGAAGGTGTCGACGAACACGCCGATCATGGCGACAACGCCCTGGTCGTGCGGGGTCTTGACATGCGCGAGAGCGTGGGCGTGGGGGGTAGAACCCATACCAGCCTCATTGGAGAACAGGCCGCGCTTTGCACCCTGGGAAATGGCGGTCTTGATGGCATAGCCGAAGCCGCCGCCGATGATGGCCTGCGGAGCAAAGGCATACTTGAAGATCATGCCGAAGGTCGCGGGGACATACTTGATACGCGCGATGAGAACGATGAGACCGCCGAGCAGGAAGATCGCAGCCATGATGGGGACGACCTTCTCGGTGACGGAGGCAAGACGCTGCACGCCGCCGATGAAGATGAAGCCGCAGATGGCGACGAGCACGAGACCAACGATCCAGGACGGGATGCCGAACGCGGTCTGCATCGTGGAGCCGATGGAGTTGGACTGCACCATGCAGCCGAAGAAACCGAGTGCCAGCGTGATGGCGATGGCGAAGAAGGCGGCGAGGAACTTGCCGAGGCCACCCTTGAAGGCAGTGGTGATGTAGTAGACGGGGCCGCCCTTGATGTTGCCGTCTTCTTCGACGATGCGGGTCTCCTGGGCGAGGGTCGCCTCAGCATAGATGGTGGCCATGCCGAAGAAGGCGATCAGCCACATCCAGAAGATGGCGCCGGGGCCGCCGGTGAGGATGGCGCCGGAAGCGCCGACGATGTTACCCGTACCGACCTGAGCGGCGATGGCGGTGGCGAGCGCCTGGAAGGAGCTCATACCGCTCTCGTGCTTCTTACCGTTGAGCGACAGGTTGCCGAACACGCTGTTCCAGCCCTCTTTGAAGCAGCGGATCTGGACGAAGCGGGTCTTGATGGAGTACCAAAAACCAATGCCGAGCAGCAGGAACACAAGGATGTAGTTGCTCAGATACTCATTGATCTTGCATGCAATTGGGTATAGCGTGGCTTCGATAGATGCGATCATAATTCTCTCTCCTAAAAAAACAAAAAAGAAGTTGCCGATACGAAAATCAGCAACTCCGGAAGAAACATTTGATTAAGTGCGGGAACAAACGGCGCGCGACGAAAAATCGTCTTTGCTCCTCTGTCCCTTTGCCTGAGAGATTCGACCGCGAACGGTCTTGCACCTTCGGCACTCAATTCAATGAGTTCTCCAGAGTTTCCTCGGCTCTCAGTCTTCGTGATCCTGAAAGCTTCATCGGTAGATATTCGTTTGTTTCAGCAGTAAAAGCCTAACACGCTGTAAAGAAGAAGTCAAGAGAGGCGGTTGCTTCAAAACAGACAAAGATTTATCCAATTTATTATGCACATTGATGATGAACTTTTATATTTTTAATGAATGGGAAATGGAATGCACTTTCGAAAAGGAATCGCGCCGGAACACATAAAAAAACACGGCTGACAAAAAGTTGTCAGCCGTGACTTTTTTGAGGAAATTCGCAATTATTTGCCGCCTTTTCGGTCAGACAGGCGATCAGGAGTGTGGGAATGCCTGACAACATGGCTCGTCAGAGCGAGCAGGGCGATGGCGTTGGGAATGACCATGAGCTGGTTGAACATGTCGCTCAGCTCCCAGACGAGGTCGTTGGACATCGTGGTGCCAAGGAAGATGAAGATCAGCGCGAGACAGGTGTAAGCGCCGTTGCTCCGTTCGCCGAAAAGGTAGGTCATGTTGATCTTGCCGAAGAGGTTCCAGCTGAGGATCGTGGAAAAGGCGAAGAAGAAGAGGCACACCGCGACGAACATGCTGCCGGCCTTGTAGCCAAACACCGTGCCGAACGCGCACTGGGCAAGATTCGTCTTGTTGAAGGTGCTGCTCAGCGCTGCTGCACCGCGGCCGGAGAGCGGGCCGTTGCCCGCATAGAGCGTGGAGATGATGACAAGCGCGTTAAGCGTGAGGATAACGAACATATCAATGAACACGCCGATGATGGCGACGGTGCCCTGCTCATGGGGGTTTTTGACGTTGGCGAGCGCATGGGCATGGGGTGTGGAGCCCATGCCGGCCTCATTGGAGAACAGGCCGCGCTTGGCGCCCTGCGAGATGGCGAGCTTGATGGCGTAGCCGAAGCCGCCGCCGATGATGGCCTGCGGCTCAAAGGCGTAGCGGAAGATCATGGCAAAGGTCTCGGGGATGTACTTGATGCGAACGGCGAGCACGATGAGGCCGCCGAAGAGAAAGACAGCGGCCATCAGGGGGACGACCTTCTCCGTAACGGAAGCGAGGCGCTGCACGCCGCCGAGGAAGATGAACGCGCAGATGGCAACGAGGACGAGGCCGACGACCCAGGACTGGATCCCAAAGGCCGTTTCCATTGTTGCGCCGATGGAGTTGGACTGCACCATACAGCCCATAAAGCCGAGCGCCAGAATGATGGCGGTGGCAAAGAAACCGGCAAGGAACTTGCCGAAGCGGCCCTTGAAGACGGCGGTGATATAGTAGACGGGGCCGCCCTTGATGGAGCCGTCCTCGCCAACAACGCGCGTTTCCTGCGCGAGCGTTGCCTCGGCATAGATCGTGGCCATGCCAAAGAACGAGATGACCCACATCCAGAACACTGCGCCGGGGCCGCCGGTGAGGATCGCGCCGGCAACGCCGACGATGATGCCCGTGCCGACCTGCGCGGCGATGGCGGTGGCGAGCGCCTGGAATGAGCTCATGCCGCCGCCGCCCTTCTTGCCGTTGAGGGAGATGTTGCCGAAGACGCGGTTCCAGCCCTCCTTGAAGCAGCGGATCTGCACGAATTTTGTTTTAATGGTGTACCAGATGCCGACGCCGAGCAGCAGAAAGACCAGAACATAGTTGCTCAGGTATTCATTGATGGCCTGAACGGCGGACAGGATTGAAGCTTCCGTAATTGTTGCCATTATGTTCTCCTCGGTATTAAAAAAGAATAGAGAAAAAGAAAAGCTGCCGATCAAGACGAAAGATCGGCAGCTAAAAAAACAAAGGAGAATGAGCAAAAGACGGAAGAACCGGCGCTGTGCCGGGGTGTCTCCGTCCCTTTGCCTGAGAGATTCGGCCTTAACATTTTTCGGTCAAGGCGTTGCCCCTTCGGCACCCAACTGAATGAGTTCTCCAGAGTTTCCAATAGCGTTCAGTTTCAAAAAATCCTGAAAACCGTGTATCTTCGCTTATTGCAGCGAAAAAGAGGGTAACATGCCGCAAAAATCTTGTCAAGAAAATCGAATCGGCGAAAGTGATAAAGATTTGGCGACTGAGATGTGCATAATGACGGAAACTGTGCAAACGTTAATTGAGAACGCCACTGCCCTGTAATTTTTCAAGCACATCGTGGGCAAAACGTTCGGTTGCGGCACTGGGCGAAACGTTGCGCAGCATGCACAGGTCGACCGTGCGCGGCGGGACGGAAAAGGCGGTGGAAAGCTCGCGGATCTCACCTGCGGCCAACTCGTCACAGACGAATTCCCGCGTGACGCCCGCAACGCCGAAGCCGATCTTGGCAAGATCGACAAGAAGGCTGCGCGCGCCGAGCTCGATCTCGGGGGTGAGCTTGATGCCGCTTTGCAGGAAGAACTTTTCAAGGTAGGTGCGCGAGGAGGCTTTTTTCTCCAGCAGAATGAGCGGAAAGGCGGCGATCTCCTCGGGCGTGTAGGGTCGGGAAAAGTCGCAGGGATAGTCGGGAGAGGCGACAAAGCAGGAATGCGTTTCAAAGCAGGGCACATGCTCCAGATCCTCTGCATCGCCGGGGGCGCTGGCAAAGGCAACGTCCACCCGCCCCGCGCGGAGAAGGCCGAGCACCTTATAACTGCGGCCGCTGATGATGCGGATATGGATATTCGGATACGAGCGGTGGAACGCGTCAAGGTGCGGCAGCAGGAACTGGCTCGTTACGGTGTCGCTTGCGCCGATGACGAGCGTGCCGGCTTGCAGCGTGCGCGACTGCTGGAGTTTATCCTCGCCGGTTTCCAGAAGGCCCATGGCGCTGCGTACATATTCAAATAGGAGCTGCCCGTCCTCGGTGAGCGCGACGCCGCGAGGCGAACGCAGGAAAAGACGCGTGCCGAGCTGCTGCTCAAGCTGCTTGATGCTCTGACTGACGGCGGACTGCGAGAGATAGAGGTTCTCTGCTGCAAGGGAAATGTTGCCGGCCTCGGCAACCTCGCGAAAGACCCGGTAAAGCTCCAACTTGACCATTCGAAAGCCTCCCTTTGAAAACAAAAGGCATAAGAAAAATTTATGCCTATCATCAAAAAACGATACTTTACTTATCGCTCTGAGGCGATTATAATACAACACTGCATGCTTTTGCAAGAGTGCGCTTTTGCGCTGATTAAAAATAAAGGAGTTTGCCATGAGAACGATCGGAACTGTCGCGCGCGGTGTGCGCGCACCTATCATCCGCGAAGGAGATAACATTGCTGAGGTCGCCGCCGCTTCCGTGATGGAAGCATGGAAAGAGGCCGGTATCGAGCCGCATGACCGCGACGTGGTTGCGATCACGGAATCTGTTGTGGCGCGTGCGCAGGGCAACTACGTAACGCTCGACCAGATCGCCAAGGACGTGCGCGAAAAGACCGGCGGCGGCACCGTGGGCGTTGCATTCCCCATCATGAGCCGCAACCGCTTCTCTCTGCTGCTGCGCGGCATGGCCATGGGCTGCAAGAAGATCGTGCTGCTGCTCTCCTACCCCTCTGATGAGGTGGGCAACGGCCTTGTCGACTGGGACAAGCTGGACGAGGCGGGCGTTGACCCGTACAGCGACGTTCTGACGCTTGAGCAGTTCCGCGAGAAGTTCGGCCCGGCGGTGCATCCCTTCACCGGCGTTGATTATATCGATTTCTATTCCGGCATCATCACCGACGCCGGCGCCGAGGTCGAAGTCCTCTTCGGCAACCGTGTGCAGACGCTGTGCGGCTGCACGGACGCTGTCATCACCTGCGATATCCACACCCGCGCGCGCAGCAAGCGCCTGCTGAAGGCCGGCGGCGCGAAGATCGTGCTGGGTCTTGACGACCTGCTCACGAAGAGCGTGGACGGCAGCGGCTACAATGAAGAATATGGCCTGCTCGGCTCCAACAAGGCGACCGAGGAGTCCGTCAAGCTCTTCCCGCGCGACTGCATGGTGGTGGCCGAGGAGCTGAGCGCGCTGCTGAGCAATGCCAGCGGCAAGCACATCGAGGCGATGGTTTACGGTGACGGCGCGTTCAAGGATCCCGTCGGCAAGATCTGGGAGCTGGCTGACCCCGTTGTTTCCCCGGGCTACACCAAGGGTCTGGTCGGCACGCCGAACGAGCTGAAGCTCAAGTACCTTGCCGACAACGACTTCGGCGATCTCAAGGGCGAGGCGCTCAAGGCTGCCATTGAAGAGCGCATCCGCGAGAAGACCAGCGAGAGCCTGGTCGGCAACATGGTGTCCGAGGGCACGACGCCCCGCCGCCTGACCGATCTCATCGGTTCTCTCTGCGACCTGACGAGCGGCAGCGGCGACAAGGGTACGCCCATCGTTTACATTCAGGGCTACTTCGACAACTATTCCAACGACTGAACGAAAGACAAAAAGCAGCGCATCTCGCAAGAGATGCGCTGCTTTTTATCGTTGCGATGTTATTCGGCGCGCTTTTCGGCTTTTTCGATCGCGTCGGCGGCGGGATCGAGCCATGCGCCCTCGAACTCTTCGATCTTGCCCGCGTCCACAAGGGCGGCGAGCTTCGGGTCGATGGGCATCTGGGCGAGCAGGGGGAGGGAGTGACGCTTGGCGGCTTCCTCGCTCTTGCCCTCGCCGAAGAGGTAGATCTTCTTGCCGCAGTCGGGGCAGGCGACGTAGCTCATGTTCTCCACGACGCCGACGATGGGGACGTCCATCTTCTCCGCCATCTTCACGGCCTTCTCCACGACCATGGAGACAAGCTCCTGCGGGGAGGTGACAACGATAATACCATCGAGCGCGATGGACTGGAACACGCTCAGCGGCACATCGCCCGTGCCGGGGGGCATATCGACGAACAGATAGTCCACGTCCCAGGCAACATCCGTCCAGAACTGCTGGACGACACCGCCGATGACGGGGCCGCGCCAGATGACGGGGTCAGTCTCGTCTTCGAGCAGAAGGTTGATGGACATGATCTCGATGCCGCTGCGGCTGACGCAGGGGTAAAGCGCCGTCTGCGTGCCGACGGCCTTATCGTGTACGCCGAAGGCCTGTGGGATCGAGGGGCCGGTGATGTCGGCGTCCATGACGCCGACTTTGAAGCCGCGGCGGTGCATGGTGACGGCGAGCTGGCTCGTGACCATGGATTTGCCGACGCCGCCCTTGCCGGAAACAACGCCGAACACCTTGCCGATGTGACTCTCGGGGTGGGGAGCCTTACGCAGGGACTGCGGCGCTGTGCGCTCAGAGCAGCTCTCACCGCAGGTAGAGCAATTATGGGTGCATTCGCTCATAGATCAGAATTCTCCTTTGCTGCGTGGTCGCCGCCGTTTGCTTGGCGGCGCAACTTAGTTTATACCGTTCAAACGAGGAAGTCAACCGCGCGCTTGGCGGATCAATCCTTCTTGTCCTCGTTGAAAAGTCCGTCGGCGGCGCGCTTGGCCTCGGCCTCGCTTTCGTTCAGGCGGGCGCGAATGGCGGCAAGCAGATCCTCACGGGACTTGCGAATGTCAGGATGGGAATGGAGCAGGCGGCGCTCGAAAATATCGGCGCTGTCGCGCAGCGCGCGGGCGCGCTCGCGAACCTCGGCGCGGCGCTCGGCCTTGCGCTCCTGGTTTTCCTCGCGCTTTTCGGCGACGTAGTCCTTGAGCTCGGCTTGCAGTTTGCGCAGCTTGCCCATCTGAGAGCTGAGCTGGAAGGCACTGCGGACGGAGAGAATGGTGTCCATCAGATAAATGCCGAAGATGAACGAGGCGAGCGGGACGGTGATGGCGGCGCCGAGACCTGTGATGCGCGCCCAGAGCCACGGCTGCACAACATGGCACAGAAGAACGCTCGCAAGGCCGAAGCACGCGGAGTTCAGCAGGCAGACGCGGCCGTTGATCTGGAATTTATAATGAGAGTAGTCCCACCAGCGCATGTGGAAGAGCTTTTCCATGATCCAGCTCGTGAAGTATTCGAGGATCGACGTGACGATCGCACCGAAGATGAATGTCAGCACCGGGTTACGGAAACCGCCGTGCAGACAGTAGAGCACGAGCAGTGCGCCGTGGCCGTAGATGGGGCAGAGAAAACCGTTGAGAAAACCTCTCTTTTCGCACAGGTGCCCCTTGGGAATGGAGCAGTACAGCATTTCGCCGCACCAGCCGAGGGTGCTGTAGGCAATGTAGAGCAGGAACAGGTTGCAAAGATCGATAAAGTCACTGGGGAGGAGCAAGGCTTGCAGAGTGGACATGAAGGATCTCCTTTTCTATTCAGAATGGATTACAGGGAAAGAAGCGTGACACCGTCGCGTCCGGCGAGGTAAGCGCTCTCGCGGTGCTGGCAGGTGAAGAGCAGGATCTGGCGCGATTTGCTCTCTTCCAGCAAAAGGTCGAGTGCGGCACGGCAGCGCGCATCATCGAAACGAACGAGCGCATCGTCCAGCACGATAGGCGGGGGATCACCTTCGGGCAGAACACTTTCGCAGATCGCGAGGCGCACGGCAAGGTAGAGCTGGTCGAGCGTGCCAAGGCTCAGAAGCTGCGCGTCGTGCGAGATGCTCTCGCCTGCTTCGCCCGCCTGCGCGGAGAACGTGCGGTCGAGCAGAACGCTTTCATATTTTCCGTCTGTCAAACGGGAGAAAAGCTCGCCTGCCCGGCGGCTGAGCGCGGGGGAAAAGCGGCTTTGCAGCGCGGTGTTTGCGTGTTGCAGCGCTTCCATCGCAAGAGCGATGGCATCGTACTCGCTCTGATTCTGCGCAAGCTCGGCGCGCTTCTGTGCGAGCCCGGCTTCAAGCTCGGCGGCATCGCCGATGGCGCGGCAGCGGCCGGAGGTGTAATCGAAGGTGCTCTGTGCCTCGCGGCGGCGAGCGGTGAGCGCGTCGAGCGCGCTTTGCAGTTCTGCCCGGGAACGAGTCGGACGGACGGCGGGCTCGGTGGGAACGTCGCTTTGCGGCTGCTGCGCGGAAAGAAGCTCACAGCGCAGCGACAGCTCGCGCGCCTCACGCTCCAAGGTATCCAACTCGGCATATTTGTGCAGCGCGGTATCGAGATAGATGCTGACGCGGGAAATGTCGCCTGCCGGGATCAGCACAAGCAGCTCCCGCGCGGCGCTGTCGCAGAGTTTTTGTTGCGCTGCGGCATCGGACTGCGCTTCTCGCAGAGCCTGCTCAAAGGCACGGCGCTTTTCCTCGTGTGCGTGGCAGACTTTGCGGCGGCTATTCGCATTTATAATAAGGAGAACGAGCAGCGCAGTGGCGGAGAGAACACGCCCGGCCATCGCGACAGCGGCCGGCAGCGTTTGAATGAGCATAAGCGCGGCAAATAGAACGGCACTTACTATTATATAAGGTAATAGCGAGCGTACCCGTTCGACCGGCTTTGCGTCAAAGGCGGCAAGCGCGTCCTCGGCGTCGCGGTATCGCTGCTGCGCATCTGCGGCATCAGCCTTGAGCGAGGAAAGGGCGATGAGTCGCATGCGGCCCTGCTCCAGCGCGTCGCACGGAGGAACACGATCTTCAATCAACGTGCGGCGCAGCTGCTCGGCACTGCTTTCGGCGGCCTGCCAACGCTGCCGCGCTTGCGCGGCGGCAAGGCGAATGTCCTGCGCGTCACAAATGTCGTGCGCGCGCAGCTGAGCGCGGAGAGAAGCTTCCTCGGCGTCAAAGGCGGCAAGCGCGGCCTCAGCTTCCTGCCTGCTGCGCGTGAGCTGGGAAAGCTCGGCGAGAGATCGCTCCTGTGCGACGATCTCCGCCTCAAGTGCGGGAATGCGGCCCGACTTATTATATTTACGCGCGTTGAGCTGCTTTTTGAGCGCGGCGGAAGCTTCGCTGAACGACTGCCCCTCTTCGCCGGTGGTGATGAGTGCTGCGATGCGCCGCTCAAGCTCAGCGCTGGCGTCGACCGTCAGGCTGCTCTGGCGGATAAAAGCGCTGCGCTCGTAAACCTCGCACGGGATGCCGAGCAGCGTCTCGCCGCAGTCAGCGGCGGTCAGGCCATCAACGCTCTCGCCGCTGCCGGTGTAGATGGCGGAAAAACGTCCCATGGGGCTGTTTGCTCGCGCGGTGTCGCGCTGAAGCGTGATGTTGCCTTTCTGAGAGGAGAGAGACAGCGTGCCGCGCATCGGAGAGAGCGACCAGGGGGCATAGCGGTTCTTGTCTGCCAACGCACCGCGTTCGCGCGGCGGAAAACCATAGAGCATTACGCGGAGAAAGGCGAGCAGTGTCGATTTTCCGGATTCATTTGGCGCTTCTATGATATTAAGACCGCTTGAAAACGAGAGCGAGCAGTGCTCCAACTTCCCGAAAGTGGCCTCGATATGTTGGAAATCCAAGGGAAATACCTCCAAAATGAAACGATTTCTATATTATAACATGCTGCGGGGAATTTGTCTCTATGCACCATAGAAAAAATAATTTGAAAATATCTGAAAAAGGGTGTTGACAAACGGTAAGGTACGTGCTAAGATAACACCTGTTCCGCGGTTGGAGCGTGCACCTTGTAAATTAAACAACGAAACTTTGACAAGCACCAGATGAAAAACTGTGCGAAATGCACAGAGCTTGCGAGGAAGACGGTTAAGTCAATTACGTCTGAATCGTAAGGATAAAAAGTTTTAAGCTATGACAAATAGCTCGATAAAGATTTAAGAAGCTTCGGCTTTTTAGATACCATTTTATTGAGAGTTTGATCCTGGCTCAGGACGAACGCTGGCGGCGTGCTTAACACATGCAAGTCGAACGAGAATCTACTGAAAGAGTTTTCGGACAATGGATGTAGAGGAAAGTGGCGGACGGGTGAGTAACGCGTGAGGAACCTGCCTTGAAGAGGGGGACAACAGTTGGAAACGACTGCTAATACCGCATGACGCATAGAGGTCGCATGATCTTTATGCCAAAGATTTATCGCTTCAAGATGGCCTCGCGTCTGATTAGCTGGTTGGCGGGGTAACGGCCCACCAAGGCGACGATCAGTAGCCGGACTGAGAGGTTGAACGGCCACATTGGGACTGAGATACGGCCCAGACTCCTACGGGAGGCAGCAGTGGGGAATATTGGGCAATGGGCGCAAGCCTGACCCAGCAACGCCGCGTGAAGGAAGAAGGCTTTCGGGTTGTAAACTTCTTTTAAGAGGGAAGAGCAGAAGACGGTACCTCTAGAATAAGCCACGGCTAACTACGTGCCAGCAGCCGCGGTAATACGTAGGTGGCAAGCGTTGTCCGGATTTACTGGGTGTAAAGGGCGTGCAGCCGGGCATGCAAGTCAGATGTGAAATCTCAGGGCTTAACCCTGAAACTGCATTTGAAACTGTAAACGAAGAAGCCAATGAACGTGTTGCTTTCTTAAAATTAGGAACTCTTGTCATAGAAACTTATGAAAATAAATCAGCTAAATTAGAATCCGGTGCGATTGACCACGTAGCTATCGATGTCAAAAATATCGAAGAAATTTATGACTATATTAACGAAAACGGACTGAATACAACTTCCGATACGATTCATTTTCTTCCATTCTGGGAAAATGGAGTACGCTTCTTCACAATCGAAGGACCAAATAAAGAAAAAGTAGAATTCAGCCAGTTTTTGTAAAACTCCTACTGGTAAAAAAATAATTTAAGAATGAGGGTGTCCCAAAACTATGATTTATAAAGTCAGACATAGAGAGGGGCATCCTTCTTCTCTTTCTTTAAAATAACGATTTCCATTAAAAATGGCACTGGTTTCTTATCCTTCCAGTGCCATTTTTGCGATATTATGGGCAATTGCCAACAGTCCCCATTCAATTTTAACTTTGTCTGCTCCACGTAAATGAAATCGTCGGAATGACCAACAACCTTTGATCCTGCCGAAGACCTGTTCCACTTCCACAACTCTTTGTGAACGAAGCTTATGTCCTCTTTTGGAGCAAAGGTTTGCATTTGCTTTCCTTTTTAGTTCATTTAGCCGGTGGGATACCATGATTGTACGATTTTTATCTGTGTTCTTGCATTCCGTTGCATATGGACAACCAGTACAATCCTCGCATCGGTAATAATCCCTTCTGGTTTCATACCCGGCTTCCGTCACATATTTCCGGTTTCCAATATGTAACAACTGCTTTCCGTTGCGGCAGACAAAGCGATCTGTTTCCGCTATATAGGGTAAGTTATCTGTCAGATACGGATTCTCTCTGTTTTTCTTTTTCTTTTCCCAATGAAACTTGTTATATTTCACATAGCTGCCCAGATTCTTTTCTTCCAGATATTCATAATTCTCTTCGCTGCCATAGCCTGCATCTGCAACGATGTTTTCCGGTAATCGCCCTAATCTTTTTTCTAAATGTTTTAAGTGGGGGATCATGGTTTTGGTGTCCGTTGGATTTGGATGGATGGTAAAGCCTACAATATATCTGTTTTCAGTGCCGATTTGTACGTTATAGCCCGGTTTTAGCTGCCCGTTAAGCATGGCGTCTTCTTTCATACGCATGAAGGTGGCATCATGGTCTGTTTTGGAATAACTGTTGCGTCCTTCAAATATAGCAAAGACCTCTTCATATTTTTGTTTTCTTGGAAGGATATCTTTTTTGAATTCCTTCGCTTTTTTCTTTAATTTTTTATCCATAGGATTTTTGGCAAGCTTTTTATCTATGCTTTTCACAACACCTTCCACCTGCCCTGTCGTAATGCGGCTGTTTACGCCCGTTTCTTCCAAATCATCCTCTAAATAAATCTCATTTTCCTCTGCCACAATGCGGTCTATTTCACGAAGGTGGTTCTTTATCTTTTCATCCAGTTTGCGGTCATAGTTGCCTACCGCTTTATTCCATACAAAAGTATACTTATTGGCATTGGCTTCTATTTTCGTACCATCCAAAAAGTAATTCTGCAACTTTATGTATTTTTTTCAATCAAAAGTTTGACGACTTCATAGAACACATCTTCTATAACATCCTTCATATCCAGGCGAAAGCGGTTTATCGTCCGAAAGTCTGGTTTGTTTCCGCCTGCGATCCACATAAAGTTGATGTTTTCCCGAAGAGATTTCGCTATCTGGCGAGAAGAGTATGTTTTCTGGGAGAATGAATAGATCATAACTTTCAGCATCATCTTAGGGTGATACGCCGGGCATCCGCCTTCTTTGTATCTGTCGTAGAGTGGTTTTAAATCCAAACATTCCACAACTGTATTTACGACCCGCACAAGATGATTTTCAGGAATGAAATCTTCAAAAGACAGTGGTAATTGTAATTGATCCATAGTATAATCTTTAAATGTAGGCATACCTTATTATATCACATAATAAGGTGGAAATGGAGAACGGCGTGGTAACCGTTCTCTATTTTTTTACACTTTTTTACGGAAAGCAAGAGGGCAACCCCTCAAGTCATTTCATGACTTTTGGGACACCCTCATTCTTTTTTTCTATCCATAACTTTTTGATATAAATAGAATCAAAATAAATGATTTAACGAATTTTTGAACTTATGTTATGATTACACCATCAAATAATTAACAATTAGAAATCTATTTTACTAGGAGGAAACACATGTCAGAGAATACTTGTCTTGAAAAACAGCCATTATCTCAGGAAATGTTAGATAAAATGGATGCTTATTGGCGTGCATCTAATTATTTATCTGCTGGTCAGCTTTATCTCTTAGACAACCCGCTTCTTAAAAAGCCATTGTCTATGGACCAGATTAAGAAAAAAATTGTTGGTCACTGGGGAACTGTACCGGGACAGAACTTCGTTTATGCACACTGCAACCGTGTCATCAAACGTTATGACCTTGATATGATCCTGCTTTCCGGTCCTGGACATGGCGGAAACTTCATGATTGCCAACACCTATCTGGAAGGTTCTTACAGCGAAGTTTATCCTAACATCAGCCAGGATGAGGAAGGTATGAAGAAAATGTTCAAACAGTTCTCCTTCCCATGCGGAGTCCCAAGCCACTGCGCACCGGAAACACCTGGTTCCATTAATGAAGGTGGCGAGCTTGGTTACTCCATCGCTCATGCTTTCGGAGCTGTATTTGACAACCCGGATCTGATTGCAACTACTGTTGTAGGTGATGGTGAAGCTGAGACTGGTCCTCTGGCGACATCCTGGCAGTCCAACAAATTCCTGAACCCGATCACAGACGGTGCTGTACTTCCTATTCTTCACTTAAATGGATATAAGATCAGCAACCCGACTATCTTCTCCCGTCTTTCTCATGAAGAACTTGAATGCTTCTTCAAGGGCTGTGGCTGGAAACCATATTTCGTTGAAGGTGACGACCCAATGACAATGCATAAACTCATGGCAGAAGCTATGGATACTGCAATCGAAAAAATCAAAGCAATTCAGGAACATGCTCGTAAAGAAAACGATGCGGAACGTCCAGTATGGCCAATGATTATTCTTCGTACTCCAAAGGGATGGACAGGTCCTAAGGTTGTTGACGGACTTCAGATTGAAGGTTCTTTCCGTGCTCATCAGGTTCCGATTACAATGGAAAAACCGGAAGAACATCTCCCACTGTTACAGGAATTCCGTATTCATATCCTGAATTACGGCTGTCCGGATGAACCGGATGACCCGCTGTATAAATGGAGACATTTGGCGCGATCTGAACATTTTTTCCACATGTTACTTTTCCCACATCAAGGATTGTCAGATTATAATTGGAATAGAAATTCTCACCTACTTCAATGTTCCAGCCATAGTCACAGTGAAATGGTGCTTCCACCCAGACATTTTCGCCTGTTTTTCCAAAAATATTCTTGATCATCTGAGGCGCTTCCTTACTCTGTCTGGATGGCGGTAGCTGATTAAAATCATAGATTTTCTGCTTGCATGCCTGTCTGTCTTCCTCCAGACCATCTAGCCATGCCTTATATGGAAGTCCGCTTAACATTCTTTCTCTCTGATTCATTGTTGTATCTCCCTTATTTTCAGCCCAAACGCCGCCATCTCCGCCTGTACATTGCGACTGCCTGTAAATGTCTATAAAACTGAACTCACTATTAATAAATAGTATAATCCCCAAAACAGTTTCTGTAAATATTATCAACCGAAAAAAGGAGACTGCCGCATATTCATGCAGACAGTCTCCCTGTATTTCTTATCTTATCTATTCTGTTATACTAATGCAGCACCTAAAGCTTTGCAAGCATCTGTAGCTTCATCATCTGGCTCTTCCTGGCAGATCACGCTGTCGCATACAAGATTTGCACCTGCTTCTTTACAGGACTCTTCCCAGTTACGCATCCATTCGCCGTCTCCCCATCCATAAGAACCAAACAGAGCGATGTTCTTGCCTTTCAGGGCATCTTTGCATCCGTCAAACATTGGCTCGAATTCTGTATCTTCGAGAACTTCATCTCCCATTGCAGGGCATCCGAAGGCGATTGCATCATATTCAGCAACTTTAGAACCGTCAAAATCCTCACAGGTATGAAG
>OHNK01000202.1_pt1 | contig 49445 bp, 45 predicted proteins | sample 1569551 | NCBI WGS metagenome assembly OHNK01 (sample SAMEA3879518, study PRJEB24766) | human gut metagenome | biome: human-associated habitat; feature: feces | place: USA | collected 1985/1987 | reverse complement strand
ATCGCCGTTCTTGGCGCTCTTCACGGTGATGGGATAGGTGGTCGCGCCGGTACCGGTGCCGGTGGAGGCGTTCTTCTCAAAGTTCGCCTCGATCGTTACATCGTTTGCAGGCATGGTGAAGGTGGTGGTGGCGCTGGTCTCGTTAGCCAGCGTTACGCCGCCTGCCTTAACGACCCACTTGACGAAGTGCTTTCCAATAGGAGCCTGTGCCGTAACGGTGACCTCAACGCCCTCCATGGCGCGGGTGATGGTGCCTGCGGCAGCGGTTGCCGTGCCGCCGGTGACGGTAACGGCGTAATCCCGCAGGGCAGGAATCTCGGTGTTCTCGTTGCGCTTAGCAGGGCAGACGGTGCATTCCTCGTGCTGCAAGCCGGGCTGATTCAGCGCCGCTTCCTGATCCACGACCCATACCCAGTTATGCTCGGCGGTTTCGGTGTAGGTGGAACCGTTCGCCATCTTGCAGACAGTGCAGTGACGGCTGTGTGTGCCGTTTCCGTTATCCGCCCAAGGCGTGAACTCGTGGGCCTGGATATTGTAGCTGTCGCCTGCCTTGCACTCCTGATAGTGATTGCCGGGATCCAGATACAGGTACGGCTGATCGGAGTAGCTGTGCTTGTGATCGACCAGCACGGTGCAGGTGGCTTCCTTATCGCCGCAGGAGACCGTAATGGTGGCTTCGCCCTTGGCAACAGCGGTCACCTTGCCGTTGCCGTCAACTGTTGCCACGTCGGTATTGCTGCTCTTCCATTCCGGGGTGCCCTCTGCGTTGGCGGGCTGCTTCACGGCGGAGAGCTGAATATCCTTGCCAATCTCCAGATTCACCATCGCCGGGGCAACGGTAAGGTCGATAAGATCAATCGTGGGAGCCTCAGTCACGGTGACATAAAAGAGGGATTTCTTAGGAAGCGTTTTGTATTCGGTGCTGCCATCCTTGACGGCAACCAGATCCAGTTGGGTTTTCTCCGATCCGTTGTACGTCTCTCTCGGTTTGATCTTGCCGTCCTCCAGCTTAATATTATCATTCTCCGTCACATACGTAGCGCCGGTGGTTCCTTTCTTGAGAATGCGCCATTCCAGATGATAGCCGCTGCCCTCGGGCAGCAACTTCGGAAGATCGGTCGGAAGCTTCGCCTCGTCATTTACGCTCAGGGTAATATCCGCGTATGTGTAAACATTCTCAAGCCTCAACGCTTTGTCCACAGTGGAATCATCGTATACAACCACATACCATGTGCCGTAGTAGTTGTTTATACCGGGGTAGCTGGCTTCCAGCGTTGCGCTGCCCTTAGAAACGCCGGTGATCGTGATGGAATGTTTGGGGAACGATGCGGCATCCTCGCCACTTGCGTTAATTTTTTCATTGGAGATCGTGATGTTGCTTGTTCCCAAGCTACTAACGCTACTATCCTTAAAGGTGATCTCGCTCCAAGAATTGGCGTTGCTGGGGTCTGCGCTGACCTTCAGCTCTACGCTCTCGCCCTCCTTGATGTAGATCGTGCTGGTGCCGGGACCGTCGTAGCCTTCCAGCACCACGCCATCCAAAAGAACCTTGTCAAATAACCCGATGCTGTTTTTGCTCACAATAGAGCCTGCCGTATGGGTCTTGGTCTCCTCGAAACGGGCGAAAACATAATAGGTTTTATTGCTCTCCAAGCCGGTTACGGTAGCGGTAGTGGAAGTGATCTGAGCGGTAGCGGAAGTGATCTGATTTTCGCTCCAATCCGGCGTAGAGTCCTTGCTGTAAACATACTCGCAGTCGGAGTCGTAGTTATTGATTTTGAAGCCGGTGTAAGCGCCAGCTTCATCCTGTACGGCTTCCAACTGAATAACTGCGGGATAACCGTTGTTGGTGGCCTTGCTGACCGTCAGCGGCGCGCCGACGATCTCGCCGAGATAGCCATTCGCCGTGACCTTCACGCGGATGCGGACATTCTTGCCCATGTCAGCCGCCACAGGAGTATACCGGTTACTGTCCGCGCCGTCAATATTCTCCCAAGTGCTGCCGCCGTCCGTGCTGCGCTGCCACTGGTACGACTTGGTAGCTTCTGCGGGTGTCACGCTGGTAGAGATGGAGATGGGGCTGCCGTAGACAATGCCGCTGGTGTAGTACACCGTACCATCGATGGTGGGATCGGGTTTAGGCACCTCTGCGGGCTTCACCACCAGCTTAACGATATGCTGGTTGTGGACGATACCGACGAGGTTGCCGTTCTTTTCCAGATTCAGCTTCAAATCAAAGGAATAGACCTTGGGGTCTGCGCCTTTCTCAATGGTGATCGTATGCGAGGTTGCATTGGCAGCGATGTTCTCCGTTTCCTGTACTGCGGTAGAACCGGAGACATAGTGCTCGCACTTGGCATCGTAGCTGTAGCCTGCTTTTACCAGTTCGTCCGCCAAATCCTTCCACTTGAAGGTGATGGTGCGATCCTTGCTATTGTCGATCTCCACAGCCGCGCCCTTCCAGTCCTTGGCGTAGTTGATGGTTGTGGTGCCGTCCAGCGTGACGGACTCCATCACGCCCCATGCGTCGGGAATGACAACGGCTTCTCTAAAGATAAAATACATACCTGTCGGAGAAACTTCAAATCCTTGCATGGAAGACCAATCACAAGCTGTCCTGCATTCATTCCCCCTCAAAATAACACTATTACCTAAACATGCCCGGTAACCAGCCATAGTTGTATCAGAAACATGAGTAACAATATTCGCGGATTTCTCAAATGTGCCCGCTGTCAGCTTGGTTGCCAACCCGTTGCTTGAAGCGAGGTTTTCATTATAAACATCTTTGAAAGTTCCTCCGGCAAGTTCGACAGCCGGTGAAAACTCCGTAATTTCCCCGGAAGGTTTTTGGCTATAATAAGCGTAAACTTTTTGCTTGAAAACTCCTCCTGTAATTTTCACAGGAAGCTTATTGTACTTCGGTGTTCCAGTGGCAGAACTGTCATTTCTTGTAAATGCCACCTTTCCGTCAATCTCACCACCAGTGATTACAATTTGGCGGTCATCCCCGAAATGGTTCTCTGTATACACTGCGTAACCGTAGCTCATACCGTGTTCATTTTTATCAGGTATCTGAAGCTTACCGCCGTTAATTGTGAGATTTGCATCTTCACATTTAATCAAATTAACCTGCCGCTTCGAGTTACTTACGATTGTACCCCCATTTATGGTAAGACTGCCATAGCATTCAATATAGTTCACACGATTAGATGAACTACTGAATGTACCGCCATCAATGGTAAGGCTACCCATACTGCTAATATAAATTGGATACTGTACATTGGCAAGATTCTCTCCAAATTCCATTTCAATCCTGCCGCTACCACTTGTACTGCTATCTTTGATCGTCACGTCCTGACTTTCTACAACAATCAGATGTGCATCCTTTACAGAAGTTACAAGTTTCAGAGTATGCCCATTCAAATTAAGGACATGACCACCACCTTTGAAGGTCAAATTTGTGGTCGATGTAAGACCTGCACCGCCGTTCTCATTGGTGGTGTCGATGTTTGTCATGAGCTTGACCTTAGCCGCACCCTTATCGACTGCGTTTTTCAGCTGCTCATAGGTGCTGACTTCCACAAAGCCGTCCGCCGCGCTCGCCGTCACGCCCATGGCGGGTACGAGGGAGAGCAGCATCACCAGCGTCAGAAGCAGACTGGTCATTCGTTTTCTCATGTTTTTTCTTCCTCCTTTTATAGAAAGATTGGTCGATTTGCCGCGTTTTTGTCCCCGGCCCGCGGCCGCCGGGTAAACCGCCTAAGGCGGAGCCACGGCGAAGGCCGTGCCCTTCGTGCCGTGGACGCCGGGCGGCGCTCTGTTGGCCGCCGCCCGGGGCATGGACGGCTTTCCGTCACCGTCGCTCTCCCGGTCCCGCGCCTGTGTGCGGGGGAGTGGGAAGCACAAAAACCCCCGTATATGATCTTGTGCCATCTCCATCACCCCCTTTGCCGCACAGAATGTTGATTCTGTGACAGGCGGAGCAGGAATCACTACGGCTTTCCCAGATATTCCACCCGGATAAAGCAAAAAAGGGCATCAGAATAAGGCCGGGAGAAGATGCGTTGAAATCTTCCGGCCAATTCTGTATGTTCGGGTTCGCTTTTTCTCGGTTTTTGACGGGCTTTTTGGCAAAATCCGATTGTAAATCTCCAAGCGGTATGATATTATGTAAGCGGTAATATGGACTTTTTATAGTCAGCAGCGCACAGAATCAACATTCCGTGAGCAGTTGTCGGCAGACCCGTTCCACGGCCTGCGCATGGCGTCTGCCGCCGTCCAGCGTGTAAATGCGGGTGGTATTGATGGAGCTGTGCCCCAACAGGTCGGCAAGGCGCAGGAGATCCTTTTCCATGGCGTAAAAAACACGGGCAAACAGGTGCCGCAGCGCGTGGGGAAAGACCTTGCCCGCATCCACTCCCGCCTGCCTGCACAGGCGCTTCATCTGCCGCCAGACGGCGAAGCGATCCAGCGGCCCTCCGTGGGCATTGAGAAAGAGACATCCGGTGGAAACGCCGGATGTTTTCCTATATTGCCGCAGGAGCTTTCGCAGCGCATCCGACAGAAGGATCACACGGGTCTTGCCCTTGCTGCGCACCGTCGCCCGTCCCGTGTTCACCGCTTCGGCGGTGATGTGCCGCAGCTCGCTCACCCGGATGCCGGTGCCGCAGATGGTTTGCAGCACATAGAAAAGCTGCGTCCCCCTGGCCGCTGCCACAAGGCGGGCATATTCCTCGCGGGAAAGCTCCCGTCCCTCGTCGGCAAAGAAGCTGCGCTGCACGGGCAGGGGCTTCACGCGGCAATCGGCATGGCCAAGGAAGCTGAGATAGCTGTTGACCCCGGAAAGCATGGCGTTGACGCTGGCGGCCTTGTATCTCTCGCTCAGCGCTTCCTTGTAGCATACCGTCCGCTCCTTGGTGATCCCGCGCCCGTCCAGCCAGCGCAGGAAGGCACGGACATCCCGCAGATACTTTTCTATTGTGGCGGGGCTTTTCTCGTTTTGGCGCAGGTGGGCTTCAAAGGCTTGCAGTTCGTTCATGGCGTTGCTCCTCCGTATCGTTTTTCTTAGCTTGCTCGCAAACGTATTGTACGATACGGGGCAGATGCGCCCGCGCAGGGGAAAATGCGTCATAGGCTTAGCCTTTTTATTCCACGGGCTTAGCCCGTGGCTGCCTGTTTTCAACAAAGGAAAAAGAGAGAACGGAAAACCCGTTCTCTCTTTTTTTCAATAGGGCAGTGGTTGCTTACCTGGCGCTCGCTGCGCGGTAGAGGAAGGTGACGATCTGACCGCGGGTACAATCGTTGTTGGAGCCGAACAGGCCGCCGCCGATACCGCCGGTGATATCGTTCTTCTCTGCCCAGATGACCGCGGCCGCGTAGTAAGCGTCAGAGGCCACATCGGTGAAGGCAGAATTGCCGCTGGCAGCGGGGCTGCCGCCTGCGCGCCACAGGAAGGTCACGATCTGCGCGCGGGAGCAGGTGGCATCCGGGCTGAACATGGTGTCGCTGGTGCCTTCGGTGATGCCGTTTTCTATCGCCCACAGCACCGCGTTGTAATAATAGCTGCCCACGGGGACGTCGGTAAACGGCATGGCGCGGGTTTCAGGCTCGGGACTGCCGGCTGCACGCCACAGGAAGGTCACAGCCTGCGCGCGGGTGCAGGGCAGGTTGGGGCCGAATGTATAGTTGCCGATGCCGCCGGTGATATCCCTTCCGACTGCCCACATCACGGCATCGTAGCAGAAGTCGTTGGGGGCCAGATCGGAAAAGGAATTGGGGAGGTCAGGAAACTCTTCCTTAAAGCTGGCCTCCACGGTGACCTTGTCGGCGGGCATGGTGAAGGTATACTTGCCGTCGCCCTTGTCGGTCAGCTTGCGTTCCTTGTCCTTGCCGTCCAGAACGGTGAGGGTATCCAGCACATAGCCCTTGTCGGGATCGACCGTCAGGGTGACGGTGGTGCCCTTGGCGGCGGACTTGTGGCTCGCGGTCACATCGCCGTTCTTGGCGCTCTTCACGGTGATGGCATAGGTGGTGACACCGGTGCCGCCACCGCCGCCGGTGGAGCCGCTGGAGGTTGCGGGGAATTCAAGGGTAATCTTGGTGCTATCCGCACCGGCCGCAGTGGGCTGTGTGCCGACAACCGTAGCCGTCTGACCGTTGATCTGGAAGGTGGTAGCATTGGTAAAGCGGTTGTTGCCGTTGGCATCCAGAGAAACCTTCACGGTATACTTGGTGCCGCCTGCGAAGGTGCTGCTGACAATGGGTTCCCAATCGGTATAAGCAACGCTGTAGGTGGTGTCAGCCGTCGTTGCAGTCCCCGGAGTTGCGCCCTTGACAGGTGCGGTGACGGTCACGTTGACCGCAGAAATGGCAGTCAGCGCGGGGATGTTCTCAGTCTTGGTGGCTTTGCAGTCTGCGCACTTGTATGCATTTTTACCCGCTGCGTCCACGATAGCAGGGGTGGAATTCGTCTCATCGTACTCCCAGTTGTGGTTGGCGGTTTCGGTGTAGTTTGCGGTCTCGCCGGGCTTCGTGCACTTGGAGCAGGTGCGGCTATGATTGGTTTTATCGACCTTCGTCCATGCGGAGAAGTCGTGGGCTTCAAACTGCACATCACCGCAGATGGTGCAGCTTCTGGAATGATGGCTGTCGGTCCACTTTGTCCATGTGCCGAAATTATGCTCATGGGGGGCTGTCAGCGCCGGGAATTCGTAGCTGACCTTACCACCCGCATAAGTTGCCACATAGCCATTGATGGTATAGATGCCGTTTTCATCGAAGCTGTAGCCGCTCTTTGCGGTCACAGGGATGGAAACGGTGTAGGTATCTGCGCCAAACTTGCCGTCCGCCACCGCAGGAGACCATGTCGGTGTGCCAACGGTGTACAGGGTGTCATTGGCTCCGGTGGCCGTGGTTGCGGGGGCTTCGCCGTATTTCGGGGCGGTAACCGTCAGCGCAACACTGTTGATCTTGCTGGTATCGGGTGTCTGATACATCGCGAGGACACCATTTCCGACATCAAAATAAGTCTCAGCGTCTCCGCCGTCTGTAACCTCGTAGGAAACATTATACGTCTTTGTAATCTCTGTAATGTCAGTGCTGTCACCATGTTTCAGCCATACCGAATAGTAATACTTCTGATTCGGTTTTACCTTGTAATCAGGATCAGTTACTTCCGTTGAAAGGTTGTTTTCGTATACATTGTACGTCAACGTAACGTTTTCCGGAAGAGTGGTGTCTACAAGCTCAACTGCAGGAAGGCTCCGACCGATCTTGTCATTCAGAGTAGGCAGCTTGACCTTGACATCCAGACCGGGTTTGACAACATTCGTATTCTCCAGCTCGAAGGTAGCGGTCAGGGTTTTTGCTCCGTCACCAAGCGTGTAATTGCCTACAATTTTAACAGTGCTTGAGTTGAAAATGTGATCGCCATTGATTGTTTCGGCAAACACAAACCCTTCATCAGCCTTAAAGGTCACAGTGCCTTTGTAGATTTTGCCGGCTTCAAATGTAGTTACATTGGTGTCGTCCATGTTCTTCCAAACAATGCTCTCCACCGTATAATTTACGCCGCCGTTGTCTACCCATTCTTCCGGTGTGTGGCTGCTGGGGCTTTCACCGGCAATCGGGCTGCGCGGATAAGCCGCCACATAGGTGATGCGCTCCTTTTCACCGTCAATCTCATGCCCACACACGGTACACTGGTACTTATCAAGGGAATCATCATATTTCCATGTATGCGGCTCTTTTTCCTGCGCAAGGCAACTGCAACTCCGGAAATGATACTCGCTGTTGCCTAAATCTTGCCAGGTCCCGAAAGTGTGTTTATGTAGAATGCGCACACTCACAAGGACAGTCATCGTTTTGCCGTCGCTGCTGATGCCGGTAGCACTGCCCCAGTTATCGCCAATCAGCGTCACGTTGGTATTGGCATCAAAGACATAGCCGTCTTCTGCCGTCAGCGTTATGCGTGCGGAATAGAAGGTACTTTCTACTGCCCCGGTCGGAGGAATGTCTTTCCATTCCGTAGTGACAGTGCTGACACCGGTGTTGGTGCCGGAAAGCGTGAAGTCACCTGATGTATCCCCAACCTTCAATTCAGGGACGTTCAGCGTCACGCTGTCGATGGGCGTGGCTCCCGGGAAGGTCACAAAAACACGAATTATGTTTGGCAAGCCGCCAAAGTCATCTGCCATCCAGAAGTCGCCGCCGGTGACCGTCACATTGTCCTTTAGATTGTCCTTTAGATTGCTCGAAAAATAAAAATCTACGTTTGCATTAAAGACATACGTTGCCGTATAACTTTGATTCGGGTCATACGGTGTGGTTTTGTCTGTAATCTTATCCGATGTACTGTTCAGGCCCTTATAAACGCTGAAATTTTTTAGAGTCATCCCGCTTTCCGGGCTGTAACTACACGCCAAATCCGAGATCGTTTTGCGCTCGTCTTCTGGCTTGATGGTCAGGCTGACCTTATCAATCGCACTTGCCGGGAAGTTCACAAAAACACGAAGCGTGTTTGTAAGGCCGCCAAAGCTATCTGCCTTCCAGAAGTCGCCGCCGGTGACCGTCACATTGTCCTCTATATTGTTCGAAAAACTAAAATCGTCGTTTGAATAAAAGACATACATTACCGTATACTCCTGATTAGCGTTATACGGTGTATTCTGGTCTTCAATCTTATCCCTTTCATTCTTCAGTCCCTTAAAAACGACGAAATTATCTAAAACCATCTTGTTATTTGGACTGTAACTGCACGCCAAATCTGAAAGGGTTTTGCGCTCATTCAGAGATTTGATGTTCAGGCTAACCTTATCGATAACAGTAGGATTAACGCCGGTAGGTGTAACTATGAGCTTTTTCTGCGTTTTGCTAACAGAGCCGTCAAAAACGGTGTTTGCGCCCATGTCATAAAACTGGTATCCCGCATCCAACAAACCGGAAAGCGGCTTTCCCATTGCCATCTTCATGCCACCCTCAAAGATTCCGCCGGTCAGGTGGATCGCATTGGCAGCCTTATCATTGTCTACATAAAGCGCACAGGAGTTTTCATTTCTCTGGTTGGTCGCATTATTGACCTGCTTAATTGTGCCTCCTGAAATATTCAGCGCCGTGCCTTTAGCAAAGTTTCTGCCGAAGCTAATTGTAGAAGTGACCTCATCATTTGTGACGCTCATGTTATTGTGGCCATAAATGTAGCCACCTTTAATATTGGTGACGCCGCTATCGATCCAAATCGGTCTTGTCGCAACATTAGTAGTGAAATCCTGAATGCCATTCAGCACAACGCTGCCATCAATGGTCAGTTCGCCGCCCCAGTTGTCGATGATCGCATTCTTCACAGTACGCGCATTGACTTCCACCCGGAGCGAGCCGGTTCCGGTAATTTCAAGGGATGAACCGCTTCCTACATCAATTAGCCGGCTAAATATATTCGTTTCTTCATCATCCAGAGGGTCAGCAACAAGCCAAATCTTTGTAGCAATTTCCAAATGGTGGTGTGCGCCGTACGGAATGTCTATTGCAGGCTCGGTAGATTTAAAATCTCTCCCGGCTATCAATCTATGAACCGGAACGCTTCCGACTTTTGAATCATTATCCATCCCGACTACTTTGATATAATAACTTGCAGGCGTTTGCAGAAGGCGCTTCATTTCAGCATAGGTCGAAACGCAGTAGGGGTCTCTTTGTGTGCCGCTGCCTGTCGTTGCACCGCTGCCATCTGCTGCAAAGGCCATTGTGGGGAACAGGCCCACCACCATGACGAGGCAGAGCAGGATGCTCAGTATCCGTTTTCTCATCGTTTTTCTTCCTCCTTCATAGAAAGAATTTGTTGTGCGCCGCGTTTTTGTTCCCGGCTCGCGGCTGCCGGTCCGTTTTATCGGGCGCTCCTGCCCGGCATGGTCTCTGCCGTCTCACGGAGCCACGCCCTCGCCTGCCGGTCTGTCAAGTCTCCCAGACAGTAGCCGTCGATGAGCTTCAGCTCCACCGCCTTTTCCAGCGCGGCCAGCTTTTCCGGGTGTCCGTCCTCGCAGATGAGGTAGACCCGGCAATCCGGCAGCTTGCGCCGCACCTCGACGGCGATGTCGCAACGAGAGGAAACGTCCTTGGGCTCCTCCATATCGCTGGAAAAGTCCGTTTCCAGCAGCAGGAGATCCGCCTGTTCGGTATCACACTGCCAGGCCACGTCGCCGCAGTCATCAGAGAGGACGCCTATTGGCCGACAGCCGCCCAGATTTCTCAGCCAGTCCGCCGCACGGCGCGTTCTGATTGGCGAGCTGAAGCACACCGCCGCTTTCGGCAGGGGTGGCTCCCGCCGTCCGAACAGGGTCATACCGCCGCCTCCTGTCTGGCCGCAGCCTTGGGCAGCCGCGCCCCGCACTCAGGGCAGTACCGCGCCACATCGGTGACGACCACGCCGCAGCTGGGGCAGCAGCGGTGGCGGGAACGGTAGAAGTCATAGAGTGTATTCTCCGGTAGACGCGCGCCGCAGTCGGCGCAGTCCGTCCGGTCGGCGCTGTTGGCCCTGCCGCAGACCGGGCAGACCTTGCGTCCCCGCAATGTCTCCGGCCCGAAGCCATATTCCAGCAGCACCACCCGGCGTAAGGCTCGTTTGGTTCTCAGGTCATAATCTGTCATTCGGCGGTTCCCGCCTTTCCCTCTGTACCGCCCACCTGCAATCTCGCCCCGCAGACGGGGCAGAAGCAGGCGTCCGCCCCGGCCCACGGGCCGGTTAGGTCCTGCTTGTTCCGCCAATCACAGCGTGTCGATCAGCGCCACGAGATAGCCCGCGCTGATAGACCCGTAAATGAACTGGTCGATGAGGCCGTCCTTCTTGGCCTGCCGGACCTGTTCTGCCAGCTCGCTTTCGGAGTTTTCGTCCACCACAAGCACGATCTTGCAGCCCGGTGCGTCCCGCTTGACCTCCTGCCGGGTCTTCAGCCGCTCGGTGAGCAGATAGGGCGGATAGCCCGTTACCTCCATCAGCAGCGCATAGGGCGTTGTGATCCTGCAATACTGCACGATCTCCTCCGGGGAGCGGGTGGTCTGCACCGCGAAGTCGCTCTTGGGGTCCTTCCGCAGCGTGCTGGCAACCGCGTCGGCAAAAATGTAGTCCTTCATACTGAGAATAACTTGCCGCATTCCATCACCTTCTTTCTGGCCCGAACTCGCCTTTTTGCGGTTTACAAGATAAGTATAGCGAATCCGGAAAGAAAACACCCTACCAGAAATGGTAGTTTTTTGCCCTCCGGCGAAAAATTTTTCAAAAAAGAGCGCCGCATCCGACAGGATGCGGCGCCTGATCGCATTTTGTCAGAAGCCGGGGACGATGAGGTCCTTGTTGATGACGTCGCAGGCCAGCGCGACGCGGTTATTGTACCCGGTCTTGGAAAACAGTTCCTTGATGTGCCAGCGGACGGCATCCACGCTGATGTGCATCTCTGCGCTGATCTCGCTGTCGCGCTTGCCCTGCACCAGCAGGCGCATCAGGGTCAGTTCGTCGGGCGTGAACTCGCTGGAGAGCGCACGGCCGATCTTTACCACCGGCCCTTTACCGGGATAGACGGATTCTCCGGCCATGGTGCGGTCCATAAGTTCCAGCAGGCCAATCTCTCCGGTCTCCTTGAACCAGAAGCTCTCGGCACCCGCCTCCCGCGCCTTGCGCATGAAGTCGGAATCCGCCATGGAGGTCACGACGATGATCTTGATTTTGGGGAAGTGCCGCTTGATGACCGCTGCGGCGGCAAGGCCGCTCTCGTTGTTGTCGGTGCAGACATCCATGAGAATGAGGTCGATATCATAGCGCATACAGGCCATCTCGGCCATACCGGCATTGGTGATGGAAGCGGTCAGCTCATACCGTCCGCTTCTTTTGATATAGCCGCCCATTGTCTCGCGGGACATATTCTTGTCCTCTACCAGCAATACATGGATCATTTGGAGTTCTCCTCTCTTGGCAGGGTGATGGTCAGGGCAAAGGACGGACGGCTATCCAAGCGCATCGTTCCTCCGGCGCTCTCCACCCGGCGGCGCAGGCCGGAAAGACCGCCGCCCTCGGTGACGTCCCCGGCAGGGGGCGCACCGTTGTTGGTGATGTGCGCAGTAACGCAGCGTCCGTCGTTCTGGATGCGGACGGTCATTTCACTGCCGCCTGCGTGGCGGACAACATTGGTGGCACACTCCCTCATGGCGGTGATGAGCAGATAGGCGTTGGCGCTGTCCTTCGGCAGTTTACCCTCCAGACGGATACGGACGCCGATGCCCTCGGCAGAGGCGAGCAGCTCGTCAAGCGCCGCCCCGGTGGAGGGCTGCTCCGGCTGTTCTTCGGCGGCGCTGCCACTGGCAAGCGTCCTGCCCAGCACTCGCAGCCAGACCTTGCCTGCCTCCTGCAATTCGGAGAGGGGCGCGTTTTCCTCCAGCGCCCTGCGGGCGGTCAGCAGGCACAGACCCATATCGTCGTGAACGCGCATCTTCATGGCGAAGGTCTCTTCCTCCCGCACGGTGCGGTCCAGCTCAGCGTAGAGCCGCTTTGCCCGCTGGTTGGTTTCCAGCAGGGCGGCGTTTTCCGCTTCCAGTTCCACGCGCTTTTCATAAAGTGCCGTCACGTCCAGCGCCTGTACCTGGGTGCAGCGTTTTCCCTCGGTGTCGGCGATTTTACTCTCCCGGAAGGCCCAGACCGCGCCGTCCGGGAATTGCAGGGAGCTGCTGTCGGCATCCACCGGCGTAACGCCGTCTGCCGGGGCTTTCAAGGCGGCGCGCAGCTCGTCCAGATATTGCAGGTCGCGGCCCATCAGGACGTGGCAGAGACGGTGCATCTGCCGGTTGCACAGGATGATGACGCCGTTGCTGTCGGCAAAGCAGATGCCGGAGGGGAGATTGTCCGCGCTCTCCTTGATGGCGCGGCGAAGGCTTCGTTTCATGGCGTGTTTCCCCCTTCCCGGACGGACAGCGTGCAGTACCAGACGCCGTCCTCATTTTCGACGGATGCATCCGGATACGCCGCCCTCAGCGACGTGAGATCCGTCCCGCATTGGAGCATCAGGGAGAGGACGCAGGCGTCCTCCTTCCGGGTGACATTGGCCGCCGCGCCGGAGAGATCGTCCATGGCAAGCTCGATGGCCGCTTCGAAGAAATCGTAGAGGGCTGCCGCCGTTTCCAGCCGCAGTTCACCCTCAAAGTCCAGCCGGGATGCGCAGCGCCTGACGTGCAGGCGCAGATTGTCCATGGACTCGTTCAGGCAGAGGGCTACCTCGCTCACCGGCACCATGCCGTCGCGGTCAGCGAGGAAAATCAGGTTGCTGCGCCGCTTCAGGTATGCGCCCATGACCGTCATCTTCCACAGCAGGAAGCGGGCGGCGTCGGCGTCCTGCACCCCTTGCAGCGCTTTGGCAAGGTTGGAGAGGCGCACAACCGGAGCCGCTGCCTTCTCCTGCATGGCGCGGTACAGGCGCTCCTGTTCCTCCAGCTTTTTGCGGCGAGCCTTCTGCGCATTTTCCGCTTGTAGAATGGAGCCGTAGCTTTGCAGCTCCTCACGAGTGTCATCCAGTTCCTTGAGCACTGCCAGCATGGGCGAGATGTCGTCCTCCCAGAAGACATGGCCCCACCGGATGGGCGCTTCGGAGATGCGGATGCCGTCCGCCGTCACCACCGGGGATTCCGCTGCCGCCATCAGGGTCTGGGAATCGACGGACCTTGCATTTTCCGCTGCACAGGCAACAGAAAAGTCACGGTCTGTAATCAGCGCACCGATGGTAGAGGCGTGGAACAGCTCTGCATAGTGGGTGTTGGACTGGATCAGGCTACATTGGATGCAGCTTTCAAAAATGGCAGTGATGATCAGGCACATGGATACCGTGAGGTCGCCCGCCAGCAGCCACACCCAGTAGACGCCCTTGATGTACGCAGCGCAGTATCCAAGTGCCAGCGCGAAGGGCACCACCGGCAGCCACAGATAGCGGCGGCTCTGGGGGATACGGCATTTGGCGAGGATAATGACCAGCGCCGCAGCGGCGCACAGCACCATCCACGCCAGCACCACATAGTAGCCGATTCCATAGTCGTATTCGCGTGTGGAAAGAACGCCGGTTGGAAAGAAAAAAACGAGTTGGTGGAGGTCGTTGGTCAGTACCAGAAGGAACAGCAATGCGGACGGCAGGTACAAAAAGTGCGTCCATTTCGGCAGGCGGTAGTTCTCCGGCTTGCCCAGAGACAGTGCCACCAGCACCGCCAGCACTGGGATGAACAGCATGGGCAGGTAGTAGCCATACCACAAAAACCGCTCTGCGGTCATGTGGTAGGTGTTGTATTTCACCGTGCGCAGCGTGAGCCACAGCAGCATCAGTCCCGCGATCACCAGAAGATACCGTCGCACCTGAGTCTGAATGATGCGCGTCTGAACGGAGATGCCCCACGCGGCCAGCAGCCCGATGTAGATCAACGTGCGGACGATGCTCAGCACCTCCGCGTAATAGCCGTACCTTGCGGCGACGCGGGCGCAGACGGCGCAGATCATCAGCACGGCTACAAGCAGCACCACGCCATATTTTCTTTTTCGTAACAGGCTCATCGTGCGGAACCTCCTGCGGGGTAGGTAGCGAAAGCTCATCGTGTTTGCGCAGCAAACACGATGAGGGGTACCCCTCATAAAAAACGATTGATATTATCAGTTTAACATGGAACTTACCGGTTCACAAGTAAAAACACTTCTATATCCATTTTCTTGCAGCGCAAACAGAGACGGAGGAGATCATTCCTCCGCCCCTGTTCATTCTGCCGTTCAGGATGGCCGGTTGTCTGGAATCCAGCCACTTGTCTCCAACTGCTTCATGTAGCGGTATGTCTCCGGCGCATTCTTCTGCAATGTCTCCATGACTTTTTCATTGCCTCGATATCGGATATAGCAGGCAAAGAAGTCCGCAAAATACTCTCGGCTGTTACTCTTGGCATAGTCCCGCAGACCGGAATTCTGCGCCTCTGCCAGATACAGCCGTTCATGCTCTGCGGGAAAACCCAGCTGTCCATCCAGAAAATGTCCAAACTCATGGAGCGTCGAAGCAGCCTCGGAAACATAGATCCGCTTGCTGCCGTAGCTGGTGCAGCCCACACAACTTATGCCTCGCTGCTTTCCCAGCTCCGCCAGATAGTCATAGTCAATGGTATAAGTCCAGACCTGATCCTGAAATGCCGCAAGAATCAGCTCCGGCACCTGACGCAGCGCCAGCAGATATTCGTTAATGTTGACTCCAGCCAAATTCTCCATCGGAACCGGCGCAGGCGGAGTCTCCACGGTCAGTTCCCGCGTCAGAACCGCGTAAAGCAACTGCGCCGCTTCGCCGCGGGTAACGCTCTCGGAAGCGGAAGCCCCCTCCGCGCACAAGCTCAGTTTCCGACCGACACGCATGATATTCTCACTGACGGAAAGAGATTCGTTTCCCGGAAAGAGACAGGCATCGTAAACAGGAACACCCGCGGTGCGCAGACCGCTCTCCAGCAGGCTGCTCCAGCAGAGTCGTGTGTCCGATGCCTGAACAGCCGTCTCATTCAGCCAGCCGTGGGCATAGGCAGTCTCCACGCAGTTCTGACTTCGCTCCCGCCAGTTCTCCCCGTGGATCTCCGCACCATAAGCCCGGCACAGCATGACCGCCCATTGGCGGACAGTTATGGGGGCGTTGGGGGAAAATGTATCCGTCCCGGTGCCATTGGTGATGCCTCGCTCCACGAGGCAGGAAACGCTTTCCTGCAGCGCTGAACCCTCCGGCACATCGGAAAATGTGGGCGACGCGGCAAGAGCTGGGATCGTCAGTGCTGCGATCAGCATCAACGCCGCGCAGGACTGCCGCAAAATGATCTGAATTTTGTTCACAGGATAACCTCCATAATATAGAGCCGACCGGGACGCAGAAAACTGTGTCCCGGTCGGTCCGTTTTTTCTTCTATTCATGATAAAATATTGGCCTTGCAATGGATGTAAAGCCGCTCTTTCCCGTCACCACCACATTGTTGTACCCGCTGGCGCAGTGGATGATAAGCACATTGCCGTTGCCGTCAAATCCGCAGACGATGCCGACATGGCTGTCTCCCGGATAGAACACAAGGTCTCCCGGCTGGGCATCGCTCCATGAAATATCGGTGCAATAGCTGTGCTGACTGGACGCTCCACCGCCATGACCGATGACATAGCTACCGCTTGTGACATTGTAAAATACCCAATCGACAAAGCCCGAACAATCTAAGCCGAACGGACGCACGGTCCCGCTGCTGGAGCTGCCTGCCGCTGTCACCTCCATAGGCGTCCCCCAGCGGGAGTCCCAACCGAGGACGAGCGACTTTCCGCCCCAAAAATAGTTGACCTTTCCCAGAAGCTGATACGCCGTCAGCACCACCTGTTTACGCTCCTCGCTGAGATCTGCAGGGAGCTTTTTCATGATCTCTGCAACTTCCTTATCGCTGAGTGCAATATCCTGGTAGCTGCCGGTGAGCCGTATGAAGAGTTCCTCATACTCCGGCTGCATCAGTTCCTCCAGCAGCTTTTTCTGCTCAGTCGTGAAGTGATATGCCTCCGCCATTTGCAGATGATCTTTCACCGCAACCCGGATGTGCAGGATCACGGTATCTTCCTCGTCCTCACCACCGGAGATCGTCTCCAGCCAATAGGAAATCTCATTCATCTCCCAGAAAATCTGTCGTAGAATATCCAGCTTTTCTTCCGTCAGCGTCGCCACCTCGTCCGGCGACGATGCATCTGTCGTTGTCCGCACAGCATAGACCGCCAGCACATCCCGCCAGTTCGCCACCATAGCGGCACTGCCCGCGTTGTCCATATCCAGTTCGTCATAGGAGTTCTCCGCCTTGATCTGCTCGATGCGGTCTGTAAACTCCGCGTTCAGCATGGTCACAGCCTCCGGCATCGTATATCCGGTGCCGCTGTCCTCACCGGAGAAGAAGATCCCAAACGGTGACGCGATCAGGAGCCCAATCAGGCAGATGACTAACACCATTGAGAGGACCGTGCTGCCGCCCGCCATCATCGCCGCCGCAAGGCTTCTGGCGGCGGACAGGATGGCCCGCAGCGCCCGTCCTGCCGCCTGGGATGCTTTCTGCGCGGTGGTCTGCGCCGCTTTCGCGGCTTGCTGATACCGCGCTGTCTGCACCGCTGCTTCCCGTGCGGTGCGGGCGCTGCTTTGCAGCATGACCGCCTGCTTCTGTGCGGACTCCAAAGTTTTCGCTGTATCAGCTATCTTCTTAGAACGCGGCGAAACAGAGACGATGTCACGCTCCATCGGCAAGTGCTTTTTCCTCGCTGGTTTGGGCAAGCTGGTTTCAGCCCGTTCTTTGATGTGCGGTATCTGCTCCGAACGCATTCTGTCCGGCATGGCGCTGCCGCCCCCATCTGAACGCACGGCTTGCGCCGTCTTGACCTGGTGGCGCGATACGGCTCGCTTTTGCTCTGCCTGCCATCGGGCAGCTTTGCGCCCGCGTTCCTCCATGAATACTCTCTGCCCCTGCCGCTGCGGTTCCGCTGCCACTGTGACCTGTGTCTCTGTCTGTGCGCCGATATAGGTATCTTTTGTCTTGACCTTGGCGGCCTTTTGCGCGGCGTTCTGGCGCGCCTGCTGCCGTCCACGCTCCGCAGCGCTCTGCGGCTGCGACACGGCAGAAGTGGTATCTTTTCCCTTGATAGCAGAAGGCTTTTGCTCTGTGGCATCGGCAGCAGGAGCGCCGCCCTCCGGCGGCTGCTCCTGCTGTTTCTTCTTCCGCTGCCGGGTGAGTTCCTTTTCTGCCCGACGCAGGCCGCGGGCGGCGGTATCCTCAATGGTGTCGCCGTCGTACTCGTCTGCCTGCCCGTGCTGGGCCGTATCCCGCAGCTGCGTCCGCAGCCGCTCAGAGCCGTCGTCCAGACCTCTGTGCAGCAGTTCTCTGGGTGTCGATACTGCTTTTTCTTTGATGCGTTCAGAGAGCGTGGGTTTTTCTTTGATTTTTTTCATAGCACATCACGAAATAAGGTCGGAGGGGCGGGTCGTCATCATCTGATACAGCCTGGTGTGGCGGGGAAAGCTGTCCACGAAAGGCACGATGGCGCTGCCGCACTTGATGAGCCCACGCCCGGAGTCCACATTGGTGATGTAGGAAAGCTGGTTATCTGAGATGTTCAGCAGGTGCGCCAGTTCCTCCCGGTCTGTGGCCGCCTGATTCAGCATGATGAGGAATTCACTGTTCGCCAGCATGGTGCGGGCCGTATGGGACTGCAGCAGATCCTCGATATTCTGGCTGATCCCCGTTCCGCAAGCCTGGTATTTTCGCATTCGTTTCCACAGGGTGAACAGGAAATTGGCGCTGTACTCATGCTGGAACAGCAGATAGATCTCATCAATATAGATCCAGGTGTTGCGCTTCAGCCCACGGTTGCGGATGATGCGGTTGAAGATGCTGTCCAGCACCACCAGCATCCCCACCGGCAGGAGCTGCTTGCCAAGGTCTCGGATATCGTAGCAGAGGATACGGGCATTGGTGTCCACATTGGTGGGCTTGGCAAAGGTGTTGAGACTGCCGTCTGTAAACAGTTCGATGGCCAACGCCACATCCTGTGCTTCCTTTTCCGGCTGGTGGAGCAGCTCCGCGTGGAAGTCCTGCAAGGTGGGGACCGCGCCGTGATAGCCGCTGCGGATATAGTCCCGGTACACCTGCGCGGTACAGCGGTCGATGACGGATTTTTCCTTGGCAGACAGCTTGCCTGCCCCAATGAGCTGTTCACAGAGGGAGAGCAGGAACTCGGATTTCAGCACCACGGGGTTCTCTCCGTCCCCATAGCCCTGCTCCATATCCATGGCGTTGATATGGTTGGGTGAGGTGGCGGAGATGTTGATGACCTGGCCGCCCAGTCCTTCGATGAGGGGGCGGTACTCCGATTCCGGATCGATGACGATGATATCGTCCTGCGTGGACAGCGCCAGTGACACCATCTCCTTCTTGGCGCTGAAGGATTTACCGGAGCCGGAGACGCCCAGAATGAATGCATTGCCGTTGAGAAGCTGCCTGCGGTCCGCCACGATGAGATTTTTGCTGATGGCGTTCTGCCCGTAGTACACACCGCCACGATCCCAGATCTCCTGGGCCTTAAAGGGCATGAGGACAGCCAGCGCTTCCGTGGTCAGTGTGCGCAGGGCGTCGATGCGGCGCAGGCCCAGCGGCAGTGCCGTCACCAGTCCGTCCGCCTGCTGCCAGTTCAGCGTCGTGAGCTGACAGAGGTGCTTGCGGGCAATGGACTGGAGCGTTTCCGTATCACTGTCCAGTTCTTCCTTGCTGTCTGCCAGATGCACCAGCGTCACCACGGCAAACATCATCCGCTGGTCGCGGGTGGTGAGATCGTCCAGCATCTCACGGGTCTCCTTGCGCTGCTGCTCCAGATCGTAGGGGACAACGGCAGAAAAGTTATTGTTGGCGTTCTGCCGGCGCTGCCAGTTGGTCACATTGGTCTCCACACCCAACAGGCGGTTCTGCATCTCCCGCACCGCCTCATCGGTAGGGACAGGGATGATATCAATGGACAGCATGAGACTGCGGTTCAGGCTGGTAAGCTCATTGATCATGGAATCCTTGATGTAGCTGGCATACTCCTTCAAAAAAAGCACCTGGCCATACTTACCGCCCATGATAAAATGATCCTTTTTGAATTCCATGCTGTCCGGGCAGATGGCGTCCTTGAAGGAGCGCCCGTTCTTCATGTTCTCCCGGAGGTCAAAGCGGAACTCGCTTTCCTCACCCACACGGTAGAAATCATGCAGGATATGGAGGCGGTCTGCCGCATCCAGTTCCTCGCAGCGAGAGTCCATGTGGTTCAGACGGGAAGAGGCGTCATGGACCGTGCGGTCAAAAAACGCGCGGGCTTCCTCCACATTTTTCTTGTGGACGGACAGTGTGATGTAGCGCTCCTGCACCACGCTGTTGGATGAGTCCGTCACCTTATCCAGCAGCATGGCGTTGTATTCCTTGCGTCCGCCGTCCAGATCATCTCCCTTGGGCGGGATGAGGATCTCCTGCTCAAAATTGCGCCGGTCCAGGCGCTTATTGTTGATGGTGATCTTCGTGGTGGAGCCGGTGTCCAGCGCGTTCAGCAGCTCGGAATAGCTGAGAAACATGGCTGTCTTATCCTCTTTCGAGGCGATGGCATAATTGATGTCGCTAAAACGCAGTGTTTTAGAATACTTGCTGCCAAATTGAAAGACCCCATCCGGCCAGATGCGGCGGATGGGGATGATGTCCTGTACAGATTTCGGAACCGTAAATCTTTCTTTGTCCTGCTTCAGTGTATTTTGCAGAGTTTTAATCAAGTTTGAGAGCCTCCTTTATCGTTGAATTTTCCAGAGCTTTGGCGTATATGTTGTCCGATTTGAACACGAGCCTGCGGGGAAACAGGAATTCCGAGCGGATATACGCGAGCAGAAAGCGTTCCAGCGTCATGCCGTTATACTGAAAAAAGCCGCCCAGGGCAAAGGGAAAGGCTGCAAGCACGCAGACCCAGCCGATCTCCCCATTCCCCAGCACAGGGCGCAGGCCGAAATATACGCCCACTGCCACGGCGACCGCCAGCAGTGCGAACAGCAACTGCCGCAGGGACAGCCCGAAGAATAGACTCTCCTGGTAATTTCGTACTTCTTTGTTGATGCGGACCTCCAATAGATCACCTCCAAGTTTTTTCTGAGTTTTGCTGAACAGACTCTTGCTTTGTCTGTGCAGTCATGGTACTATGCCACAAACCCGATGAAGGAGGTCGTGACACATGATCGCTTTTCTGATGATCGCCGGGCTTGGCGTCCTGGCGCTTCTCTCCCGGTTCGCCGCGCTGACGCGGATGACCATCCCGCTGCTGTACACCGTGTCCATGCTGACGGTGTTCCACGGCTGGTATCGCGCCCATACCGTGCTGGCAGACCGCATCCTGTTCGCCCTTGTAGGGCTGGTGGTGCTGTCCTGGCTGCTTTCGCTGATCCGCTTTGTCTGCGATCTTGTTATGCAGGCACGGGATGACGCTGCCGCTATGGAGTATTTCTCCTACCGTGTTCGCAAAGCACGGGAGAATGGCGAAGACACCGTCAGCACAGAGGGTCTGTGGCGCTGAATCAGCCAAGGCCCATCAGCTCCCGGATGATGCGGTCGCTCATCTTGATCGCGCCCACCAGCACCAGCATATTGAAGATCAGCTCGCCCACATAGTTCCACACGATGGTGGCTGCCGCCAGCGTATCGTCCGCGATGGCGGGCGGGGACGAGGCAAAGGCAGAGAAGATCACACAGGCCAATACGATGACACAGCCCTCCATGCAGATGGCGGCATAGCTTTTCAGAAAAGCAACGCCGATACTGCTGGAGGGCTGTCCCGCAAAGCTGGCCAGCGGGATGGGTGCGATGGCTGTTGCGATATAGAGCTTAAAAAAGCGGCTATATACCGTCAGTATCATGACAAGGGAGAGTACCCAGATAAAGAGCGAGCCCAGCAGCGTCACCGCCCAAAGGGGGATGGAGTCAATAAAGCCCACATCCTCGATGACACTCACCAGTTCATCCGGTAATGTGGTGGCAGACATCGCCGTCAGCCCGGAGGAATCCATGATGGTCGTCACCATGCCCTGGGCAACGCGAAACGCGCCGGTCATCAGCTCCATGCCCCACGATACCGCCGCCTGCGCCAGCACAAAGCGGATGAAGCATTTGAAGGCCACTTCCGGCTTCTTCATCTCGGTAAAGCTGCCGCAGGTCTTGACCACGCCCATCACGAAAAACAGCACCAACAGCGCATACCCCACAGCTTTTAATCCATCGTTGATGTTCACGATGACATTCCAGACACCGCCGCCCTTAAAGGACTCCGGCGAGGTGCTGATAAGCTGCCAGATCTCTGCCAGCCTTCCGTTCCACATTTCCAGCGCAGAGTTCAAATTGTCTACGATCCAGTTTCCACTTCCCATTCAAAATCACCTCCTACGGGAAGAACAGGGTGAACGGTATCATGCCGTTCACCCTGCCGCGTTTTTCAGCCGGTGATGAGGGAGAGGATCTCCTTGGTAAAGGTAATGACGATGCCGCCTGCCACCGTCAGCATACCGTTGGCGCGCTGGGAGGGGTCATGGCTCTTGAGGGACAGGCCCACCTGCAAAATACCGAAGCCCAGCAGGATGAGGCCAATGGCGCGGATCAGCGAGAAAATGAAATCAGACAGGTTGTTGACCACCGTCAGCGGGTCATCTGCCGCCAGCGCAGGCACTGCGGTGGCGACCAGAAGCAAGGCAACGCAGGCAAAGACGGAATAGATCCGCTTTGCCTTTCTCTCGAAATTTTTGTTGTTCAAATCATGTTTCATGCTGCAGCATTCTCCTTTTCATTGTCAAAATCAGTTTGGAACAGCGGCTCTCCCGGAATGGGAGGCTCTGCCGTCCCGTGGTGGATGTAGGGCGGTCCGCCGCCATCCATCGTATAGCGGATGGCGGGATGCTCCATGAGCTCATACTTTTCGTCCATCACCGGCCGTGTGCCGCGGATGAACAGAATACAATACCGGTTATCCAGCATCCGCACCTCGTCCGGCGTCAGCAGTTCTCTGCCGCTCATCTGGAAGTTGGTGGAGTAAGACCCGGACCGCCCTTTGGTCTGCCCGTGGGTCTTGGTGTCGATGGTGGACTTGCCCAACGCCTCAGAAATGTACTTGTGGGTGCTTGCCTCGTTGCCGCCCAGATAGAGCAGCGTGTCCGAGTTGCCGGGGATGGTTTCCCATGAGTCCTTATACAGCTCCTTGATCTGCGCCATGTTCTGGATGATGGTGCTGCAGGAGATGTTGCGTGAGCGCATGGTCGCAAGCTCCCGCGGCAGCCCCGGCAGATTGACTGATGGCGCTTCATCCAAGATGAAATGCACATGGCAGGGCAAGGCTCCGTGATGGATCTGGTCTGCGCAGTAGTAAAGGGTCTGGAAGATCTGGGAGTACAGAAGACTCACTAAAAAAGTAAAGGTCGTATCATTATCCGGGATGACGGCGTACAGAGCGCACTTTCGCTCTCCCAGCGTGTAGAGATCCATGTCATCATGGTCGGTGACAGCTTTGATCTGCGGCAGATTGAAGGGTGCCAGCCGCACAGCGGCAGACACCAGAATCGATTTTGCCGTCTTGCCCGCCGCCTGCTTGAAAACCTTATATTGCCGCAGGGCAACACTTTCCGGGTTCTCATATTCCATTGCCCGGAACAGCAGATCCAGCGGGGAGACATACTCGTCATCGTCCTCCTTCACTTCGGCATATTCCAGCACACGCAGCACCATGGAAAAATTCTGCTCATATTCCGGCGCTTCCTGGAACAGCATGAGGATGATGGCCTGCAGCAGTGCTGTCTCGGACTTCGACCAGAACGGATCAGACTCGTGACTGCCCTTGGGCGTCGTTGCCTGGATCAGCGTGTTCACCAGCTTCAGCGCGTCCTTTTCATCCCGCAGATAGCGGAATGGGTTATAGCCGTCCGACTGCGATAGATCTACCAGATTCAGCACTCGGATGTCGTATCCCTGCTGTTTCAGATACCCTCCGGTGGCGGTCAGCACCTCCATCTTCGGGTCCGTGATCACATAGTTGCTGTTTGCTTCCAGAATGTTGGGCTTGACATAGCCGCGCGTCTTGGCGGCGCCGCTGCCGCCAATGACCAGCACATTCAGTGAGCGCCGGTGCTTGTGGGTATCCAGCCCCAGCCGCACATGACGGGTGAGGATCTTGTTCTGCTTCTGCCGGAACTGCGCGTTGAGCTGCCGGGGCGAGCCCCATGCGGCGGAGCCGTGTTCCTCTCCGTCCCGTGTCCTGCCCTGTCCGGAAGCATAGAGACACAGCCCCATGAGATATGCGCCGGTGCAGACGAGAATGGACAACAGACTCTTGTCTGTCCATTGGATCTGGAAGGGCTGTTCCAGCGCGGCAGTTAAGTTTGATAGCAGCTCCGGCAGACCGCCGCCAAGGGACTGGGCGATCAGCAGCGCCGCCCATATCACAGGGATATAGAGGAACAGCGCAAGTACCAGATCCGTTGTTTGGGATGTCTTTTTCAGCCGCATCACCTCCTGCATAAAAAATACGAGGCCGGCAGAGCATTCCACTCTGCCGGCCTTACTGACGAAACGGCTTTCTTACTTTGTCCTGTCCGGTCGTACTTTTTGACGGATCTTTTCCTTGGCCGGGGCAGACTTCTGCCGGGTATCCAGCTGCGCCTGATACCCTTTCAACCGTTCCAGAACTGAAGTGCGCTCATTCGTCATCGTCCCGGCAGCCGTTTCCCTGCCGCTGGATGAGGTCGATCTGCCTTTGGTATCTGGCAAGTCTGTTCCCGACCGAGATTCTTTTTTTGGCGCCACCTCCTGCCGCTTGCCCACAGGCGGTGTCACAGGCGTTTTCCCCTGCTGGGGGCGTTGCTGCTCGCGCTGCGGCGCCTCCTGTCCCACACGGGCTTCCTGCTCCTTAGAGGGGGCATCCTGCCGCGCCTGCTCCGGCTGCCCGGTATATCGGATGCGCTCAAAGATCATATTGGCGCGGTCGATCTCTGTTACCGGCATGATCACATCCACGATTTTTCCCTTGTTATCCGAATCACGGATGGCAGAGAACAGGATCTTCTGCTTGCCTGCCCGCTGCCTGAATTGCTGATACTGTTCCGGTGACATGGAAAATCGTCGCACATCGCGGGTCTCCTTCAGCATCTTTGCCAGATTGACTTTACCGGAAATGGTCTTGTGGTTTTTCGCCAGCGCCATGGTGAGCGCCAGCATGTTTTTGATGGCGGAGCCGCTCAGCCGGACAGCGACCTCGCTGCCGGAGAGCATCATGCGTACCAGCTGGTCCGCGGCTTCACCGCCTCCGATGTTCATGTTCCCGCACCTCCTTCTGGTGTTCTTCTGTTTTCTGGATGTCCTGTTCCATTACAGGCGTCTGCCGGCAGATATCCCGACAGAGCTTCCACTTTTCCCGCTCCGCCCGGATCTTCCGATTCACCTCTGAGAGCTGTTCATACACTTCCGCCTTTTCTTTCTTCAGCACCTCCTGCGGAACGCCGCTGTCCTTCAGCAGCTTCACGGCTTTCATGTACTGCTCAAACTCCTGCTCCATGCCGGTGAGCCCTTCCTCGTATAACGCCCTGCTGGGTTCCAGCGCCTCCGCGTCTGCCAGCGCCGCGTAGAGCGGCTGGCGTTTCTTCTTCCGCACATTGAGGAGGGTCCGCTGCTTTGTCAATCTGCCCAGCGTTTCCTCTGTGCGTTGTTCGAATACCGCCATGTCAGCAGGCGTTGTGATGTTATTTTCCCGCAGGAACGCGAACTGCGCCTGATACTGCTCGAAGCGCATGACTGCCTGCCGCAGATGCGGCGTCATGCGGGGCGGATACTGCCGCTTTTCGATCTTGCCCAGCAGATAGAGATAATGGACATAGAGGGCAAGAAAACCGCTGTATCTGGGATGCTTCCGGTACGGCTGATACGCCGGCCGCGCAGGCAAGACAGGCCGCAGTCCCGCTTCGATCTGTTCCAGGTTGCCCCGGATGGCAGCACGGATTCCGTCCTCTGTGAACAGCGGATCTCGCCTGCCGGGGTACTGGAATCGCTCCTGTCCACGCAGGCGGAAACCGAGCCTGCCGCCATGATGGATCTCATACCCCTTATGCTCCATGAGCAGGAAGAAGTGACCGAGGTCGTTGGCGTCCCGGATGGCATCCCGCAGATCTGCCTCCAGCATGGAACGGAAGGTGGGCTGCCCCTTGGACTGGCGCAGCCACTCAATGTAGCTGACCGACCTGGCAGGCGCGCCCTGCACGATGACGGACAATCCATGCTCCCGGCAGAGACGGTCTGAAATGGCACGGATCTGCTGGTAGTAGCTTCGGGCGTTGCTGTGATATTTTTCTCCGGTGAGCTGGTTGATGGAATTGAATGCGATATGGGCGTGGATGTGTTCCCGGTCGGTATGGATGCCGATGACTGCCTGGTATCCGGGCAGATGCTCCCGCACGAATTCCTGCGCGATCTCCAGCGCCAGTTCCGGCTCGATCTCGCCCGGACGGAAGGACTGGATGATATGATAGAGCTGCACTCCGTCTGTTTTGTTCCAGCGGATCTTGGCATCCTGCATCTCGGCGCAGGCACTTTTGATTGAGCACCCCTGCGTGGCAGTCAACACCTGTTCCTCCGTCTTGTCACCGTTGACCACATAGGCAATGGCCTGAGCCAAACCGCCTCTGCGGGCAAGGATTTTTGTGACTGCCATTACTGTTTCACCAATTCTGCCATTTTTGTCTCTATCGTCCGCATCAGAAACTTCAGTTCCCGGATATCCTCCTTCGTAGCAAAACCGGCGTTGGCCTTTCGGGCGATCTGATTGATGTTCTTGCCGATGCGGTTGATCTCCACATACAGGTCGTGAAGCTCCTGCGGCGGCCGCTGGCGGATGGTAATACCGCCGATCATCTCCCGGATCGCCGCGCTGACCGGCAGACCGGAAACGGCGCAGATCTGCGACAGCTTCCTGCGCTCCGCGTCGGTCAGCCGGACGGAGATCATGTGTGTTTTTTCGGGCATATCGCCCTCCTTTCCCGCGGCGCTGCCGCAAAATCTTCCGCCCGCAGGCGGCATTGGGGACTGGGGATGCCCCCAGCAAGCGCGTTTGTCATACAAACGCTATGCTTGCGCCAGCGCCGCCCACGGCGGCGTTGGCTGTTCCCCGCCGTCGGCGGGGCGCTTTTTGAGAGGTAGGTTGATTCCAATACAGGCGGACATGGTCCGCACCTTTTCCAGAAAAAAGAAATGTCTGGCAGCAGCGCCAGACATCCGGTTTCGCAGGGTCCTTCCGCACAGGGTGTCAATGTAACACCCAAAATAGAAGAGGCAGGGTGTCTTGATGACACCCTGCCTGTCATTATTACCGTTCAAAATCATGGTCGTGCGCTGAACGCTCCCGTTTCTTCAATTTTCGCATTGAGAAATCAAGAATTCGCTCTTTTCTGGCCTGTAGCATGGTCTTATAAAACTGTTTTTGCAAGTCAGACGCAAATGGCGTTTCATCGATGATTGCAAATACTTGCTCCATATTGATTCTCGGAAGGATTCGCTTCAGTGCCGCATTGCAATCCGAATAAGACAACGACGAAATGAAGTTAAAATAATTGATTCTCTGTCCGTTGATCTTTATGCCGGAGAGAGGTAGAGAAAAGGTCCGAAGATCCTGCTCCTTCTGGCTTTCCAGTGTATTTCGCATGATGCTTTCGTCAGCCTGTGGGTAAAGGCTGCTGCCGCAGTCATATACAGGAGCCAAGTGGAGCTCATCCGTCATGGTATTATACAGAAATCCCCAGTTGCCATTATGCCGATCCCAGTTGCCGATCAGGGCATCTACGATAAACATATCCCAGAAGTGCTGTTTCAGCAGCGCAGGAGGAAAGGCTGTCTGGTCCTCCATAGCTTGTGTGATATCAGACAGTTCTGTACCATAGCCGCTGTGTCCGGAATTGATCACCGTATTTTTCAGAGATGCGAAGTCCTGCAGCACGATTCCTGGTGAAGTGAAATCCTTGCAGGCAACAACAATTTTTTCCGCACCGTTTTTTCTGTAGATTCCCAGAAGTGTTTCCTGTGCGGCAATACCAACGCTGTTGAAAATATGGCAGCCAATGTATTCTGAAATGCAGCTATTGGCATAACTCAACTCTTTATTTTTAGGAGCGGGTGCCGGGAATTTCAGCATATACTGTTCACCGTCGTAAATGACAGCGATCTTTGCGCCATTCGCTCCTGCATAAAACTTATTGCGGGTAGGTAAGGCTGTAAAATCAAGCATTGTACTCACTCCTTTCCCATACGGAGATATTTTTCTCTCAGATACCATGCCTGTTCTGATGAGATGACCTGCTCTACTTCATAGGAATTGATCAGCGCATTCAGGTCGCACCAGCAAAGATCCCAATGGTTATCCTGCCTGCCGCTATCAATGATGTTCCATGATTCCTCCATTCTCAGGATGGATTCGTGGAGGTCTTCCGGCAGTCCACATTCCAAATAGGACTGGTCCAGCGGCTTTCCCGTTTCCGGATCATATTGTGCGTTTCGATCATTCATACCTGCATCCTCGCTTGTAACACCATTCTATTGTTTTTATTATATCGGCTTATCCCTGTTTTAGCAAGTAGTGTTGCCAGACAGCTCAGTAGATCATGCCGCCTTTTCCAGCTCGGCTCGGATACGTTCCCGCGCCAGCTCCGCATAGGTGTCTGTGACTTCGATGCCGGTGGCGGTATAGCCCTCCTGCACAGCCGCCAGCACCGTGGTACCGCTGCCGGCAAAGGGGTCCAGAATATGCCCGCCCGGTTCCGTGATCCTTACGATGTCCCGCATCAGCTGCAGCGGCTTCTCCGTCAGATGGATGCGGCTCTGGGGATTGCCGTATTTGAACACGCCCGGCAGACACGGCACTGGACGGCTGATGGGCATATCGCCGTTGGAGCCCCAGACGATATATTCCGCCTGCTGGCGGAAGCGGCCCTTCTGGGGACGGCTGTTGCCCTTATCCCAGACAGCGGTGCCGCGCCAGATCCAGCCTGCCCACTGGAGGGCGTCTGTCGCCGCGGGAAGCTGCCGCCAGTCGATAAACATACATACCGGCGCACCGCTCTTGCATACCTTTCGCGCTTCATACAACCACTCCGCCGCCCAGCGGGTCCAGGAGCGCTGGTCCTTGGCGTCCCCATCGAAAGGGGGCGGTGCGTTCTCGCCCATGCTGGAATACTTCCGGGCGGTGGATTTGTTTTTTTCCGCCTGGGTGCGCCCACCGGACGCATAGGGCGGATCGGTGATGACAGCGTCAAAGGTGTTGGGGGCAAAGGTCCCCAGCACCTTCAGGGCATCCCCCTGGAGGATGCTCCATTTCTGATTATCGCTCATGCTCATGCTTCTCCTTCTTTTTCGTTCGATTTTCGCGGGGCGGAGACAGCTCCGTTTCCACATATTCGCTGATGATTCCCAGTGCTTCCTCGTAGCTGTGGCACGCTCCGCCCATGATGCGGGTCTGCATTTCCTTTGCTTCTGCCGCCATGCCATTCTGCCGAAGAACTCTGGCGGCAATACCCATCAGATTAAAGATGTTGCCGTCCTGCCCCAGCAGAGGGCAGAGGGGACGAGGTTTCTCCTGCCGGGCGGAGCGAAACCCGCCCAGCCTGTTGGGCACATAGTCGGACAGCCATGTGCCGCCGAATGCGCCGTGGGTCTGCAAACGCCACATCGCCAGTTTCCCCATGTCCACCTGAATGTTCTCGAAGGGGAACAGCAGATTGTTGAGTCCATCGTGCTGAAAAACCTTGACCGTCTCAAAGCGGCTACCATTCTGCAGGATGCCGTCCTGCGTCAGCAGGTCGTTGATGCCATCCAGCCACTCCTGCGCCTCTCCGCCGCAGCCCTGCAGCACCAGTCCCTCCTGATGCTCCATATCCCGCAGATCGTCTGCGGTGATCTTTTCAATCGGCATTTATCGCTCCTTTCTGCCGAGGCGTCTTGCAGGCGGCGTCCGGCCAATGGTCTTCTGATCCGTCAACACGGGGATGCCCAGCTCACCGGCTTTATAGATCTCCTGCCACATCCCATCCGTCCAGACCGGACCGTACACATTCATCTGCTGGCAGGATTCCAGCAGGCGCAGTCCCATCGCCCTGGCTTTCTCGTCCTGGGCGGGATCGTCGGGATCTGCGACAGGCGGGAACAGCAGATGCGGACAGATAGGGATATTTCCCTCCACAAACACCTCCTGCGCTTTCTGCCGCGCAAACTCCACATTGTTTGTCACATCGCCCCGCAGCGGAGCACAGATATAGACCAGCTTGGGGCCGCTCCGTTCCAGCTCCGGCGTGCGCTCCCGGAATGCGGACAGATACTGCCCGACGGCGTCCCGCAGGACGGAATAGTCTGCGGCAGTCGGATGATAAGCGTACCATTCTACTTTCCCATAGTCATCCCACAGGTGGGGAATGACGCCGCTGCGGAAGTTGGGATTGTTCGGCACCTGCTTTTTACCCCAGACATCCTGAAAGCGCAGCAGCGTCCGGTCCACCACGCCCTCCGTGCGGTTGAGCACCGTGAGGCGGATGGCATCATATTGGCTGGAGATATGGGTAGAGAGAAACTCCGCCCGTACACGCAGGTCCTTTCCGAGATCTCCCACGCACACACGCCCGGAAAATTGAGGCCGATCCACGAGATTGCTGTGTTCAAACAGCTTTCGCAGCTCCTGCTCATACACGGTCATCGCTCCACACCTCGTTTCTTTGGCGTTTTTGTTTTCATGGGACTTACTTCTTTTTGCAGAGGTTTCAAGGTCTCACGCCCGATACCGCGGATCACGCTGCAGCTCTTGCCGCTCAGGACAAAGGTATCCCTTGTATCGTTGCGGACTTCCTCGCAGGGCAGGATCACGGCAGAACCGGTGATGCGGATATCCCCCTGCACCGTGCCATACACCTTGCAGTTGCCGGACAGGATGGGAGTCCCCATCGTATGGGGATCGTGAATGATCTGCGCGTTTCCGGAAGCCAGCGCTTTTCCGGTCATGGAGGCCCCGCGGAGATAGGCGTTGTCCTCGGCGCGGCTGTGGCCGCTCATCACGCTGCCTTTTGAAACATAGGCGCTGCCACAGGCAATGGCGTCGCCCCGCAGACAAGCATCCCGATCCACATAGGCATCACCCGCTGCAATGGCATCATCGAAGATCCACGCGCAGTCTCCCGGCTCCGCGGACAGGTTGCTTTCGCTTTCCACGAAGCCACCTATGTCGCCTGCGTGGATCTCGCCGCAGATATCACGCAGCGCACGGATGCGGTGCAGGAACGGATATTCCTCATGGGCCATGTCTGTAATCTCATATTTCTGATTGCTGATGGTTCTCATCTCCTTTTTCTTTTTGTTATGCCGCTTTTTATGCCGCTTTTGGGCACAGGGCATCTTCTTTTCGGAATGCCGCATCGATGTCGGAAAAGCGCTCCGTGCGGTTGAATTTCTCGGACACCTTTCCCGGCATGGCCTGCAGCTCCAGCATTTTCGCCCACAGCTCCGGATGGTGATCATAAAGGTGCCGCAGTTCCTTCCGCTTGGCATTCGGGCAGAACCAGCAGCCGCCACGGTCTGTGAACGCATAGACAGGTGAAAGCAGCCCTGCCGTTTGGCAGAGCTGCTTTGCATCCTCTTCGGTGTAGTGATATTTTTCCAGCAGGGACACCTGATCTCCCTGCAAGCGGCGCAAGCGCACCGGCTCATCGCTGGCGATGCCCACATACTGCACAGTATCCGGCGTCAGAGTCCTATTATACCGGCGGATGGGACGGAGCTTACAGTCCCGCTGAACGTAGCAATGCCCGCACAGAGGGAATCCGCGCCGAAGGCCTTTTTTCGGACCGCGGGTAACTGTTCTGGCAAACAGGTCCAGATAGGTCTTATCCGAACGCAGCACACGGACCGGGATGCCCAACCGTTCCAGTCTGGGGAGCGCAGTCTCATAGATGAATGCCCGATGCTCCGGCACCTCGCCGGAGGTTCTTTTATCGAACATCACCTCACAGTAGACCGCTTCATCCAGCGGTTCCCCATGCTCCAGCGCCAGCAGGATCGTGGCAAGGCTGTCTTTGCCGAAGGAGCAGGACGCAATATGCAGGGTGTTCTTCTTTTCTTTTGAAATCATGATCATCCTCTCTGATTCTGTTTTTGCTGGCAGTATTGTCAGCAGGTGGGGAGTCTGCTATAATAGCGCATATCATTTCCAGTCATTTTAGATATGAAGGAGACGAAATACGATGAATAAAACAGAACTGATCACCGCTATGGCGGAAACCAGCGGCCTGACCAAGAAGGACTGTGACAGCGCTCTGAATGCGTTTGTCGACACGCTGCAGACTGCGTTGAAGTCCGGTGACAAGGTACAGCTGCTGGGCTTTGGCACCTTCGAGGTGAAAGAGCGCGCTGCCCGCATCGGCAAGAATCCCGCCACCGGAGCCACCATTGAAATCCCCGCTTCCAAAGCGCCGGCTTTCAAGCCCGGCAAGGCATTCAAGGATTCCGTGCAGTGATAACACGCCCGCGAGAGACGATCTCTCGCGGGCCTTTTCTGTTATCGGTGCGATACGCCCATGTCCTTGGCACGACAGGCACATTCCAGCACCTCTGTCATATCCGTGCGCTCCCAGGGCGCGTCCGCATGGGTGAAGTGACCGTAATTGCAGAACTTTTGGAACATAGGCTGATCCAGTCCCAGCGTTCCGATCATGCCGTCCGGCGTCAGGTTGAAAACGGTACGGACAGCCTGCTCCAGCACGTCATCGGAATAGATGCCGGTATGCTCCGTATCCACCGTCACCGCCACAGGCTGTGCCTTGCCGATGGCATAGGCAAGGCTGATGGTGCAGCGCTTGGCCAGTCCTGCCGCTACGATATTCTTGGCAATGTAACGGGCCATGTACGCGCCGCTGCGGTCCACCTTCGTTCCATCCTTGCCGGACAGCGCGCCGCCGCCATGAGGGGCGAGGCCGCCGTAGGTATCCACCATCAGCTTGCGTCCGGTGAGTCCGGTGTCCGCTTCAAAACCGCCCTGGACAAATCGACCGGATGGATTGACCAGCACTTCGGTATGTTCGTCCAGCGGAAGTTCCTGCATGACGGGTCGGATCACATGGCGCAGGATGTCCCGGCGCAGTTCCGGCAGGGGCAGTTCCTCCTCATGCTGGCAGGATACCACCACTGCGGCAACGCGGCACGGGACTCCAGAGCGGTATTCCACAGACACCTGTGCCTTGCCGTCCGGACGCAGGCCGGGGATGATGCCCTGCCTGCGGGTATCGGTCAACAGGCGGGTCAGTCGATGGGCCAGCACCACAGGCAGAGGCAGCAGCTCCTTTGTTTCATCGCAGGCAAAGCCGTACAGGATTCCCTGATCTCCTGCGCCGGTCTCTGTGCCGCCGCACACAGCTTCCGCAATGTCGGGACTCTGCTCATGGGTGATGACCTCCACCTCATAGTCGTTGCCGCCGTATCCGGCTTCCCGCACCGTCCTGCAAATAATGGCAGGGATATCCGGAATCTTCGCTGCCGTGATCTCGCCTGCAGCGATGATCTTTCCGGCTGTGGCCATGACCTCGCAGGCAACGCGGGCAGCGGCGTCCTGCGTAAGACAGGCATCCACCACCGCGTCCGCGATGGTGTCGCAGAGCTTGTCGGGATGTCCCTCGGTGACTGACTCAGCGGTCAGAATGCAGTTATCTTTCATGTTCATGTTTCTCCTTTTTCATCGGTTTCTTATGCGCCTCCGGCTGTTTCGGAACAGAGAGGATCATTTCGTTGCTGTATTTGTCCTTGTACTTTTCGATCTGCTGCTCCGTCAGCGAGGCAAAATCATCCTCTTTAAGACCGGCAACAAAAAATGTGCCGCAGACAATGTCATACGGCACACCGTGATCATCGGTCAGGGCGCGATTCATAGGCAATCCCAGAAGCTTGCCCTCTCCGTGACAGACGAGCGCGACCGGGTCATCGAACGGGTAAACAGCCTCAATATCTCCACCTACGAGCTCCTGCATGGCAGAAAGGGTGTGGTCGATCTCCTGCACTTCAGGCATTTCCATGGGGCGCACCACAAGGACTTTCATTTTTTCTGTGCTGATATGGGTTCCTCCTTCCCAAAAGAAAAGCGGCAGCGACAGATTCCTCTGCCGTTGCCGCAAATGGTGATTCTTATTCTTTTTTGGATGCCAGCGTCCGGGTCTTCAGCAGGGCATTCTCCAACGCCCGATGATCTTCATGCTCCGGCCACCATTGTGGGCGCAGGAAGCCCAGCACCGCAGCCGCCCATTCATAATCGGCCCGTTCCAATGTACCGCGCATCAGCCCTTGCCGAAATCTTCGATGCTGCTCCCGCACTGCCGGGTCCACGCTGTCCCGTTCCAGATACAGTTCCAGAAAGCCGCCGATAATAGCGGCTTCCTCCATCGTGTAAAACATATCCGCACCCCTCCCGCAAACAGGGGATATTGTAACACAGACCGTGGAAAATGAACACCTCTTTTTCACTCCGACCGTCTGTTGCGCGGATACCGCGCCTGTGATACACTGTGCTTACGAACAAAAATATGAGGAGGCGGCTGTGATGATATGGTTTTGGGAGCTTTCATGGCTGTGGAAGATGCTTGGCGCCTCGTTACTGGTTTCCGCGGTATGCGTCGCCGCGACCGCGCTGATCGGCAAGGCGGCAAAAATCCGCCCCGGCAAAAAGGTTTTCCTGCTCGTTGGGATCTTGGCCTTTGTGATCTCTATTCTGGTGATCTTCTTTCTTGCACAGACGCCGGCGCTGCTCTGAGTTACCGCTCCGGCCCTCTGTTTCGCTCAGGCGCTCGCTTTGGCTTGTCGATCCTGCCGCTCCACACCTCGTCAATGGTCCTGCTCCACGCATCCCGAAGGGAGTCCACCGGCAGGCCGTTGGCTTCAAAGCCTCGCTGGATCACGCGGTAATAATATGGGGACGGCAGTGCAGGCTGGCGGCAATACGGCTCTGCCATGATATAAACCATGACTGGGATCTCTGCACCGGCCGCGTCTTTAACAGTCACGGTTTCTTTCGTGTAGTGGCGGGGATACCCCTCATACCGATCCAGAGACTGTTCACAGTTTGGCGTGATCTTCCACACCAGTCCGTGGACAGTACTGCCTTTTTTCGGTGCAACGGTAGCGAAGCCGCTGCCGCGGAAGCGCAGTTCGTAGTTTTCAAGCCTGACCGGTCCCACGATCTCGGCGTCCGGACAGCGCTGCGCCATCTGCTCCAGATCAAGGTTGCTGCCGTAGGCAAAATACAGGTTTTCCTCCACGTCACACCTCCAGCAGCTTCAGAGCGCCAAAGCGTTCCAGATGACGGAGCAGGGCTGCCGCCTGTGTCTCCGCATCGCCATCCGGCAGCGGACAGTCCATTCCCGTGGTGCGGATGACATTATTCTGTACAAACCAGATGTAGGTCTCCACATCCGGGAACTCTGTGGGATCAAAGCTGAGATCCCGAAGCTGTTCCATGATCCCGGCTGCGGTCCCTTCGTACACAGTATCTTCAATTTGAATCTTCAAAGGCTTCACCTCTCCATTTCTCTGGATTTTTTCTTTTTTTGATTGACTGTATAGCTGTCCTTATCGAAACGCCACGCCCGATCACCGTCCAGATTTGCCAACAGGTGGTCACGGGTATGCTTGAATTCCTCGCCGTTGAGCCCCAGCCGCACCAACCAGACCCGGAAGGTGAACAGTTCATTGTCACTGTGGGTCTTGCGCATGACCGTGCTGCGCTGGGCGATAGCCTGGGCGGAGATGGCAAGGCACAGATTCACATAGGCGGCAACTTTTCCCGCATGGAGTGTGGAATTGAAACAGCGCCATTCCACCGTCCCCCGGTAAAAGACCGAATGCAGATTCAGTGCGTAATAGCGGGTCCAGTTATAATGGTCTGCGCTGCCGTTATCTCCCTCATACCAGATATTCTCCAGCTGCGTCAGATCCCTTGTCTCATCCGACGAGAGCCTGCGTGCCTGCTTCAGCATGGGTTCCCGCACCTTCTGACACCAGCGGGACGCCCGGCTTTCATTGACCTGCAGCGCTTTGAACAGGATATCCTCCTTGGAGTACATGATGCCGATGAGGTTTTTCAGACTCTGCCGGTTATGATTGGCTGCGTCCACATGGACATGGATGCCGCAGGAGCTGTTGGCCTTGGCTCCTGCGTGGCGTACCTGCCGGACACACTCCTGCAGCTTGGGCAGTTCCGCATAGGTGAGCTTTGGCGTTACCATCTCCACGCGGTATCTGTAGTCACCCGTTGCACGATAGCCGCTGCCGATCTTCTGCTCCCCGTGGATGCTGGAGTCACTCATGACTGTCCACTCTTTGCCGTCCCGATCCGTCACACACCATTTATCGTAAGCGCCGCCCACATAGCGGGCGTCCGTTGCAAAATACGCGGCCAGCGCTGTTGCCGCCTGCTCACGGGTGATGCCGGTCATTTCAACTTCCACGCCGAAGCACTGATCCTTCAGCCCGATCATGCGGCAGCACCGGCTTTCAGTTCCGCATCCACCTCCCGGATACGGCGCCCGATGACCTCAATGACATTGGCGGTGACGCTGTTGCCCGCCTGCTTATACGCCTGTGCGTCAGACTGGATGGCGAGGATGCGGTCGATCTGCCACTCATCGAAGCCCTGCAGCCGCAGACACTCCCGCGGCATCAGACGCCGGATGCGTCCGCCACGTTCCACGATGCCCTGGATGCAGCTCGTCTCCAATGTATGGGCGATATCCTGTCCCACACGACCACGGCGGGTATTGCTCCCGGAAAAGCCGAGATCGACGCTGTCACCGGGATTCGCCTCTTTATAGCCTTTTTTCGTGGCTTCCTTGATGAGCAGAACGCCGGAACGCTCTGCTCTATGATTGGACAGCGTTGTCTGTCCATAACGGGCAGTGAGGCAGCGGGCAGCCTCCGTTTGCTTCGCCTCCCCGGCACATAGATCCACAAAGGGTCTGTCCTGCGGAATGATATACAATCCTGTTTTGCCGCCCACACCTCCAGCGCCGGCAGTCTGCGTGCAGGCTATTCCGTCTGCGTCGTAGACACGGGAGCCTTGCGAGCCTCCGAGGACTTGTATAAGAGCTTTTCCACCTGTGCCGAAGACAGGAAATATTTTTCCGGCGCATCGGGGATCAAGATAGCAGATAAGGAACAGCCGCCTTCTGGATTGCGGGACTCCAAAATGTTTGCTGTTAAGCACCATCCATTCCACGCGGTACCCCAGGTCATTAAGCGTGGCGAGGATGACAGAAAACGTCCGGCCTTTGTCATGCGACAGCAGTCCCGGAACGTTTTCGAGCAGAAGATACGAAGGTCGTTTGGATTGAGCCAATCGGGCAATTTCAAAGAAGAGAGTGCCGCGGGTGTCGTCAAAGCCCTTTCTTCTGCCAGCGATTGAAAATGTCTGACAAGGGAATCCTCCGCACAGAAGGTCGAAGTCCGGCAGGTCTGCGGGGGCAATTTTTGTGGCATCGTGATCATATCGTTCCTCCTTTCCCGGCTCATAAATGGCCTCATAGCTGGCATTGGCGTATTTGTCGATCTCGCAGTGTCCTACACACCGGAAACCGCCCGCGCGGGTCAATCCCGTGCGGAAGCCGCCGATGCCGGCGAACATATCAAAATATCGGATCAGGTCATCTCATCTCCTTCCTGCAGGGCAAGCAAAAAGCCGAGGACGCTTTCATCTACATCCCCGGCGCCGCCGCTATCCTGCGCTTCTTCTTTGGTAAGCTGCGCACCACGCAGTTCCTGCCGAATGGTCTGGCGAACGGCGTTCAGCAGTTCCTGCTGCCCCTTATACTCACAGACCATGCGGCAGACCGCGGCGGTACGCTGTCCTGCGGGGATCTCCGTCAGCTTCTTCCACGCCCTGCGCTGTATGGGCGAGGACATGGAAAAGGACAGATTGATCCGCTTTTTGTTACTGCTCATCGTTCTTTGTGAGCCGCTCTGCCAGCCGCTCATAGCCTTTGGCGTTGAGGGACACATCGTCAAGGATGACTGGACGGCAAAGGCCGTCCGCAGCGGATACATTCCGCTTCAGCAGCGCCGCACCACCACCCAGAAAAACAGCAGGCATGGCACGGGTATCCAGTCCGCTCTCCGTAATGGCGGAGAGCAGACGATGGACATAGGCGTCTGCCTGCCGGTCAATAATTTTTCTGGCATCCTCGTTGATATGGACAGCATCGCCGCGCAGCACGCTTTCCATCTGTGCCGCCGTCATAGACAGGCCCAGCGTGCGGCGGATCTGCTCACCGATCTCATCCAGACAGCGGATCATGCCAAGTTCCAGACTGCGGCAGGTCGATGCATTGGGGATACGGTTGTCCAAACGCATCAAGTCCACTGTCCATCCACCGATATCCGCCACGATCACAGAAGGCTCATCCAGCAGGATGCTCTGGGTCAAAACTGCGGCATAACCTTGCGGGAACAGGGACACCTTACGGATGACGATGGAGTATTCCTGTCCCTCATAGCGGAAATTTACCGTTTTCCCATCCCGGAGCAGATAGTCCCGGAATGCATTTTTCTCCCGTCCAAAGCTGGTGAGGGGCAGTCCGGCCGCCAGATGGATCTCTGCTGCAGGCTCCGCATGACGGAAGGAGAGCTCCTTTGCGATGGCTGCCAGCGTAAGGAGGTAGTAGTCCTCTGTCTGCGTTTTGTTCTTCTGAAGCGCCTGACGCCCGCTGCCCACCACATAGAATTTTCCGCCGTATTCCAGCACGTCCTTCAGCGTATATGGCTCATGCTCATACGCCACCAGACCGGAGGGGAACGAGAAATGGGCCGTTTTCATAGCGGCATAGCCGTGGTCAACACCAACAATCATGGACTCGCTCATCTTGCCTCACCTCCACGGCTGCGTTTCTTCTTATTTGATGTCTGGCGTCGGTCATAGTCCTTTCCAGCATGGATCAGATCCCGGATCTCCTTCAGCTGCAGATTCCAGCGCGTTTGACCGTCCCACTCCGGATGCTTCGCGCAGAGCCGGGGCAGATATTTCTTCAGATCCGCACCCTCTCTGGGAAACTCGATGCCGTCCTTATAGACGATATCTTGTTCCAGCTTCATCAAAAGCGCTTCATATGCGCTCCAATCTGTCTGATCATAGGCGCTTTTCCCGGTGAGCTGCTCATAGGCATAGTCCCCGACATAGCTCAACTGCTCAAAGCGGCAATCTCCGTAGGGAACGACATCTGCAAGGCTGTCCGGGTCTGCCAGCGCGGCAAAATAGACCTCGCGCCCCTGTGCGATGAGCCAGGCGCGAAAATCGATAAAACCGTCATCGCTGCAGCCGTATTCTTTCATGATCCCTGCCGCGTCCCACAAGCCGAACTTGTCCGCGAGATCTTCATAGACGTGGATGATGTCGTGGAAATTCTGCGCCTGCGCGTGGCCCATAGAAACCAGCCGGTCTTTCAGATAGGCCAGCATAGCGTCCATATCCTGCCCGCAGGCGTTTTTTGCCTCATGGATCAGGTCCCAGAAGGATTCTTTGTTGATCTCTGAGATCGGTTCCTTCACATTCTGTCTCTCCTTTCCAAGATGATTTTTGATGTGCGCTGCCGCACCCGCGCAGATCTTTTGATAAAATGCACGATACTCCGGTGTGGTCTTATCCACTTCACCGAGAATAGCACGCTCATAGGGCGTGCCGGGGACGATTTCCCAGGTAACGACCCCAAAGTATGCCGCTTCCAGATACCGCAGCAGCGTGTGTCCGTCTGCCATCTCAAACATTCCCCGGTTATCCTCATAGGGAAATTCCTCATAGACCTTGAGCCCGGTGACTTCTTCCGCGGCGGCATACAATGAGAAACCGTCTGTGTCCAGCGTCGGCGCAAGCTGTGCGTACTGTTCCTCCGGGGACAGCATTTCCTCATGCCGCTCCATCTGACCGCTCCTTTCTTACCCAGCCCGCAAAACGCTCTAAAAAGTGAACGCGCCCATGCACCTTCCCGGCAGACACATCCAGCCCATTCATCTGCGCCTGAATGCGGCACTGGATGGCTTTCAGCTTCTGCGGGTCATTGCAGCAATCCACGATGACATACTCGCCGCCGCTGGTGGAGAGGATTTCCCGCTTGCCGTTCTCGTCCCGAATGCCGGACAGGAGACGCTGTCCCAGCCGTTTCCGGTAGGCGTCCTGGAGCGCATCCATATCTCCGCAGACATCATGCTTTTTCAAGATCTCCGCGATCTCACAGGAAGTGATCTTCGTCTCGGCGGACAGCTTTTGCAAAATCTCTGCCTGCGCGTCAGGCGGGATTCCGGTCCGGCTGGGCGCCATTTTCTTCGTTTCCTGCATCGACACACCTCCAATCCGCGGGCAGGATCTTCTGCTCGATGATATCCGCAATCGTCCGGAACACCTCCGCCAGTTCGCGGGATTCCTTCACGGTATCCCGCATTTCCTCCGGGGTCATCCGCGTCCCGTCCGTCCAGCAGCGGATATTTTCTTCGGACGGCGTCAGCAGGACGGCTTTTTCATACGCTTTGCAGAAAAGCGCCGCGATTTTTCCTTTCCGGTCGATCTCGGCGTCCTGCTTTTTCAGTTCTTTTTTCGCTTTTTCGTATTCCAGCGCTTCGGCGGCCGCCTGCTCCCGCTGCTCTTCCGGAAGGTCCTGAAGCTGCCGGGTCAGGTCATAACCCTTGTTGATGGACAGTTCCTTCTTATCCAGAGCCTCCTTGATAACCTCCGGGGCGTTCTCATCGATCTGCATGACCTTGCCCATGGTAACTTCACCAATTCCAACGGCATCTGCCAATTCCTTGCGGGTATTGATAGCCTTTTCCACCGTAGGAAGGTTTGACAAAGTTGTCAAACCTTCCTCGGTCTCGCTGGGCCGGAAATTCTGCCCACCAGCAGCCATGTTAGCTTTGGCCTTGGCTTCGATCTCCGGTTTCAGCTTCAGGGCAATCTTGCCAAGCTCCCACTTTTCCAAGTTGCGGCGGCCCTTCTGGGTGTCGAGCGCCCACTGCTTGGCTTCCAGCAGATCCTCAAAGGAGAATACCGCCATCGTATAGGGCAGGCCATGCTTTTCGCACAGTGCCTGACGGTTATGCCCGTCCACGATCACCATGTCCTCATTGACGATGATGGGGGCGTAACAGCCGTTTCGCAGCAGATCCTCTTCCAGAGCGGCAGACTGCTCCGCGCTCAGAGGCGGGAGCAGCTCGGCCATTTCCGGCAGGATCACAGGGCTGCGTTCAGCGCTGGTATATGTGATCCCGGTATTTTTCATCAGGCAGCGACCTCACGGACAGGCTCATCTTCCAATTCCTGCGCCGTTTCCTCCACCTTGCGGGGAGAGAGGAACTCCACCTCGCTGGCTTTGATGAGAAAACCGGGCTGACGCTCCGGCTCATCCTCAAAGGTGATGGTCTCAAAATCACCGGAAGCTGCCAGCTTGCAGCCCTTCCAGGCAAACTCCACACAACGCTCGGCCAGCGGACCGCGCACCTTGATAGAGATAAAGTCGGTGAGCTTGTTGCCGTCCTTATCCCTATAGCGGCGGTCCGAGGCGATACGCAGGATGGCGTAAGGCTTGCCGGTGGTCTCGTTCGTTTTCAGGGTGACGTCGTTGGTCAGGTTACCAATGGCAGTGATTTTCAGCATGGTTCAGTTCTCCTTTTTAATTATGATGTTTGATGTTAGAAAAGCCGTCCTCCCGGCATCGGGAGGGCAGCAGGGTGTTTACTTGCTCCAGCTTTCGCTGTCACCAAGAATGGCGGTATGGGCGTTGGCAGCCTCCATGACTGCGTAGTACGCCCAATGCTTGCGGCTGACATCCGGGAAGGTGTTGAGCTTGCGGAGATTGTCCGCAATGTAGTCCGCGTCCGCCTCACGGCCCAGCAGGCGGTTTACGATGGTCACAACCTCCGCACGGTTGATCTCATCGTCAGCGCGGAAGGAACCGTCGCCATAGCCGTTGATCCAGCCATGCTTGGCGGCAGCCTTGATGTACGCGGCGGCCCAATAGCCGTCGCTCACATCGTTGAAGTCCTTATACTGCTCCATGATCTCAGCATCGCCATCGCCGTACACATCAAAGAAACGGACAGCCATCGTGGTAAATTCCGCGCGGGTAATGGCATCGTTGGGGGCAAAGATGGTCTTGCTCTTACCATAGGTAATGCCGTTGTTGCTCAGATACTTCACATAGCCGCTATACCAGGCGTGGGCAGGAATGTCCGCAAATTTGGTATTTGCCGCCGTGGAAATGGTGTCACCGTTCTTCTCCGCCAGCAAGCGGGCGAAGATCGCGGCGGCTTCACTGCGAGTCATGCTGCGGCTGGGGCCGAAGGTCCCGTCCGTGTAGCCGACGATGTAAACGCCGTGGCGCTCGGTCTGCTCCACTTCGGGGACGGTCAGTTCGCCGTTTTTGTCGGTCTTGCCTGCGGCAGACTGACCCAGATCACCCTTGACCGTAACATTTTTGCCCTGCTGGGGAGCCTTCTTGTGGTCGGTCACGATGACCGTCACCTGATGCTTGGCGTCCAGATCTGTGCCGTTCGGCAGTTTCACCGTGATATTGCCGGTCTTGCCGATGGACACCTCGCTACCAGAGATGGGACGCTTCGTGTCCGTGCGGATGACCTTGACGGTCAGCGTCCAACGGTCTCCGTCCGCGTCCTCATAGCCAGTAGTGACCTTGCCGTCCTCATTGGTCTTGCCGCTGCCGGTGGGAACGGTGATCTGACCTGCCTTGTCGGTCTTGCCGGAGGCGTAGTTGTCATTCTTATCCGTGACAGCGATGCTCATGTCCGGCACAGCGGACTTGTCCTTGACAAGCTGCACGGTCACGGTGGTTTGGTCGGCGTAGTCCAGCAGGCGGCTATTCGGCAGGCGGATGGAGATCGAATTATCCTTGTGGAGTGCCACGGCGGCGTTTGCTACGGGATTCTTGGTGTCGGTATCGGTGACGGTCACAAGGTATCCGCCCACAATGGCCTCACCCTTGCTGTCCGTGGTGCCGCTGTTGTAGATCTTTTCAATGGGCTGCGTCTCCAACTTTTCACCGCACACAGTACACTCCTTGTGCTTGCTGCCCTCGGAATCGGTGGTCGGCTGCTTGTCAACGATCCAGTCGCTGGGCTTATGACCGACAGGCTCGGTGTAATCGGTCTTGTTTGTATCGCCGCAACGGGTGCAGGTGTTGGTGGTGTAACCCATCTCCGTGCAGGTGGGTGCGGTCACTTCGGACTTGTAATCGTGTCCCAGCGCGTTTTTCAGCACCGCGCCACACTTGGTACAGAGCTGCGGCTGGGTGCAGGTGGCATCATTGCCAGGAACATGACCTGCCGCCTCGTTGCCCTCGATGCGGTGATAGCCGCAGCGGGTGCAGCGGTATTCCATCACGCCCTCGCCGGTGCAGGTGGCGTTGGTGACGAGGGTTCCCTTATCCCAGCTATGGCCCAGGGAGTCCGTATAGTCTGTGACAAAGGAACTGCCGCAGCCATCGCAGCGGTGGATGGTCTTGCCGCCGCCCTCACAGGTCGCGGCGATTACATGGGATTCGTAGTTATGGGGCAGAACGGAAGTGATGTCCTCAATGTGACGATCGCCACAAACGGAGCACTCGCGGACGGTATAACCGGGGCTGGTACAGGTGGCGGCCACGGTATAGACCTCATAGCTGTGTTCGCCCTTGGGCGTGGCGGTCTGCTTCATCTGTCCGCAGCGGGAGCAGAGCTCCAGCAGCTTGCCATCGGTTTCGCAGGTAGCGTCGCGGATGACGATGCTCTGCCATGCGTGACCGAGTGAGTCCACATAGTCGCGCTTTTCAATTTTGCCGCACTCCATACAGAGGTAGCGGTCATAGCCAAGGGTGGTGCAGCCAGCCTTGGTGCTGTCCAGCAGAATATACTTGTGGTTTTCACCACAGCCCTTGTCGGTGCAGCAATTTCCATTGCAATTCTTGTTCTGGCAGCCACAGTTGGGATCGCCGCAGCCGCAGGCACAAGAGCCGTCATCCTTGGTGGATTCGTCACGGAGCCAGACTTTTGCCACGCCGTTCTCGGTCATTTCTTTGCCCTTGTAGGTGTAGGTGATCTCATAATAGACCATGTACTGACCGGCTTCTGTGTAGTTGGGAGCGGAGGTCATGGTACAGCTATCCGCACTGTTGCCGTAGCGGATAGAGGTGCGGACACCGGCTTCGGAGAGGTCGCTGACCGTGATGGTGTGGGGCTTGCCGTCCACCACGCCGTAATAGTCTGCAATGACCGCCTTTGCCGCCGTGTAGTCATAGCGGGCGTAGTCGCACAGGCTGCATTTCTCTACCGTAGCGAAGCGTCCGTTTGCCGGCTGGGGCAGGACTTCCGTCACCATGCTGTGGCGCTCCAGCGTGCGGCTGACCGTATGATTGGTACCGTAGCAGAATGCGCAGTAGGTGCCGCCCTTGGTGGTAACAGTGTGATAGGTATCATCCGTATACTCGTAGGAAACAGTTTCGTCCAGTTCCTGCGTAAATGCGGCTGCACAGTCATACAGCCAGTAGACATTTTTCAGATAGCCGTACTCGCTTTTGCTCATATTTGTGTTGATGCCGCCGCAGGTTTCACAGACGGCTTTGGTGTAGTGATATCCGGTATAGGTGGCGTCCTTGCCGGGGATGCCGTCCATGGTATCACCCTTACCGACACCATCTACCATCGTGCCGTCCGAATATTTCACATTGCGGCTAAGTGCCGGCTGGCCATTGCGGGTATATTCGGGAACGCGGAACACCTCAAAAGATGTGGCTTTGCCGCACTCACCGCACTTGAAGGTCTCGCGGGTCACAACACTGTTGGCGTCCAGCTCATTGGTTCGACCGGATGCCTGCATCCAGTGCTCGGCAGGGTCATGGTAGCTGTTCTGCTGGGCGGCAAAGGCGGTGGGGATCATGCCCACGCACATGACCAGCGTCAGAAGCAGTGCCAGCACTCTGCGGGAATAATGGTTCTTTTTCAGATTCATAGGTCCTCCTTATATTTTTGTTTTTTATCCGCGTTGAAAACGATGTTCTTTTGGCTATCGCCCCCTTTCCCGGCTGCAAAGCCGTTTTTGCAGATACTCGTTCCAATCCTTGCCGCAGCGCAGTTTCTCCACGGTAACGGCATACCCCTGTAACTGATACTTTTCCTGTAATTGCCGAGCGGCTTTCTGCCCAGGCTCATCCGCGTCCAGACACAGCGCAATACTGCGGATCTCCGGATGCGCCTGCAAATAGGTCTGCAGTGCGCCGTCATAGAGTCCGCACAGAGCGACGGCGTTGGTTGTGTCTCTGTGGAGCGTGAGGTAACTCATCAGATCGATGGGTGCCTCAAAGACAAGCACCAGATCTGAGCGCGGATCGTGCGGGAGGGAGAAGCCTGTGTTTTTGTCGCTGCCGGGAGCGTCTCCCTTGAAGCCGGGACCGTCCAGATCATAGGTACCACGCAGCCCCGCGTACTTTGCCTGTCCGGATTCATCCCTGCCGACGAAGACGCAGTTATGATGTACCGCATCCTCATACAGCAGACCGGCATTCAGAAATTGTCGGATCACCTGGGCAGCGATACCTCGCTTACGGAGATAGGCGAAGACCCTGCGGTCATCCGCATTGCGGGGCGGCAGGGAAAACTCCTGTTTCGGGCTGATGGGTTTTGGCTCCGGAGCGGGTGCGTCTCTGGCTTTCCCGTGAAAGGTCAGAAGGTACTCCACCGCTTCCGGAAAGGATTTTCCGCAAAACTGCTGGAGGAAGGTGATGGCATCCCCGCCGGTATTCTGGGAATACCGGAACCAGGTACGCCGGTCCTTGATCCGCAGGCTGTCCATCTCCGCGGTAGTATGGAAGCGTCCCACGCGCTTCACCTGATAGCCGAGGTGGGAGAGCAGCTCCGGCAGGTCCGTTTCTCTGGCGATCTGCATTTCTGTGTCTGTGAAGCGATTTCTGATCTCGCTTGCCATAATGTGTGCCTCCTTTCTGGCGAAACGCAAAAAGCCACCCAGGGCATCCGAGAGATTCGGATGCCCTGGGTGGCTTTTCCCTAAATCGTGTTCTTTTGTTTGGGCTTTAACGCGGGCCTACACGGCGTTATCTTCGTGGGGGGTGTCCGTGTTCGCTGGAGCGGTCACGTCGGCCACACGGGGCGCGACAGGGGCCTCAGTGGGGGCGTTCTGCTCTGCGGCGTTCTCAGCGTCCGCTTCGTCCAGCGCCTGCGTGATCAGGTTCAGCACGAAGTCTCGCTGGGTGAGCTTTTTGCCGTTGCGGAGCGTCTCGCGCTCCAAGTGACGCTTGATGCGCTGGAAGAGTTCTTCGGGAATCTGGAATGCCATGGTTCTGCCTTTTTCAGTCATTTGAATGCCGCCTTTCTGATTTTCTATCATGTTGTAATAGTCTTGGATGAGGTTGGTGATGTACTCACTGGTGGTCTGACCCAGCCGTTCTCGTTCTTCACTGACCCGCTCATGTAGGTCGATGGGAATCTGAGCACACAAGTTTTTAGTGGTTGCCATTCTCGGATACCTCCTTCGTTTTTTGTAACGCAAGCATACCCGAAAGGTTACGAGAAAGCTATTACCAACACCACCAAGGAATGGTAGACAAACGAAGCGAAAGCAACATAAGCACCAATGAAACGAAAAAGGCCGCCGTCCGCTCCCATAGGGAGCCGAACGGCGGCCTGCCTTCTTATTCTTTATTCTTTTTTAAGCCTCGGTGTTCGAACCACACCAGACCACAAATCTGGCAGGGCGCATCTTCAAAATGTCGCCTCTCGCTGGGCAAAACTGAAATTTTGAAAAATCGAGTTTTTGCAACTTTTTCGTTCTAAAAGTGGCGCATTATATGTGAAAACGCCGCACTTTCGTGCGGCGTTTTCTGTGCTGCATCTTTCATCAACACATTTTGTCATGCTATACCACTGTAGATTTTTGAACCCCCGGCTCAAAAATGCCATGTGCAAGTCGGAATTCTCCGTTCTTTTTTAACTTTTCTCAAACTTTTTTAATGGGTGCTTTCAAGAGCTGCTAATTGGCCGCATGAAAAACCGTTATGCGAAAACGCTATTTTTCCTCTGGCATCTCGCTCATATCTGCGGCTGCCCCTTCCAGAAGGTCAGTCACGACCTGATTAAGTTGCGCGGCGTTCTTTGGGGAGATGACCGGCGTATTGGACTGTGACTCAATGTCTTTCCTTGTTCGCCCGGCAACCTGTCCGCCGGCTTTAGCAACTTCCAGATTCTCTTGGAAGGTCGCGGGCTTTCGATCCTTTGAAAACTGTGTGGTGGTGGCTTCCGCCAGCATATTCAGCACCAGCTCCAGCGTGGTCATGTTATCACGAAGGTTTTCCTTTTTCAAGCCCTTTAGATTTTTGTACTGCCGGGTGGACATCCCCGACCATGCGCGGGAGATCTCATCGGTGAGGATGGCGTACTCCACGCCCTTCTGCACGCCGCGGGCGTCCCATTCATCTGTCAGTTCCTTGCGGACTTGAATGGCTTGCAGCCGCTGGTTGATCCACTCACGGGTGTACCCCTTTTTGAGATAGGTTTCCAGTGCCCGCTCGATGGTCAGCTCCGGGTCGATGGTTTCCTCAATGCGCTCCCGGCCAACCTGTGCTAACCAGGCTCGGAACGGTTCTGCTTTTGGCGAGGGAATGGATTGGACGATACGGAGGAGCTGCTCTGTGTCAGCCACATCGGTCAAGCGCTTTTTGCCATCCGAAGCGGTCATTTTCAACTGTACGATTTTTTCGTACAGTTCAACTGCGCCTTCAGACTTTAGTTTTCTCTTGAGATCACTCCAATAACGGCGAGGATTATCTGTGCCGCTCAACACCTCGCAGACATCAACGATGGAAAAGTACCATTCCTCTTTTTCCTCGTCCCACGCCGTGCGGATGCGTTTGTCCTCGAATAGCTGGATCTTATCATTCTGCGCCATTCTGTTCACCTCGCTCCTGCAATAATTCTTTCAGCAATCCCTGGCATCCCGTCAGCACATCCTGCCAGGTTGCCTCGAAATCGCCCGTGTACCACGGGTCGGCAACATCGTGGGGGCGGTCGGTGTAGTCCATCAGGAGGTGCAGCTTGCCGGCAAAGTCGCCGCCGCAGATGCGGTACATATTCCGCAGGTTCGCGCTGTCCATGCCGATCAGCAAATCGTACTTGTCGTAGTCCTGGTTTGTGAGCTGGCGCGCCGCGTGGCCGTCGCAGGAAATCCCGTGCTCCGCCAGCTTGCGCCGCGCCGGGGGATAGACCGGGTTGCCGATCTCCTCCCTGCTGGTGGCCGCCGATTCGATATGGAACTCTGACGCCAGCCCCGCTTTCTTCACCAAATCCTTCATCACGAACTCCGCCATCGGGCTGCGGCAGATATTGCCGTGACACACAAAGAGTATCTTCTTCATCCCTCTCGCTCTCCTGCATTGCTTCTTTTTCCTCAGTATAGCAGGAAACTGCCTGCGCGTCGAGAGAAGAATGCAGCCACGCCTGAGATTCTATGGCGGCCAGCAGTTTTGCTTTCTTCCAGCCGAAGTGCAGCACGGCTCGGACGTACCATGCCCGTTCTTCGCTGCTGCCGCACCCCTCTAAAATCGCCACATTCCGTGTCCAGCCGAGCTTCATCGCCAAGCGCATGGTTTCGGGGGATTCCTCATAGGCCGCGTAAAACGCCCGCATACGGCGCACATTGCGGGGAGAGAAGCCATCGGCTGCGGGATAGGCCGCTTGCAGGTGTTCCGACGCCGCGACAGCCGCGCCTTTCTCCACTCTGCCGCTGACCAGCCGACCAATTTCACAGTACATTTCCATCTGCGGGAGCTGCGCCGCCATAAGCGTGTCCAGCGTGGTGAACATGGTGACGTAATCTGTGGGTTTGCGAATGTTCATGGGCTTTCTCCTTTCCGGCGCGGTGCGCCTGATCAACGCTCAAAGCAGAGAAAAGCACGGCGGTGTCACCGTGTTTTTCTCTGCTTTGACCTGCTTTAGATGACTCGCACGATCTGCTCCCACAGCAGGATGTGCTTTTCGTCAATGACTTTGTTGTCGTGATAATGGCCGAACAGCCAGTAGTGGTATTTTGCTCTTTCCCGTACCTCTTGCAGGAAGTCCGTGAGCCGGTCTGCCTCGTTGTGACGGGTCCCCATGAGGGCGATGCTGGTGGGAGCGCAGTGGGTGATGATGTAGTCCACCTGCCAGCCGACCGCGTTGAGGTTTCGCCGCGCCTCGGCGTATTCCTCATCGGATGGCAGCTCCTGCGCCCACCATGAGATATGGTTGATGCGGTATCTCGCTCTGGGCTTGCGCTGGAGCGTCATGAGCCTTCGCTCAAAATCCGGGGCATCCGGCTCCTGAATCCCATCCTCAATGTCATGGCTTTTGGCACCGCCCATGGTGAAGAAGCGGCAGCCCTCCAGCTCGAAGATCTGGCCGCGCATCAGGTGCAGCACATGAGGACGAATGCGGTGTACCTTGCCGCCGTGCCACTCCGCTACGGGATATCGTTCCAGCGCGTCATAGTTTTCATGGTTGCCGCAGACGAAGGCCAGTGTGAAGGGCAGGCGTTCCAGCCAGTCCAGCGTTTCATCGTCGCGGCTGTCGCCAAACCACACGCCGCCGCAGTCTCCTGTGATGATGACCGTGTCATCCCTCGTCATGTTCGCTTGTTCCGGGAAGTGTTTTGGCTCAAACCTTGCAAAATTTCCGTGGCAATCACCGGTCACAAATACCATTTTCCCATCTCCTATCTTAGTTTGATATGCTCTGGCGGATCTCGATGCCGCTCTTGAGCGTCACGCTGATCTCATTCTTGGACAGCACCTTCACCTGCG
>OHNK01000199.1_pt1 | contig 49711 bp, 45 predicted proteins | sample 1569551 | NCBI WGS metagenome assembly OHNK01 (sample SAMEA3879518, study PRJEB24766) | human gut metagenome | biome: human-associated habitat; feature: feces | place: USA | collected 1985/1987 | reverse complement strand
AACGCTGCCCCGCCGCTTTCACAGTTCTTGTCTGAATGTACAAGAGAATGGTTTTCCCACTGTGTATTTCGCCTATGACTGAGTCATGTTTTTGCCATTTCTCCCCAAAACAGGCCTTAGGCCTATATCTTTTCCCCAAAAAAACTGATAAGGATTAAAGACAAGAAGGAGCGGCACAGGGAGACAGCCTGAGAGGAGGGCTTGAACATGAATCGGGTTATGAAGGAAACAATGGGTGATTGCTCCACTCTGGAAGAATTCCGCTTCCTGGTTCGCTGTCAGGAATGCGGCAGAACATGGCGCAGCAGTTCCGTTCGCTTTTCCAAGGCTGGCGCTGCGCCGACAACGGAGAACCGGAAGGTGATCCTCCGCGCGCTCTATGAGCGCGAGCGGGTGGCGGCGCGGGAAAAGGCCGCGGCGGAAGTCCCTGCGATCTTCAACCGCTGTCCCGTCTGCGGCAGGCTTGTGTGCGACCGCTGCTTCCTGATCTGTGAGGATCTGGATATGTGTGCCGCCTGCGCCGGGAAATTGCAGGTGCGCGGGGACATTGTGGCGGGGAACACTTCCACTCAGCATGAACCGCCTGTCGGGGCGGCAGAAAAAGAAGCGATTTAATGAAAACCGGCGGCACGGCTCGCCGCCGGGAGCCCCCTGATGGACCAGACCACAAGAAAGGAACGATTTTACCATGCAGATCACGATGCAGACACTTCCCACAACGCTTGCGGAATTTGAGGCGCTGCCGCGGCAGTCGCCGGAGCAGGTCAGCGCGCTTTTCCTCTGCGCGCTGAAGCTGTATTTGACCGACAAGGACGCCGGCGTAGCCGCCATGGACATTCTGCGCGGCCCGCGCCCCATGACGCCCTACGATGCGCAGTTCCTGCGCGACCGGCTGCGCGGCAAGGAATATCTGCCGCTTGCCTATTTTGAAGGCGCTACGCCGGCGAACAGCTATACTCCCGCGCAGCCTTACGTGCTGAATGTTCTGCCGGATCCCCGCCCGCAGGATATCGAGCCGGGATATCTCAGAGTATTTCTGAAGACGGCGGGCGCAGATGCACCGCGGCCAATGAAGCTGCGGCAAAAGCCCTCCACGGGCGAATGGTTCCTGTGGGAGTATTCCAGTATTCTCAGCGGCATTCGCATTCCCGCGGCGCAGGATCCCTGGGCATAAGGTCTCCTGCGGCACAGTATAAAATAAAGATTGGATCAAGAAGAGAAAAGGAGAAACGATTATGGGACTTATCAAAGCGGCATTGGGTGCAGCGGGCGGCGTGATGGCCGACCAGTGGAAGGAATACTTCTATTGCGAAGCGATCCCTTCTGATGTGCTTGCGGTCAAGGGACAGAAAAAGGTTTCGGGCCGCTCGAGCAACAAGCACGGCGACGACAACATCATCACCAACGGCAGCGTGATCGCCATTGCGGACGGCCAGTGCATGCTCATCGTGGAGCAGGGCAAGGTGGTCGATGTGTGCGCCGAGCCGGGCGAATATACTTACGACATGTCCACCGAACCGAGCATTTTCTCCGGCGATCTGGGCGACAGCGTGAAGAGCGTCTTTGAAAACATCGGCAAGCGCTTCACCTTCGGCGGCGAAGCCCCCAAGGATCAGCGCATCTACTATTTCAACACCAAGGAGCTGACGGGCAACAAGTACGGTACGCCCAGTCCCGTTCCCTTCCGCGTGGTGGATCAGCGTGCGGGCATCGATCTCGACATCGGCATTCGCTGCTTCGGCGAGTACAGCATCCGCCTCAAAAACCCGCTGCTGTTCTATACCAATGTCTGCGGCAACGTCAGCGAAGACTATAAAACCGAAAATATCGCGGGTCAGATGAAAACCGAGCTGCTGACCGCTCTTCAGCCCGCGTTTGCAAAGATCAGCGAAATGGGTATCCGCTATTCCGCCCTGCCCGGCCACACGCTCGAGCTGGCGGACGCGCTCAACGAGCAGCTTTCGAGCAAGTGGCGGGATCTTCGCGGCATGGAGATCGTTTCCTTTGGCGTTTCCAGCGTGAAGGCCAACGAGGAAGACGAGCAGATGATCAAGGAGCTGCAGCGCAACGCAGCCTTCATGGATCCCACCCGCGCGGCGGCGCATCTTGTCGGCTCGCAGGGCGATGCGATGAAGGCGGCAGCCGCCAACACCGGTGCGGGCCCCGCCATGGCCTTCATGGGCATGGGCATGGCCGGTCAGGCCGGCGGCATGAACGCGCAGAACCTCTTCCAGATGGGTCAGCAGCAACAGATGCAGCAACAGCAGCTGGAAATGCAGCAGCAACAGATGCAGATGCAGCAGCAGGCGGCGCAGGCCGCTCCGGCAGTGCAGGGCTGGACGTGTTCCTGCGGTCAGAGCGGCATCACCGGCAACTTCTGCCCCAACTGCGGCAGCAAGAAGCCCGAGCCTAAGCCTGCGGGCGATAGTTGGAAGTGCGTCTGCGGCGCCACCGCCACCGGAAAGTTCTGTCCCGAGTGCGGCAGTCCCAAGCCCGCCGTCGCAGACGATGGCTGGACGTGTTCCTGCGGCGCGGTGAACAAGGGTAAGTTCTGCTCCGAGTGCGGCGCGAAAAAGCCAGCCGGCGTCCCCCAGTATAAATGTGACAAGTGCGGCTGGGAGCCTGCCGATCCCCAGCACCCCCCGAAATTCTGCCCCGAATGCGGCGATCCCTTTGACGATGGGGACATCTCTGGATGAAGCGCCGGATGATCTGGATCCTTCTGGCGGGAATACTCGTGGGGATCACTCTTTCCGGGCTCTATAAGCACTTTGTCACAGATCGGATCATGGATGGGGGCGACGGCATGGAAAATCCGGATGCCGCGTTCCTGCTGGACGGCGACCACACCTATGTGGACAATTCCGCCCTCTGGCCCGTGCTGGAGGGAACATGGGAAAGTGAAGATGGCCGCTGGCAGGCGAGCATCAGCGAAGAGAGCGGCATCGTTCTCCGCGCGGACGGCGAGACCGTCTTGGTGTCTCCACTGTATTTTACTTATCTCCGGCCGGGCAAGGTCGTCTGGACGGAGCTTGAAGTAGAGGAACATGAGCTTGTGACGCCGGGCGGTGTTTCACTCGGCAAAATCAAGGATTTCGGCCACGAGGCATCGGACGGCGAGGACAGCGGAACGCTGACGCTGACATTGACAGACGGCAGCGAGGGAACGGTGACGTTCCAAAAAACACAGGAACAGGAGCAATAGATCATGGGTTTGTTTGATAAAAAGTACTGCGACATCTGCGGCGAGAAGATCGGCCTTCTCGGCAACCGCAAGTTAGAGGACGGCAATCTTTGCAAGGACTGCGCGAAAAAGCTTTCGCCGTGGTTCAGCGACCGCCGCCGTTCCACGGTGGAGGACATCAAAGGTCAGCTTACCTACCGCGAGGAAAACCGGGAAAAGGCGGCACAGTTCCGCACCACCCGCTCGTTCGGCGAGGAATGGAAGGTGCTGCTCGACGAGGATCACCGTTGGTTCACCGTCACCCGCGCGCGGGATCTGGCGGAGGCCAATCCCGATATTCTGGACTTTGACGCCATCACCGGCTGCCGAATGGACATCGATGAAAGCCGCACAGAGCTGACACACGAGGACGCGGACGGCAAGGACGTGAGCTACGTTCCGCCCCGCTACGAGTATTCCTACGACTTTTTCCTTATCATCACTGTCCGCCACCCCTATTTTGATGAGATGCGTTTCTCGCTCAACAGCAGCTCTGTGTACTATGAGCCGCAGAAACTGCCGCAGCGCGCTCCGATGAGTCACGCGCCGATGGATCGGCCTTCGGGACGCCCCAAGATGATCAATGCGAGCCGTGTCGATCCGGAGGACTGCGCGGAGTACCGCAAGTATCGTCAGATGGGCGACGAGATCTGCCAAGCGCTCGAGCAGGCGCGCAGCGGCGGCAAGCAGCCCGCCGGTGCCGTACCGGAAGAGAACGCCGTGATGCGCGAAGCTGCGCAGGACATTCCTGCGGCAGGCCCCTGGACGTGTCCCGCCTGCGGCGGCGCCAACACGGGCAGATTCTGCGAATACTGCGGATCCCCCCGCCCCTGATGGGGGCGAACGGCGCGCCGCCCTCGGGCGGAACGCCGGAGAAAGCATAAATGAGACCCGCGAAAGCGAGAAAGAGAGGTACTCCCTATGCAATACGAACTCAAAGGAGGCGCATTCCCCGTTGTTGTGTGCAGACTCAACAGCGGCGAGAGCATGATCACCGAAAAGGGATCCATGGTGTGGATGACGCCGAACATGGAGATGACCACCACCGGTGGCGGCGGCATCGGAAAGATGTTTTCCAAAGCACTTACCGGCGAGAGCATGTTCCAGAACATTTACACGGCGCGGGGCGAAGGAATGATCACCTTTGGCTCGAGCTTCCCCGGCCAGATCCTTCCGTTGGAGGTCACGCCGGGAAAGAGCTTTATCCTGCAAAAGAGCGCGTTCCTTGCCTCGGAGGCGGGGGTGCAGATGTCGATGCACATCAACCAGAAGCTGGGCGCGGGCTTTTTCGGCGGCGAAGGCTTCATCATGCAGAAGCTTACCGGCAACGGCATCGCCTTTGCAGAGGTGGACGGCGAACTGGTGGAATACACCCTCGCCCCCGGCGAGCAGTTGGTGGTCGATACCGGCTATGTGATGGGCTTTGAATTAAGCGTATCGATGGACATTCAGCAGGTCAAGGGACTCAAAAATATGGTGCTTGGCGGCGAGGGACTGTTCAACACCGTTCTTACCGGCCCCGGCAAGATCTGGCTCCAGACCATGCCCATCTCCGGCGTGGCCGCGGCGATCCAGCCATTCCTGACCTTTGGCAAGAAGTAAACCGAATACATAGGGAAGACCCTGCATGGGATCAACAATATATATCATTTTAGGAGGAAACGATTATGGCTAACCTGACTGAGAATTTGAAGGACTCTGTGACCGCAACCTTCCCCCGCGAATTTGATATCCCCAACGCAATGACGATCCAGGAGATCTATGACAAGCTGAACGCCCGCGCTGCGGCATTCCAGATGCCGTTTTCCGTCAAGGGCGGTATTCCCGGCGAGCGCGTCGTCTTTGAGAAGGAACCAAACCTTGATGTTATCATCTGGCTCCACGTCAAGAACGGTACGCACATCAAGATCACGCCGGTCACGCAGGACAGCAGCGCCACGATCAACGGCATCAACGTCGGCAAAAACAGCGTGATGCGCAAGGGCGTCAAGGGCGTTGCCAGCAGACCGCTGCTGCAGGGCCAGTACATCGACGGTGTGACCGACACCATCAAGAAGATCCTTGCCGACGAGACGGTTCCCGATTATGTGGCGCCTGCGGTAATGCCCGGCGCGGATAAGCCGCTGAACTGGCTGACGCTTCTGCTGCTGTGCATCTTCGTCGGCGGCGCGGGTATCCACCGCTTCTATGCGGGCAAGATCGGCACGGGCATTCTCTATCTGTTCACCGGCGGCCTGTTCGGTATCGGCTGGCTCATTGACCTTGTCAAGATCGCCACTGGGAAATTCACAGATAAGAACGGCAATGTGATCCAGAAAAACTAAAGGAACTGCGCGCAAAGCGCGCAGTTCCGGTTCGGCAAAGTTGATGGATTAAGGAGTTAAGCATGAAAAAGATACTGTCTCTTGCACTGGCACTGATGATGCTGCTCTCCCTTGCCGCCTGCGGCGGCAAGGACGGCGGAAAGACCGACCCCACCCTTGGCAAGTATGTCGGACAGGAATATACTGCCGGCGACGATGAGTGGATCCCCATGGATGCAGCTTACGGCTCGGGTGAGAACTACATTGAGCTGAAAAGCGGCGGCAAGGCCGTGTTCTGCATCGACGGCGATGCGGACGAGGTCAAGTGGTCGCTCGACAAGGACGGCGTGTTCAAGCTGACCGACAGCGACATGGAATGCGTCGGCACGCTGAAAGACGGCCTGATCACGATCGACTTCTGGGGCTTCGGCCTCACCATGACCTTCCAGAAGGAAGGCGGGTCCGAAGTGGTAAAGACCGGCGACAAGCTGCTCGACTGGTGGAACGGCGACTGGTACGGCTGGTGGAAGATGACCGGCTGCTCGGGCTATTACGAGGACATGGAGGGCGGCTGGTGGGATATCTGCGGCAATATTGACATTGGCGCAGACAAGACCGGCGTCGTCCGCCTCTGGGACGAGGACTACTCGCGAGACAGTCTCATGGCCAAGGTCAACGTCAGCCTGAGCGCGTCCGGTACCGGCGAACACGGCACGATGACGTCTGAGGACGGCCAGTTCACGGACATTTATCTGGAGCATGCGGACTGGATCGTTGATCCGGGCCTGACGGAGTATGAAAATCTGATCTGGATCGACGGTTACTACGAAAACGGCGATGACGAGTTCTACTATCAGATCTATCTGCGCCCGTGGGGAACCAAGTGGGACGATGTGGACGCAGACGCACAGCCCCGCCACTATGAGGACTGGTATCTGCCTCTCATCAAGGCGGGCAAGTCCATGCCGGACGCCATCGGCGCGGACGCCCCGGCGGACAGCGGCGATACGAAGCCCACAACGCCGGGTGCCGATTCGAATGCTCCCAGCGGCACCGGCCTTGTGAGCGAGGAAGCGGTGCAGAAGGGCTACGTGTGGATGAACGAGGTCAATAACAATATTTTTGACAGCACCTACGAAGACCTCGTCGACTATTTCGGCGTGGAGGGCGAGTTCGTCAAGGAAGAGTACAGCGACCACATGAAGTGGGACCAGCGCTACTACAAGTGGGTCTCGAAGGACGACTCCAGCCACTACATCTACGTTAACTTTGCCGAGAAGGAGCCGGGCGTTTATACGATCAGCAGCTTCAACACCAGCGGCTTCTCCGGCAAGGAGGCGATTGAAAAGTATCTTGACACCGTGAAGGCTGAGGCGGCTGAGGTGAATAAGGCCGCCACCGCAAACGCCAAGATGAAGGACTTCTCCGTAACCGTCACACAGTTCGCGCACGAGGATGTCGCAGTCAAGATCACGACGAAGATCCCCGAGTCCGGCTGGTCGTATGACGAGGGAAAGAAATGCCTTGTGGAAAACGACGATCCCACGGCCTTCGGCGCGGGCGCGATCAGATTTGAGGTAAGGGCCAAGGTGGAGGACTTCGACTACTACAAGGACAGCTTTAAAGATTATCAGGAGATCGCTGACCGCGAGATTGGCGGCATCACCTTCAAGGGCCGCACCTACAAGCGCATCGGCTACGACTGGATCGAGTACGTCGCGCAGATCGACGATGGGCGTGCGCTGTCCATCGGACTGACAGATATTGACTGCGTTCCGGGCACGATGCCCGATGTCATTCTGACCAACATGACGATCAAGTAAGGTCATCCCCGTCCAAGGCTTACTTTGCCTGACCACAGCGTATCAAACGGCGCCCGCCCGCAGCGCGGGCGGGCGCTTTCATGGGAGAAAATGAAAGAGGTGGAACCATCTATGCCAGCACAGGTAACCAACTATCAATGCCCCGGCTGTACCGGTCCGCTGCACTTCGTAGGTGCGACCGGTAAACTGGAGTGCGACTACTGCGGCGCGAGCTACGACGTCGCGGAGATCGAGGCGCTTTACGCGGAGAAAGAGGAAAAGGCCGCGGCGGCGCAGCAGGCGGCCGAGGAAAAGGCCGCGGAGAAGAAGGAAACATCTGCCGCTGACGGCGGCGATTGGGATACCTCCGGCTTCAGCGAGGACTGGGGCGAGGAGGGCGCGCACATGAAGGCGTACAGCTGCCCCAGCTGCGGCGCGGAGCTGATCTGCGACGAGAGCACGGCGGCAACGTCCTGCCCCTATTGCGGCAACCCCACGGTCGTGCCGGGGCAGTTTTCCGGAGAGCTGAGACCGGACTTTATCCTTCCCTTCAAGCTCGGCAGGGAAGATGCCATCAAGGCGCTCAAGGAGCACTATAAAGGAAAGGTTTTTCTGCCCAAGACCTTTACCAACGAAAACCATGTGCAGGAGATCCGCGGTATTTACGTCCCCTTCTGGATGTTCGACGGCGAGGCGGCGGGCGACGCCCGCTACGAGGCGACCCGTTCCCACAGCTACGTTTCCGGCGACTATGAAATTACGAAAACGGAACATTTCGACGTTTACCGCGCCGGTTCCGTCACCTTTGAGAAGGTGCCGGTGGACGCCTCCAGTAAAATGCCGGACGACCACATGGACTCCATCGAACCCTACGACTACGATGAGTTGAAGGGCTTTTCCACGGCCTATCTCCCCGGTTTTCTTGCCGACAAGTACGATGTAAGCGTGGAAGAGAGCCGGGAGCGCGCGGATCAGCGCTGCGAGGGAACGCTGGATGCCGCGCTGCGCGGCAGCGTGACGGGCTATGATACCTGCATCCGGCTGACCGGCAGCACGAACCTGACGCGCGGCAAGGTACATTACGCCCTCATGCCCGTGTGGATGCTCAATACCAAGTGGCAGGGGAAGGATTTCCTCTTTGCCATGAACGGGCAGACCGGAAAACTGGTCGGCGACCTGCCGGTCAGCTGGGGAAAATTCTGGGGCATGTTTGCCGGCATTGCGGCGCTCCTGTCGATCGTTGGCTCGATCGGAGCCACGCTTCTGATGCGCTGATAAGGGGGGACGGACATGAAAAGAAGAATGATAGCTTTGCTGACGGCACTTTTGCTGGTGCTGGCTCTGTGCGTTCCCGCTATGGCGAAAACAGATTACGGCCTGATCTACGATGAGACGGAAATGCTCGGCGATTTGTCCTATCTGGGTGAGGAGATGCTTCCGGAACTCTCGGAGGAACTCGGCATTGACCTGCGGGTGGATGTATTTACCGACGAGGGCGTGGAAAATAGCAGCGTCTCGGATATCGCGGTATATGTTTATGAGAATTCCGGCTACGGCTACGGCGAGAAAAGGGATGGTGTCTCGCTGACGCTGCTGCTGCGCGGCACGGAGGACGGCGCGTACACGCTCTCGGAGACGGATTGGTGCGTGTACACCCTTCTTGATGCGGCGCGAGGCAGCGCACAGGAACTGTCTGACGTTGTACGCGACGCGGTGTCGCCCTACATGGCCCAGCGCGCATGGAATGGCGAGGACATGACCATGAGCGCCACTGCGCTCTCACAGGCGGTAGACGCCATGGCGGAGAGCGTGGAGAACTACCTCCAGGCAGGCGCCTCGCCGGACGTCACCGGCGGTGATGCCGAGGCGCAGACGCCGGAGCAGACCGGCGCCGATATGAACTATATCTTCGATCTCAGCGACCAGCTTTCCTTCGAGGAGTGGGCGGAACTGGAAGCACGGGCTTCGGACATTTCCCAGCGCCACAACTGCGGTGTCTATGTTGCTTTTGTGGATGACTTCACGGAGTACGGCGGCGGGAACGATGTTTACAAGACCACTTATCAGCTCTATCACGCCAATGAGCTGGGCATGGGCGAGAACCGGGACGGCATTATCATCCTGCTGAGCATGGACGAGCGCGACTACGCCATGTTCGTCTACGGCAAAAACGCGGAGTATGCGTTCAATAAGTACGGTCAGGAGCAGCTGGAGGATGCCTTCCTCGGCTACTTCGGCGACAACGACTGGTACGGCGGTGCTTCCCATTATCTGGATACCTGCGATGAGTATCTGACCCTTGCGGAAGAGGGAGATCCCGTGCGGAAGAATACTCTTCCGATGTACCTCATTGTTGTGGCGGCCTCCTGCGCGATCTCCGGCTTCATCTGCATCATGCTCAAGTGGAAGATGCAGACCGTCCATAAGAAGGTAGAGGCCGACGAGTATGTCGCCACGGGCGGATTGAAGCTGACAAAGCAGTACGACCGTTACACCCACACCACCGAAACGCGGAGCAAGATACATGACGACTCCGACAGCGGCGGCACCAGCAGCTGCAGCGGTGGCGGCGGCAGCGGCCGCAGCGGAAAGTTCTAAGAAGGAGGCGGACGATGAAGCATTTGTTCCTGCGCAGATTCTTTCCGGCGCTTCTCTGCCTGGTATTGGCGCTGAGCCTGACTGCCTGCGGCGGAAAAGAGGACAATACGACGAAAGACGGGGACGAGGGGACAAAGGGAATGATCTCCGGCAGCAAGGGCAATGTGTCCGCATCGAAGGTCGATCCGAAGCAGGCGGCGGAATCGCTTGCCCTGCTGCAGGGGGGGCTCATATACAGCGACCAGACCACCGGCGCGGTGGCCTATCTCGGCCAGCGCGAGCGGCGCGACAGATCGCCGATGACGGACTGGCTGCTCGAAAACTGCGGAGACCTTGCATCTGCGCTGCCGTTCCTGCTGGACATTCCGGCGGAGCGTGTCCTCGGCGCGGGCTACGGCAACCTCTACTGCATCGTGCCGCGCGATGAGAATACCAGCCTTGCCGTGAACCATATCACTTGGGAAGCCTACGGCAACGGTCTTCATCCCGAGGCGGACGAGGTACTCTATCGCGAGGAATACGCCCAGCCCGTGCTGGTGTTCGTAGATGCCGACGAGCCGGACATCGAGATCGTTCTGGTGACGAACGAGGGCGTGTCGCTTGAATGGATCCCGCAGATCGACGAGTACGAAATTCCCATCATACCGATCGGGGACGACGGTGAAGCGATGCTGATGGACTTCGCCATCTTCGGCTATACGACCGGCCTTGACTACGGCGATGATTGGGATCTTGAAAACTGGGGGCCCAATGACGGGAACTGGGAGCCTGCGGGCGACGACTGGTGGCTGCCGCCCACGGATGCCGGCCTCGAAAACACCACTTGGATCTGCGATTGCTGGATGATGGAGCTTACTGCGGACGACAGCGAGGCGGGCTACGCAGGCTCGGCCTACGTCTACTTCCAGCCGCAGGAGTATCAGGAATACGAGCTTGTCCGCACCGGCGTCTGGCGCATGGAGGACGACTGCCTGCGCCTCAAGCTCACCGCGCCCGTCGTCGACGGCGATGTTGACGCGGCCTTCCCCATCCTCATCGCTCCCTCGGGCGAGGAGATGCATTTTCAGCGCGCACGCACCGGCGAGGGCATGCCCTTCCTGCTCAGCGGTGCCGACTCCGTCGAACTGACGCGAAGCTACGGCTGAGAAGATCGATCATCAGAGCGGAGACTCCGAAGGGAACCACTTCGGAGTCTCTTTTTCGTGAAAAATACGGAAAACCTCAACAAGAGTTGATGTTGCGTTGAGGGAGAGTTCATCTGCCTGCGATATAAGAGTACAATCCGATTATATCATTTCCACCGGGAGTACCCGCGTAAATCTGACCTACGGGGAAGGAAAACACGAACAATGCGAGTAAAAATCATTTCAGACAGCACCTGCGATCTGTCACCAGAGCTGCTCGAACGCTACGATATTGCCATTACGCCGCTGTGCATCATCAAGGACGGAGAAGAATTTCAAGACGGTGTGAACATCACGCCTGCGGATATTTTTGCCCATGTGGACGGCGGCGGGAGCCTTTGCAGCACGGCGGCGGTCAGCCAGTACGAATACGGCAAAGTGTTCGCGCGCTATGCGAAGGAATACGACGCGGTGGTGCAGGTCACCATCGGCGCAAATTTCTCCTGCTGCTATCAGAACGCCTGCCTTGCCGCGCAGGAGTTCGACAATGTCTATGTGGTCGATTCAGAGAACCTGAGCAGCGGGCAGGGGCTTCTGGTCGTGGCGGCGGCAAAGCTTGCCGCGCAGGGGCTTTCCGGCAGCGAGATCGCCGAGCGCGTGCGCGCGCTTGCGCCGAAGGTGGAGGCAAGCTTCCTCATCGAGCGGCTCGACTACATGCGAAAGGGCGGGCGCTGCTCCGCTGTGGCTGCGCTTGGCGCGAACCTTCTGCACCTCAAGCCCTGTATCGAAGTGTGCGAGGGGAAGATGGGCGTTTGCAAAAAGTACCGCGGCTCGTTCGAAAAGTGTATCCGTCAGTATGTCAAGGAGCGCCTCGACGGGCGCGAAGACATCACGGAAGACCTTGCCTTCATCACGCACCCAGCCTGCGAGCAGAGCGTGGTGGACGCGGCGATGGAGGAGGCAGCGGCATACGGCGCGTTTGACGAAGTTGTTGAAACGCATGCGGGCTGCACGGTGTCCTGCCACTGCGGGCCGAGCACGCTCGGTATCCTCTTTGTGCGCAAATAAAAAGAAACGAAAGGGCGCGCTCCGGCAAATGCCGGAGCGTTCCCTTTCAGACTGTCAAAAAACCATGTCATAGTGCGTCGGCTAAGGCTCCCCTGTGTCAGTGGAGCTGTCAGCGAAGATGACTGATGGGTTGTAAATGTTCAATATTTTCCTATTTTTCAGCGAATCGTAAATTTTTTGGCTTACAATCCATCCGTCACGGCTGACGCCGTGCCCCTGCCCTTTGATGTCATTTTTCCTGCAAAGAGACATTCCCGCCGATGCTTTGCAGCTTCATTTTGCAAAATGAACTGTGATCGGGCAGATTTCCGCCTTTGTCCCCACGCGCATATTGGGCCCGAAGAGTCCGACGCCCGAGGTCACGATGTTGTGCATCTTCCCTTTTTGAAGATACCCGCAGGCATTTTCCCACATCAGCTTGATGGTGAGGTTCCCCGGGAACATCTGCCCATCGTGCGTGTGGCCGCAGAGGTCTAAGTCAACGCCCGCGTCTGCAAGCGCCTGTAATTCCTTCGGCTGGTGGTCGAGGACGATGATGGGCTTACTTTTGTCCATCTCCGCTGTGATCTCACCAGGCGTTTTGCGCACCTTGACGCCGCGGCCGGGACGGTGCGCGTCTGGGCGGCCGTAGAGGTAGAACTTTCCGTCAATGAGCGTTCCCTCATCGTGCAAAAGCGTAATGTTCGCGTCCTTCAAAAACTCGTCCATGCGCGGGTCGCTCTCCTTCTTCTCGCCCTGGCGGAAGGTGAAGCCCGCAAGCACCGGTTCCTCGATGTCGTGGTTGCCATAGCAGGCGTAAACGCCGTATTTCGAGCGGATACCGCGCAGCGTTTCCGCGATGCGATCCGGGTCGTCCACCGCCTCCCACTCATTGTCGAAAATATCCCCTGCAATGACGACAAGATCGGCGTCCTGTTCGTTGATCTTCTCCACCATTCTCTGCATTTGCTTTTCGCCGATGTTGTAGCCGAGGTGCAGATCCGCCACGAGCACGACCTTCATCTCGTCCATGCCCGCAACACTTTTGTCGATCGTCACGTCATAGGGTGTTACATGAATGATACGCGCATTGACAACGCCCCAGAGAGAAGCGGTCAAGATGGCAAGCGCGCAAAGGCAGCCCGCGATGCGGTGCATCTTCGTCGTGACAAAAATGTGCTTGAACGGCAGCGCATACCCGAGCAGCAGCCGCAGAAGATCCGCCGCAACAATCGCGAGCAGCACATAGAGCAGCACGCCCAGCCAGTAGTTGCCGATGAGCTTCATCACACGCCGCGCCCTGCCCTCGGGCAGGAAAAAGGCGATGACGATGGAGCAGGCCAGAAACACCTGCACCGCAACGGGCAGCGCCCAATGGCGCACCGTTCGAAAAAACGGGAACCACGCCTTCACCCACTCCATCGTGCGGCGCAGCAGATAGTAATTTGCCAGCAGATAGGCCGGCGCAAGCAGAATTGCGATCATGGCAAGACGGGAGCTTTCTTCTGCACTCCCCTCGCTTCCTTTCCTATCCAAAATCTGCGGTTATCATAGCACGTTTTCTTGTCTATTTCAACGCGTTACGGCAGTTGACATTCGCTCTTTGGCATGATAATTTTTTAGATAAGATAGATACATGAAACTCGCAGAAAAGAAGGGAAAGCAAGTATGACTCTGGATCAGCTGCATATCGGGGCGTCCGCAGTGATCACCGCTGTCGGCGGCGATGGCGCGCTGCGCTGCCGCCTGCTGGACATGGGACTTATTCCCCGCACGCGCGTCACGCTGCAAAAGGTCGCGCCCATGGGCGACCCCATTGAGATCCGCGTGCGCGGCTATGAGCTGACGCTGCGCGTGGAAGAGGCGCAAAAAATTGAAGTGGAGGGCGAGCTGAAATGATCTTTGCTCTCGTCGGCAACCAGAACTGCGGCAAAACGACACTCTTCAATGCCCTCACCGGCTCCAATCAGCACGTGGGCAATTTCCCGGGCGTGACGGTCGACCAGAAAATAGGCGAGATCCGCGATGAAAAAGGCTGCTCTGTTGTGGATCTTCCGGGCATTTACTCGCTGCGCCCCTACACGCAGGAGGAGATCGTCTCGCGCGATTTCATTCTGAACGAAAAGCCGGACGGCATCATCAACATCGTGGACGCGACCAACATTGAGCGCAATCTCTACCTCACGCTCCAGCTCCTTGAGCTGCGCGTACCGATGGTGCTGGCGCTCAACATGATGGACGAGGTGCGCGCCAACGGCGGCGCGATCGACGTGCAGAAAATGAGTGCGGCGCTCGGCATTCCCGTCGTCCCCATCACCGCCGCCAGGGGCGAAGGCGTGAGCGAGCTGACCGACCAGGCCATCGCCGCCGCGCGCGGAAAGGTGCTGCCCAAGGTGACGGATTTCTGCCCGGACGATTCGGCGGTGCACCGCTGCATCCACGCCGTCGTCCATCTCATCGCCGACCACGCCGACCGAATCGGCGTTCCCGCGCGTTTTTGCGCCGCCAAGCTCATTGAGGGCGGCGACGATCTGGCCGATCAGCTTGCGCTCGACCAGAACGAAAAAGAACTGCTTGAGCACTGCATCGTGCAGATGGAGACCGAAACGGGGCTCGACCGCAACGCGGCGCTCGCCGACATGCGCTACACCTTTATCGAGAGCGTGGTCGACGCTTCCGTCATCAAGTGCCACGAGAGCCGCGAGCACGCGCGCTCCGTCCGCATCGACAAGATCCTCACTGGCCGCTATACGGCCATTCCGACGTTTCTCGGCATCATGCTGCTGACCTTTTACCTCACCTTCGACGTGATCGGGCAGCGCTTATCCGACCTTCTGGGCCTTGGCGTAGACGCACTCACCGCTCTTGTCGACCGTGCGCTCACGGCCTACGGCATCAATCCCGTCGTCCACAGCCTTATCATCGACGGCATCTTTGCCGGTGTCGGCAGCGTGCTGGTCTTTCTGCCCATCATCGTCACGCTCTTTTTCTTCCTCTCCATTTTAGAGGATACCGGCTACATGGCGCGCGTGGCGTTCGTTATGGACAAGCCCCTGCGCCGCATCGGGCTTTCCGGGCGCAGCATCGTGCCGATGCTCATCGGCTTTGGCTGCTCGGTGCCCGCCATCATGGCAACGCGCACCGTCTCGTCCGACCGTGACCGCAAGATGACCATTCTCCTCACGCCGTACATGAGTTGCTCGGCCAAGATCTCGATCTACGCCTTTTTCACGGCGGCATTCTTCCCCGCGCACCGCGCGCTCGTGATGATCTCGCTGTATCTGCTCGGCATCCTCATCGGCATTCTCGCGGCGCTCATCATGAACAAGACCGCGTTCCGCGGCAAGCCCGTGCCGTTTGTCATGGAGCTGCCGAACTACCGCATGCCGGGGCTCAAGAGCGTAGCGCTGCTGCTGTGGGAAAAGGCCAAGGACTTTTTGCAGCGCGCCTTCACGGTCATCTTCCTTGCCACCATCATCATCTGGTTTTTGCAGAGCTTCGACACACGCCTCAATGTTGTCTCTGACAGCGCACAGAGCCTGCTGGCACTTATCGGCAAGGGCATCGCCCCCATTTTTGCGCCCCTCGGCTTTGCCGATTGGCGCTGTGCCACCTCGCTCATCTCCGGCTTCATCGCCAAGGAGAGCGTTGTCAGCACGCTTGAGGTGCTGCTCGGCGGCACGGCCATCGCGTCTCTCTTCACCACGCGCTCGGCCGTCAGCTTTCTCGTCTTCACGCTGCTCTATACCCCCTGTGTTGCCGCCGTCGCCACCATTCGCCGCGAGCTAAATTCCACGCTCAAGACCGCGCTCGTCGTGCTGATGCAGTGCGCCGTCGCGTGGGTCGTGGCTTTCGCCGCCTACACGCTCGGAGGGCTGCTCTGATGAGCGCGCTCGACTACCTGCTGCTCGCGCTGATCGCGCTCGCCGCGCTCCTTGCCCTGCGCTTTGTGCGAAAAAGCAGGAAAAACGGCAGATGCAGCGGCGATTGTGCACACTGCGGCGGCACCTGCCATCGCAAAGAATAACGCTCGCTGAAAAAATCGCAAAGGGAGCGCCCCGGCAAATGCCGGAGCGCTCCCTTTTGGCTTGTCAAAGAACCTCGCCACTGGCGAGGTCCTTCTGCTATCATAGAGAAAAAAGGGGGTAAGGTTGGGAAATTGGAGAAAGAATTCTCGAAGAGATATCGTGATGGTGGATGTAGATGCCTTAGTCCCCAAGGATCATTTATTGCGCAAGATAGAGAATGTAATGGATTGTGAATGGCTGTATGCACGGCTAAGTCCATATTATTGCGCAGATAACGGCCGCCCCGGATCAGATCCGGTGGTGTTAATAAAAATGGCGTTGCTTCAGCATCTGTATGGGTGAGGCTTAAATATGCTGCCATGAATCTCAAAAAGATCGCTATTCGGAAGTGAAATGCTTCCAATTTTGTTCCCTATATAACGATTTTTACTCCCTTTAATGATAAAACGCCAGTCCTCGTGTTTTGAAAACTGGCGTTTTTTGACAAGCTGAAGGGTGGGGAAACTCTTTTTCGAAAGAGTTCTCCCGCCCTTGATTGGTGCGGTGCTTTTTACAGCTTGCGGAAGCGGTCGGCGACGATGGCTGCGGCATCGGCGGTGGAGAGAATGCCGGTGTCGAGATAGAGATCGTAGCCGCCCGGTGCGCCCCAGATGCGGCCGGTATAGCTTTCATAATACTTGCGGCGCTGCTTGTCCATCTTGCGGATCAGGCGCACGGCCTGATCGCGCGTGAGTTTTTCCTGCGCCATTTTGCGCTGAATGCGGTGCTCGTCCGGCGCGGAGACGAAGACGGTGAGGAGCTTCACGTTTTCCTCGCGCAGCACATAGTCTGCGCATCGCCCGACAAAAACGCACTCTTCGTGGCGGGCAATGCGGCGGATCTCGTGGCTTTGCAGGGCGAAAAGCACCTCGCTCGTCGGCTTGCCGCGCAGCACGTGGTGGTTGCCCTCGTGTACCGTCTGAAAGAGGTAGGGGTTGGTCGCCTTTTCGTCTGAGGGGGAGAGCGTTTTCTCCGAAAGCTCGCCGTATTCACACGCAAGGCGGATCAGCTCGCGCTCATAGACGCGGATCCCGAGAAGATCCGCTGTTTTTACTGCAACTTCGTGGCCGCCGCTGCCGAACTGGCGGCTGATGCTGATGATGCGATTTTCCATGATTGGTAACTCCCTCCGCTTTTCTATTGTTTCAGCGCATTGAGCGCCGGCTGGGGAATCGAGAATTCGCGTTCCGCCGGCGTGATGACGGCGGAGAGCGACGCCGGAGCGTCAGAGAGGATGAGATGCAGCGCGCCGCTGCACGAAATGTTGACCGACTTGAGCGCGCCCTGCTCGCTCACGAGCACGGAGATGTGCCCGGAGGAGAAGGTCACATTCTGCGCCTTGATGTCCGGCGCGATGGCGGCGGCCAGATCATTCATGGCGTCAGAATCGAGCGAGAGTCCGTAGAGATAGCCGTCGCTCACGCGCTCGCAGCCTGCGCTGCCGTCAAGGATCAGGCGGTAGCAGAGGTCGATGAGCGAAGAGGCGTCGACGAGCTGCGCACTTGCGGTGTCCACACTGTTGCCGCTCGCGTCGCAGATCTTGTCACCGGAGAAGTAGACGGCGAGCGTGTTTTTGCGAATGCAGCCGTAGCTCTGACCGTCGATGCTGCTGCGGTCGTACTGGAGCGTGCTGCTCAGCACGATCGGGCCGCAGTCGGCGGAAAGGGAAATGTCAGACGAAGAAATGTCATTCGTCAGCTCGCCCCATGCGTGCAGCAGGCGGAGCGCATCGCCTGTCAGCGTGGAAGAAGAGGCGGCGCCGCCGGACGAGCGAATGGCAGAGAGCACCTCGTCCGGCACCACGGGCGCAGACGCATCGGTAAAGACGGCGTCGGCATTTACGTGCAGATCACCGGAATTCTCCGCCGCAAAGTTCATGCGCATCAGCTCGCCGCTCTCTGCGGTGAGCGTCACGCGGATCGAGGAGAGCGCCGCGGCGTCGGCGATCTCGTCCGAGGTGAGAAGATGCAGCAGCGCGCTCGCGTCGTCGCCCTCGGCGGTGAAGGTGTAGACCTTGTTCTGCCCGTCCACGGATTTGCTCACGCTCAGCGTGCGGCAGAGCTCAGCGGTCGTATCCAGAAGCTCGGCGTAGTCGGGAAACGCGCCGCCGACGGCATAAGACTTGCCGTTTTCCAGGTAGAGCGCGCCGTTTGCGTAGTAGAGCGCCGCGCCGTCGCGGTCGATGCAGGTGACAGAAGTCCCATCTGCTTTCGTGCGGGCGACGGAAGCATCTGCGCGAAGAACGAGCTTGCCGCAGGAAGCGTCAACGGTGACGTCCATCGTCATGGGATCTTCCTTGATGCGCGCTTCGATGAGACGGCAGGCCTCAAGATCCTTCTTGAAGTCGGACTTGAGGAAGAATGCCGCCGCTGCGCCAAGCAGAACGAGGATCGTGATGAGGATGGGAAGGAAGCGGCGGTGTCTGCGCTTTTTCGGCGCGGGCGGGACCGCGGGCTGCGTGAGTGCGTTTTCGCGCGCTTCGCGCTCCTCGCGCAGCAGCCGCAGCTCCTCTTCCGCGCGCGCAAGGCGCGCCTCAATGGAATCGGAGTCAACGGGAGCGGACGGAGCGGGAGCAGCTGTGGAAGCATTTTCTGCGCTTTCCGCTGCGGTGGTGACGACCGGTACGGGGACTGCCGCGGCGGGAACGGCGGACGCTTCCGGCGCGCCCTCGCTGGCCTTGGCTGTATCTTCTGTCTGGGCGCTTTCGGTATCCGCGCTGCGGACGATCTGCTCGGCCTGCGTAACGGCGCTCATGCTGCGCGCGAGCGCTTCCGCGCGCCGGCGTGCCCTGCGCTTGCGGCGGCGGACAAGCAGAACGATCAGAAGAACAAGAACCGCCAGCACAGCAAGGCTGATGAGCCAGATGCCAAGGACGTTCAGCGTCCGCACGGCGGCGAAGTCAACGCTGTCACCGCTTGCCGTGAAGGTGAGGTAGCTGCCCATTGTGCCGCAGTCGGTTTCCTGCCAGCTGCCGCCGTTTTCGCGCACGTAGATGCGGATATCCTTCTGCTCGTCCGGCGGAAGATAGCGCAGGGTGTGCGTGTCCTGCCCGTCGTCGGCAAGCTCTACATGCCACTGCTCAAGCACTTCTGCGTTGGCGGTCGTGGAGGGGATCTCACCGCGGCGAAGGCAGGAGAAATAACCCTGTATGCGGTCGAACACGGTGCCGGATTGAACATCGAACGCCGCGGGCGTAAGAGACTGAGCGGTCATGGCGATGGCGCTGCCGTCGTTGTAGTTTCCTTCGACGAGAAGAATGGCAAGTCCGCCGTCGCGCGTCTGCTCGGAGGCAAGCGCGGGGGTGTAGGCTTCGTAGACTGCGGTGACAACGGTGTCGAAGTGCAGGTTTGTAAGGTCGCTTCGATCCCAGTGGACATGGCAGCCGTCCTTCTGCGGCGGATCGGGAATGTCGCTTTCGGCGAAGGAATCGCCGTAGTGGAAGGTGCGGCTGAGCACGGTCTCACCGTCGGCAACGAAGGTGAGAGAGAAGGATTTCATGCTCTCCGGCAGCTCGGGAAGCGTAAGAAGCTCTTCGTAGGAGGTGGGTTCTGCGCGTCCGACATAGCTCTGGCGGTTGATGCCGGGGAGATTGTCGGAGACATAGTAGTTGTACTCAAACGTACCTGTATCGCTGCCGGAGATCGCGCCGCGATATTGCTGGCAATCGGTGATGTCCACAAGCGAATAGTTCCAGCGCACGCTGCTTCCGCTGCCGTCGATATTTTCCTGTACGCCGCTGCCGACGATGCCGCCAACGTACTTCTTGCCGCTGAGCGTGCATTTGGCAAAGCTGCCGTGTACCGTTGCGCCGGTAAGTCCGGCGATGCCGCCGGTGTAGCTGCCGTTTTCGCTTGCCACCGTGCAGGAAGCGGTTTCGCATGCGGTGAGATAGCCAAGATCCATGCGCCCGACGATACCGCCGACGTAGCTGCGCTTGCCGGTCACATCGCCGGTGTTCACACAGCTCTGGAGGATTGCCCTGTATTCGTACTGCTTGCGGTAAAAGCCGGAAAGATGGCCGGTGACGTCGTCCTCGGGGTCGAGCGTGTACTCAATGGTCATGGAGCCGGTGATGCCGCCGGTATTCACATCGCCGTACACGGCGCCGCTGTTGCGGCAGGAAGAGACTTTGCCGAACGTGACGGAATCGATGTCAACATCGGATGTGTCGACAATGATGTCGCCCGTGCCGCCGCTGAGCGAGGAAATGGCGGAAAACAGCGTTCCTGTCAGCTCGTTGAACTTGTTGTTGATCGAACGAATATCATTTGCCAATGTGCCGACCGTGCCGCTGGCGGCATTGTTGAGCATCGTGACCTGACTGCTCAGGCCGTTGATCGACGAGGTCAGCCCGCCAAGATCCGGTGCAGCGACGATCTGAGTCGAGCCGGTGACGGTGCCCGAGGCATTGCCCTCGTGGCTCGCGCCCGCGCCTGCGGCACTGCCGCCCCAGATGGTGGTGCTGTGACCGCTGTCGGAATGCTCATGGTCGATGCCGCCGGCTGCGCCCTTGCCGCCGCCGATCAGAGTGTCGGAGGAATGGGAGCCGTCGCCGGTGATGACGCTGTCAATGCTGGCGTTCAGCCGGACGTTGTTCAGCTCATTGGCCGCGTTGTCCACATAGCCGGACATGCTGTTCAGGCGCGAGGCGATCTCGTTTGAGCCGCCTTCGGCATGGTTGGCTGCCGTGTTGACAAGACCGCTGAGCTCGTTGAGTTGTGTTTTGAGCTGCTGCAGCAGACCGTCGGAGACCTCCATGCGGATATAGGGCTCCATTTGGCCGGCGATGCCGCCAACGTCCTTTCGCCCGCAGACCGCGCCTTCATTGCTGCACGCGAGCACCTGTCCGCTGCTGCGGCCGACCACGCCGCCGATATTGTAGCCGATGTGCTGATAACCGACGGCGGCGTAGTTTGTGCTCGACGCGATCGCGCCGGAGGAATAGCCTGCAATACCGCCGGTGTCGGTGGCGGTGTTGAGCGTGTCGGGGCGGGAGAGCTTGGCGAGGTCGAGCGAGAATTCAAGGTTCAAATTGCTCAGGTCGATGGAGGGGTCGGTGCTCTCGATGTTTACATAGGCGCGGCCGCGGCAGGAGATGATGGAACCGAGGTTTTCACCTACGATGCCGCCTGTCATATTCTGTCCGAAGATCGCACCGGAGGCTTCACACGCGCGTACAACGCCGCTGGATCGGTTGCGGCCGACCACGCCGCCGACGCTGCGCTTGCCCGAAACACTGCCATTGAACGTGCTCTGTTCGATGGCGCCGTAGTTTTCGCCCACGATGCCGCCGACGCTTTCACTGTCGCCCGAGGGAGAGACCGTGCCTTCCACGTTCAGCTCTGTGATGACGGCGTCCTTTTGCAGTACGCCGAAAAGACCGGCGGGGGAAACGCTCTGCGTGATGGAAAGACCGCTGATGGTGTAGCCGTTGCCCCGGAATGTGCCGCCGAATGTCGGAATGGGCAGCGCATCGTCGCTTTCGAGCACGATGTCGTTGTCAAGAACAACGGTTTTGCCGCGCGACCAGGAATCGAGTGTGCAGGAGCGCGCAAGCTCCTGCAGATCTTCTGCGCTTTTGATGTGAATGGCGCCGTCCCCATCGGCAAAGGCCTGCATGACGGGAAACAGCGACACGAGCAGCAGGCACGAGAGTGCAAGCGCGCAGAAGCGATGGAAATAATTAGTCTTCTTCATCGTCTTGCTCCTCATTTGCAGATCCGGAGATCAGATTCAGGTCGATGTCACCTTCGACCGTGGCGTGCATGATGCCATGCACTGTGCCGTTGATGTTGCCGCGCACCATGCCGTTGACGGAGATCTTGCCGTGTCCGGATTTCTTTTCCGAAATGGACGGCACAGAGAACGACGTTTTGTCGACGATGCCGCTGCCGATGAGCAGGATCTGCGGCAGGGCGAACATGACCATGATGATGGAAATGACCGTGCCGCGGCCGAGACTCTCGCCGATGCCCGCAATGACGGGCTCGGAGGTCATGCTGCCGATCAAAAAGCCGCAGATCGAAAGGATCGAGCCAGAGGTGATGATCGTCGGGAAGGCAAAGTTCAGCGTTTCCACGATGGCGTCGCGGTGGTGCATCTTGCCCTTGAGCTCCTGATAGCGGCTCGCGATGACGATGGCGTAGTCGATGTTCGCGCCCATCTGTATGGAGGACACGATCAGATAGCCCAGGAAAAATACATATTTGCCCGTGATGGTCGGGAACGAGAAGTTGAGCCAGATGCAGCCCTGGATCACCAGGATCAGCAGCACCGGCATGCCGGCGGAGTTGAACGTGAAGAGCAGCACCAGCATAACCACGAGCACCGATACGATGCTCACGACCTTGTTATCCACGGCGAAGGACTTTTCGAATTCATATTCGTTCGTCGATTCTCCAGCGAGATAGACCGTGTCGTCAGGATAATACTTCTTGGCGATCTCAAGGATCTTGTCGGTGAAGGCGTAGGTCTCATCGCCGCTTTCCGGCAGCGTGAGGTAGACGAGCATGCGGTCATAGTCCGGGCCTTCGAGCTGCGCCTTGGCGCTGCTCATCTGTACCTCGGCTTCCTGCAAAAGCTTCGTCTGCTCGTCGCTGAGCGTGACGATGCCGGCGTCCACCTGATCGCAGACAAAGAGGAACATGTCGATGAGCGGGACTTTGTAGGTGGCGAGGTTGCCCGCAAGCTTGCCGTATTCCGAATGCTGCGCGGCGTAGGCGGCGTAAACGACCTGCGCGGCCTCATAATCAAGCCCTGCAAGCTCGGCAAACTGACGCGGCGTCAGCTTGTCGGCGAGCATGTAACCGTCGAGCGCCTCGATGTTGGTAAGACCCATCGTGGAATCGACCTCGTCGTACTGACTGAGCTCGCTTAAAATGGCAGATTCCTTGTCGTAATCGCCCGTGGGAACGATCAGCGCGAGCATATTTTTTGAGGTAAAGTTGTCCTCGATCATCTGCTGGGCAAACTGCGTTTCATTCTGCTTGGGCGCGGTGATGAGGCCGTAGCCGTAAGCGTAGGGACAGTTGGACGAAAGGCGGAAACCGATGACAGCCAGCGCGACAAAGACCAGAGGAATGATATAGCGCGTGGCAAAGTCGAGCTTGCCGACAAAGGAAATCTTAGGGACGAAGCTGCGGTGCTGCGTGCGGTCGATGAGCGGGCCGAAGAGCATCAGAAGCCCCGGCATCACGATGAACGCGGCGAGCAGCGCAAAGAGGATGGATTTGATGAGGCACAGCGCCATGTCGGGGCCGAGCTTGAACTGCATGAAAAGCATTGCAACGAGACCGCCGATGGTCGTCAGGCTGCTCGCACCGATCTCGGGAATGGACTTGCTCAGCGCGATGATGACGGCTTCGCGCAGCGGCAGCAGCCGGTGTTCCTCCTTGAAGCGGTTGCAGAAGATGATGGCATAGTCGATGGAGAGCGCCAGCTGCAAAATGCTCGTGACGGAGTTTGAAATGAACGAGATCTTGCCCATCAGGAAATTCGTGCCCTGATTGAGAACGAGCGCGACAACGAACGTCAGGATCAGTACCGGCACCTCGCCGTAGGTCTCGGACGTGAAGAGCAGCACGAGCACGATGACGATGGCAACATACACCATGATGACACTGATCTCGTGGTCGATCGTTTCCTGCTGCGTGTTGCCGAGGTCGGTGTCGACATACAGATCATAGTTGGAGAGATATTCCTTCACAGCGTTGAGCGAGTCAAGGCAGGCGTCGTCATCTTCGCTGTAGGCAAAGGTGATGGAATAGAGTGCGGAGAGGTTGTTGTAGTGCGCGGTGGTCTCGTCGTAGTCCACGCTCTGCACACCCTTGATCTCCTTGATCTTAGGCTCCAGCGCGGCGGCCTGCTCGGGCGTGATGTTGGCCACCATGACCTCGGCCGTGCCGTAGGTGGTGAACTGCTCGTCCATGATGGTGAGCGCCTGCTTTGTCTCCGAGCCACCCGGCAGATAATACGTCAGGTCGCTTTCCACCTCGACCCAGTTGCGGGAAAAGACGGAGAAAACGAGCAGAATAATGGTGAGCAGAAAAATGAGATTCCGCTTGTCGACGATCACGGTCGCCAGCTTTTCCATAAAGCTGGAACCGGTCTCTTTGGATTCGTTACTCATGGTATAGCGATGAGCCTCCTTTTTCTCTGGATTGGGTTCGTTTCTTTCTGCGCTCTAAGCCGTTTTTGATCGGCGCTTCGCTCGGCGCGATCTGTACGATGTCGCCAAGAGAGCAGTCGAGCTTACGGCAGATGCGCACGAGCACCTCAAGCGAGACGAGCTCATTTTTTGAGAGCTTGGCGAGCGTATTGGAGCTGATGCCGACCTCGCGTGCAAACTCTGTTTTATTGAGTCCCTTGTCGATGAGGAGCTTAAAAAGGTTGTTGTAGGTAACGTACATGGCTGTACCTCCTGTTCTGTCGACAACATTATAGAAAAATGTCGGGAAGAAGCAAGATAAAATTTGTGAAAGCAGATATTTTTTACGCAAATGTGACAAATTGACCAAAAAAGCGAGGGCGCGGCAGAGGCGCATCTTCCGCGTTGACAAATATATGGCGGCTGCTTATAATTGATATGTCTGAAAAAATGTAAAATTGTATCGCAGAGGTGCCGCCGCAAGGCGGAGAATAGAGAATCCGGTGCGAATCCGGAACGATGCAGTCACTGTGTACGGGAGCGGCCTGCAATGCCACTGGGAAACTGGGAAGGGCAGTGCCGCGATGAACGAAGTCAGGAGACCTGCCTCTGCGGGGAATCTCAAGCCCGCTGCACACAGGCTGATATTTCTGCGAGTTTACCCGCGGCGCGACCATGTTCGCGGCGCGGTGTTGCTGGTTGGAAGCGTGAGAGCGGCTGTGGATCCACAGCCGCTTTTATATTTCTTTCAGAACGATTTTTGAAGAAGAGGTAGAAGAATATGAAAAAGACGCTTGCACTCCTGCTCGCAGCCGTGATGCTGCTGGGCGCGCTGACCGCCTGCGGCAGCAAAAATGACGATGCGGCAGATGACGCGCAGAACACGGCGGACGCGGACAAGGCCGCAGCCGACCATGTTGCCGCGCTGATCGACGCGATCTATGTTCAGGAGCGCACCGACGAGACCGACGCACAGTGCGAAGAAGCCAAGGCTGCGTGGGACGCGCTGACCGACGCGCAGAAGGCCATGGTCGAGGGCGAGGAAGCCAGCCCCGACTACTTTGGCCTTGACACGGGCGACGCTGCGCTGGACGATCCCCGCAATCAGGACGGCATCGGCGAAAACGAGCTTCTGGTCGTTTCGTTCGGCACGTCCTACAACGACAGCCGCGTCAACGACATCAAGAGCATTGAGGACGCCCTGCAGGAGGCTTACCCCGACTGGTCTGTGCGCCGCGCATTCACGGCGCAGATCATCATCAACCACATTCAGGCCCGTGACGGCGAGAAGATCGACAATATGACCCAGGCGCTTGAGCGTGCCGTGGCCAACGGCGTGAAGAACCTCGTCGTGCAGCCGACGCATCTGATGCACGGTGCGGAGTATGACGAAATGTGCGCCGCCATCGACGAGTATCGCGACAATTTTGATGCTGTTTCCATCGCTGAGCCCCTGCTCGGCGAGGTCGGCAGCGACGCGACCGTCATCAACGCCGACAAGGAGGCCGTTGCCAAGGCCATCACCGCCGCTGCGGTCGAGGCGAGCGAGTTTGACTCTCTCGAAGCGGCCAAGGAAGCCGGCGCTGCATTCGTATTCCTCGGCCACGGCACGGCGCACGTTGCCAGGGTGAGCTACAGCCAGATGAGTACCCAGATGCAGCAGCTCGGCTACGAGAACGTCTTTATCGGCACGGTCGAGGGCGAGCCGGAAGAGACCGCCTGCGAGTCCGTCATCGAGAAAGTTCAGGCTGCGGGCTATACGACCGTTATCCTGCGCCCGCTGATGGTCGTTGCGGGCGACCACGCCAACAACGACATGGCCGGCAGCGACGATGATTCCTGGAAGCCCATGTTCGAGGACGCTGGCTTCACGGTGGACTGCCAGATCGCGGGCCTTGGCGGGATCGCGGACATTCAGGCGCTTTACATCGCGCACACGCAGGCCGCCATTGACTCCCTGAACGCATAAAAAGGACAAAAAGGGCTCCGAAGCGGGCATGTTCCGCTCCGGAGCCTTTTGGACAGAACGAATTGGAGAAATTGCAGATGAAAAAAGTAGCGATGATCGCGCTTACGGCACTGCTGCTGTGCACGTTTTTGGCAGGCTGCGGTGAAAAGAACGGAGATGACGCAGCGCAGCTCCCCGCGGAGCCTGCGCTCGCCGACGGCGTGTACACTGCGGAATTTAATACCGACAGCAGCATGTTCCATGTGAACGAGGCCTGCGAGGGCAAAGCAACGCTGACGGTCGAGAACGGGCAGATGAGCATTCACATCAGCCTGCCGTCGAAGAGCATTCAGAATCTCTTCTGCGGCACGGCGGAGGACGCGCGCAAGGACGGCGCGGCGCTCTTGCAGCCCACGACGGACACGGTTACCTACTCCGACGGGCTGAGCGAGGAAGTGAACGGCTTTGATATTCCCGTGCCCGCGCTGGACGAGGAGTTCGACGTTGCCATCATCGGCACGAAGGGAAAGTGGTACGACCACAAGGTCTCCGTGACGAATCCCGTTTTCAAGGAAGATGACACTGCCGCCGCGCCCGCTGAGACGCTGGCCGACGGCACCTATTCGATCGCTGTAACGCTCGAAGGCGGCAGCGGTAAGGTCAGCGTCCAGTCGCCCTGCACACTGACAGTCGCGGACGGCAAAATGACCGCGCAGATCGTCTGGAGCAGCAGCCATTACGACTATATGCTCGTGGACGGCGAACGCTATGACGCGCTTTCGAACGAAGACGGCTCGACGTTTGAAATTCCCGTTTCCGCGCTCGATACGCCGCTTTCTGTCATCGGCGATACCACCGCCATGAGCACGCCGCACGAGATCGAATATACGCTGACGTTTGACGCTTCAAGCGCTGAGGTGAACGGATGAAACGCATTTTGTGCACGCTGCTTGCCGCACTGACCGCGCTGGCGCTCTGCGCCTGCGGAGCGGCGCAGGACAGCGAGAGCGGCGGGCAGGCTTCCCTTTTATGGGAGGAGCTTTCGTTTGAAGAAACGATGCCGCTTCGATACGCCGAGCAGTTTTCCGTTTCGTATGCGGGAGAGGATTATAAGTTCATCACCATCGGGCAGGATCAGAAATTCCTGCTCGTGGCGGAGGGCGCAGACGTGCCGAACGGCGTGCCGGAGACTGTGACCGTATTGCAGCAGCCGCTCGACGAGATCTATCTGGTCGCCAGCGCGGCGATGGACAGCTTTGCCCGGCTCGATGCGGTCGGCTGCGTCCGCTTCAGCGGACGCAGGGAATCGGACTGGTGCATCGGGAAGGCGCAGCAGGCGATGCGCTCGGGTGAGCTGCTCTACGCGGGCAGGTATTCAGAGCCGGATTACGAGCTGATTTTATCAAAGGGCTGCGATTTGGCGCTTGAAAACACGATGATCTACCATTCGCCCGAGGTCGTTGAGCAGTTTGAAACGCTGGGCATTCCGGTGCTGGTAGAAATGTCGAGCTATGAAAGCGAGCCGTTCGGCCGCATGGAGTGGGTCAAGCTCTATGGTGCGCTGCTCGGGAAAGAGGACGAGGCAACGGCACTGTTTGATGAGAAAATGGACAGCGTTTCAGGCGTTCTGGACGCTGAGCCAACAGAGAAAACGGTTGCATTTTTCTATGTGACGAGCAACGGGGCGGTCAACGTGCGAAAGTCGGCAGATTATGTTGCCAAGTCCATCGCCATGGCGGGCGGGCAGTACGTTGCCTTCGATGATTCCACGGAGGAGAACGCGCAGTCCGCCGTCACCGTCCAGATGGAGACCTTCTACGCCGGCGCGCACGACGCGGATGTGCTCATCTATAACGGCATCATTGACGGCGAACTCACGACCGTCGAGGAGCTTCTTGCGCTCGAACCGCTGCTCGGCGATTTCAAGGCCGTGCAGAGCGGCGACGTCTGGTGCCTGACGAAGGACTTCTATCAGGAGTCGCTCGATCTGAGCGACCTTGTGGTGGATCTCCACACTGTTTTGAACGGTGCGGACGCACCGCTCCGGTTTTTGACGAAACTGCAATGACGGATCGCTTCCCTGACGGGAAAGCGATGCTGACAACTTTGAAATTTTACCAAAGGAGGGACGAACATGGAGCGAAAGCGGGCAAAACGGACGTATCTCGGCTTTTCGCTGCTGTTCGTCCTTCTGGCTGTTTTTCTGATCTGGAATCTTCTCGCGGGCAGCGTTTCGCTCTCCGCGTCTGAGATCTGGCAGATCCTGCTCGGCGGCGGGGAGGATCTGACGCAGCGGAGGATCATCATGCAGATCCGGCTGCCGCGCATGATGGCGGCGCTCATTTTGGGCGGCGCACTGTCGGTGTCGGGGTATCTGCTGCAAACCTTTTTTCACAATCCCATTGCGGGGCCGTTCGTGCTGGGCATCTCGTCGGGGGCGAAGCTTGCGGTTTCGCTCGTGATGATCTTTCTGCTCAGCCGCGGCGTAAAATCCTCGTCGGCGCTGCTCATCGGCGCTGCGTTCGTTGGTGCCATGCTTGCGATGGGGCTCATTCTGCTCATCTCACGGTATGTGGATCAGATGAGCCTGCTCGTCGTCTGCGGTGTGATGATCGGCTACATCTGCTCGGCGCTGACGGATTTTCTCGTCACGTTCGCGGACGATTCAAACATCGTGAACCTGCACAACTGGTCGAACGGTTCATTTTCCGGTATGAAGTGGGAGGACGTAGAGACCATGGCGTGGGTCTGCGGCGCGGCGCTCCTTTTGACCTTTTTCCTCTCCAAGCCCATTCGCGCCTATCAGCTCGGCGAGGTTTACGCGCGCAATCTGGGGGTGCCGATCCGGGCGTTCCGCACGGCGCTCATTCTGCTCTCAAGTGTGCTTTCCGCCTGCGTAACGGCCTTTGCAGGGCCGGTCTCCTTCGTCGGCATCGCGCTGCCGCATCTGATGAAGGCACTGTTCAAAACGGCGGAACCGCTGCTGATGATCCCGGCGTGCTTCCTCGGCGGGGGCATCTTCTGCCTTGTGTGTGATCTGATCGCGCGCACGGCCTTTGCGCCCGCCGCGGTCAGCATCAGCTCGGTCACGGCGGTGTTCGGCGCGCCGGTCGTCATCTATATGATGATCTGCAGAAAGGCGGGGCGGACATGAAAAGCTATCTGAAAACGGAAAATCTGGCCGTCGGCTACCATGGAAAGCCGCTCATCGAGGAGGTTTCCCTCTGCGTGCAGCGGGGGAGGATTGTCACGCTCATCGGGCCGAACGGCTCGGGAAAATCGACGATCCTCAAAACGGTTATCGGGCAGCTGCCGGAGCTTTCCGGCGCGGTCTATCTGGACGGAGAGACGATGCGCTCGCGCAGCCGGAACGATATTGCACGGCGCATGGCGATTTTGATGACGGTGCGCGTCGAGCCGGAGCTGATGACCTGCCGCGATGTGGTCAGCTCCGGGCGCTACCCTTACACGGGAAAACTCGGCGTGCTGCGGGAAGAGGATCGGAAGATCGTTGAGCAGTCACTCGCGCAGGCGGACGCGCTTTCCTTTGCCGATTCGCCCTTTTCCGCGATCAGCGACGGTCAGCGCCAGCGGATCCTGCTGGCAAGGGCGCTGTGCCAGCAGCCGCAGCTCATCGTGCTCGACGAGCCGACAAGCTATCTTGACATTCGCTACAAGCTCGAGCTGCTGTCCGTTCTCAAGCGCATGGTGCGGGAGAATGATCTCGCCGTGCTGCTTTCACTGCACGAACTTGACCTTGCGCGGCGCATTTCGGACACGATCGTGTGTGTGGCGGGCGACCGGATCGACCGCATCGGCCCACCGGAGGAAATTTTTACCAGTGACTATATCGCGCAGCTCTACCATCTGGAGCGGGGAAAGTACGATCCGTGCTTCAGTACGCTGGAGTTTGTTCCGTAGAAAATAAAAGGGGGGGAGATCATGCGGAAAGCAACGCCGCGGCTGCTCATAGCCGGCAGCGGCAGCGGCTGCGGAAAGACAACGGTGACCTGCGCTCTTTTGCAGGCGCTTGCTGAGAGCGGGAGGCGTCCCGGCGCAGCCAAATGCGGCCCCGATTACATCGACCCCATGTTCCACCGCGCGATCACCGGCGCGGCGGGCTGTAATTTAGACCCCTTCTTTTTTGACGATAACACGATGCGTTTCCTTCTTGCACAGGCCGGCGCGGGGAAAGATGTGACGCTCATCGAGGGTGTGATGGGCTATTACGACGGCATTGGCCTTGCATCTTCGCGCGCGAGCACCTTTGAGGCCGCGCAGCGGACGGAGAGTCCCGTTGTGCTCGTGCTGAACGCGAAGGGGGCGGGGCTGTCGGTGCTTGCCGTGCTGGAAGGATTCCTGCGCTTTGTGCCGCGCAGCGGCATCTGCGGCGTTGTGCTGAACGGCTGCACCGCGATGAGCTATCCCACGCTCAAGCGGGAGATCGAATCGCGCTTCGACATTCGTGCCTGCGGCTTTCTGCCGCAGCTGCCGGACTGCTCGCTTGAGAGCCGGCACCTCGGTCTTATCACCGCGGCAGAGGTGGAAAACTTGAAAGAAAAAATACAGCGCCTCGGCGCTGCGGCACGCGAGTCGATCGACCTGGACGCGCTGCTTGAAATCGCAAAGAGCGCGCCGCCGCTCACATTTGCGCCGCCCAATATTCCGGAGGCGGGGGAGCATGTCCGCATCGGCGTTGCGCGCGACAGGGCATTTTGCTTTTATTACGAAGACAGCTTGGATCTTCTGCGCCGCCTCGGCGCAGAACTTGTGCCGTTCAGCCCGCTTTCTGATGAACGGCTTCCGGAAGAGGTACACGGTCTGTACCTCGGCGGCGGCTATCCGGAACTCTATGCGGACAAGCTGGAGAAAAATGCTCCGATGCGGAAAGCCGTCTGCGCGGCGGTGGAGGCGGGAATGCCGTGCATCGCCGAGTGCGGCGGGTTCATGTATCTGACGAGCGCCATCGCGGGGCGCGCAATGGCAGGCGTTTTCCCCGGCGGGTGCTTCGACGCGGGGAAGCTGACGCGCTTTGGCTATCTGACGCTGACGGCACAGCGGGACTCGATGCTCTTTGACACGGGCGAGAAGATCCCCGCCCACGAGTTCCACCGCTGGGACGCCGAGCAGCCGGGAAACGATTTTCTTGCGGAAAAGATCAGCGGCAGGAGCTGGCGCTGCGCCTATGCGGGCGAAACGCTCTACGCAGGCTATCCGCACTTCCACTTTTATGCAGACATCGACGCCGCGGTGCGCTTTGTTGAAGCCTGCCGAAAGGAGAAACACCGCTATGAGTGAGCCGATGAAGCCGATGGAAATTGAACAGCGCAGCTTCGAGATCATCACGGAGCTGCTGGGAAACCGCGTGCTCGACCCCGAAAACGAGCTTGTCATCAAGCGCGTGATCCACACGACGGCGGACTTTGACTATGCCGATACGCTCTCTTTTTCCCCCCACGCGGTGCAGCAGGGCATCGCCGCACTCAAAGGCGGCTGCGATATTGTCACCGATACACAGATGGCGAAGGCGGGCATCAACAAGACGATCCTTGCAAGCCTTGGCGGCGAGGTGCACTGCTTCATGTCTGACCCCGACGTTGCGCAGGAGGCGAAGACGCGCGGCGTGACGCGGGCGTTCGTTTCGATGGAAAGAGCGGCAATGCTGCAAAAACCCTGTATTTTTGCCATCGGCAACGCGCCGACGGCGCTGCTGTCACTCGAGACGCTGATGGAAGAGAATAAAGTTGCCCCCGCGCTCATCATCGGCGTGCCGGTGGGCTTTGTAAATGTGGAAGCGAGCAAGGAGCAGATCATCGCCGCGGCGCGCGCGCCGTACATCATCGCGCGCGGGCGCAAGGGCGGCAGCAATGTGGCGGCCGCCATCTGCAACGCCCTGCTTTATCAAATCAGGCGGTAGCACCATGGAAGAATATCTCGTAAAGGACGGCAAGCGCCTGCGCCTCGGCTATACGACCGGCTCGTGCGCGGCGGCTGCGGCCAAGGCTGCGGCGTGGATGCTGCTGACGGGCAGAAAAAAGGACACGATCCGGCTGCAAACGCCCAAGGGCATCGAACTCAACTTAGACGTACTGGAAACGGAACTGTCTCCGGACGGGGCGCGCTGTGCGATCCAAAAGGACAGCGGCGACGATCCGGACGTGACGCGCGGCACGCTCATCTTTGCCGCCGTAAGGAAATCAGATGCATCCGGCGTGACGATCGACGGCGGCGAGGGCATCGGACGCGTGACAAAGCCGGGGCTCGACCAGCCGGTGGGCGCGGCGGCCATCAACTCTGTGCCGCGGCGCATGATCGAAGAAAACGTGCGCGAGGTCTGCCGTCTTGTGGGTTACGGCGGCGGGATCAGCGTGACGATCTCCGCGCCGGAGGGCGAGGTGCTTGCGAAAAAGACCTTCAACCCGCGCCTCGGCATCGAGGGCGGCATCTCCATTCTGGGCACGAGCGGCATTGTCGAGCCGATGAGCGAGCAGGCGCTGCTCGACACCATTCATGTGGAGCTGCGGCAGCGGCGCGAGAGCGGCGCGGACTATGTTCTGCTTGCGCCGGGCAACTACGGCGCGGATTATATCCGCGACTTTTTGGGCCTTGACTCAAAGAGTGCGGTGCTGACGTCGAACTTTATCGGCGACAGCCTTGAGCTTTGCAAGGAACTCGGCTTTCGCGGCGCGCTGCTCATCGGGCACATCGGAAAGCTCGTCAAGCTTGCGGGCGGCATGTGGAATACGCATTCAAAGTTTGGCGACTGCCGCATGGAGATCATTGCCGCGCACAGCGCGGCGCTGGGGCTTGGCAGTGCGCAAACGGAGGAGATCTTGCATTGTGCCACCTGTGATGCAGCGCTGCGCATTCTGGACGAGGCGGGGCGGAAAGACGCCTTCCTCGTGCGTCTGGGACAGCGCATCGGCACGATGCTCGGCTATAAGAGCGGCGAACTCCAGAGCGGCGCAATCTTATTTTCGAAAGAATACGGTTTTCTTTGCGAAACGGAAGGCGCGGAGGAACTGCTCAAACAGATCAGGGAGGGCTGAACGTGGTACATTTTGTTGGCGCCGGAAGCGGCGCGCCGGATCTCATCACGCTGCGGGGCGCAAGGCTCCTTGGCGAAGCAGATGTGGTGATCTACGCGGGTTCGCTGGTGAATCCCGAACTGCTTACACTCACGAAACCGGGCTGCGAGCTTCACGACAGCGCAAAGCTGACGCTTGAGGAGGTCATTGCCCTCGTCGAGGCAGCAGAGCGCATGGGCAAGACAACGGTGCGCCTGCACACGGGCGACCCGAGCATTTACGGCGCGGTGCGAGAGCAGTTTGACGAGCTTGCAAAGCGCGGCATCGCCTTTGACGTCTGCCCCGGTGTCAGCTCGTTCTGCGGCGCAGCTGCGGCACTGCGGACGGAGTATACGCTGCCCGACGTGAGCCAGACGGTCATCATCACGCGTGCGGCAGGCCGCACGCCGGTGCCGGAGAGGGAGTCGATCCGCTCTCTTGCCGCGCACGGGGCGACGATGGTGCTGTTTTTGAGCACGGCGCTCACGGAAACGCTGCAAGGTAAACTACTTGCCGGCGGCTATGCCGCGGAAACGCCCGCGGCCATTGTCTACAAGGCAACGTGGCCGGAAGAAAAGATCTTCCGCTGCACGGTGGGCACGCTGCACGAAACGGCGGAGGAAAATGGACTTAGGAAAACAGCGCTCATCGTGGTGGGCGGGTGCCTTGGCGAGGAATACCTGCGCTCGATGCTCTACCACCCTGACTTTACGACGGAATACCGCAAGGGGAACGCATGAAAATCGCAATTTTTGCCTATAGCCGCGGCGGCTGCGCAACGGCGCGGCGCGTCTGTGCGGCACTGCCGGAGGCAGAAACGCTTTGTTATACGATGCCGCGCTTTGAAGAAGCGGGCTTCCTGCCGCTTGCGAAGGACATCTACCGCGAGCGCTTTTCATCGATGGATGCGCTCATCTTCATCGGCGCGTGCGGTATCGCCGTGCGTGAGATCGCGCCGTATCTTGTGAGCAAAAAGACCGATCCCGCAGTGCTCTGCATCGACGAGAAAATGCAGTTTGTCATTCCGCTGCTCTCCGGCCATATCGGCGGGGCGAACGATCTGGCGCGCCGTCTTGCCGCGGCGCTCGGCGCATCGGCGGTCATCACGACGGCAACGGACGTGAACGGTAAATTTGCCGCCGATGCCTGGGCAGCAAAAAATGAATGCGCCATTTCGAGTATGCTGCTTGCAAAAAAGGTCGCAGCGGAAATTCTGGAGCGCGATGTGTCGCTTGTGAGCGATTTTCCGATCAAGCGTGTATTGCCCGGCGGAATTGTGGAAAAAACGCACGGTGCGCTGGGGATTGTGATTGGATACCGCACGAAAGAACCGTTTGCCGAAACGCTGCGCCTCACGCCGAAAGTATTGCATGTCGGCATCGGCTGCCGCAGGGGAACCGCACAGGAAACCATTGAAGCTGCCGTTGCGGCGGTGCTTTCTGCGCATCAGCTGGATCCAAGCGCGGTCAAGGGCGTCTATTCCATTGACTTAAAGCAGCAGGAGGCGGGGCTGCTTGCCGCCTGCGCGAAGCACAACTGGCCGACGGTATTTTACACGGCAGAGGAATTGCGCAGCGTACCGGGCGAATTTACGGATTCCCCCTTCGTGCAGGAGATGACGGGCGTCGGCAACGTCTGCGAGCGCGCGGCGATGCGCGGCGCGGCAAAGCTGATTGTGAAAAAAATGGTGAAAAACGGTGTGACCGTTGCTGTGGCGGCAGAGAATTGGGAGGTTACCTTTGGGTAAAGTGATCGTGGTGGGCATCGGCCCGGGAAGCTATGAAGATATGACGATCCGCGCCGACCGCGCGCTGCGCGGATGCGACGCCATCGTTGGCTACGGAGTTTATGTCAACCTTGTGAAGGAGCGCTATCCGGACAAAGCGTTTTATGAAACGCCCATGACGCAGGAGGCAAAGCGCTGCGCGCTTGCGCTCGAGCTTGCGCGCGCGGGCAAGACCGCGGCCATGGTCTGCTCGGGCGACAGCGGCATTTACGGCATGGCGGCGCTTGTTTACGAGCTGCGCGGCGAGAGCAGGGAGCCGGAGATCGAGGTGATCCCCGGCCTGACCGCGGCGTGCAGCGCCGCGGCATTGCTGGGCGCACCGCTGACGCACGATTTCGCCGTCATCAGCCTGAGCGACCGGCTGACGCCGTGGGAGACCATCGAAAAGCGCCTGACGCACGCGGCAAAGGCCGACCTGACCATCGCCCTTTACAATCCCGCGAGCCGCTCCCGCCCCGAGCATCTGAAGCGCGCGTGCGATATCCTGCTGCGTTTTCTGCCTGAGAACCGACTCTGCGGCATCGCGCGCAACATCGGCCGCACGGGAGAGAGCTGCCGCATGCTGACGCTCGGCGAGCTGCGGGAGGCGGAGGTCGACATGTTCTGCACCGTGCTCATTGGCAATGCCATGACCAAAACCATCGGCGGGCGGCTCATCACACCGCGAGGATATAAAAATGTATAAAATCTGTATTTTTGCAGGTACGACGGAAGCGCGGCGGCTTGTGGAGCTTTTGAGTTCGCAGCGGTATGTTGCCGTCACGGCCTGCGTGGCAACAGAATACGGCGAAACGCTTTTACCGGACGCCGACAATGTGACGGTGCGCTCGGGGCGTATCCCAGTGGACGGGATCATTCAAATGCTCTCCGACACGAAATTTGATTTGGTGATCGACGCGACGCACCCCTACGCGGCATCGATCACCGAGAGCGTTGCGCGCGCCTGTGCGGAGACAGGAACAGAATATCTGCGCCTTCTGCGCGAGGAGTCTGACAAGGTATCTGACTTTACTTGTGTGTTGAATGCGGAAGCAGCAGCGCTGTTCCTGTCGAAGACAGACGGAAATATCCTGCTGACGACCGGCAGCAAGGATCTGAAAACGTATAGCGAGGTAAAAGACTTTACAGATAGAGCCTATGCGCGCGTGCTGCCGCTGGACGCGTCGCTCGCGCTCTGTCGCGAGGCGGGCGTGCAGCCGTCGCACATTTTAGCGATGCAGGGGCCGTTTTCCGAGGAGATGGACATGGCCATGCTGCGCGCCGTGTCGGCTAAGTGGCTCGTGACGAAGGACGGCGGCGAGGCGGGCGGCTTTGCCGCCAAGGTCGCCGCGGCGCGAAAGACCGGGGCAAATGTGCTCGTGATCGGACGGCCAAAGCAGCGGGAGGGAAAAACCTTTTCGCAGGTGCTGGATCTGCTCGCCGCGCGTTTTGGCTGTGCTTTTCGTCCGGAGGTGCGCATTATCGGCATCGGTCCGGGAAGCCGGGAGATGATGACGCGCGAAGTCTGCCGCGCGATCGAGGAGGCGGACTGCCTGATCGGTGCGCAGCGCATGCTGGACGCCGCCGCGCGGGAGGGGCAGAAAACCTTTGCCGCCGTTGCGCCGCAGGAGATCGCAGACCATATCCATGCGCACCGCGAATTCAGACGAAGCGCAGTCGTGATGTCGGGCGATACGGGTTTTTTCAGCGGCACGAGAAAGCTGCTGCCGCTGCTTTCCGACTGTGAGGTCGATGTGCTGCCGGGGCTGAGCTCGCTCGCCTGCCTCTGCGCAAAGCTGCAAACGTCCTATGAGGACATTCACGTCGTCAGCCTGCACGGACGCGCGCACGATATTGTGCCGGAGGTGCGCGCGCATGAGCGCGTTTTCGTGCTCGTCGGCGGCGAGGACGGCGCAGCGCACCTGTGTGAAACGCTGGTAGAGAATGGGCTTGGCAAGGTGAAGCTGAGCATCGGCGAACGGCTGAGCTACCCGGACGAAAAGATTACCACCGGCACAGCGGAAGCGCTGCGCGGCGGTGCATTTGCACCCTTGAGCGCCGTCTTGATCGAAAACGATCGCCCTGACGCCGTGGTGACCCACGGCCTGCCGGACAGCGCTTTCCTGCGCGGCGAGGGGGAGGGCGGCGTTGTACCCATGACGAAGAGCGAGGTGCGTGCCATCGCGCTCTCCAAGCTCCGCCTGAGCGAGCGTGCGGTCTGCTACGATATTGGTGCGGGCACCGGCTCGGTGGCCATTGAAATGGCGCTTCAGGCGAAAAAGGGGCGGATTTTTGCCATCGAGCGCAGGGCCGACGCGGTGGAGCTGCTGAAGAAAAATCAGACGGCGTTTTCTGCCGAAAACCTGACGATCGTTGCCGGCACTGCGCCGGAGGCCTGCGATGACCTGCCCGCGCCGACGCACGCCTTCATCGGCGGCAGCGCAGGGAACCTGCGCAGCATTTTGGCAGTGCTGCTGCAAAAGAACCCGCAGGTGCGCATTGTGGCAACGGCGGTCTCGCTGGAGAGCGTCGCCGAGCTGACGGCGTGCATGAAGGAATTTTCCTTTGCGGATACCGAGGTCGTGTCCGTCCAGATCGCCCGCAGCCGTAAGGCGGGGGCGTATCAGCTGATGACAGGGCAGAACCCGGTGTATGTGTTTACCATGCAGGCGGGAGGCGGCGTATGATCCGACTGCTGCTGCCGCTTCTTGCCGGCTTTGGGATCGACTGCCTTTTGGGCGACCCGCACAGCCTGCCGCACCCGGTCGTGTTGATCGGAAAGACGATCAGCGCATTGGAGCGTGTGCTGCGCAAGATGTTTCCCAAAACGCCGCGCGGTGAGCGCGCGGCGGGGGCGGTGCTGTGGGGGATCGTGAGCGTTCTTGCAGCGGCGATTCCCGCGATGATCCTCTGCGCTTGCGAAAAGGTGAGTCCGTGGCTGCGCCTCGCGATCGAGAGCGTGATGTGCTGGCAGATTTTGGCGGCAAGATCGCTGCGCGACGAGAGCATGAAGGTCTACCGGGAACTCGAACACGGCAGCATCGAATCTTCGCGCCGCGCCGTTTCCATGATCGTGGGACGCGATACTGCGGCGCTCGACGACGCGGGCGTGACGCGCGCGGCAGTCGAGACCATCGCGGAAAACACGTCAGACGGTGTGGTCGCGCCGCTGCTGTATCTGGCTGTCGGCGGCGCGCCGCTGGGCTTTTTTTACAAAGCGGTGAACACGATGGATTCCATGCTGGGCTATGTCGAGCCGCCATACAAGGACATTGGCTTTGTGAGCGCGAAGGCAGACGATATTGCAAACTATCTGCCCGCGCGCCTATCCGCGCTGCTGATGCTTGCAGCAGGTGGGATCCTGCGCATGGACGTCAAAAACGGCTGGAAGATCTTTCGCCGCGACCGCTATCAGCACGCAAGCCCGAACTCCGCACAGACGGAGTCGGTCTGCGCGGGGCTTTTGGGGGTGCGGCTTGCCGGTGATGCGTGGTATCACGGCGTGCTGCACAAAAAAGAGCACATCGGCGATGCGCTGCGCCCGATCACGCACGAGGACATCCCGCGCGCCTGCCGGCTGATGTACGCCACAACAGTTTTGGTGCTGCTGCTTGGCTGCGCGGTGAGAGTGCTTATTTTTTCTCTGTGAGGGAGACACATGCTGTACGGAAGAGAAAACTGCCATGGTGGAGATATTTATGCGGGCGACGTGCGCCTTGATTTTTCCGCGAGCGTCAGCCCGCTTGGCACGCCCAAGAGCGTGATCGACGCGCTCACGCGGGTGCTGCCTGAGCTGTACCATTATCCTGACCCCCGCTGCCGGGCGCTCGTGCAGGCGATCGCGAAGTTTGAGCGTGTGCCGCAGGAAAGGATCCTCTGCGGCGCCGGTGCGTCCGAGCTGATCTATGTCTACTGCGAGGCTGTGCGCCCAAAGCGAGCAATGGTGCTTGCGCCCACATTTTCCGAGTATGCAATTGCCTTGCAGCGGACAGGCTGCGAGATCGTGCGCCATACGCTTGCTGCGGAGCAGCACTTTGACCTGCAAGAGGATCTTCTGCCGCGCCTTTCGCGCGAAGGGATCGATGCGCTGTTCCTCTGCAACCCCAACAACCCGACGGGGCGGCTGATCCCGGGGAAGCTGCTTGAAAAGATCCTGCTGCGCTGCCGCGAGAGAAACATTGCGCTTTTTGTCGATGAATGCTTTTTGAGCCTGTCGGACGGAGCCAATGATCTGACGCCGTTTTTGCCTGACGTTCCGCAGCTTTTTATCCTCAAGGCGTTTACGAAAAGCTATGGCATGGCGGGGCTGCGGCTTGGCTACGGCCTGTGCGCAGACAAAGAGCTGCTGCAAAAAATGTCGGCGGCAGCGCCGCCGTGGACGGTTTCAACGCCGGCGCAGGCGGCAGGCGTCGCCGCGCTGAAGAACGCGGCGTTTCTTGCCGAAAACCGCGCGCTCATCCGCGCAGAGCGGCCGCGGCTTGAAGAAGAGCTGCGAAAGCTCGGCTTTTGGGTGTGCCCATCGCAGGTGAATTATATCCTCTTTCACGGCGCACCGGACTTGCATGAAAAATTGATGCGGCGCGGCATGGCGATCCGGAACTGTGCCAACTTTGAGGGATTGGCACCCGGCTGGTACCGCGTCGCGGTCAGGCGGCGCGAAGAGAACGAGCAGCTCATTGCGGCGATCAAAAGCGTGGCGGAGGAGTGAGAGCATGGCAAAGAATATTATGATCCAGGGCACGATGTCCAACGCGGGCAAGAGCCTGCTTGCTACGGGGCTTTGCCGCGTTTTGAAGCAGGACGGTTATCGTGTTGCGCCCTTCAAGAGCCAGAACATGGCGCTCAACTCCTTCATCACGAAAGATGGCGGCGAGATGGGGCGCGCACAGGTGGTGCAGGCCGAGGCTGCGGGCATCGAGCCGGACACGCGCATGAACCCGATCCTGCTCAAGCCGACGACGGACGTCGGCAGTCAGGTCATCGTCAACGGGCGCGTGCAGGGCAATATGCCAGCGATGGAATACTATCGCAGAAAACGTGATTTTATCCCTGCGGTGATGGAGGCATACGAGAGCCTCAGCAGGGAGTACGATGTTATCGTGATCGAGGGGGCGGGCAGCCCCGCAGAGATCAATTTGCAGGAAAATGACATTGTCAACATGGGGCTTGCCCGCATGGTGGACGCGCCGGTGCTGCTGGTGGGAGACATCGACCGCGGCGGCGTGTTCGCCCAGCTCTACGGTACGGTGGCGCTGCAAAGCGAAGAGGACAAAAAGCGCATCAAGGGCGTCGTTGTCAACAAATTCCGCGGCGACCGCGCAATTCTGGAGCCGGGGCTTAAAATGCTCAAGCAGCTCTGCGGCGTTCCCGTGGCGGGCGTTGTGCCGTACCTCTCTGTGGATATTGACGATGAGGACAGCCTGAGCGAACGCTTCGGGCGCGGCAGGGAGCCGCGGCTCATCGACATTGCCGTGATCCGCCTGCCGCGCATCTCGAACTTTACGGATTTTTCTCCGTTTGAGCACTATGCGAATGTTTCGCTCCGCTATGTGGAGCGTGTGCGCGACCTGCGCGCGCCGGATATGATCGTGATCCCCGGCACAAAGAGCACGATCGCCGACCTCAGGTGGCTGCGGCAAAGCGGACTGGAAGCGGCGATCAAAAAGGCCGCGAGCGGCGGCACACTGGTTTTTGGTGTCTGCGGCGGCTATCAGATGTTGGGACGGCGTATTTCCGACCCCGAACAGGTCGAGGCCGCGGGCGTGACGGAGATCGACGGAATGGGCCTTCTGCCGCTTGAAACAGTATTTCAGGGCGAAAAGGTGCAGACGCAGACAAACGGCGTCTTCTCCGGTGTTGAGGGGCTGCTCTCTGCGCTGAACGGCAAGCGCTACGCGGGCTACGAGATCCACATGGGCCGCAGCGAAGCGCGCGGCGCGCTCATCAGCGCAGGAAATGTCTACGGCAGCTATGTCCACGGCATCTTTGACGAGCAGGAGGTCACCGACACGATCTTAAAGGCGCTGTGCGAGAAAAAGGGCGCTTCCTTCAAAGCGCTTGGCAATTTTGATTGGAAAGCCCACAAGGAGCGGCAGTATGATCTGCTCGCGGACGCGGTGAGAGCGGGACTTGACATGAAACTTATCTATCGCATTTTAGAGCGGGAGGTGTGAGCATGCGGGGATTTGTGCACCTGTACTGCGGCGACGGAAAGGGCAAGACGACGGCGGCGGTTGGGCTGAGCGTCCGGGCATCGGGCGCAGAAAAGAGCGTGCTGTTTACGCAGTTTTTGAAGGACGGCAGCTCCTCTGAACTGAACGTCCTGCGTGCGCTGCCGAACGTTAAAGTCCTCTGCTGCGAGCGGAATTTTGGTTTTTTCCGCTCGATGGACAAAGAGACACGGGCGGCGGCGCGGCGGGCCTATACGGCGCTTCTGGAAGAGACGCTGCAAAAAAGCACGGACGGCGTTGCGCTGCTCGTGCTTGACGAAGCGGTCGCCGCCTGCAACCATGGCCTCATTGAAGAGACGCGGCTGCTTGATTTTTTGCACCATAAACCGGAAGATCTTGAGGTCGTGCTGACGGGACGAGAACCGTCGCAGCGCTTGCTGGACGCGGCCGACTATGTGACGGAAATGAAAAAGCGCGCGCACCCGTTTGACAAGGGTGTTTCCGCGCGCCTGGGGATCGAGTTTTAAGGAGAGAGCAATGCAGGAAAAGATCGAAGCGCTTGTGCGCGCCGTTCAGCCGCTGGATCAAAAGGTGATGTTGGCGGCGGAAGCGCATCAGGCGCGGCTTGCCAAGCCGCCGGGCAGCCTGGGGCGGCTCGAAGAGCTTTCCGTTCAGCTGGCGGGCATTACGGGGAAAGTCCACAACGAGCTGCCCCGAAAACAGCTGCTCGTCTTCGCTGCGGACAACGGCGTGGTGGCCGAGGGCGTTTCCAGCGCGCCGCAGTCCGTGACGAAGCAGCAGACCATCAACCTGATGCGGGGCAAGACGGGAGCTGCGGTGCTGGCAAAGCGCTTTGGCTGCGGCCTGACCGTGTGCGACGTCGGCGTGAATGCCGACATTTGCGAGAGCGCTGTTCTGAACCGTAAAATTGCCTACGGCACGCAGAATATCTGCACCGGCCCCGCGATGACGCGGGAGCAGGCCTTGCAGGCGATCTTGACCGGCGCGGCGGTCGCGGAAGACGTCGATGCGGACGCTGTCGGTATCGGCGAGATGGGCATCGGCAACACGACGACCTCGTCGGCGGTGCTTGCCGTGTTGCTGGGGGCGGACGTTGACAAGGTGACGGGGCGCGGCGGCGGCATCACGGAGGAGAGCTTCCGGAAAAAGAAAGCGGTTATCCGTACCGCCATTGCGGTGAACCGGCCGAACAGGGACGATGTGATCGATGTGCTCGCCAAGGTCGGTGGGTTCGATCTTGCGGCGATGTGCGGCGCCTTCTTGGGCGCGGCGGCTTCCCGGCGCGCCGCGGTCATCGACGGATTCATTTCCGCCGTGGCGGCGCTTTGCGCCGTCAGGCTCTGTCCGCTCGTGCACGGCTATCTGATCCCGAGCCACGCTTCGTTCGAGATCGGCTATCGCCTTGCGATAGAGGAACTGGCGCTGCGGCCGCTGTTTGATCTTGGCATGCGGCTGGGCGAGGGCAGCGGCTGCCCGCTCGCCTTTCAGGTGCTCGACGCCGCATGCGCCGTTATGAACAACATGGCGAGCTTTGACGAGGCGGACATCAACGACGACTATCTGGACGAAATTCGGCAGGGCGACCAGTTTACGCCTTGAGAGAAAGGAGGGCACATGGGAACGCTGATTTTGGTTGCGGGCGAGAATGGCAGCGGCAAGAGCCGCTGCGCGGAGAACATCGTTGCGCAAACGACAGGCAGGCGCTACTATATCGCCACCATGCAGCCCTGCTCGGAGGAAAATCTGCGGCGCGTGGAAAAGCACCGCCGGCAGCGCAGGGACTTGCGTTTTACAACGCTTGAGCTGCCGCATCGAGTCGGCGCGGCGGCAGTCGAAAACGGAAGCGTCGTGCTGCTTGAGGACGTGTCGAACCTGCTGGCGAACGCGATGTTCGAGCGTGGCGGGAACGAAGAGAGCGTATACGGGGACATTGTGGCGCTGCTTTCACGCTGCCGTATTCTTGTCGCGGTGACGATCACAGGGCTGCGCGAGGACGGCTACGACGGCGAAACGGCGGCCTATATCCGCGCGCTGAACGGCTTGAATCAAAGACTGCTTGCCCGCGCCGCGGCAGCGGTGACGATGAAGGATGGGCAGCCGTTTGCCGAAAAGGGAGAGTTGAATGAAATTATTTGAACCGCTTCTCATCGCGCTGTCGACATACAGCGCGATCCCCGTTCCGCAGTTCGACTGGAACGAAAAAAACATGCGCTATGCGATCTGTTTTTTTCCGGCGGTGGGGCTTTTCTGCGGCGCGGCGCTTTGGCTGTGGGCGGTCATTGCACAGGCGACGGGTATGAGCGGCGTTCTGTTCGCAGCAGTTGCAGCGAGTTTGCCGATCCTTGTCACCGGCGGTATCCACATGGACGGCTATCTTGACACGGTGGACGCGCTCGCATCGCATCAGACGCGCGAAAAAAAGCTCGAGATCATGAAAGATCCGAGCTGCGGCGCGTTTGCGGTCATCTATTCCGGCGTGTATCTGCTTGCTTACGCAGGCTTTGCCTGCGAGGTGTATCTTGCGGGGGAGATCCTGCTGCTCTGCCCGCTGTTTGTGCTCTCCCGCGCGCTGTCGGGTCTGTGCGCGGTGAATCTGCCGAACGCGAGAAAGGCGGGCATGCTCTGCGCATTTACGAGCCTTGCCCGGCGCCGCACGGCGACGGCGGCGCTTGCGCTCACCGGATTTGCAGCGGCAGCGGGCATGATCTGCCTTTCGCCTGCTGCCGGCGGAACAGCGGCGGTGTTTGCCGTCCTCTCCGCGCTGGTGTACCGCAGGTTCGCTATGGCGCAGTTCGGCGGCGTGACAGGCGACACCTCCGGCTTCTTCTTGCAGCTCTGCGAGCTGTGCGGATTGGTCGGCGCTTGGGTCGGAGGGCTGCTGTGATCGACATTCTTTTCATCCGTCACGGTGCAACGGAAGGAAATCTCCACCGGCGTTACATCGGCCGCACCGATGAGCCGCTGTGCGCGGCGGGCATTGCGCAGGCGGAGCGCCTGAGGGGGCAGAATCTCTCCGCGGACTGCCTTTTCGTCAGTCCGCTGCTGCGCGCGCGGCAGACGGCGGAGATCGTATTTCCGCAGATGCCCTACGCACTTGTAGAAGGGCTGCGTGAAACAGACTTTGGCCGCTTCGAGGGGAAGAACGCGGACGAGCTATCCTCAGACCCCGCCTATCAGGCGTGGGTGGACGCGATGTGCCTGACGCCCATTCCAGGCGGGGAAGCGGTAGCGGACTTCAAAAAGCGCTGCTGCAAGGCATTTGCAGAAACGATCGCGGCTGTGCCGGACGGTATGTGTGCGGCATTTGTCGTGCACGGCGGCGTCATCATGGCGGTTCTGGAGTTCTTTGCGTACCCAAAGCGCGACTTTTACGCCTATCATATCGGAAACGGAGAGTGCCTTGCCTGCACGTATGACGGGCAGACGCTGCGTGTCAAAAGCATTGCGCGCTGAAACTCGCAGCGCCAGGATCATAACGGGTTCGACGACACCCGCGGCGTGCTCGCTGCTCTTGATATGAAAGACATAGGAGGACAGCGCGATCAGCACGCCGCAAATGACATAGGAAAGGTACATAAACAGCTTGGGCTGTCTGCCGCCGGATGCGAGGCAGTATATCGCTCCGAGAAGGTGGCCCGCCATGGAAGATTTGAGGTGATCTCTCCGAAAATGTGCATCTGGTTTTCCACGCAGGTCACCTCGCAGGCGACGCGGGAATAGGGATCCTGTACCAGCAGCTTCTCCACACTGATCGCTTCCCGTCAGGATTTTTTCGCCATCTTTCCGGTGAGCTGAACGCCTTTCTTCTTGGGAAGAGAATTCCACAGCTCATCGGCAACCGGCGCCCACTTTTCAGCGGCGGGGACGCAGCGGTTGCAGTAATCGCAGGCGCGCTCGGGGCTTTCAAGATCCGTGGAACGGGCGCCGGATTCCTCCACGATCTGCGTCAGACGGCCGGGGTTATCCAGTACGGGGCAGGGACGCAGCATGTTGTCATTGAAGGGCTGGCTGCGGCGATAGGCCATAAAGAGCGGGGACTGATAGCACTCAAGCAGCGTTTTTTCTTTGATGTTGGAATCGGAGTAGTGAATGAATGCGCAGGGCTCCATGTCGCCGTTGGCATTGATGTGGCAGTAGCCGCGTCCGCCGGCGATGCAGCCGCCGACCGCGTCGCCGTCGTTCCAGAAGTCCATCGTAAAGAGGGGCTTGGTCTTGCGGAACTTGTGGATCTGCTCATACATGAACTTGCGCTGCTCCGCAGTGGCGATCAGCTCCGGCACGGCTGCCGCGCCGATGGGCATATAGGTGAACAGCCATGCGAATTTCGCACCCATGTCGATCATGGAATCGAAATATTCCTCGCTGCCGATGACCTCGACATTCTTGCTGGTGTAGCAGCAGGAAATGCCAAAGAGCAGCTTGCGCTCCTTCAGGCGCGTCATGGCCTCGATGACCTTGCGATAGGTGCCCTCGCCGCGGCGGAAGTCGGTCGCTTCCTCAAAACCCTCGATGCTGATGGCGGGGACGAGGTTCTTCACGCGCAGCATTTCGTCGGCAAAAGCATCGTCGATCAGCGTGCCGTTGGTGAAGGTGAGGAAGGCGCAGTCGTCGTGCTTTTCACACAGTCGAATCAAATCGGCCTTGCGTACCAGCGGCTCACCGCCGGAGTAGATGTAAACGTAGGTTCCCAGCTCTTTGCCCTGGCAGATGATGCTGTCCAGCTGTTCATAGCTGAGGTTCAGTTTGTTGCCGTATTCCGCCGCCCAGCAGCCGGTGCAGCGGAGATTGCAGGCAGAGGTCGGATCCATCAGGATCGCCCAGGGGACGTTGCACTGGTACTTATCCTGCATTTTCATGGTGGCGGGTGTGCCGATCAGCGTGCCGTTGATGACAACGGTCTCCACCAGTTTTTTGCGCTGTTCGTCGTCAATGTCCGTCCACAGGCTCTTCACCAGCTTCGACCAGTTGTTGTTCGGGTCTGAAAGCGAGGCACGGATCCCTTCAACCTGCGTGGTGACGGCCTGACCGTTTTTGTCATATTTTTCCAGCATATCGAGCAGGTTGGGAAGATTGGCTTCCGGATCCTTGTCCAGATAGCTGTAGACCTGCTTCATGGCAAAGCCCTTTAACACTTCGGAGGCGTTCATAACAACAGTTCCTTTCTGTTTTGTATTGCTTTGAGTATTATTATCTTAACGAAATCTATATACGAAAACTATGGACGAAAAAGTCGAAGCGTATGGTTTTATGTAGAAGCATCGGCAATGCGCAAATTTGCGCAGAACTGTCGTTTTACGCAAAAAGAGCTGTCTCCCGTGCGGGAGACAGCTCTTTTTCATAATATGGCGATTATCTACTCGGCGGTTTGGAGCGCGCCGTGCAGGAAACTGTCGAACAGCGTGCCCAACCGGTCGACACTTTCATCAATATCGTTTTCCATGCCGTTCCAGAAAAACTGCATCACGAAGCCGATGAAGGCGTAACGGCAGAAGGAGGCGATGCTGCGCAGATTTTCCTCGGAAATATCGCGTCCCTCCGCCGCCTGATGCACCACGCGGGAGAAGGCGTCGTCCGTCAGCGAGAAAATGTACCGCTCCAGACGGTCACGGGAGAGACCGTCGAACACGTGGTAAATGGTTTTGGAATGCTCCTTGCATCGGCGCAGAGCCCCTTTGCCGCCTGTTGATATTTTGATATTTTTGCGATTTCTGCTTGACAAGAGCGGAGACGTGTTATACCATGTCGCTGAGAGAAGAACACTTCCTCATAATATGAATATGCACGGAGGACAAACACATGCGTATGATGGACGCGATCGTCAAGCCCGCAGCAGCTCCCGGACTGGAACTGCGCCAGGTTCCTGTCCCCACCCCCGGTGCGGGGGAAGTGCTCATTAAGGTACACAAGACCGCAATCTGCGGCACGGACGTACATATCTACGACTGGAACGAGTGGTCGGCCCAGCACGTGAAGCCGCCGATGGTCATCGGTCATGAATACGTCGGTGAGATCGCCGAGCTCGGCGCAGGCGTGACGGGGCTTACCGTCGGTCAGCGCGTTTCCGGCGAGGGGCACATTACCTGCGGCCACTGCCGCAACTGCCACACGGGCAACATCCAGTGGTGCAAGAACACCACAAGCGTCGGCGTGGACCGCGACGGCGCGTTTGCCGAGTATGTCTGCATTCCTGCGCGCAACGTCGTGCTCATCGACCCCTCGCTTGACGAGGACGTGGTCGCCATGTTCGACGCGGTCGGCAACGCGACGCACACGGCGCTGATGTTCAACCTCGTCGGCGAGGACGTGCTCATCACGGGCGCGGGTCCTGTCGGCATCCTCGCTGTCGCCATCGCCAAGTATGCTGGCGCGCGCCGCGTGGTCGTCACGGATCTCAACGACTACCGCCTCGGCCTTGCGCTCAAGATGGGCGCGGACGCGGCCATCAACTCCGCCAAGCAGGACCTCACGCTCGCCATGAAGGAGCAGGGTCTGGTCGAGGGCTTCGACGTCGGCTTTGAAATGTCTGGCTCCGGCGCTGCGCTGCATCAGATGATCGGCGTGATGCGCAACGGCGGCAAGATCAGCCTGCTCGGCCTCGGCAACGGCCCTGTCCAGATGGATATGAACCTTGTCATCGGCAAGGGGCTGACGCTGCAGGGCATCTACGGCCGCAAGATGGACAACTGGCACCAGATGAGCTATATGGTACAGGGCGGGCTGGATCTCACCCCTGCCATCACCCACCGCTTCCACTACACCGGGTTTGAAAAGGGCTTTGAAGCCATGCACAGCGGCATGAGCGGCAAGGTCATTCTCGACTGGACGACGAAAAAGGAGGACTAAGCAGAATGAAGACCGCATACGAGAGCTACCGCGCGGAGCTTGCCGCCATCCGCGAGGCAGGCACCTACAAGGATGAGCGCATCATCACCACCCCGCAGAAAAGCCGCATCGACACCACCGCCGCGCACGGTGTTGTGAACATGTGCGCGAACAACTACCTGGGCCTTTCCAACCACCCGCGCCTGATCGAGGCGGCGAAGAAGAGCTATGACGATTGGGGCTTCGGCCTTTCCTCCGTGCGCTTCATCTGCGGCACGCAGGAGATCCACAAGACGCTTGAGCGCAAGATCGCCGACTTTGTCGGCATGGAGGACGCCATCCTCTATTCCTCCTGCTTTGATGCCAACGGCGGCCTTTTTGAAACGCTGCTCGGCGCGGAGGACGCCGTCATCTCCGATGAGCTGAACCATGCGAGCATCATCGACGGCGTGCGCCTCTGCAAGGCGCACCGCTACCGCTATAAAAACAGCAATATGGACGATCTGCGCGCCCAGCTCGTGAGCGCGCGCGAGGCGGGCTGCAAGAAAATCATCATTGCGACCGACGGCGTTTTCTCCATGGACGGCTACATCGCCAACCTCAAGGGCATCTGCGACCTCGCCGATGAGTTCGACGCGCTCGTGATGGTCGACGACAGCCATGCCGTCGGCTTCATGGGCGAGCACGGCCGCGGCACGCCGGAATACTGCGGCGTGATGGGTCGTGTCGACATCTTGACCGGTACCTTCGGCAAGGCCATGGGCGGCGCCTCCGGCGGCTACACCGCCGCCAAGCGCGAGATCGTCGACCTGCTGCGCCAGCGCAGCCGCCCCTACCTCTTCTCAAACTCCCTCGCCCCGGCCATCTGTGCGGCAACGATCGCAACGATCGATATGCTGACCGAGTCCACCGCGCTGCGCGACAAGGTGCATGAGAACGCGCGCTACTTCCGCGCGGAGATGGAGAAGCTCGGCTTCGATCTCCTGCCTGGCGAGCACCCGATCGTGCCTGTCATGCTCTATGACCCGAAGGTGGCGAACGAGTTCGCCCGCAGAATGCTCGAAAAGGGCGTGTACGTCGTCGGCTTCTGCTATCCGGTCGTGCCCAAGGGACGCGACCGCGTGCGTACGCAGATCTCCGCGGGCCACACGAAGGAAGACCTCGATTTTGCGGTCAAGTGCTTCGGTGAAGTGAAGAAAGAAATGGGCCTGTAAATAAAAATCATTGGGCGCATCATTCAAAAAGAACGTGCAGCAGCGGATATCCGCTGCTGCACGTTTTGTGTTCTGACTATGCGCAATCCCTTTTCGTTTTACAAAATCATTCGATGAGTTTGCAATTTTCATTCAAACGATTTTTAACTTTTAAATGCGGTGCGATGACGAGAATAACAGAGAAATAAATATATTATGATAGAAAAGACTTGTTTTTTTGCTTTTTTTGGAGAAATGCTGGCTGACGTTTTTGCGGAAAAGGAATACGCCCTTACTTGCTGGGAAGGAAGACACGCCGCAGAATGTAGGTTTGTCAAACATATTGGACAGTGACCTGGGCGGGAGACATCCAGCGGAGAGGCCTCATGGGTAAGTTGTTGGAACGACGGTTGTG
>OHNK01000197.1_pt1 | contig 50136 bp, 39 predicted proteins | sample 1569551 | NCBI WGS metagenome assembly OHNK01 (sample SAMEA3879518, study PRJEB24766) | human gut metagenome | biome: human-associated habitat; feature: feces | place: USA | collected 1985/1987 | reverse complement strand
ATCGACACCAATATGGAACTGTTTGACAAAGATCCCGGCTTTTACAGCTTCCACTTGGATGGTCAGACCATCGTGCTGGACGACTATCTGGAAATCCGTCCGGAAAAAAGAGAAGAGCTGTTAAGACATGTCAGAGAGGGACATTTCCGGGTAGGTCCCTTCTACATTCTGCAGGATGAGTTTTTAACCAGCGGTGAAGCAAATGTCAGAAACCTTCAGACCGGTATTCGTGAAGCAAAGGCCTACGGCAATCTGACAAAGGTTGGCTATTTCCCGGATGCATTCGGCAATGCGGGACAGATGCCTCAGCTGCTGACCCAGGCTGGCATGGAGGCCGTTGCGTTTGGCCGCGGCGTAAAGCCGGTTGGTTTTAACAATGAATTAAAAGAAGGCGGCGAGTACGAATCCGCTTATTCTGAAATGCAGTGGCAGTCCCCCGACGGCACAAAGCTTCTGGGTATCCTGTTTGCAAACTGGTACTGCAACGGTATGGAAATCCCGGTGGATGAAAAAGAAGCAAAGGCATACTGGGAGGAACGTCTTGCAAAGGCTGAGATGTTCGCATCTACAGACGAGCTGCTGTTCATGAACGGCTGCGACCATCAGCCAGTTCAGAAGGATCTTTCTGCAGCAATTGAAACCGCGCGCAGATTGTATCCCGATATCGAGTTTGTTCATTCTAACTTCGAAGATTATGTCAAGAAGGTTCAGGCAGAGGCAGGTGAAAAGCTTTCTACCGTAAAAGGCGAGCTGACCAGCCAGGAGACAGACGGCTGGTATACCCTGGTCAATACCTGTTCCTCCCATGTAACCTTAAAGCGTCAGAACCGCAGAAACGAGGTTGCACTGGAGCGCGTATCCGAGCCTCTGGCTGTATTTGCAGCAGAAAACGGTAAGGAATATCCCCATGACCGTTTCAACTATGCATGGAAGATCCTGATGCAGAACCATCCCCACGACAGCATTTGCGGCTGTAGCGTGGATCAGGTCAACAAAGAAATCGAAGTCCGTTTCGACCGTTCCACAGAGATCGCCCATACCCTTTCCGAGGATGCCTCCGCTTATGTTGCAGACCTGACAGATACTTCTGCATTTGAAAAATATGGCGAAAACGCAGTTCCGTTTGTTGTGTTCAACACCACTGGCGACGAGCGCACCGGTAAGGTGACAGTCGTATTGGATGCAAAGCGTGACTACAACAAGTGGCTCTGGGACGGACGCCGCGATATGAAGGCATGGGAGCTGCCGGAGTACGTTGTTGTGGACAGTGAAGGCAATGTACAGAAAGCAACTGTAGAAGATGCAGACGTAAAATTCGGCTATGACCTGCCGGATGACAAGTTCCGTCAGCCTTACATGGCAAGACAGGTGAAGGTTTCCCTTTTTGCAGAAAAACTGCCTGCACTGGGATACCGTACCTACGCGCTGGTTCCTGCAGAAGCCGCTGGGACAGCTGGAAAGGGCAGCAACATCGCAAGCGATGACCGTCATCTGGAAAATGAATTCCTGAAGGTTGCGATCAACGACGATGGTACGTTGAATGTTCTGAACAAGCAGACCGGAAAGACCTACGAAGGTCTTGGATATTTTGAAGATACCCTGGATGCGGGCAACGAATACATCTACTTCTGCCCGAAGGGAAATCCTGCAATTGTGACAAAGGGCACAAAGGCAGAAATCAAGCTGGTGGAAAATACCGATTTTGCGGCAAGCGTGGAAGTGACCAATGTGCTGACCGTTCCGGTTTCCGCAGACGATCAGTTAAAGGAAGAGCAGGAAGGTCTTGTAGAATTCATGAAGCGTACCTGCGGCAGAAGCAGTGAGACGACACAGATCGTTCTGCACACCACAATTACTCTGGAAAAAGACAGCCGCAGCGTGAGGTTTGTAACCGAGTTTGATAATACTGCAAAGGATCACAGAATCCGTGTGGTAGCACCGACCGGAATTTCCTGTACACACCACTATGCAGACAGCGTATTTGAAGTGGTGAACCGTCCCAACGAGCACAGCAAGCTGTGGGAGAATCCCTGCAAGTGCGAGCATCAGCAGAGCTTTGTGGGCTTAAACGATGAAAAGGGCGGCATGCTCATTGCAAACATCGGTCTGTATGAGTATGAAATCCTTCCGGAGGAAAAGAATGCACTGGCAGTTACCATCCTGCGCAGTGTCGGCGAGCTGGGTGACTGGGGCGTATTCCCCACCGAGCTGTCCCAGCAGCTGCGTCATATCACTGCAGAGTACGAGATGACCTTCTTTGCAGGGGATCTGGTTGAAAGCAACAGCTTCAGAAGCGCATATCAGTTCCAGGTACCTTATACAGTTGCACAGACCAAGGTTCATGCAGGAACCCTGCCGGCTGAGAAATCCTGGCTGACCTGGGAAGGCGAGCGCATGATGTTCTCCAACCTCAAGGAGAAAGCAGAAGGGACTGACCGGATGGCACGTTTTGTCAACTGCTCCGGCGAACCCACCGTTCTGCGTATCAAGAAGGACGCTTCTTTTGAAACCCTGTACTTCTCCAACATTCTGGAGGAAGAGGTTCGTCCCGAAACTGCAAATGCAGACGGCTGGTATGAAATTCCTGTCAGAGGCTTTGAAATCGTAACAGTTGGAATGAGATAAAAAATATTTTATTGTAAGAAATGGGAGAAGCTGTTGTGCGAATGTGCAGCAGCTTCTTTTGATGCATTGCGCGGAAAGCAATGCTGTGCAGCTATCGTCCGCATGCGCACAGATAGGTTGACGGATGCATACAGGCTTTCCGTATACCGGAAGCCTGAATTGCATAAATTTTGTATTGTATTATCATATTTGTTTTTTCGATGAAGCAGAAAGAAGAGGGAAAAGAAAATGTTGCGAAAGCCTGGAATTTGCCAGAAACCGGTAATAACGTTGTATGAAACGCCTGCATATGCAGCGTGTGGTATGGCTGTCGGCGCAGAGCCTACGGGCGTGCCGGAAAATGGCGGTGTTGCAGATGAAATTCTCTTTGGATGGCAGTACGAGGTTTTGGAAGAGAATAACGCTTTTTATAAAATTCGGACGCATTATGGATATGAGGGATGGATTGCGGCAGAAGAATACGTGCCTGTGGAAAATGCGGGCGGTGCAGGCGTATGCTGTGATGCACAAAACTCCGGTTGTGCCATGCAGCTTTTGCAGGTTTGCCAGAATATTGCAGACGTGCTGGAAGCGGAACGGGTACAGGCAAGGCGTATCACGACACTGTATGCCGGGAGTCTGATTTGGGCAGAGAAGGATTCGGCTTTAGGCGATAGTAGCGCTGCAGCCCGCCTGCTGCAGCCGGGCTGGCGACGCGTCTTTTTACCAGATGGAATGGGCGGTCTTAGGGAAGGATATATGCGGAGCCGTTTTCTGGAGCCGTGCCAGGGACAGGAGCGGTGGAGAAAATGGGCGCCGCAGCGGCTGACGGTTCTGACGGAGCGTATAGGTGCAGTATCACAGTCGGAGCCGAAAGAACAAGAGGATGCAGACGCGCTCAGGTCGGAAGAAGCTTTCCGGAAAAGCATCGTGCAGACTGCGTATTCCTATCTCGGGACGCAGTACCGCTGGGGCGGGAAAACAGCATGTGGAATTGACTGCTCCGGTCTTGCGTTTATGAGCTATTTTCGAAATGGGATCCTGATCTGGCGGGATGCAGCGATCAAAGAAGGCTATCCGGTTCATGAAATCCCGATAGAACAGGCCAAACCGGGTGATTTGCTTTTTTTTCCGGGACATGTGGCGATTTATCTGGGAAATGGAAAGATCATCCATGCGACCGGACATCCCGAAAGCAGCTGTGTGACCGTCAATTCCCTGTGGGAGGGCGAGCCGGGATATCGGGAAGATTTGAAAAACAGTCTGTGTGCAGCTGGAAGCATTTTTTAAAATGGAGAAATCTGTATTACAGCAAAAAGATTTTTGTTTGACTTTGTGAACCTCACATGACTAAAGTCACGTGCTTCTCAGCCGTTTTAAACGACAAGACTAAATATCGGCGGATACGCCAGTAACTTAGAATTCGTGCGGTTACGCACTTTTTCTGCGTCGGGTACGGCCAGTTTCCACATTACAGGTAGTCCGCTGTATATCTGCCTGTGTTTATGCTGCTTTTAATTCTGCATAAAGCTTTCTCAAATCCGCATAAACACATGAGGTTCTACGCTTCACTGCAGGTACTTTTGCCTCCAGGGAAGACCTTTCCGTTTCCGGCAAGGGTTTTAAAAGCTCCCGTATAAAATATCGCGCTCCAATATTATAGGATGCTGACAGGTCGCAGTTATACTGTTTTCCTGTCCGAAAGGTACACAGGCTATGGTTCTCCGGATTTCTTACCACTGCTCCGCTTCCGTCACAGGCCAGCCTGCTGGTGTTTGGGGCACTGACTCTGGATACACGGATCCCGTTCCGGTGAGCCTGATGCTCACACAGCTTCTGAATATCCCGCTTTCTCCATAAATGAAGTTTTTGTTTCTTTTTTCCGGAGAGTTTCCCCTGCATTTCCAGATATTCGAACACAATTACATCCGCCTGATACTCTATTGCACATTTCGTGATCGCCGCAGCTATTTTGCGGGACAGTTCCATATTCTGCCTTTTTGCATAATTCCATCGGCTTTGGACCTGTCTGGAGGAATGTTCTCTCTGAAAACGGCGGATTCTGCCAAGTACATGATACAAATGGTCTTTATCACTGGTAAAATTGATAAATTTCCGTCCCAGGATAGTGCCATCTGCACGCATGATACTGCAGACCGCATCCGTATTGATTCCTAAATCAACACTGCATATCACCTGCTCTTTTACGGCTGTTTTCGATAAGCTTACTTCCTCTGTGTACGAAAATCGAAGGAGATATGTATGATGTTTCTTTTCCAAGGTTGGGGCGGATGCCTTTTTTCCGCTCCACTTTTTCCGAAGATATTCCATATCCGTATGGAGTAATTTTACCTGGAACCATTTCCACTCGCGTCCATCAAATAACTTTAAATGAGCAACATCTTCTCCATATTCTGCTTCCTTATACATGACATCCCGATAGAATACCGGCATTGCATGATTCTCACAGACCAGCTTTGGTTTCCCCTTTAACTCTCCCTTTTCCCACAAACCGAGACGTGTTTGATAGGAGGACACTGCTCCAAGTGCATGTTGGATTGCCGCCCTTCTCAGGTAAGATGGCATTTTAGGAAAATGCCGGTCAAACGCAAACCTGGCAGGATTCTTTTTCGTCTCATGTACCAGATGCTCCGCTGCATTAAAGCGTTTTTGTGGATTCCGGATTTCTGAAAGTTCTTCCCAGGTTCCTGCATACACCGGGATCAGATAGGAAACTGCTTTCCGAAAAATATCCAGCGTAGCACGGAGCGGTATATTCTTTTTTTTCATTTCTACTCCATAGCTGGATACAATCTGCATAAAGTTCCCTACTTTCTTTTTCCCTTCTCTTTTTGTCCCTCGATATATGCCGTTACTTGATCCCAGCTTCAGTCACTTACGGTAACTGCACAATACGACGGATTCCACAAACAAGACGGTATTGTAAAGAATATACATATCCTCTACCATATGAAAGTTCATTTTTCTTAATAGCAAACATATCTTTTTTCATATTTGTATTATACAATACATCTCTCTGTATGGCAAACATTTGTTCTGGGTTTTAATTAAAAAATTTGGCACACATAACTCATCACTACTACAATATATTTATGGGTAATCCCCTTACTTCCAGTAAGGATTTATCCATCTCATTACTTAAACTGTTAGAATGTAGGATGCAATGGTATATCGACTTCATCACTTGGACCTCGCGTCCGTACTTTAGACTGATAACCGGCTCCTCATTCACAGTGTTCGTTTTATGCAGGTTGAATCACATTAGGTGCATTCGTGTCACACACAGTAGTTTGAACAGGTAATGAGTAAAACTGGTATTTATCCATTGTAATATTTTTTAAGGAGTGATAAATTTATGAACGCAGTAGGTATCGATGTTTCAAAAGGTAAAAGTATGGTTACAATTCTGAGACCATTTGGGGAGATTGTATCCTCTCCTTTTGAGATTAAGCACACATCCAGTGATATCCATTCACTTATTAAACTTATTCATTCTATCGAAGGTGAATCCCGGGTTGTAATGGAACATACCGGCCGCTACTACGAAGCACTTGCTCACCAGCTTTCAGCAGCAGATCTCTTTGTCAGTGCTGTTAATCCCAAGTTGGTCAAAGATTTTAATAACGATTCTCTTCGCAAGATCAAGTCCGACAAAGCTGATTCTGTCAAGATTGCCCGCTACGCTCTTGACAAATGGCAAAGTCTTGAACCGTATAGTATTACAGATGAATTACGCGCTCAGCTAAAGGTCATGAATCGTCAGTTCCATTTCTATGTGAAACAAAAAACGGCTATGAAAAATAATCTTATTGGCCTCATTGACCAGACCTATCCAAATGCAAATACTTATTTCAATAGTCCCACCCGCAGTGATGGTTCCCAGAAATGGGTTGATTTTGTCTCTACATACTGGCATGTAGATTGCATTCGTAAAATGTCTCTAAACGCTTTTGTTGAACATTATCAGAACTGGTGCAAGCGCAAAAAATATGCCTTCAATAAATCAAAAGCGGAAGAAATTTACACCAAAACAAAGGAACTTGTTCCAGTATTTCCTAAGAATGAAATAACCAAACATATCATCAGACAAGCTATCGATCAGCTCAACAGTACTTCCGTTACTGTCGAAACAATACGCACTCTCATGAACGAGACTGCCTCAAAGCTTCCTGAATACTCAATTGTCATGCAGTTTAAAGGGATTGGTCCATCTCTCGGTCCACAGCTTATGGCTGAGATCGGTGATGTAACCAGATTCACGCATAAAGGAGCCCTTACTGCATTCGCCGGAGTTGATCCTGGGGTAAACGAATCTGGTTCCTATGCACAAAAAAGCGTCCCAACATCCAAACGTGGATCTTCAAATTTAAGAAAGACTCTTTTTCAAGTAATGGATGTTCTTATCAAAACCATGCCTCAGGATGATCCTGTATATCAATTCACGGACAGAAAACGCACCCAGGGTAAGCCTTACTATGTTTATATGACTGCAGGTGCTAATAAATTTCTCAGAATATACTATGGACGAGTGAAAGAATATCTTTCTGTTCTTCCTGATCCAAGCTAATTCAAAACTTTTACTTTCAGACCAGCACTGGTTGTGGTGGCCTTATTTTAATGCCTAATTTTTAACCTGTAAAGTTTTTTAACTTTCTTCAATTTTAGTATTGACTTTTTATTTGCAGGCTAAAGTAACGAGAATGCGACGCGCAATTATTCAATATGTGGCAAAAAATGTGGCAGGATTTCTGGCCATAATTTACCAGATTTCAGACTCTACTGCTGCTCTTTCAATAGAAAGGCCTTTCATATAGCTGTCCATAAATGCATTGAATCCAGCCACACCTTCCGGTTTTGGATCCAGTGTGCTGCTTTCCTGATCTGCAAACACTTTATTATCAAGGAAGCTTTCCAGAGTCTCACCTTCTTCTTTATTTACCAGATAAGAAGCAAGAAGTGCGATTCCCCAGGCTCCGCCCTCACCTGCAGTAGCCATTACAGATACCGGTGCATTGACAGCATCTGCCAGAATCTGCTGTCCTACGCCTTTTGTCTTGAATAATCCTCCATGACCAAGAAGACGGTCTACTTTTACATTTTCTTTCTCAAACAGAAGGTTCAGACCTACCCTCATGGCTCCAAGGCATGTATACAGATTGGTTCTCATAAAGTTTGCAAGATTGAATTTGCTCTCAGGAGAACGTACAAATAACGGACGTCCTTCTTCAAAGCCTGTCATATGCTCACCTGAGAAATAACAGTAGGACAAAAGTCCGCCACAGTCCGGATCTCCTTCAAGTGCTTTATTATAAAGGGTTCCGAACAGTTTGTTCATATCCACTTCCATACCCATAGCTTCTGCAAACTCTTTAAATACATTTACCCAGGCATTCAGGTCAGAGGTACAGTTGTTGGAATGAGCCATAGCTACCAGATGTCCGGACGGAGTGGTAACCATATCAATTTCTTTATAAGGTCTGGAAAGCTCTTTTTCCAGAACGATCATGGCAAATACAGAAGTTCCTGCGGAAACATTACCCGTACGTACTGCTACACTGTTTGTGGCAACCATGCCTGTTCCTGCATCACCTTCCGGAGGGCACATCGGGATTCCGGCTTTCAGTTTTCCTGTTACGTCGAGAAGTTTCGCACCTTCTTCTGTAAGAACACCGGCATCTTCACCTGCAACAAGGGCTTTCGGCATAATATCGCGAAGTTTCCAAGAGAATCCATAAGGAGCAACCAGTTCATCGAATTTATCAACCATCTCCTGGTTGTAATCTGCCTTTGTGGTATCAATCGGGAACATACCTGCTGCGTCACCGATACCGAGAACTCTCTTTCCTGTCAGTTTCCAGTGGACATAAGCCTCCAGAGTTGTAATATAATCGATATCTTTTACATGTTCCTCGCCATTAAGAATTGCCTGGTACAGATGTGCGATACTCCATCTCTGAGGAATATTGTAATTAAACAGCTCCATCAGCTTTTCACTGGCTTCCCCTGTAATATTATTTCTCCATGTACGGAATGGTACAAGAAGTTCTCCCTCTTTGTTAAATGGCATATATCCATGCATCATGGCGCTGACGCCAAATGCACCTACAGATTCCAGTTCTATGTCATATTTTGCCTTCACATCCCTTGCCATATCCTGATAACAGTCCTGAATGCCTGTCCAGATATCATCAAGGCTATATGTCCAGACACCGTTTTCATAACGATTTTCCCATTCATGACCGCCAGATGCGATTGGCTGATTTTTATCATCTACAAGTACTGCTTTGATCCTGGTAGAACCAAATTCAATACCAAGCGCTGTTTTGTTAGCGAGAATCGCTGCTTTTGCTTCTGCTGTTCCCATTTTTATGTACCTCCCTGTTTCTCTGTTATTTATGATTACAGATCATTCGACAATCTATAATCATATATTGTTTGTACACCAATATTATTGCATTTCTTTTATTGTTTTACCATGGAAATTTTACGGTTTTAACATACTTTTTATTACTTTAAACTTCTCAGGGCTGCCATTCCAGACAGTTAATTTCAGCCTGATATGACAGCCTCTGTATTAATTACAAAAATTATTATTTTCTGAATGCAAGTTCATTCCATCTCAGTTCATTCTTAAAATCACGAATATTTGTATCTTTATCAATGTAAACAGCTTCAATACCCATAGCTGCTGCCCAGTCCCCCATCTGCTCTGCTGTCAGGTCATAAGAGAATGCTGTATGGTGAGCTCCGCCTGCAAGGATCCATGCTTCGGCACCTGTCTTAAGATTTGGCTGTGGTGTCCAGAATGCACTTCCTACAGGAAGCTTCGGCATCGGTTTCTCAACCTTCTTGCATTCTACATCGTTGATGATCAGACGGAAACGATCTCCAAGATCGATCAGGGATGTTGCGATACCCGGGCCTGTCTTGCTTGTGAATACAAGTCTTGCAGGATCCTCTCTGTCACCCATGGAAAGCGGGCATACTTTAATGCCGATCTTACCATCTGCAACAGACGGGCATACTTCAAGCATATGAGACTGAAGGATTCCTTCTTTTCCAGGTACAAAGTTATATGTATAGTCTTCCATCATGGAAGTTCCTTTTGCATCTTTTACACCAGCTGTCATGATCTTCATCAGACGAACCATTGCAGCTGTCTTCCAGTCACCTTCTGCACCGAATCCATAACCTTTTTCCATAAGTCTCTGGATTGCAAGTCCGGGAAGCTGTTTAAGAGCACCCAGATCTCCAAAGTGTGTAACGATTGCCTGATAATTTTTCTCTTCCAGGAATTTCTCAAATCCGATTTCAATCTGAGCCTGAACTGCTACATGACGTTTAAATTCTTCCGGATCTCTTCCCTCAAGAAGAATATCATATTTGCTGTAATATTCATCTACCAGCGCGTCTACATCACCTTTAGCTACATCTTTTACATAATCAGCGATCTCATTTACAGGATAAGCATCTACTTCCCATCCGAATTTGATCTGTGCTTCTACCTTATCACCTTCTGTAACAGCTACGTTTCTCATGTTATCGGCTACACGACATACGCGGATATGGCTGCTCTCCATGATACCAACTGCTGTACGCATCCAGGAAGCAAGTCTTTCCTGAACATCTTTATCTGCCCAGTGTCCGACAATAACTTTTCTTTCGATTCCCATTCTTGTAACAATATGACCATATTCACGACCGCCATGAGCAGACTGGTTTTCATTCATAAAATCCATATCAATGGTATCATAAGGAATCTCCTCATTAAACTGTGTATGAAGATGGCAAAGCGGTTTTCTGTATTCTTTCAGACCAAGGATCCATGATTTTGCCGGTGAGAAAGTATGCATCCATGTGATAACACCTGCACAGTCCTCATCTGCATTTGCCTCATTAAATGTTTTACGGATCAGTTCGTTTGTGATCAGTGTTGGTTTCCATACAACTTCATATGGAAGAACTCCAGACTCATTGAGCTTCTCTACGATGATTTTTGCATGCTCTGCTACATGCGCCAGACATTCATCTCCGTAAAGATCCTGTGAACCTGTGCAAAACCAGAATTTGTACTCTTTCTTCTTTAACATTTTTGTGTCCTCCTTGTAATAAAATGTTTATAGTTATTTTTTATTTATCACTTAATTTGTTACTATGTTATACTTGACAGTTATTATTTTGCTGTATTCTGTCCGTAATAGGCATTCGCACCATGTTTTCTATAGTAATGCTTATCCTGAAGTTCCTGCGGAGCCGGTTTTATCTGCGGATTGATCATCTCACATCTTGCTGCCATCTTTGCAACTTCTTCTGCAACAACTGCATTGTGAACTGCTTCATGTGCATCTTTACCCCATGTAAATACACCATGATTCTTACAAAGAACTGCCGGAACTGCAATATAATCTTTCTTCTTTGCCTCAAATTCATCTGCGATCAGAACTCCTGTGTTCTTCTCATATGCTTCCTCGATCTCTTCTTTCGTCAGATTACGCACGCATGGGATTTCTCCATAGATGTAATCTGCATGTGTTGTTCCGTAACATGGAATATCTCTTCCTGCCTGTGCCCAGCTTGTTGCCCATGCAGAATGTGTATGTACAACACCACCGATTTTTGGAAAACGATTATAAAGAACAACATGTGTCGGTGTATCGGAAGATGGATTATAACGTCCCTCTACTTTATTTCCATTCAAGTCAACAACTACCATATCTTCCGGAGTCAGCTTATCATATTCAACTCCACTTGGTTTAATAACAAAAAGTCCACTCTCTCTGTCGATTCCACTTACATTTCCCCATGTAAATGTAACCAGATCGTATTTTGGAAGCAGCATATTTGCCTCATACACTTCTTTTTTTAACTGTTCTAACATTGTTCTTCTCCTTTCGTCTGCTGTCTACATGACTTCATTATATAATTTCACAGAATTTCGCATCACAAGTTCCGGTGCAAATTCCGCTGAGTACATTTCCATATTTTTATCAATCTTATCTAATATAATCTGTGCTGCACATTTTCCAATCTCATTCGCTGGATTATTCACCGATGTGATCGGTACTTCACAAAATCTTGCAAGACTGGAATTGTCGATTCCAATAACGGAAATCTGATCTGGGACTTTGATTTCCGCACTTTGCAATACCTTGACCAGTTTACTTGCAATCTCATCATTGTAACAGACACAGGCCGTACATCCATCTAAACGTTTCAGGATTCTGTCACTTTCCATCTCCATTTCCCGGATATCTTCCGAATCAACCCATAAAATCTGACGATTTTTAATCTTAAGTGAATGCTCCATGAGTGCCTTTGTGTATCCTGCATATCGCATTCTTCCCTGCCCGTCATCCGCCTTGAAGATTCCGGCGATTCTTGTATGTCCACATTCTAAAAGATGTTTTGTTGCAAGATATCCAGCTTTCTCATCATCCAGACTGACATGCGGAATTGTGAGATTCTCATAGAAACTATTCACAAACACAACCGGTATTCCTGATTTCTGTAATTTCTGATATAAATCTAAATTCGGATTCGGAAGCCCACTTTTTACAGGCTCTGCGATCAAACCATCAATTCTTCTTGTTCTCAAAAATTCTTCCAGATGCATCCGCTCCTTTGCTACAGAATTGTCTGTCATTGCAATCTGAAGGATTCCGCCTGCCTGAGTAACTTTTTTCTCAATTTCCCGAACAATAATTGGGAAAATATAGGTATCGATATACGTCAGCATTACTGCGATTCGTTTTTCTTCATGATCTGCTCTTCTTTCTGTATTTCCAAGAAGCATTCCCGCATCTTCACATATATAAGAGCCACTTCCGCGTCTGCTCTCCACAATATTCTCTTTTACTAATTCTTCCAATGCCCGTCGTACCGTCTGACGACTGACCTGGAATTGTTCGGATAATTCCTGTTCTGAAGGAAGTTTCTCCCCGGAAACCTTTCTTCCCGACCTGACTTCCTCCTGAATCCAGGTTACGATTTTTTCAAATTTTTTCATTCGCTTATGACCTCTCTATACGATCGACCATCATTACCATCATACGACACTCTGATTTTTATCGATCTGATCAGTACATTCTCGTTATGCACTTAATATACAATAATACATGTTACAATACAATTCGCAGGATACCCAATCTTTTTCACTTGAAAATGTATATAAATTCAAAGTTGTATTGTTTTTGTTCCTGTTTTTCAATACAAATTATTATGATATGAAACCTTAGTTAAATTTTTCCGTCTCTTCCTCTTGCATGTCTCGGGATTTTGGCATATTCATGCCAAAACATCTCGCGGGATAGTGATGTGTGAACAGCAACGATACATTCTCTGAAATATTATATTTTCAAAAAATGTCTTGAAATTTATGTAATTTCAGTTCATAATAACAACAGACAACAAATTAATATTGTCAAAGGGGAGCTGGTCAGAACCGGCTGAGAGGAGACGTGTTACCGTTTCGACCCATTTAAACCTGATTTGGATAATGCCAACGGAGGGAATTGATACCATGTAATGATTGAGATGCCCTTGCATCTCTTTTTACTTCGGACAGCTGGTAGGATCTTCACTCAGGTGAGGATCCTTTTTTTACATTTGAAAGGAGACTCAAGTTATGAAACAGACAACAAACACAAAAAAACTGGCACTTGCAGGTGTTCTCACCGCTCTTGCCATCGTTGGAAGCTTTTTAAGCTTTCCTGTAGCCGGAAGTAAATGTGCACCGGTTCAACATATGGTAAATATCTTTGCAGCCGTACTTCTTGGTCCCGGCTGGGGCGTTGGAATTGCATTCTGTGCAAGCCTTCTGCGCAATATACTTGGAATCGGAAGTCTGATGGCTTTCCCGGGTAGTATGATCGGAGCTCTCTGCTGTGGACTTGTTTACAAGAAATGTAAGAATTTAAGCCTTACTTGTCTTGCAGAAGCACTTGGAACAGGTATTCTCGGAGGAATTGCTGCTTATCCGGTTGCTTTATTCCTTATGGGAGCAGCACCGGCAGGATTATTTATCTATGTGATCCCATTCCTGATCTCAACAGTAGCCGGAAGTATCCTGGCATTCCTGCTGATTTCAGTATTCCAGAAAAGTGGAGTAATGGCACAGCTTTTTCCGACTTCTTAATCCGTAACTGCAAAATTTCCGAACAGTTACATGCGATACATTGGGGACACCACCTTGTACCGCACAAGAAAATGCAGAATCAATCTGTAATCACCGGAGTATTATGTTAACAACTCCTTTATCTTGTAGTTATTAACATTTCTCCGTGAAGGCGTCAGCATAATCTTATATTCGCTGGTAGTGTAGCTAAACAGTTACCATTCCTTTCTGCATCTATTCATATGCATGGAACCGTAGCTTTTCTCGTGTACGCTGTCCGTGTTTTGCTGACGTCAAAATTATATAATTCACATATACGAATGGAGGCAAAACAACATGAGAAACTACACAACCCAGATGGATGCAGCTCGTAAGGGGATTCTCACCCCGGAAATCAAAACAGTTGCTGAAAAAGAGCATATGGACACTGACAAACTGATGAAGCTTGTCGCTGAAGGAAAGGTCGCAATCTGTGCCAATAAAAATCACAAGTCCCTGAACCCGGAAGGTGTCGGAAGCATGCTCCGCACAAAGATCAATGTCAATCTCGGAGTTTCCCGTGACTGCAAGGATTATGATATTGAAATGCAGAAGGTAATGAGCGCAGTAGAACTTGGAGCCGAATCTATCATGGATCTTTCCAGCCATGGAGATACACAGCCGTTCCGTCGCAAACTGACTTCTGAATGTCCTGCTATGATCGGTACAGTTCCTGTATACGACAGTGTCATTCATTATCAGAGAGACCTTGCTACTCTGACTGCACAGGATTTCCTTGATGTAATCCGTATGCATGCAGAAGACGGTGTTGACTTCGTTACACTTCACTGCGGAATCACAAGAAAAACAATTGAGCAGATCAAAAAGCATAAACGTAAAATGAACATTGTAAGCCGTGGTGGAAGCCTTGTATTCGCATGGATGAGCATGACAGGAGAAGAGAATCCATTCTACGAGTACTATGATGAGATTCTTGATATCTGCGAAGAATATGACGTGACAATCTCACTTGGTGATGCGTGCCGTCCTGGATGTCTGGCTGACGCTACAGACGTATGCCAGATTGAAGAGCTTGTGCGTCTCGGTGAACTGACAAAACGTGCCTGGGATCATAATGTTCAGGTTATGGTTGAAGGACCTGGACATGTACCGCTTGATCAGGTTGCAGCTAACATGAAAGTACAGCAGACCATCTGTATGGGAGCTCCTTTCTATGTACTTGGACCTATCGTTACAGATATCGCGCCTGGATATGACCATATTACTTCCGCGATCGGTGGAGCTGTTGCAGCAATGAACGGTGCTTCCTTCCTCTGCTATGTAACACCAGCTGAACACCTTGCTCTTCCAAATGTTGAAGATACAAAACAGGGAATCATTGCTTCTAAAATTGCAGCTCATGCTGCTGATATTGCCAAGGGAATTCCTGGTGCAAGAGATATCGATGATAAGATGGCAGATGCCCGCCGTGTTCTTGACTGGGATGCACAGTTTGAATGTGCTCTGGATCCAGAAACTGCAAAAGCAATCCGCGACAGCAGAAAACCGGAGGATGACCACAGCGATACTTGTAGTATGTGTGGAAAATTCTGTGCAGTAAGAAGCATGAATAAGGCACTGGCTGGGGAATATATTGATATTCTGTAAGTATCCGAAATACGTATAGCATTTGGGGAGATTAATTCCAAACAATTATAACTATGAGAAACACGCTCCGTGAGTTTCTCAAGTTATCGCGACAGTCACCAAGGTCTCGTGCAAGCACGGACTTTGGCTCGTTGTTCGCGTAAATTAAGGGAAAGCGGTTAAAGAATCGCTTTCCCTTTTTATTTCCAATATGTTTCCAGATATTTCTCTGCATCTTCCTTTGAAAGCTCATATTCTCTCTGAATATTATTAAGAGTATCCTCCTTTGAAACATTTAAATTCCGACATGTTCTAATAACTGCTGCTATTCCACGCTCTACACCTTGCCGAATTCCATCTTTCACTCCATCATCATACATTTCCTGTATTGCCTTACACATATCAACCATCTCCTCCTTATGTTCCGCTTCACCTGGTATTTGTTTCATGTTTAGAAAAGCTTTCATTGCCTGACTCGTTTCATAGTCAACGTTCTGAAAGAACTTTTTATTCTCGTTAATGTAATCTGTTAATTCTTCCTTACTATCCCTATATCTTAGCATAGTTAGTATCACTTGTAAATCATCCGAAAATTTTTCAACATCTTCCACTCGTTCTGCATCTACAAGATTGATCTTATAATTCGGAAGATATTTCTCCAAAATTTCTTTCTCTTCTTTCGTTCCTTCCAACTGAAACATATCATATAAGTCAACAGGTCCATCCCACGGCTCTGAACCATAGTAAAAGACTAATGAAATAATCGGTATCAATCGATCCTTTTTTCGAAATCGCGACAGATATTCTCCTGCGGTAAGATGCTCTAACGGCTGTCCTGCTTTTTTGTTCTGCTTTCGTCGGTCATTAAAATTTTTCCAATTATTCCGAATCTGTGTTTCGTAATCCATTCCATCATAAAGCATCACCTTGTGCGGCATCGCATAATGAACCTTATCCTGTGATTCATTTGCAAGTAGCACAAGCGTAGCCTGATTCCGCCATTTCATAATAATATCGCGGTATCTTTTCATGTTCTTTGTTTTCCCGGCCCGATTTTTCACACTGACAGATGAAACAGAATTCACTTCTACCAAATCCTCCGGCAATATCACCTGCCTTCCACCATAAATCACACCATTAAATAAATTTGCAAATCTTTTCTTCTCACTTAGCCAGATATTCACATTAACATCTGCTTTTCCCATAGACTCTTCCTCCTGGTTTTTTATTCTTTTGTTATTTTGTAACTCATCAAAATGGAATCTCCTGCTGATGCAGCCTTGAATATGAGATAAAGTTATCCTTTCGATAACACATTCAGACAAATGAAATATAGAAAATATATGTCTGAGATTTCGATGTGAATTAACTATAACAAAATCATTAGAAGGTGTCAATTAGAAAAACAGTTACAACAATTTTTAAAAAGCTATCGATTACAACACATTTCATCTTAATTGTTGTAATCGATAGCTTTTTATATTTCCTTCTTATTCCGGATTCACAATCTTCCCGGCAACTGCACATGTTGCTGCTGTTCTCGGGCTTGCAAGATAAATCTCTACTTTAGATGTTCCCATACGTCCAAGGAAGTTTCTGTTATTCGTTGCTACAACTCGTTCTCCATCAGAAAGGATTCCTCCTGTTCTTCCGCAGCACAGTCCGCAACCCGGATGTGTGATGATTGCACCTGCTTCTGCCAGAATGTCCAGCGTCCCGTCTGCCAGTGCCTGTCTGTAGATCTTGCGGCTTGCCGGTGTAACGATCAACTTCACAAAGTCCGCAACTTTCTTCCCTTTGAGTACTTCTGCCGCAGCTCTAAGATCTTCCAGACGTCCGTTTGTACAGGATCCGATAAATACCTGGTCAATCTCTGTTCCTTCCAGTTCACTGACGTCTCTGATCTTATCAACCTGGGACGGACATGCCATAACCGGAACGAAATCCTCTGCCTTATATGTCATTGTCTTCATATAAACAGCATCTTCATCTCCAACAAGACTCTTCTGGTAGTCATTGAGTTCAATCTCACAATATTCTGCCGTCTTCTCATCCGGTGTAAAAAGTGCACATTTTGCTCCTGCCTCGATTGCCATATTCGCCATTGTCATACGGCTTGCAACTGACATATTCTCAATCGTGCTTCCCGAGAATTCCAGTGCTCTGTAAGTTGCTCCGTCCGCACGGAGATCTCCGATCAGTCGAAGAATGATATCCTTGGACATTACATTTTCCGGAAGTTCTCCGTCAATCACAACTTTGATCGTCTCCGGAACTTTGATCCACATTGTACCGGTTCCAAGAATACTTGCCATCTCTGTATAACCGATTCCGGATGAAAATGCGCCGACACAACCATAAGTTGTCGTATGACTGTCTGTTCCGAATGCGATATCTCCAGGTTTCACATATCCGGCTTCTGTCATCAACTGGTGACAGATTCCGTCACTTCTATGTACGTGAGTCAGTCCATATTTTTCTACAAATTCATCTCCTTTGTGGAAATGTCTTGTATCATCCTGCTGACTCGCCGGAACCAGGTGATCATAAATCAGAACCACTTTATCCGGATCATGAAGCTTTGTAAATCCCATCTCTTCAAATTTATCTGCTACAAAAGGAATGAAAATATCATGGATCATGCATCTGTCAACATTGACTGTCACGATATCTCCCGGCTTTACTGCCTTTCCTGTATTATGTCTGATAATCTTTTCAATAATCGTCTCGCCCATCATGCTCTCCTTTCTGCTCAATCCTCAAGTCCATTCAGCTTGCGCATAGCTTTTACAAGTCCGCCTGCCCGAATGATGCTCATCAGATTCTCCGGCAGAGAAGCGATCGGATATTCTTTGCCATTATAATCTACATGCTGATTCATCACGACATCAATTGTGTCGCCTTCTTTCATATCATCATACAGATCCGGCTGCTCAATCAAAAGCAGACCATTGTTGATTGAATTGCGGAAAAAGATTCTTGCAAATGATTTTGCGATCACACACTGGATTCCAAGTGCTTTGATGATCTCCGGTGCCTGCTCTCTAGAAGATCCACATCCAAAGTTCTTTCCTGCAACGATGATATCACCTTTCTGGATCTGTCCTGCCAGCTCCGGACGAAGCGGACTGAATCCATACTGTTTCATATCGTCAATTGTTTTCAGTGCAAGATACTCTGTCGGGATGATGATATCCGTATCGATATCATCTCCGAGTACCCACACCTTTCCTGTAAATTTATCCATAGTTCACCTCAAAATATATAAGTTCTTCTCTGTGTAAGTTACCTCTTGTTCCTTTCATCTTACAGATCAGATGCAAGTGCGATCTCACCCTTAATTGCTGATGCAGTAACTGTTGCTGCGGATCCAAGATATACTTTTGAACTTGGGTGTCCTGCACGACCCTTGAAATTACGTGTTCCTGTACTGATCAGAACTTCATTTTCACCAATAACTCCCTGGCAGCTTCCCCAGCAGACGCTGCAATTCGGATTCATTACAATTGCACCTGCCTCCATGAAAATGTCAAGAAGTCCTTCCTTAAGAGCCTGACGGTAAATTGTCTGGCTTGCCGGAACAACAAGGAAACGGACCTTATCTGCAACCTTCTTTCCTTTGATAACTTCTGCTCCGACACGAAGATCTTCAATACGCCCATTATTACAGGAACCCAAAAATGCTTCATCAATCTTAATTCCACGCACTTCCTTTGCCGGACTTAAATTATCTACAAAATCAGGTTTTGCCACAACTGGTTCCACGTTAGAAAGATCGATTGTATACTCTCTGATATAATGTGCATCCGGATCACTGTGGAATACAGCTTTCGGCTCACGGCCATGCTCTTTCAGGTATTCCATTGCTTTTTCATCTGCCTCGAAGATACCTGTCTTGGCTCCGGCTTCTACTGCCATATTGCAAAGTGAGATACGATCACTGATGCTCAGTGTCTTTGCCCCTTCTCCGGTGAACTCCATTACCTGATAGTTACATCCGTTCGCACCGACCTGACCGATAATTGTCAGAATCAGGTCTCTTGCATAAACACCTTCCGGAAGTTCTCCGATCAGATTGAATTTCACTGATTCCGGAACAAGTACCCAGGACTGTCCTGTCACCATTCCATAAAGAAAGTCTGTACATCCGACACCTGTACCAAACGCTCCGAGTGCTCCGTAGGAACAAGTATGGCTGTCAGCTCCGAAGATCAGTTCTCCCGGACGGACATAGTTCTCCATCATAACCTGATGACAGACACCCTTTCCTTCCCAGAAGTCAATTCCGTTCTCTTTTGCAAAATCTCTCATCTTCTTCTGAGATGCCGCTGTCTTCGGACTATCAGATGGCACATTATGATCCACAATGAATACCAGTTTCTTCGGATCTGCAATACGAGGATTCTTTAATTTGTTATTATACATATCCACAGTAAGGTGTGTCGTTCCATCATTACTCATCATTCTGTCCAATGTTACTGTATGGATGTCTCCCGGTTTTACGCTGTCCACACCGGCGGCAGCAGCGATGATCTTCTCTGCGATTGTCATTCCCATAGTTCTAGTCCTCCTTATTCAGTGAAGCGATCAGTCCACCCTGATTCAGAATATTCTGCATATACTCCGGCAGCTTTGTACAAGAATAAGTCTTTCCATTCGCCTCAGCTGTTCCGTCAGACATGCGAAGTTCCATTGTATCACCTGTCTTCACCTCATCCGGAAGCTCCTTACAGACAATCACCGGAAGTCCGATATTAATCGCATTTCTATAGAAGATTCTTGCAAATGATTTCGCAATGACAGCCTGTACTCCAAGTGCTTTGAGCACACCTGGTGCCTGCTCTCTGGAAGAACCACACCCAAAGTTCTCTCCTCCGACTACGAAATCTCCCGGTTTTACTTTCTTTGCGAAATCCGGATCCAATGATTCAAATGTATGACTCTTCATCTCATCTAAGTTCGGCAGAAGCAGATACTGGGATGCGATGATCTGATCTGTATCAAGATCATTATGAAATTTAAAAATTGTACCTTTTTCCATAATAATAATGTCCTTTCTGTTGTCCTGTGGATAAATTGTATCAATTTAACGTGATGAAGTCCATGAACTTTTTTAACAAATCTTCATCTTATTTTGCATTGATTTTCTATATTGTTTGGAATTCATTATACACTATCTTCAGAGTTCAATCATTACAAATCATACAATTATTTTCCGTTTGTCTCATTATTCCAACCATCTGGTTACCCAATTCCATGTAAAATCATTAAAAGTGCAAAAAACGAGACAAACCTGTTCACACTATTTGCAGGAGGGATTAGAACTATGCCAAAACGAACACCTATTACCGGAGAGAAGAATCTGATCAGCAAAAGGCTCATTGAACTTCGTCGGCAACGCCATATGTCACAGAGACTTTTAGCTTACAAACTCCAATTGCGCGGATATGATATGGACAAAAATGTAATTACAAGAATAGAAACAAACAAACGTTACGTTACAGACATAGAATTGAAAGCTCTAACTGAGATCTTCGACGTTTCTTATGAATATCTCATTGAGGGAAAAGACATCCTTGAACCTTAACGGATGATAGAAACGGAGGTGAAACTATGGCAAATATTCAACTTGCGGATAATCTACGGCGTTTGAGAAAGCAATATAACTACACACAGGCTCAGATCGGCGAAAAGCTGCATATCACTCATCAGGCTTATTCAAATTATGAAACCGGCGTACGTGAACCAAACCTTCAACTTCTTGCTGAACTATCCTGGATCTATCACACCTCTGTCGACTCGCTTATCACTCAGTACTGCAATGCAAAGAATCCATCATCAGTTGAAGTAAAAAACTATTTCTGTATTAAAATTGAAAATAGTGAAAACGACATTCTTCTTACAAAAAATGAAGTGAATTTTCTTTTGAAATACCGTTCTGCTGGTGAAGCTGACCGTAAACTCGCACATGAAGCTTTAGATTTTACTGAACATTGATTTCTATTTCAAAAAGAACTGAACCCATTGACATTAATCATCTGGGTTCAGTTCTTTTTTATCTCTACTTTCTTCTATGCTGATATTGCATTTCCTGTATACAGCTGATAATACTTACCTTTCTCTTCAATCAACTGGTCGTGTGTACTTCTCTCGATGATTCTTCCCTGTTCCAAAACCATGATACAATCGGAATTACGTACCGTTGACAATCGGTGGGCAATCACGAATGTCGTACGGCCATGCATCAGCCGGTCCATACTTTCCTGGATAATACGCTCTGTGCGAGTATCAATTGAACTCGTTGCCTCATCCAGAATCAATACCGGTGGGTCTGCTACTGCCGCACGGGCAATCGCAAGAAGCTGTCGCTGTCCCTGACTTAAGTTTGCTCCATCTCCGGTGATCACCGTGTCATACCCTTCCGGAAGTCTGCGGATAAATCCATCTGCATTCGCCAGTTTTGCTGCCGCAACAATTTCTTCATCTGTTGCATCCAGCTTTCCAAAACGAATATTGTCTTTCACTGTACCAGTAAACAAATGTGTATCCTGCAATACGATTCCAAGAGAATGTCGAAGGTCTGCTTTCTTGATCTTGTTAATATTAATTCCGTCATAGCGGATCTTACCATCCTGAATATCGTAGAATCGATTGATCAGATTTGTAATTGTCGTCTTACCGGCTCCTGTTGAACCTACGAAAGCAATCTTCTGCCCCGGTTCTGCATATAGTTTCACATCATGAAGAACGATTTTGTCATCATTGTATCCGAAATCTACTCCGTCAAATACAACATTTCCTTTTAGCTCAACATAATCAACAGAACCGTCTGCCTGATGTGTATGTTTCCATGCCCATCGGCCAGTACGTTTCTCACTTTCTGTCAGTTTTCCATTCTCTTCTTTTGCATTAACTAATGTAACATAACCTTCATCCACTTCCACTTTTTCATCCAGAAGTGTAAAGATACGCTCCGCACCTGCAAGTGCCATAACAATCGCATTCAGCTGCTGGCTCACCTGGTTGATCGGCATACTGAAGCTTTTATTAAATGTAAGGAAACTTGCCAGACCGCCCAATGTAAATCCACCGACATGGTTAAGAGCAAGTGCACCTCCAACGATCGCACACATTACATAACTGATATTTCCAATCTGCGCATTCATAGGGCCGAGGAAGTTCGCATAAGTATTTGCACGGTCTGCGCTCACAAACAGGTCCTCATTCAACTTTTTGAATTCTGTCTTACTTTCTTCTTCATGACAGAATACCTTCACAACCTTCTGGCCGTTCATCATTTCTTCAATATATCCGTTGACCTTACCAAGATTCTTCTGCTGCTCAAGGAAATATTTTCCACTCTGTCCGGCAGCTTTCTTTGTCCCCCAGATCATGATCGCAACCATAACCATCGTCACTGCTGTCAGTGGAATATTCAAGATCAGCATACTGATAAATACACTGACAATTGTGAATCCACTGTTGATAATCTGCGGAATACTCTGGCTCACCATCTGTCTGAGTGTATCAATGTCATTCGTGTAGATTGACATAATATCGCCATGTGCATGTGTGTCGAAATATTTGATTGGAAGTTTCTCCATGTGACTGAACAGATCATTTCTCATGTTCATCATCATTCCCTGTGTCACATTGATCATAATTCGGTTGTAAGCATACGTTGCCACGATTCCGACTCCATAAAAGCAGGCAACTTTTCCGATTGCATGTGCAAGTGGTGTAAAGTTCAGTGTATCACCGGACAACAAGAACGGTGTAATATATTTATCAATCAAATCTCTTGTGAACATCGTTCCCTGAACATTTGCAATAACTCCTACAAAAATAAGGATGAATACTATAATGCAATGAAATTTATAATCCCGGAAAATATAATCCATCAGACGTTTCAGTAATTTCCCAGGATTTTCCACTCTATTCTTTGGTTTTCCCATTGGTCCGCGCATTATGCTTCACCTCCATTTTCATCAAAATCTCCGCCTCCCTGTGTCTGAGACTCATATACCTCGCGATAAATCTCATCTGACACAAGCAGTTCATCATGTGTTCCGAATCCATGAATCTTTCCTTCATCCATCACAATAATACGGTCTGCATCCTGAACACTGGATACACGCTGTGCAATGATCAGCTTTGTTGTATCTGGAATTTCTTCACGGAATGCACGTCGGATCTTCGCATCTGTTGCAGTATCAACAGCACTTGTACTGTCATCAAGAATCAGGATCTTCGGCTTCTTTAGCAATGCTCTTGCAATACAGAGTCTCTGCTTCTGACCACCGGACACATTGTTTCCGCCCTGTTCAATATGCGTATTATATTTATCCGGGAAGCGCTCGATAAATTCATCTGCACAGGCCAGTTTACATGCCTGGATACACTCTTCATCTGTCGCTTCTTTATCTCCCCAACGGAGATTGTCTAAAATACTTCCTGTAAATAAGACATTTTTCTGAAGCACTACAGACACCTGATTACGAAGCACCTCAAGATCATATTCTTTTACATTTTTTCCACCAACCAGAATCTCTCCGTCCGTCACATCATACAGACGACTGATCAGATTGACCAGACTTGTCTTTGCACTTCCGGTTCCTCCGATAATTCCAATCGTTTCTCCGGAATGAATTTCCAGATTGATGTCTTTGAGTACCTTCTCTGCACTGTCTTTCTTATAAGAAAAGTCTACATTTTTAAATGTGATGCTTCCATCTGCGACTTCGTATACCGGATTCTCCGGATTGTGAATATCTGTTCTCTCTTCCAGCACTTCCGCGATACGACGCATACTTGCCATACTCATGGAAATCATAACGAAAACCATCGAAAGCATCATCAGACTCATAAGAATATTCATACAATAAGCAAGAAGACTCATCAGTTCCCCGGTTGTAAGAGAATCCACAACAATCATCTTCGCACCGAACCAGCTGATCAAAATGATACAGGTGTAAACTGTAAACATCATGATTGGCGCATTCCAGATAACATTCTTCTCTGCTTTTACAAAAATATCATAAATATTCTTACTTGCACGTTTGAATTTGCTTGTCTCCTCGTCCTCTCGTACATACGCTTTGACAACACGGATTGCAGATACATTTTCCTGAACAGACTCATTCAATGCGTCATATTTTGGAAACGCCTGCTGAAAATATGCAGTTGCATGGCGGATAATAAAAAACAAAATAATTCCAAGAATCAAGACTGCCACAAGATAAATACTTGCCAGCCTTGCATTGATCGCAAATGCCATCACCATCGCACAGACCATACTTGCCGGTGCTCTCATCATCATGCGTAACATCATCTGATACGCATTCTGCACATTTGTTACATCTGTTGTCAGACGCGTTACCAGTCCTGCTGTACTGAAATGATCAATATTTGCAAACGAATATGTCTGAATCCGATCAAACATTGCATTTCTCAAATTCTTTGCGAAGCCTGTAGAAGCCTTTGCTCCATAACGTCCTCCTGCCATTCCGGCAAGAAGACCCAAAAATGCTGCTACGATCATGATTCCACCCACTTTGTAAATGTGATAGATATCACCCGTATTAACTCCTTTATCAATAATCGATGCCATTAAAAATGGGATCAATGTCTCAAATAGAACTTCAAGAATCATGAAAATCGGTGTCGCGATCGATGCTGCCTTATACTCTTTTACTTCTTTTAATAAAGTACGAATCATGAATTCTCTCCTCTCATTTTTCTTAGATTGAGATGGACCTTATGAGTCACTCTCAAAAATGCCTGTAATTCTTCTTCGGTAATTCCTTCTTCCAGTTCTGCGTCCATTCGCTTGAAAATCTCTCCAAGCTTTTCGTGGCTTTCGCGTCCTGCCTCTGTCAGCATAACCTTTTTCAGCCTTGCATCACTCGCGACCGAAGCACGATAGACAAGTCCTTTCTTCTCTAAAGCCTGAATGATATTCGTTACTCCCGAACGGCAGATTCCGAAATACTTCTCTATGTCTTTCTGATAAATCTCTGCATCCTGATGTTCATAGAGATAACGCAAAATCCATCCATGCATAAGGGTTCCTTCATCCAACCCTTCCGCTTTTACTCTCGCCTCAAGTAATTTTGAAATGGAACGATCCATTTTATGTACCTGTGGAGCGATATGAAAATGTTCTTCACACAAAATTGTAATCCTCCTTTCCATCTTCACATGCAGGAACTGTTTGTTAATGAACTGTTCATCAATGAACAGTTCCTGCGTAAACAAGTTTATCACATTGGTTTTTAATGTCAATAGAAAATATTGAGTTGTCTTCTATTTTTATTTTGCAAAAGAAAAGCTCACAGCTGATCGTCTACAACCAGCTGTGAGCTTTTTTACTCTAAGTTTCATAATATAAATCTATGTTCACATTCTATCTCTCAGCACATGATACAACTCTGCCTCTGTATAATACTGATAAGGATTTACATAAAGAAAAGTTAAGATTCCAAACGTACATGCTCCCAGCAAATGCCATCCGATAAAGGAAAGATCCAACACGAATGCATCCCATTTATTCCCCATCATTAATCGTTTGCTCTCCGCAAAAATCTCCTGTCTGCTCATCTCTGGATGATCGAGCAGAAGATACGGTACCATCGCATATTCATATCCTTTGATCACACCTGGAACAATAAATAATAGTGACCACAATGCAAGATAAATTGTTTTCAAAAACATCGTCATACGAATTGTCTTATTGCAATCTCTTACCATGCGGAAAATATCTTTCACATCCTGTCTTCCGTCTCTTCCATTTTTGAAAAATTTACAACAGCCGACAGTCATTGGATTCCATAGGAAATAGGCAATAGCCAGATATACAATAAATGAAATTACAACCACAACTGCTACAGTTGCTACAATCCCCAACATTAGAATCGGATGAAAACCTTGTATCGAAGTTTCCACCTCACTATTCTTATTCTTTATTGCATTATAAGAATACGTAAATCCATTTCCCAAAAGAAACGTATAAATCAATGCCGCAAGAACAGAATACCAATAATTCTGTTTCAACAGGAATTTCGCTCTTCCTTTTAATTCACTTCTCGTCCACAACATAAAAAATCCCTCCTGATGGCATTCTGTTGATTGAACTAATTGCTACATAATCATTATAGCATATTCCATCTTCCAGAAATACCTCAAGAGGGATATTTTTCTTAATCTTTCGATATCTACATACCTTCCGGATACTCTACTCCTTCCGGTAGTGGATCCCAGTCATTCAATCCCAATGACTGTTTATATCTGGCACGATCCAATGTCAGTATTTCCACAGGCTCATTCAGATAATCCATGAGTTCTTTAATTCCTTCACGTGTCTTATTATTTACTTCGAAAATGCGTTCACATCCGGCATTCTTCATCCAAAGTCTCACCATATCAACATTCGCATAAGGTGAATCTACTTTCGTAATAACTCCGATCAACGGGCGTTGAATAAAGCATCTGCTCCCAGGTCCGAACAGATTGAACGGTTCGTCCGCAGCCTGCACCATAGCGATCACGTCTGCTTCAAATGAAAAACAGGCAAGTCCAACACTAAAATGCTTAGACTCTGCATACTCTCCCGGAGAGTCGATCGTGTCATCTTCTGTATTCGTATACTGTGTCTTCACATAATGCAGTTCTTCTCCCTTAAGAGCCTGCGTCAGTGAAGTCTTCCCCGCTTCACTTCTCCCCATTAAAAATATCTTTTTCATTCTGTTACGCCTCTGTTTTCTTAACTTCTATGAACCTCGCACACTGCAAAGCCAAGTCTTTCATCAAAAAATCGAACTACATCCTCCACAGCTGTCTGCACCTGTGTCAATCCGCCAGTCAGAATCAGTGTTCCGCAGAATCTATCCATAAAACCGATCTCGACATCTGCACTCTTGAATGCTACATCTGCAGCAACTACAACTGCTTCCCACGGTGTAAAACGCAGAAGTCCGATAGACTCTCCTGTGTGATTCTCACCTTCATGAGTTCCAATATGTAATCCTAGATTCTGGTAAATAACCTCATCTGATCTGCTAATAATATGCGCCATGCAGACTTCCTTCCCCGGCACGCGCACACGAGTCATACGAAGCTTCTTTCCTTTCAGATTCTCATAGTCATCATGAAACAGACGCTCCATAAGCTCTTCTCTCGTTATACGTTCCCGTTTCATAAGTGCACTTCCTATCGTTTTGTAATATCACAGACTACATAACCAAGAGAATCTCTGAAATAATCCACAACTTCTGTCAATGCAGATGTAACATCAGAAATCTCTCCTGTAATGATCAATGTTCCTGTAAAGCGGTCTGCGAATCCAAGATAAACATTACCGCTTTTCACTGCAATATCAGATGCGATAACTGCTGACTCTGGTGGAGTCATATTCATAATTCCAATTGCAGAAGAACGATAATCCAGATGTGGATTCAATCCAAGTTTCTGATAAATAATCGGAGCCGGACCTCCCATTACATGTGCAAATGTAATCTCCTTACCTGCAACTGTTTCCTGTACAATTCTAATCTGTTCTCCGTGATCATTCGCCATCTGTCAGTTCCTCTCTTTCACATAGATTCTGTAATTCTCATTCATACAATCCTGTATGTTAATCCACTAACATTCTCTGTTCACAGCCAGTCTCGTTACTGTTCACACGATGTGACCAGCAACCCAGTCTCAGCCATAAACTCTCTTACTATAAATAATACTATCTATATGCCTTTCTGTCAAGGAGATTCCAATAAATCTCAACACACTTCAATCAAGAATCAACAAAATCCAACTGTTTCATTTGCGAAAACAACAGAAACGCAAGCTTTTTATTTTCATACATAAGTAAAAAGAAAAGTTTTTCACCTGCAATACACCAGCTCACTTTGTGTAATTTCTGCAAATGAAAAACTTCCCTTTATTTTAACTATTAACTTCTAGCAATTCATACTTCTTCCGCAATCTCTCTCGCTACGAATACACCACTTGCTGATGCGTGGGACAACGAATGTGTCACTCCACTTCCGTCTCCGATCACATACAGGCCCTTGTGTTTTGTTTCAAGATGTTCATCCAGTTTCACTTCCATATTGTAGAACTTAACTTCTACACCGTAGAGCAGTGTATCATCATTTGCTGTTCCAGGTGCGATCTTATCCAAAGCGTAGATCATCTCAATGATTCCATCAAGAATACGTTTCGGCAATACAAGACTTAAGTCTCCCGGTTCTGCGGAAAGTGTCGGTGTCAGAAAACTCTCTGCAATACGTGCCGGTGTACTTCTTCTTCCTCGAATCAGATCACCAAAACGCTGTACAAGAACACCACCGCCAAGCATATTAGACAGGCGCGCAATACTTTCACCATATCCGTTACTGTCTTTGAACGGCTCTGAGAAATGTTTCTCCACAAGAAGCGCAAAGTTTGTATTCTCTGTCTGCTTCGCCGGATCTTCATAGCTATGTCCGTTTACTGTAACGATTCCGTTTGTATTCTCATTTACAACGATTCCATTCGGATTCATACAGAATGTTCTGACTTTATCTTCAAACTTCTCTGTTCTGTAGACAATCTTGCTTTCATACAGTTCATCTGTAAGGTGTGAGAAAATAACTGCTGGAAGTTCCACACGGACTCCGATATCTACACGGTTGGATTTTGTTGTGATATCGAGATTTTCACATACTTTTTCCATCCATTTACTTCCGCTTCTTCCTACAGAAACGATACATTTCTTACATTCATCTACACCATCTTTTGTAATCACGCGATATCCGCCGTCAATCGTTTCCACATCATCTACATGACAGTTAAAACGGAACTCTACAGTATCTTTCAACTTTGCATAGAGATTCTCAAGAACAACATAGTTGATATCTGTTCCAAGATGACGAACAGATGCATCCAAAAGATTCAGCTTATTCTGCATACAGAGTTTCTTAATATGTGTTCCTGATGTGGAATACATTTTTGTACCCTCACCACCAAATTTCACATTGATCTCATCTACGTAATTCATCAGCTCAATTGCTGTCTCTTTACCGATATATTCATACAATGTTCCACCAAAATTATTTGTGATATTGTATTTTCCATCTGAAAATGCTCCTGCTCCACCGAATCCACTCATAATCGCGCATGTCTTGCAGTTCACACAGCTCTTAATCTTCTTTCCATCGATTGGGCATTTTCTCTTCTCCAGTGGATTGCCGGCTTCAAATACGGCCACCTTCAATTCCGGTGCTTTCTCTGCCAGCTCATAAGCTGCAAAGATTCCCCCAGGTCCTGCACCGATAATAATTACATCATAATTGCTCATATATTTTTCTCCTTTCAATTACTTTCTTGTTTCTTAACTACACTACTCTTCGTCTCTTAATTTCAAGATTCCGACAATCAGCGTCTTCATATCATCAAAAATATAATCAAACGCACCGGCCTGACACATATTTATAATGACCATACCAACCGGAACAGCAAGGATCATCCAGATTACACCACCAATTCGATATCCAATATAAATCAAAAGCAGTGTAACCAGCGGATTCAATCCGACACTGTCTCCGACAAGCTTCGGCTGGATCAGCTGTCTGACAATTTGCGTAATTGCATAGATCACAACAAGCATAATCGCACGTTTATAATCTCCCATAAAGACTGCATATATAGCCCATGGAATCATCGCAGTTCCTGTTCCAAAAAATGGTAGGAAATCTAGAAATGCGATCAAAAATGCAGACAATACAAAGTAATGGACTCTCAAAAATCCAAGTCCTACAGCCAAAATCAAAAATACAATTCCCATGATCTTAAACTGTGCCTTGAAATATCCACCAACCGCATATTTCAGGTTATCTATCACCATGATCATTCGTTCAGTTACTGACTTTGGCGCAATCTGTTTGACCCATGTCACAACTTCTTCTCGCTCTGAGATAAAGAAATAAGAAGACATAACCGCAACGATTGTTGATACCAGATAACTTGGCACACGCTTTGCGATATTTCCTGCGGCACTTACCGTTGGCTCACTGATTTTTGACATCAGACTTCCCATCGTGTCATCCAAATTCGCAACAGTTGTCGTCCATCCATTCTGGATTCCATCCGGCAGTTTGCTAAAAATTCCGGACATAGAAATTCCAATTTGATGGAGTCCTTTTTCGAGCTGCACATACATTTCCGGAAAGTCTTTGATCAAACTGCTGACTTCTGAAACCAGCCAACTGACAGCAAAGTAGCCCAGCGTCCCCATCAACGCCAGGACTCCGATAATAATCAATGCGGAGCCTAATTTTTTTCTGATCTTCAAACGTTTTTCTAACCAGTTAACAACCGGTGTGGCGATGGATGCAATGATCCATCCAACCACAAACGGCATGAGAAATCCAAGTAATTTCCATCCGATCAGTACAAATCCAACTGTTGCTGCTATGCTGAAAAGCAAGCTTACGGCAACTTGCCAGTATGGGCGCTTATTTGTCATCCTCTGCCCCCTCGTCATTTCCATATCCGAGATATTCTGTCTCAATCAATTCCCAAATCTCATCTCTTCCCTGTTTTGTCTGGGATGAGAATGGAATTACTTTTGTTCCAGGAACAAGCTGCAGACCTGTCTTCAGCATTTTAATATGCTTCTGTACCTGACTGCGTTTAATCTTATCAAGCTTTGTTGCGATAATGATTGGCTGATATCCCTGATCCAGGATCCACTGATACATCATTTTATCATTCGCAGATGGATCATGACGGATATCGATCAAAAGGAATACTGCCTTAAGCTGTTTTGATGTATGCAGATAACGCTCGATCAGTTTTCCCCACTGAATCTTTTCCTGCTCAGAAACCTTTGCGTATCCATACCCTGGGAGATCGACCAGATACATTTCCTCATTAATCGTATAGAAATTGATTGTCTGTGTCTTTCCCGGTGTTGCTGAAATTCTTGCATAAGACTTACGGTTCATCAGTGCATTAATCAGTGATGATTTTCCTACATTTGATTTTCCCGCAAATGCGATCTCAGGCTTATCGTTTTCCGGAAGAACGCTTGTGATTCCACAAACTGTTTCCAGATTTATATTTTTAATGACCATGTCGTTTACTCCTCCTTTCTTTCTATTCTATTGCAATCTGCTGTCAGAAGCAATCTTTTTATCTTGTCAGTGCTTTCTTTAAGACTTCTTCCATTGTCTCAACCGGAATGATTTCCAATCCTTTTGTAATTTCAGAAGAAAGTTCCTCCACATCTGCTGTGTTCTCTTTTGGAATAAGTACGGTCTGTATTCCGGCATTCTTAGCAGCAAGAAGTTTTTCTTTCAATCCTCCGATTGGAAGCACACGACCTCTCAAGGTGATTTCTCCTGTCATTGCGAGATCTGCGCGAACTTTCTTGCCTGTCACAGCAGAAAGCATTGCTGTTGCCATTGTGATTCCGGCTGATGGTCCGTCTTTCGGAACTGCACCTTCCGGAATGTGCACATGAATATCATGCTTCTCGAAGAAATCTTCTGCGATTGCATATTTTTTGCTTACAGATCGAATATAACTGATTCCGGCACGGGCAGACTCTTTCATTACATCTCCAAGCTGTCCTGTCAGCATGATTTCTCCCTTGCCCGGCATTACATTTACCTCAATCTGAAGCGTATCTCCTCCGACACTTGTCCATGCAAGTCCACGTACGATACCGACCTCCGGTGCTGCATTTGCCATCTGATAAGAATATTTCTCTTTTCCAAGGAATTTATGAAGATTTCTATCTGTCACAGTAATCTTCTCTTTCTCGGTTGTAAGAAGCTCTTTTGCCGCTTTACGGCAAATATTTCCGATTTCACGTTCTAACTGACGAACACCTGCTTCTTTCGTATAGTTATGTGCGATTTTCCAAATTGCTTTCTTGCTAAAGCTGAGCTGTTCGTCTGTAATCCCATGCTTTTCCAGCTGCTTTGGAATCAGATGTTCTATTGCAATATGAAGTTTCTCGTTTTCTGTATAACTTGTAATCTCGATGATCTCCATTCTGTCCAGGAGTGGTCTTGGAATCGTCTGTAAGGTATTCGCTGTTGTAATAAATGTAACCTCTGACAGATCGAGCGGCACTTCCAGATAATGGTCACGGAACTTGCTGTTCTGCTCACTATCCAGTACTTCAAGAAGTGCGGAGAACGTATCCCCTTTATAGTCTGTGCTTACTTTGTCAATCTCATCCAGAAGGAGTACCGGATTCTTCACACCTGCTGTGCGAATTCCATTTGCAATTCTTCCAGGCATTGCTCCGACATACGTCTTACGATGACCACGGATCTCAGCCTCGTCACGTACTCCTCCTAAAGAAATGCGCACAAACGGTTTCTTAAGAGAACGTGCCAGGGACTTGGCAATAGAAGTTTTACCTGTTCCCGGAGGTCCCACCAAACAAAGAATCGGGCTCTCTCCCTTCTGTGTCAGTGTTCTGACAGCCAGGAATTCCAGGATTCTTTCTTTCACCTGTTCCAATCCATAATGATCTGCCTCTAAAACTTCTTTCGCATAGTTAATATCTGTATTATCTTCGGCACGTTTATTCCACGGCATCTCCAGGATTGTCTCAATATAAGTACGGATTACTCCATTTTCTGCCTGAGAACCAATCGTGTTCTTAAACCGTCCAATTTCCTTATGGAGCTTTTCTTTTACTTCTTCCGGTGCATCTAATTTGCTACATGCTTCTTCGAACTCATCTGCATCTGAAAATGTAGTATCCTCACCTAATTCCTCGCGAATCACCTTCAGCTGTTCTCTTAAAAGATATTCTTTTTGATGCTTATCTACTTTATTTTTTACTTTCCTTTGGAGTTCTTCTTTGATCTCCATGATCTGCATCTCATTCACAAGCTTCAATGATAATTTCTCATATCTACTCCAGAAATCCAGTTCTTCCAGAAGTTCCTGCTGATCCTTGTACTTCAATGGAATATTCGCAGCCACTTCATTTACCAGACGTTTTAAATCAGTAATATCGAGAAATTCTGCAACAGATTCTTTGGAAATCTTTCCATTCTTTGCTGCATATTCTGTAATAATCTCCTTCAATCCGCGCATCATTGCTTCCGCATTCAGATCATCCGGAATCGTGATCTCCTGTTCTTCCAGAACTTCTACTTCTGCACGAAGATAAGGATCTGTCTCTTCAATTTTCTTAAGAACCGCACGGTTCTTTCCTTCCACGAGAACCCTTACAACTTTCTTTGACAGCTTGATCAGCTGCTTCACAGATGCAACTGTTCCAATCTCATAGACATCGTCCTGTCCGGGGTTCTCTGTCTCTATTGATTTCTGGGCAACCAGAAATATCTCCTGCTCTTCAACCATTGCCTGTTGAATTGCAGCGATGGAGCGTTCTCTGCTCACATCAAAATGAACGATCATCTCCGGCATGATTGTTAATCCTCTTAAGGCAACCATAGGGAGACTTCTTGTCTCGTTGTCCAATTCAATTCCTCCTCGTTAGAAAAGGCGGGTAGGATGGATATCCCATCACTCCCGCCTCGTTTTATACTCCGCAACTGTTTGCAGGATTCCTGTATCCAGTTACTATTTGCTCTCAGATGTCAGGAATGATTTTCTATCCTCACCATCACGAGTATACTTCGGTTCTTCCAATCCAAGAACCGCTTCCTTCGTAATGCGACATTCCTTGATTGTCTTATCTGACGGTACTGTAAACATCGTATCCATCATGATATTCTCCATGATCGCACGGAGACCTCTCGCACCTGTCTTACGCTTCAATGTTGTCTCTGCTATTTCTAACAGAGCATCTTTATCAAATTCAAGCTTCACGCCATCTAGCTCCAGAAGCTTCTGATACTGTTTTACGATCGCACTTTTTGGCTCTGTAAGAATGCGTATCAATGCATCCTTATCCAGAAGATCCAATGATACTGTCACCGGAAGTCTTCCGACCAGCTCAGGAATCAAACCAAACTTTACAAGATCCTGTGGAAGTGCTTCCTGAAGAAGTACATCCATATCGTACTCATGTTTTGATGCGATCTCTGCATTGAATCCGATTGATTTTCTATCGATTCTCGTCTCAATGATCTTATCGATTCCTTCAAAAGCACCACCACAGATAAACAAGATGTTCGTTGTATCAATCTGGATCAACTCCTGATGTGGATGCTTTCTTCCGCCCTGCGGTGGAACAGACGCAACTGTTCCTTCGATGATTTTCAGAAGTGCCTGCTGAACACCTTCTCCGGAAACATCTCGTGTGATGGATGGATTTTCTGATTTTCTTGTGATCTTATCAATCTCATCAATGTAAATGATTCCGTGTTCTGCACGCTCGATGTCTCCGTCTGCTGCCTGAATCACCTTAAGGAGAATATTTTCAACGTCCTCTCCTACATATCCTGCCTCTGTCAGTGCTGTAGCATCTGCGATTGCAAATGGAACATTCAGCACTTTCGCAAGTGTCTGTGCCAGAAGTGTCTTACCACATCCTGTTGGTCCAAGCATCAGGATATTACTCTTCTGAAGTTCTACTCCAAGATCCTGTTCTGCCAGAATTCTCTTATAATGATTGTAAACTGCAACAGAAAGAACTTTCTTCGCCTCATCCTGTCCAATCACATATTCGTCCAGAAAAGCTTTCATCTCTTCCGGTGTCAGGAGATTAATATCGTCAAGTGCAGCTCTGTCATTAAAATCTAATTCTTCCTCAATAATCTCGGTACAAATAGCAACACAGTCATCACAGATATAGGTTCCGTTCGGTCCTGCGATCATCTTACGAACCTGGGACTGTGTCTTATTACAAAACGAGCATCTTACGATATCCTCAGTCTTTTTTCCTGCCATATTCTGTCACCTCAATAACCAATTAATGGTTTACTATTACTTCGTCGATCAGACCGTACTCTTTCGCCTCTTCTGCAGACATGAAATTGTCACGCTCTGTATCCTGCTGGATCACTTCCAGCGGCTTTCCTGTATTTGCTGCCAGGATCTCATTCAATTTCTTCTTTGTACGAAGAATATGTTCTGCTGCAATCTGAATCTCTGTTGCCTGTCCCTGTGCACCACCGGATGGCTGATGAATCATGATTTCAGCGTTTGGAAGGGCAAATCTCTTTCCTTTCTTTCCACCGGAAAGCAGGAATGCGCCCATGCTGGCTGCCATACCGATACATACTGTTGAAACATCACACTTGATGTACTGCATTGTATCGTAGATTGCCAGACCTGCTGTTACAGATCCTCCCGGGCTGTTAATATACAGCTGGATATCCTTATCCGGATCGTCTGCCTCCAAGAACAGAAGCTGTGCAACGATCACGCTTGCTGACACATCATTTACTTCTTCTCCGAGGAAAATGATACGCTCCTTTAAAAGTCTTGAATAAATATCATAGGAACGCTCTCCGCGGCTTGTCTGCTCAATGACATAAGGTACTAAACTCATATGCTATCCTTCCTTTTCTATATGATTGTCGCTAAAGAGAAAAGGCACACCTGATATACAGGCGCACCCTCTCAAGAAATCCAATAAATGATTAGCCTTCTACAGATGCATCAACGATCAGAGTAACTGCATCCTGTACTGCAATATCCTCTTTCATCTGCTTCTTCTCGTTCTCACCCATGAACTCTTTCAGCTTCTCAACTTCCATCTTGTAAGACTCAGCCATCTTAGCTAACTCTTCATCAAGACGCTCATCAGATACTTCAATATTCTCTGCTGCTACGATTGCTTCAAGAACAAGTCTTGTTCTGATTCTCTTCTCAGCCTGTGGCTTAAGCTCTTCCATCATCTTCTCTTCTGAGAGACCTGTGAACTGGAAGTACTGCTCTACGCTGAGTCCCTGCTGCATAATGCGGCGTGCAAAATCATCAGCCATCTGCTTAGCCTGAAGGTCAACCATTGGTTCCGGAAGATCGATCTCTGCATTAGCAACTGCCTGCTCTACAGCCTGATCTTCTTTCTTAGCCTTTCCTTCGTTCTCTTTACGCTCTTTGATCTGAGCCTTTACTTCTGCTCTGTAAGCATCAAGTGTCTCAGCCTTCTCGGAAACGTCAGATGCGAACTCATCATCTACTTCCGGAAGCTCTTTGGCTCTGATTGCATGTACTGTACATTTGAATACAGCTTCTTTACCCTTCAGATCTTCTGAGTGATAATCTTCTGGGAATGTAACCTTAACTTCTACTTCTTTCTCAAGTTCAGCTCCGATCAGCTGCTCCTCAAATCCCGGAATAAAAGATCCGGATCCGATTGTCAGCGGATAGTTCTCACCTTTTCCGCCTTCGAATGCAACACCATCAACGAATCCTTCAAAATCAAGTGTGACATCATCTTTATCTGCTACAGCTCTGTCTGTAACCTCAACGATTCTTGCGTGCTGTTCACGAACTTTCTCAATTTCCTCGTCAACTTCCTTCTGTGTTACTCTTGTAGAGTATTTGTCAACTTTAAGTCCTTTGTACTCTCCAAGTTTAACTTCCGGTTTAACTGCAACTTCTGCTGTGAAGATGAATGGTTTTCCCTTCTCAAGCTGAACGATATCAATTGTCGGCTGGGAAGCAATCTCAAGTTCACTCTCATCATATGCTTTTGCATATGCTTCAGAGATCATGCGGTTTGCTGCCTCATCATAAAATACTTCCGGTCCGTACATCTTCTCGATCATCTGACGCGGAACTTTTCCTTTACGGAATCCTGGAAGGCTGATTTTGCTGCGCTCTTTTAAGTAAGCTGCCTGCAGTGCCTTCTCTACTTCTTCAGCTGAAACTTCGATTGTCAGCTTTGCCATATTATGCTCTAATTTTTCTACCTGTAAACTCATTTTCTTCCTCCTTGTTTATAAGCAAATTCTTTACTTATCGAACGAATTAATTTCTTAAAAGTATACATTCGCAGTCATTGAGACAGTATAGCATATAAAGTCTCATATTTCCAGTGTTTTTTCCACTTTCCTATATCTTTTACATGTTTTTTTACATTTTTCTGACTACTTTTTCTAATTTTATTCCTTATATACAATAGATTCTGCTATTTCAGAAGCTTTCTCATTGCCAAAAAGCTGACGGATCAGTTCCAACGCGAATGGTATCGCTGTTCCCACACCACGGCTTGTTGTGATATTTCCATCTGTAACAAATGAACAGAACTTTGCTTCTTTACAATTCAGCTGTTCTTCCATCCCCGGATAACAGCATGCTGCTTTCTCCTTCAACAGTCCCAGTGCTCCAAGTACTGTCGGAGCAGCACAGATTGCTGCAATTTCCCTTCCATTTTCGTTGAATTCACAAAGCAGATCTGCCAATCCTTTATGCGCTTTCAGATGCAATGTTCCCGGCATACCTCCCGGAAGTACAAGAAGTTCTGCGTCATCAAAAAATGCTTTCTCAAACAATTCATCCGCTTCCACCTGTATTCCATGTGCTCCGTCAATCTGCAGTTTTCCCATAACAGAAACTGTCTCTACAACCGCTCCTGCTCTTCTTAACAGATCCACTACAGTTAAACCTTCTACTTCTTCAAAACCGTCTGCTAAAAATACAACTACTTTTTTCATCCAATGCTTCCTCGCTTTCTGATGATATCTCAACAACGATTTTATTTTACTGCGTAGATAAGTTGTTCGTCAAGTCAAGATAGTACTCATCTCACCATTGCCTTTTTATATTTCACGTATTATGATGTAAGTGTCAAAAGTATAAATTGCGTTTGTGCTCGCACAAATAAGCAATTTATACTTATTGACACGCCGAACACCGAAAACGGAATAAAATGGTGTGAACACGCCATTTTATGGGAGTTTGAGGTGTTCGAGGATTGCGGGAATTGCATAGCAATGGAGCAATCCGGTTACATCAGTGAGTGGCAAAATTTACTTTTGACACTCACTTCATATTATTATAGTATAAACATTCGACATCAGGAGGAATATTTAGCTATGGAAATAGAACGCAAATTTTTAATACAAAAACTTGAGGAGTTGCCATTTTCTCCTTTCGATTATCCTCACAAAGAACTGGAGCAAGGCTACTTATGCACTGCTCCTGTCGTAAGGATACGCAGAGAAGATGACGATTATATTCTCACCTACAAGTCTAAAGGGCTTATGGCCCGTGAAGAATATAATCTTCCTCTCACAAAGGAAAGTTATGATCATCTGAGAGAGAAAGTTGACGGACGCATCATTCATAAAACACGCTACGTCATTCCCATGAATTGTATCTGTCCTGAAAATGCAGCTTTCTGTTCCACTCCGCTTTTTCTCGAACTAGACATTTTCCATAACGACCTTGCTCCACTGATTCTCGCCGAAATTGAATTCCCGGACGAAGAAACAGCTAATACCTATCCCGCACTTCAATGGCTGGGAGAGGACGTCACCTTCAGTTCTGCGTACCATAACAGTACACTGAGCAAATTATAAAAGGAAAACTATCGTCTACAATAATTCAACCCTTGTTTGTGTTATTATCGTAGTCGATAGTTTTCCTTTTTTATTTTCATCTTTCAGAATCCAATGAAGCAAATACAAATTAATCTGCCATACGGATCATCTTCACAACTTTTGGCATCGCTTCTGCCTTCTGCGCATACTCCGCCTCGGTCATCTCACCTGTGATAACAGCGAATTCTCCCTTGACACCATCTGCTTTGACAACTTCAACTTGTCCGAACACTTCGTCCACACGAGATTTGAGTTCAGATTCTTCTCCATTAATTCTGACGAAGAATCTTCTCTTTGCATCCGCATTCGGAACAAGTTCGAGTGTCTTACTCTCCCATCTTGTTACAACAGTTCTGTGAAGGTGCTTTGCGGCATCTACAACATCTGCAACTACAGCACTTGCTGTCGGGAGCTTACCTGCTCCACTTCCGTAGAACATTGCATCACCAAGCATATTTCCACGAACAAAAACTGCATTAAATACATTATTCACATTACACAGCGGATGATTCTTGGAAAGAAGCATCGGTGCAACGATTGCTGAGAAGGAGTCTCCTTCTCTCTTGCTGGACGCGAGTAGTTTAATCGCCATATCCATCTTCTTAGCATATTTCATATCTTCCGTTGTGATCTTTGTAATTCCTTCTGTATGGATTGTCTCGAAATCCACATGTTGTCCCGCGATCAGGGATGTCAGAATCGCAATCTTTCTACACGCATCATGTCCCTCGACATCTGCTTCCGGATTACGCTCCGCGTATCCTTTCTCCTGCGCCTCTTTGAGCACCTCATCATAATCAGCACTCTCAAAGAACATCTTTGTCAGCATATAGTTTGTTGTTCCATTCAGAATTCCCGTCACTTCGTCGATTCTATCTGCTGTCAGAGAGGAATTCAGTGCACGAATGATTGGGATACCCCCACCAACACTTGCTTCAAACATAAAATTGATACTTCTGTTACGAGCAATCTCAAGAAGTTCTGCTCCATGTTTTGCTACCAGAGCTTTGTTGGATGTAGCGACGTTCTTACCTGCTTCCAGACAACGTTTTACAAATGTATATGCCGGCTCTACGCCTCCCATTGTCTCAACAACAATGTCTACTTCTGCATCATTTACGATTGTCTCAAAATCATGTGTCAGAATCTCTTCTACCGGATCGCCCGGAAAATCTCTGAGATCCAGAACGTATTTTACATTTATCACATCCTGAGCTCTTTCATTGATGAGTTCACCATTGGTTCTAAGGACCTCTACAACTCCTGATCCTACTGTACCGTATCCCATTACTGCTACATTTATCATTCTGCTTTTTTTCCTTTCTGTGCTTCTGCATCCATGCTCAAATATGCGTTAATAAAAGGATCAATATTTCCATCCATTACTGCACCTACATTGCTGATTTCTGCGTTTGTTCTGTGATCCTTGACAAGTGTATATGGCTGCATGACATAAGAACGGATCTGATTTCCGAAATTAATATCTCTAACCTCTCCGCGGATGTCTGACATCTTCTCTGCCTGTTCCTGCTGTTTGAGTACATACAGTTTGGATTTCAACATCTGCATTGCCTTATCTTTATTCATGTGCTGGGAACGTTCATTCTGACACTGAACCACAATTCCTGTCGGAAGATGTGTGATTCGGATTGCAGATGATGTCTTATTGATATGCTGTCCGCCGGCACCACTGGAACGATAAGTATCGACACGGATATCATCATCGTTGATCTCGATATCGATATCTTCTTCAATATCCGGAATTACATCACAGGATGCAAATGACGTCTGTCGCTTTCCATTTGCATTAAATGGAGAAATACGTACCAAACGATGTACACCTTTCTCGGAACGGAGATAACCATAAGCGTTTTCTCCCTTGACCTCAAAAGTAACTCCCTTGATACCTGCTACATCTCCTTCCAGATAGTCCAGCACCTCGACTTCATATCCTCTCTTTTCAGCCCAACGGCTGTACATACGATAGAGCATGCTTGTCCAGTCCATTGCCTCTGTACCGCCTGCACCTGCGTGAAGTGTCACGATTGCATTATCTGCATCATACGGTCCGATCAGAAGTGTGCTGATTCGCAGTTTCTCAAAGACTTCCTCAAATGTTCCAAGTTCCTCTTCAATCTCTTCTGCGGCTTCCTGCTCCTCGTCTTCTCCTGCACTCATTTCAATCAGAAGAAGCATATCTTCATAATCTGTAAATAATTTTTCAATCTCTTTTACAGAATCCTGAAGGCCTTTCAATTCTTTCATTACATGCTGGGAAATCTCCGGGTCATCCCAGAATCCCGGTTCCTCCAGTCTCTTTTCTAATTCTTCGATCCTAAGCTTCTTTGAAGCGAGGTCAAAGTGAATCCCTCAAATCTTTCAGCGGTTCTTCATATGCAGTCAGTCTTGACTTCAGTTCATCCAGTAAAACCACCTTAATCACCTCTTTCATATATATACTTTAAATTATTGTAACTGTTCAGAGCCAACCTCCAAAATGCTACGCATTTCGTCGGTGTGGCGTATCCGCCAAATAAAATTTCAAAAACAGTCTTAAAAATGCAAGCATTTTACACCTGTTTTATGAAATTTTGCTTGGCTCTGAACAGTTACAGATTATTTAATCTTTCTTCCACAGCACTGTTTGTACTTCTTTCCACTTCCGCATGGGCATGGATCGTTTGGATAAATCTTCTTCTCCTCGCGTTTTTTCGGTGCACGGACTGCGCTGTCATCTTTGTTTGTTCCGGTTACTTTTGCAACCTCTTCTCTCTCCACTTTCTGCTCAACCTTAATGTGGAATAATGTACGGATCGTGTTTTCAGCGATTGCATTTGTCATTTCACCGAACATCTCATATCCTGTCATCTTGTACTCTACCAGTGGATCTCTCTGTCCATAAGCCTGAAGACCGATTCCCTGACGCAGCTGATCCATATCATCGATATGATCCATCCATCTTGCATCAATCACTTTCAGAAGTACAACACGCTCAACTTCACGAAGCTGCTCTGCCTCCGGGAACTCTGCTTCTTTGTTCTCATAAGCCTTCACTCCACGTTCTTTCAGAAGATGCTTTAACTCCTTCTGACTCATACTCTGGCATTCCTTCTCAGATGGAAGCTGAAGCTGTGGAATCACATTGTGAAGATTCACATCCAATCCTTTGATATCCCACTCTTCCGGATCTGCCTCTGTAGAAGCGAAACGATCTGTCATATTTTCCACATATTCTGTAATCATGCTGTAGATTGTATCACGCATGCTTTCTCCATCAAGAACACGGCGTCTCTCTTCGTAAATAATCTCTCTCTGCTCGTTCATTACCTGATCGTACTCCAACAGATTCTTACGAATACCAAAGTTATTGCTCTCAATCTTCTTCTGTGCTTTCTCAATTGCACTTGAAAGCATCTTATGTTCAATCTGCTCACCGTCTTCTACACCAAGTGTATTGAAAATTCCCATCAGTCTTTCTGAACCGAACAGTCGCATCAGATCATCTTCCAGAGAAATGTAGAATCTGGACTCTCCTGGATCTCCCTGACGTCCGGAACGTCCACGCAGCTGATTGTCAATACGACGGGATTCATGTCTCTCTGTGCCGATAATTTTCAGACCGCCTGCCGCACGCGCATCATCATCCAGCTTGATATCAGTACCACGGCCAGCCATATTGGTTGCGATTGTTACAGCTCCATGAAGTCCGGCATCGGCTACGATTGCAGCCTCCTGCTCATGATACTTTGCATTCAATACATTGTGCTTGATTCCCTCTTTCTTCAGCATCTTGCTGAGAAGTTCGGATACTTCAATCGTAATTGTACCTACCAGCACCGGCTGTCCTGTTGCATGCGCTTCTTTCACAGCTTCTACAACTGCTTCGTATTTTTCTTTCTTTGTCTTATAAACAGCATCCTCAAGATCCACTCTCTGTACCGGCTTGTTTGTCGGAATTTCAACAACGTCCATTCCGTAAATATCACGGAACTCTTTTTCCTCTGTGATCGCAGTACCTGTCATACCACTCTTCTTGTCATACTTATTAAACAGGTTCTGGAATGTGATTGTTGCCAGAGTCTTACTCTCTCTTCTTACCTTCACATGTTCCTTCGCCTCAATTGCCTGATGCAGACCATCAGAGTAACGACGTCCCGGCATGATACGTCCTGTAAACTCATCGACGATCATAACTTCACCATCCGGAGTTACAACATAATCCTGATCACGGAACATCAGATTGTGTGCTCTGAGCGCAAGGATAATATTATGCTGGATTTCCAGATTCTCCGGATCAGCAAGGTTTTCGATGTGGAAGAACTTCTCTACTTTCTTCACACCATCTTCTGTCAGGTTAACTGTCTTCTCTTTCTCATCAACAATGAAATCACCAGTCTCTTCGATTTCTTCTCCCATGATGGCATTCATCTTGGAAAACTCACCGCTTGCCTCACCGCGTTCCAGCTGTTTTGCAAGAACATCACAGGCTTCATACAGAGCTGTAGACTTTCCACTCTGTCCGGAAATGATCAAAGGTGTTCTGGCCTCATCAATCAAAACGGAATCGACCTCATCGATAACTGCATAATGCAATCCTCTCTGAACCAGCTGTTCTTTATAGATAACCATGTTATCTCTCAGATAATCAAATCCAAGTTCATTATTCGTTACATAAGTAATATCGCAATTATAAGCCTCTCGTCTCTCGTCATTGTTCATCTCATTGAGAACAACACCGACTTTGAGTCCTAAAAACTCATGTACTTTTCCCATCCACTCAGCATCACGTTTCGCCAGATAGTCATTAACTGTGACAATGTGAACGCCTTTTCCATCCAGGGCATTCAGGTATGCAGGGAGTGTAGACACAAGAGTCTTACCTTCACCTGTTCTCATCTCTGCGATACGTCCCTGATGCAGGATGATACCACCAATCAACTGTACTCTATAATGGCGCATTCCAAGACTTCTGTAAGCACCTTCTCTTACTACAGCATATGCTTCCGGAAGGATATCATCCAGAGTCTCTCCCTCTTTCAGTCGTTCTTTAAATTCTTTTGTCTTTCCTCGAAGTTCTTCGTCTGAAAGCGCCTCCATCTCCGGTCCCAGTGCCTCGATGCGATCTACGATCGGATAAATTCGTTTCAGCTCGTTCTCACTGTGAGTTCCGAAAATCTTTTCTATAATATTCATATTTCCGCAATTACTCCTTCTCTGAATTTTGATTTTGGTCTGAAATTCCACTCTGTTCTACATTCTATCACTATCCGCCTGCGAATTCAACAACTTCATAGAGTGTTAACATTCTGCGGATTTACAAACTTCTGCATATGGGATTTTCCCTCCAAACAGATCAAGAGCACTTCCAATTGTAAAATCGACCTTTCCGCCACTCTCTTTTCGGAATCTTTCCAAATCTTCCAGTGATCCGATTCCACCGGCATATGTGATTGGGATTCCTTCCCAGCTTCCAAGCATTCTTACTAATTCCGTTTCCATTCCGGCGCCTTTACCCTCTACATCTACGCCATGGATCAAAAATTCATCGCAGTATTCTGAAAGCTGATCTAACACTTCGTGAGACAGCGCAAGTTCTGTGAATTTCTGCCAGCGATCAGTAACCACGTAAAATTTACCGTCTTTTCTTCTGCAGCTAAGATCTAAAACCACATGTTCTTTGCCAACTGCATTTACTAATTTCTGCAGTCTCTCTTCATGAAAAATCCCGTCTTGAAACACATATGAAGTCACGATCACATGACTTGCTCCGGCGTCCAGGTACTCTTTTACATTTTCAGCTGTAATCCCTCCACCGATCTGCATTCCACCCGGGTATGCCGCCAGAGCTCCCATCGCCTGCTTTTTCGTCGCCTCGTAGTATTCTGATCCAACTGGATTTAAAAGAATTATATGGCCGCTTTTCAGGTGATCTTTCTGATACTGTCTTGCATACCATGCTGCATCCAGTTCTGACGTAAAGTTTGTGCTGGCCTGATTTCCTTCATCTTTCAGACTGCCTCCGACAATCTGTTTCACTTTTCCATTATGTATATCAATACATGGTCTGAATCTCATCCTGTCTCTCCTTCTTTTAGAAAAATGCCGCAGTTCCGTTTCCGGCCTACGGCATATTGATCACTCGTTATTCTGCATCTTGTTCTGCACGCCATTCTCCTGCGTCAGATCATCGGCTGCATCATCGACACCATTTGTGATATCGTCTGTAACATCATCCACGCCATCCGTTACATCGTCAACCGCGTCATCTAGGATACTATCTCCATTCTGGTCTCCCGCATTATTTCCGGTATTATTACCATTTTCTCCACTTCCATCATGGTTTTCACCGGATGTCGCATCATTGAGATTGTCATTCGCTGTTCCTGTGTTGTTTCCACAACCAGCGAGACTGCAAAGCATCAGTACGCACATCACACAGACAAGCAATTTTCTTATTCTCCTCATTTTTTGTCTTCCTTTCAAATAAATATTGTGTCTTTACTATCTGCAATTTTTCAATATTTATTCAAAAGAAATTTTTTACAGTTTTGTCGCTTTGCTGCGAAGTTTCTCCATCGCTCTGGCTTCAATCTGACGTACGCGTTCTCTTGTCACATTCAGTTCATCACCGATTTCTTCCAACGTATGTGTTTTTCCATCTTCCAGACCAAATCTCAAGCGGATCACCTGACGTTCTCTGTCATTAAGAGACTCTAACAATTCCTGTACTTCTTCTTTTTGCACAAGCTGATTCATAGCATCTTCCGGCGTCGTTGCATCCTTATCTTCAACCATGTCACCAAGATTATTCTCCCCATCTTCTCCTACCGGAGTTTCCAGTGAAACCGGATTCTGAAGATATGACAAAATCTCTTTTACAAATTCCGGTGATTTATCCTTCATCTCTGCTGCTATCTCTTCCGGTGTAGCCTCTCTTCCAAATTTCTGCTGAAGATCTTTTGAAATTTTCTGTACTTTCTTCATATTCTCTGCAACATGAACCGGCACACGGATTTCTCGTGACTGCTGATCGATTGCCCGCTGCATTGCTTCTTTGATCCACCAGGATGCATATGTGGAAAATCGATTTTCCTTTGTATAATCATATTTCTCTGCTGCATGCATGAGACCAATATTTCCCTCCTGGATCAGATCCATGAGTGTAATACCTCTGCCAGTATAATGTTTTGCGAGAGATACAACCAGGCGTAGATTCCCCTCTTCCAGCTTTCTCCTTGCATCCTCATCTCCTGAAGCACTTTTACACCCAAGATCCCTTTCCTCTTCTTCTGACAGCAAAGGGATCTGTCCAATCTCATTCAGATAGATTTTCAGCGGTTCTGTTACTTCTGTTCCTTCCGGAAGATTTAAGTCTTTTTCCATTCTAGTAATCCTTTCTATCTTCAGTCCTGAATATATTTTTCTACGTCTCTATAATCAGCATAAACAATTATCTACAGTTTTTCTATAATCTGACCATTTCTGTATGACGCCAGCAGCCATTCAAGATCTTTAATCTGTTCTTTTAATTTTCTTCCAGCGTCGGTGTCACCAACAAGACGTCTCTCGTTCACTCTGGTCACTACTACAGTCTCCGAATGAATGTCATTTTCCTTCTTAATTGCTGCTTCTGTAGACTCAAATGGTTCATGTGCTACCAGAAGTAATCCATACGAATTATAAACCAGCGTATATCCTGCAATTCCGGTTTCTTTCTGATATGCTCTTGAAAATCCCCCATCAATAACCATTACTTTACCATTACACTTGATCGGACTCTCGCCATCTTTTCTCTTAACCGGCACATGACCATTTACAATGTGTGTATCCTCTTTTGGATCCAATCCAAATTCTATCATGATATTATCCACAACTGTCTCATTTTCAAGCAGAGCATAGTATGGATTTTTCTTTTCTATATGTGTTTCCTTCTCTGCAAGGAAATATCTTTCAAAGGTAGCCATCTTGTTCTTTCCAAATAACGGTGAGTCCGGATGTAACCAGATATACCACATTGTATCTTTTCCATCTTCCCGCTCCTTTGGATCCAATGCAAAAAATCCTTTTCTCACATAACTTTCCAACACATCATACAAGGCCTTTCCACGATATTTCTTTCCGAAAATTTCTACTTCTTTCAGGTTCCCCTTCGCATCTAACGGTACACATCCATGATACAACAGATTATTGTTATATACCTTATACAAACCACCTTTCGCAAGAAGGAAGCGCATATGTTCCTGTAATTTTTCACATCCCACAAAAGCATGCACCAGACGATCCATAATTTCGTCCTCTTCTGAAGTCAGTTTATATGGGTTCTTTGGATCTATTGTTGGGAAATTTGTATCCAGAAGCTTATATTCTTTTCCTTCCAGATTAATCGTACCTTTCTGATAATCAATCTTATGCAGTAACGCACGATTCTCCAGATGGAATCCTTTCTGCCTCTCTATAATCTGACCTTCTACTTTAAACTGGATAATTGAAATCGCTTTATGTATTCTCAGATTCATCTGCATCTCATCAGATTCCGGTCTGTCAGTACCTTTCAATTTAAAACAGGTGCATGGATCATCCTTGTACATTCTCATAGCAAATGTAGCCAGTGGAAGCAAGTTAATACCATAACCATCTTCTATAATATCCAGGTTTCCATATCTGGCGCAGATACGGATCACATTTGCAATGCAGCCCAACTGTCCGGCCGCTGCCCCCATCCATACAACATCATGGTTTCCCCACTGGATATCAACAGAATGATATTTCAGCAGCTTATCCATAATAAGATGCGGTCCCGGTCCTCTGTCATAAATATCACCGACAATATGCAGATGATCCACAACCAGACGCTGGATCAGTTCTGAAATTGCTGCAATAAATTCTTCTGCCCGTCCGATCCTGATGATTGTAGAAATAATTTCATTATAATAGGACTCTTTGTCACTGACTTCCGCTTTCTCGGTAATCAATTCTTCGATCACATAAGAGAAATCCTTCGGCAGTGATTTTCTCACTTTAGATCTTGTATATTTACTTGCTGCACGCTTACTTACTTCTATCAGACGATACAAATTCACTCGATACCAGTCATCCATATTCGACTCCGTCCGCTTCACCTGTTCCATCTTCGCTTTCGGATAGTAAATCAATGTTGCCAGTGCTTTTTTGTCCTTTACACTCATTGTATTACCAAAGACATCTTCAATCTTGCTTCTCACGGCACCAGATCCATTCCTCAGAACATGAGAAAAAGCTTCATCTTCTCCATGTACATCCGTCAGAAAATGCTCTGTCCCCTTCGGAAGGTTCAAAATTGCCTGCAGATTAATAATCTCCGTAGATGCAGCTGCAATTGTCGGATAAAGATCCGACAACCTGTCTAAATAACGGTTTTCCATATTTTTCATATACAATCTCCTCCAGACCCGAAATCTTCCCCTTACCGGGATCTATTTACCGGATCTTGTTCCCGCCGGTTTACCGGCTATTATTCATCCAGTACTAAAACTGAATAACATCCCCCATGTCATACATGCCGGCTGGCTGTCCCGCAAGGAACTTTCCTGCCTCAACTGCACCTTTGGCAAATACGCTTCTTGAATATGCAGTATGTTTAAATTCAATCACTTCATCTGTTCCTGCAAAAATCACCTCATGTTCTCCTACGATTGTTCCTGCACGAACTGCTGAAATACCAATTTCCTTTGCGTCTCGCTTCTTTCTCACCTGACTTCTGTCATATACATACTCGTATTCATTTCCCATTGCTTCATTAATAGAGTCTGCCAATGCAAGTGCCGTTCCGCTTGGTGCATCCAGCTTCTGATTATGGTGTTTCTCAACAAGTTCAATATCATAGCCTGCCGGTGCAAGTACTTTGGCAGCATCTTTCAAAAGTTTCAGTAACAGGTTGATTCCCATTGACATATTCGCAGACTTAAGAACTGCAATCTTCTCAGAACACTCATCTACCTTCTTTAACTGTTCGTCTGAAAGCCCTGTTGTACAAAGAACAACCGGAAGACTCTTCTTCACACAGTAATCTAACAATTCATCCACTGCTCCCGCATTGGAAAAATCAATCACTACATCTACATCCACATCACACTGTGTAATCTCTTCAAATACCGGATAATCATTTGGAATTCCTGTGAACTTGTCGACGCCTGCCGCAATCACTGCATCTTCTTCATTCTTCACAATTTCTGTGATCATGCGTCCCATTTTTCCATTGCATCCGTGCATTAATATCTTAACCATCTGTATCTTCCTCCTGTATGAAACCTCAAGTATTCCATGATTTTTCAGAACTACTGTCTATCAGCATTACCTGTTTTTTCTTTCATCACACTCTTATTTTCCGAAATATCATATAAAAAAGAATATCACATTTGAGTTGTTATCTCAATATATGATATCCTTTTCACAAAGTTTTAAATAATGAAACAATCCACCCTTAGAATTCTTCCACACACTCCAGTTTACTGACGGAGACCTCATATGCGATTCTTGTCTCTGTTTGTGTCTCTGACAATTTCTTCACATACTCTCTGCTTTGGATTCTTCCGAATATTCTGACATGTTCCCCTACATCAAAGTTTGAAGCATATCTTGCATTTCTCCCCCAGCAGATACATGGAATATAATCAGATTTACCATACGGTCTGTTCACTGCCAGCAGAATATCTGCAATTTCTCTTCCAAGAGGTGTTTTTCTGTAGACCGGACGCTTACACATATATCCTTCAAGAAGTATATGATTTGTTCTTGCTCCATCCGGTTCTTCCTCGATAAATTCTATTTCTCTCGCAAACACAGAAAGAACCAGTCTGTTTTTTGTCTCCTCATGACGATTATAGGATCTGAACTGACCAGACACCATTAAATATTCTCCACGGCAATCCTGTGTTACGTCAATGAGACGTTCTGATATCATGACCGGAATCCGGTCACAAGAGTTACTTAACCGCTTTACAAGAAGTTCTACCATATAGAAACCTTCTCCAAAGACCTCATGGCTGTATGTAAACTCTGATACCACCTCTCCAATAACTGTCACCTGGTTGTTTTCAATAATCTTATCTGACATAATTTATAATTCTCCCTTCCTCTGGCTGGTATTTTAAGTCATTACCTAATGTATGTCTTATTGTAATGAAATAGAACTATTTTTTACAGAAAAAACATTCGACCTTTTTCGTACTTAAAATCGAATTCAAACTTTTTCTTGTAAATTTCATTTTTTGTGATAAAATAATGAAGTTATGTTACAGATAAATATTTTTTTATAATAAGGAAGAG
>OHNK01000188.1_pt1 | contig 51715 bp, 44 predicted proteins | sample 1569551 | NCBI WGS metagenome assembly OHNK01 (sample SAMEA3879518, study PRJEB24766) | human gut metagenome | biome: human-associated habitat; feature: feces | place: USA | collected 1985/1987 | reverse complement strand
AGGGCGACGGCAGCCCGCTGCCGACCTTTGCCGGCGAGCCGATGGAGGTGAGCGTCCCCTCTCCCGAGGAGGTCTGGGCGGCGCTCAATGCGGACAACAAGGTGTCTCTTTACACAAACGTGAACGGCGAAGTGAAGCTGTTCAATAAGAATTTAGGCGATTGAGGAGAACGATATGAACGAGCTCGAACTCAAATACGGCTGCAACCCCAACCAGAAGCCCGCGCGCGTCTTTATGAAAGACGGCAGCGACCTGCCCTTCACCGTTCTGAACGGTAAGCCCGGCTACATCAACCTGCTCGACGCTTTCAACTCCTTTCAGCTCGTGCGCGAGCTGAAGGAGGCGACGGGGCTTCCCGCCGCGGCGAGTTTCAAGCATGTTTCCCCCGCGGGCGCGGCGCTCGGCCTGCCGCTCGACGAGGTGGACAAGAAGATCTATTTTGTCGAGCCTGACGCGCCTCTTTCTTCCATTGCCTGCGCCTATATCCGCGCCCGCGGCGCGGATCGCCTCTGCTCCTACGGCGACTGGGCGGCGCTCTCCGACGAGTGCGACGCCGCCACTGCCGAGTATCTCAAGGGTGAAGTCTCCGACGGCATCATCGCCCCCTCGTTCAGCGAGGAGGCGCTCGCCATCCTGAAGACGAAAAAGGGCGGCAAGTACAACATCGTGCAGATCGACCCCGCCTACGTTCCCGCCCCGCAGGAACAGAAGGACGTCTTCGGCATTACCTTCGAGCAGGGACGCAACAACTTCAAGATCGATGCGTCCCTTTTGGAGAACATCGTCACCGAAAATAAGACCCTTCCTGATGATGCGAAGCGCGACATGATCGTTTCGCTCATCACGCTCAAATACACCCAGTCGAACTCCGTCTGCTACGCCAAGGACGGCCAGACCATCGGCGTCGGCGCCGGCCAGCAGAGCCGCATCCACTGCACGCGTCTCGCCGGCAGCAAGGCGGACAACTGGTATCTCCGCCGCCACCCGAAGGTACTCGCCCTGCCGTTTGTCGAAGGCATTCGCCGCCCCGACCGCGACAACGCCATCGACGTCTACATTTCCGACGAGTGCGAAGATGTGCTTGCTGACGGCGCGTGGCAGCGCGTTTTCAAGGAACGCCCCGAGGCGCTGAGCGCACAGGAGCGCAAGGAATGGATCGCGCGCCAGAGCGGCGTGACCGTCGGCTCCGACGCGTTCTTCCCCTTCGGCGACAATGTTGAGCGCGCGAGAAAGAGCGGCGTTTCCTACATTGTTGAACCCGGCGGCTCGATCCGTGACGACAACGTCATCGAGACCGCAAACAAATATGGCATCACCATGGCGTTTACCGGTATGCGCCTGTTCCATCATTGATCAAGGAGGAACGAACGAATGAAACTCATGGTCATCGGCGGAGGCGGCCGCGAACACGCCATCATCAAAAAGTTAAAGGAGAATCCCGCGGTCGAGGTCATCTACTGCCTGCCCGGCAATGGCGGCATCGCCGCCGACGCGGTCTGCGTCAGCGAGATCGGCGCGAAGGACATCTCCGCGCAGGTCGAGTTTGCCAGGGTGCACGGGATCGACTACGCCGTTGTCGCGCCGGACGATCCCCTCGCCCTCGGCGCGGTGGACGCGCTGAGCGCGGCGGGTATTCCCTGCTTCGGCCCCGACAAGAAGGCCGCCGTCATCGAGGCGAGCAAGGCCTTTTCCAAGGATCTGATGAAAAAGTACGGCATCCCCACGGCGAAGTATGAGCTCTTCACCGAGGCGGAGGCCGCCTGCGCCTATATTGAGGCGCAGGGCGCGCCCATCGTCGTCAAGGCGGACGGCCTGGCGCTCGGCAAGGGCGTCGTCGTCGCGCAGACGGTCGAGGAGGCGAAAGCTGCCGTTCGCTCCATGATCGAGGACAAGGCCTTCGGCCAGAGCGGTGCGCGCGTCGTCATCGAAGAGTTCATGGAAGGCCCCGAGGTCTCCGTTCTGAGCTTTACCGACGGTGAAACGGTCGTTCCCATGGTTTCCTCCATGGATCACAAGTGCGCGCTCGACGGCGACAGGGGCCCCAACACTGGCGGCATGGGCACGATCGCGCCGAACCCCTGCTACACCAAGGAGATCGCGGCGGAGTGCATGGAAACGATCTTCCTTCCCACGATCCGCGCGATGAGGGCCGAGGGCCGCCCCTTTAAGGGCTGCCTCTATTTCGGCCTCATGCTCACAAAGAACGGCCCCAAGGTCGTGGAGTACAACTGCCGCTTCGGCGACCCTGAAACGCAGGTCGTGCTGCCGCTGCTTTCCTCTGACCTGCTGAGCGTCATGCAGGCCACGACGAACGGGACGCTCAAGGACGTGAACGTTGCATTTTCGAGCGATTCCGCCTGCTGCGTTGTCCTCGCCTCCGAGGGCTACCCCAAGAAGTATGAAAGCGGCTTCCCCATCACAATGAGCGAAGAGGCTGCCGCACATACTTATGTCGCGGGCGCAAAGAAAGATGGCAATGCGCTTCTCACCGCGGGTGGGCGCGTGCTCGGCGTTACCGCCGTTGCCCCCACATTGGAGGAAGCCGTGAAGGAGGCGTACCGCCTCTCCGGCGAGGTCGACTTTGCCAACAAATACTGCCGCAGCGACATTGGCCGCAAGGCTCTGGCTGCGCAAAAGGAGAGAGAGTAAATGGTTTATCGCGTATGTGTTGAAAAAAAGCCCGGCCTTGCGCCTGAATGCGCGAGCCTGCTGTCCGATTGCCGCTCGTTCTTAGACCTCGAAGGTCTGGAGCGCGTGCGCATCTGGAACCGCTACGATGCAGAGGGCATGGACAAAGACCTCTTCGACTATGCCTGCACCACCGTCTTTTCCGAGCCGCAGCTCGACCTGACGAGCGAGGAGACCGACGTTTCCGGCGCTGCAGTCGTGTTTGCCGTCGAGCCGCTGCCCGGCCAGTTCGATCAGCGCGCCGACAGCGCGGCACAGTGCATCCAGCTTTTGAGCCAGGGCGAGCGTCCGCGCATCCGCACAGCAAAGGTCTACGCGCTCTACGGCACGCTGACGGATAAGGACGCCGAAGCCGTCAAACGCTATGTCATCAACCCTGTTGAGAGCCGTGAGGCCACGCTTGCAAAGCCTGAAACGCTTGCGGAAAACCTCTCCGATCCCAAGAGCGTCGCTTCGGTCGAGGGCTTTATCACCATGGACGATGTTGCGCTCTCTGCACTCCTTTCTTCCATGGGCCTTGCCATGGATTTGGACGATCTCAAGACCCTGCAGGCCTATTTCCGCGAGGAAGAGCACCGCGACCCCACCGTGACCGAGGTGCGCGTGGTCGATACCTACTGGTCTGACCACTGCCGCCACACGACGTTCTCTACGCATCTTGATGAGATCACGATCGACGATCCCGCCGTCAAGGGCGCGTATGAGCGCTACCTTGCCGCGCGCGAAGAGGTCTACGGCGTGGAAAAGGCCGCCAAGCGCCCCCAGACGCTGATGGACATTGCGACCATCGGCACCAAGACCCTCAAAAAGCGCAGCTTGCTGCCCGAACTCGACGAGAGCGAGGAGATCAACGCCTGCTCCATTCACGTTCCCGCCAAGGTGAACGGCGAGGAGCAGGACTGGCTGCTGATGTTCAAAAACGAGACCCACAACCACCCCACCGAAATTGAACCCTTCGGCGGCGCGGCCACCTGCATCGGCGGCTGCATCCGCGACCCGCTCTCGGGACGTGCCTACGTCCATCAGGCGATGCGCGTCACCGGCGGCGGCGACCCGCGAAAGACGCTCGCGGAGACGCTTCCCGGAAAGCTCCCCCAGCGCAAGCTGGCGCAGACCGCTGCGGCGGGCTATTCCTCCTACGGCAACCAGATCGGCCTTGCCACCGGCCATGTCGCCGAGCTTTACCACGAGGGCTACATTGCCAAACGCCTTGAGTGCGGCGCGGTCGTCGCCGCGGCGCCTGCCAATAACGTTGTGCGTGAGCGTCCCGCTCCGGGTGACGTTGTGATCCTGCTCGGCGGCCGCACCGGCCGCGACGGCATCGGCGGCGCGACCGGTTCTTCGAAGAGCCACGACTTAAAGTCGCTTACCACCATGGCAAGCGAAGTGCAGAAGGGCAACGCGCCCGAAGAGCGCAAGATCCAGCGCCTGTTCCGAAATGGCGAGGTGACGCGCCTCATCAAGCGCTGCAACGACTTTGGCGCGGGCGGCGTGTCTGTCGCCATCGGCGAGCTGGCCGACGGCCTTGCCATCGAGCTTGACGCCGTGCGCAAGAAGTACGAGGGGCTGGACGGCACCGAGCTTGCGATCTCCGAATCGCAGGAGCGCATGGCGGTCGTCGTCGCGGCGGAGGACGAGGAAAAGTTCATCGCTGCCGCGCAGGCCGAAAACCTGGAGGCCTACCGCGTTGCAGTCGTCACCGAAAGCCCCCGCATGGTCATGCACTGGCGCGGACAGACGGTCGCCGACCTTTCGCGCGCGTTCCTCGACACGAACGGCGCGGTCAAGCACGCAAGCATTCGTGTAGAAGCTGGGGAAAAGCAGGCAGAGTCCGCTTGCGCGCTGCGCACGCTGCGCGATATGGCGGGCAGCCTCAAGAGCGCGTCCCGCCGCGGCCTCGCCGAGCGCTTCGACTCCACCGTCGGTGCGTTCTCGCTGCTCATGCCCTTTGGCGGCAAGACGCAGCGCAGCCCCTCGCAGGCGATGGCGGCGCTGCTGCCGGTGCTGCCGGGCAGCAAGACCGAGCAGGGCAGCGTGATGGCCTGGGGCTGCGACCCCGACGCACTGAGCGCCGATCCTTACACGGGCGCGCACAGCGCGGTCTACACCTCGGTTGCTAAGATTGTCGCCGCCGGTGCAGACTATCACAAGGCATATCTCACCTTGCAGGAATTCTTTGAAAAGCTCCGCAGCGAGCCTGCGCGCTGGGGCAAGCCCTTCTCCGCGCTGCTCGGTGCGCTCGATGCCCAGCTTGAACTGGGCGCTGCCGCCATCGGCGGCAAGGACTCCATGTCCGGTACCTTCCTTGACCATGACGTGCCGCCGACGCTTATCTCCTTCGCCATCGCGCCCGTGCTGGCAGGCGAGATCGTGACGACTGACTTCAAGGCTGCCGGTCACGGCGTTTACCTCTTTGCCGGCGCGACGCCCGAAGAGCAGAAAGCGGCGTGGGAACGCTTCACCGCGCTTGCCCGCGCGGGCAAGGTCGCAAGCGCATGGGCGGTTGAAAACGGCCTTGCCGAGGCAGTTTTCAAAATGTCGCTCGGCAATGAGATCGGCTTTGCCGCCGAAAAGACTGCGCGCGACTGGTTTGCTCCCATGCCCGGCGCGATCGTCGCCGAGCTGACGGAGGAAGTTTCCGATGCTGTGCGCATCGGCGCGACCACAGCGGAAAAGACCATTTCCCTCGGCAGCGACGAGGCGAGCATTTCCGAGCTTCTTGCCCTCAATGACGCTGTCCTCGAATCCGTCTACCCGACGAAGACGCAGAGCGCCGGCGCGGTCGAGAGCCTTTCCTATGAAGCGCAGGAGCGCGTTGCGCCCGCGATCAAGCTGGCGCGTCCCAAGGCGCTGATCCCCGTCTTCCCCGGCACGAACTGCGAGTACGATACGCAGCGCGCCCTGCTTGAAGCAGGCGCGGACGCCGAGCAGTTTATTATCCGCAACCTGACAAGCGCCGACGTTGCTGACAGCGTGGAGCGCTTTGCCAAGGCGGTCAAGGATAGCCAGATCATCGTGGTTCCCGGCGGCTTCTCCGGCGGCGACGAGCCCGACGGCAGCGCCAAGCTCATTACGGCCTTCTTCCGCAGCGCTGCGGTCAAAGAACAGGTCACCGATCTTCTTGATCGCCGCGACGGCTTGATGCTCGGTATCTGCAACGGCTTCCAGGCGCTCATCAAGCTCGGCCTTGTGCCCTACGGCAAGATCATGGATACCGATTCGGGCTGCCCGACGCTTACCTACAACGTCATCGGCCGCCATCAGTCCCGCCTTGTGCGCACGCGCGTGTGCTCCAACAAGTCCCCGTGGCTTGCCGGCACGAAGGTCGGCGACATCTACACCGTGCCCATTTCCCATGGCGAGGGCCGCTTCCTCGCCTCTGAGGAGCTTGTCAAGGCGCTTGCTGCCAACGGCCAGATCGCCACGCAGTATGTAGACCTTGACGGGTGTGCTACAATGAATGCAGCGTTTAACCCCAACGGCTCGCTCTGCGCCATCGAGGGCATCACCTCGCCCGATGGCCGCGTGCTGGGCAAGATGGGGCATACCGAGCGTATCGGCAAGAACCTCTACCGCAATGTCCCCGGCCAGTATGAGATGGAGCTGTTCACCTCTGCTGCGCGCTACTTCAAGTAAAATAAGAAGAGAGGAGCAGATCTATGGCTTACTATTATCCCGAACCTTCTCACACGTTCAGCGAATATCTTCTCGTTCCCGGCTATACCGCGGAGGACTGTGTTCCTGACAACGTTTCACTCAAAACGCCCCTCGTGCGCTACCGCAAGGGGCAGGAGGAGTGCCCCATCAGCCTGAATATCCCGATGGTCTCGGCGATCATGCAGTCTGTCTCGAACGACACGCTTGCTATCGCCCTTGCCAAGGAGGGCGGCCTTTCTTTCATCTTCGGCTCTCAGTCCATTGAGAGCGAGGCGGAGATGGTGCGCCGCGTGAAGAGCAGCAAGGCGGGCTTTGTGCCGTCTGCTTCCAATCTGACGCCCGAGCACACGCTTGCCGACGTGCTCGCGCTCAAGGAAGAAAACGGCTTTTCCACCGTCGCCGTTACCGAGGACGCAACGCCCAACGGCAAGCTCCTCGGCATCGTGACGAGCCGCGACTACCGCGTGAGCCGCATGAGCACGGACGTCAAGGTGCATGAGTTCATGACGCCGCGCGAAAAGCTTATCACCGCCCCTGCCTCCACCACGCTCAAGGAGGCCAACGACATCATCTGGGAGCACAAGCTCAACGCGCTGCCCATCGTAGATGAAAACGATCACCTGCTCTACTTTGTCTTCCGCAAGGACTATGCCGAGCACAAGGAGCACCCCCTTGCCCTGCAGGACGGCAAGAAGCGCTACCTCGTCGGCGCGGGCATCAACTCCCGCGACTATCGCGAGCGCATTCCTGCGCTTGTTGAGGCCGGCGCGGACGTGCTGTGCATCGACTCGTCCGAGGGTTACTCCGTCTGGCAGAAGAAAGTCATCGACTACGTGCGCGAAAACTACGGCAGCAGCGTGAAGATCGGCGCGGGCAACGTCGTCGACCGCGACGGTTTCCGCTTCCTCGCCGAGTGCGGCGCAGACTTTGTCAAGGTCGGTATCGGCGGCGGCTCGATCTGCATTACGCGCGAGACCAAGGGCATCGGCCGCGGTCAGGCCACCGCGCTCATCGAGGTTTCCGCTGCGCGCGACGAATACTTCCGCGAGACGGGTGTGTATGTTCCCATCTGCTCCGACGGCGGCATCGTTCACGACTATCACATGACGCTCGCGCTCGCCATGGGCGCGGACTTCCTGATGCTCGGTCGCTACTTCGCACGTTTCGACGAATCGCCGACGAACAAGCTGCTCGTCAACGGCGTGTACGTCAAGGAGTACTGGGGCGAGGGCTCGAACCGCGCACGCAACTGGCAGCGCTACGACCTCGGCGGCAAGACGGGGCTTGCCTTCGAAGAGGGCGTCGATTCCTACGTCACCTACGCAGGCTCTTTGCAGGACAACGTCGCAAGAAGCCTTTACAAGGTCAAGTCCACCATGTGCAACTGCGGTGTGACCACGATCCCCGACCTGCAGAAGAACGCGAAGCTCACACTTGTCTCCGCCACCAGCATCGTCGAGGGCGGCTATCACGACGTGACGCTGCGCGCGACCAGCAGCGGCAACAACTAAATCTTCCAAGGCAGCAAAAAGGAGCGGCTCTCTGCGGAGAGCCGCTCCTTTATTTTGGGAAAAATCAGATGGGCAGATCAGACCCCGCGGCCGGAACAGGGATCCTCCTGCTGCCCTGCTGCAAATGGCAGCGACAAAACGGTATCCGGCAGATCGATCTCGCGCCCGAGTTGGTTTTCCACCGCAGATATGACGAATTCCTTGAATGTGACCTCGACCGGCGTGAGGGGGATATCCTTCCGGTGAATGAAATACCAGCGCCCCTTCAACCGATTGCCCTGATCCAGTACGGGGACCTTGATCAGGTCTCCCGTCCGCAGCCCCCACTCAACGCCGTGCTGCGGCATCAGCGCCGCACCGAAGGAGTGATAGACGGCATATTTGGCGGCCTCGCAGTTCCCCATGCAGCAAATATCTTCTTCCGATACGTAAGGGTAAAGTCTGCCGAGCCAGTTGTTTTCCGCATTGCCCACGATGAGCTGCTCGCCTTGGAGCTGACGGAGATAGATCCCCTCGCTGTTTGCCCAGTGATGCTCTTTTCCGACAACCAGAACCAGAGGATCCTCCATGAGGAACTCCACGTCCAGATCGCCTTCTTTGGGGGCGACCGGGAATGAGGTGATCCCCAGCGGGAAATCGCCCTTCTTTACGGCCCGGACCACATCTTCCGGAGAGGTAATGCGGATATTCACGCTGATATGAGGGTGCTGCTTTTTCATGTCTGTCAAAATGCTCGGGATCAGAAATGTGCCGGGCATGCCGCTGGCAGCCAGATCGATCCGGCCGTAATCGGATTCGTGCAGCTCCGCCATCTGGCGGTGCAGGTTGCGGTAGCAGCCGAACAATTGGCGGGCGTGGGGAAGAAAGACCCGGCCTTCAATGGTCAGCGTCACATCTCCGTGCTCCCGCTTGAACAGCTGAACGGCCAGTTCTTCTTCCAGGCGCTTGATCCGTCTGGAAACAGTTGCCTGTGTACAAAACTGATCTTCCGCCGCCTTGGTAAAGCTCTTATGCCGTTCCACGGACAAAAAAGTTTCGAGTTCCTCGATATTCAATCGATCCATCTCCCTTATGCCTGCCGACAGTGTATTAAATCCATTATAAACCACCAAAAGATGATTTTCAATAAGTGCATAAAATATTTCAAAATGCATGGATAAATTTCGTTTACAACGTGGAAAACCTACTTTCTTCGAGCCATTCTCTTACCGTATGACGCGATACGCCCCTTTCATTTGACTTTTCTCATCTTCCCCTGTAAGCTGTATACATACACAATAGTGCAATGTTTTTTACCGAAAACTTTGTGCTATTTTTTGTGGAAAGGGGGTATTTTCCACAGACTCCAGCGATCGCACATTCCATGTGCAAAACCGAGCGTAATATAAAAAGGAGATCGAGAAAATGAATAACACTGTTAAAAGATTGTTCACTTTAGGCTTGTCCATCGTCATGGCTGCCGGTATGATCCTTCCTGCCAGCGCTGCTGAAACGAGCAAGCTGACGGCTCAGGAGCAGGCCATCATGACCGCCATCGACAAGAGCGCGCCCAACACCAAGAAGATCGCTAAGGAAATTCATGAATTTGCTGAACCGGGCTGGAAGGAAGTCAAGTCCTCCAAGCTGCTGATGGATCAGCTCGAAGCTCAGGGCTTCAAGGTTCAGCGCGGCCTCGTGGGCAAGCACCCCACCCTCGGCCACAAGATGGATATGCCTACCGCTTTCAAGGCCGTCTACAAGGGCGGCAATGGCGGCCCGACCATCGCCGTTCTTGCTGAGTACGATGCCAACCCCAACGGCCACAGCTGCGGCCACAACCTGATTTCTGCCGCTGCTTTCTCCTGCGCTATGGGTCTCAAGCAGGCCTTCCAGGATCCCAAGACCCCTGGTACCATCATCGTGATCGGTACGCCCGCTGAGGAAATGGACGGCGCTAAGCCCGCCATCTACGAAGGCGGCTACCTGAAGGAAGTTGACCTCGTTCTGGCTTCTCACTACAGCTCCCGCTGGGGCTCCGAAGTGAGCGGCAAGGCCATCGTGTGGCCCACCCACGACAACTGGCTCACCTTCGAGGGTGTTGCTTCCCACGCTTCCTCCAGCCCCCACAAGGGTAAGGACGCTCTGGACGCCGTTATGCTGACCGCTCTGGGCCTTGAGTTCATGCGTGAGCACTCCGTCGAGACCGACCGTATCCACTACATCATCGGCTGCGGCGGCCAGCAGGCCAACTCCGTTCCCGAGAAGGCACGTCTCGAGTTCGAGCTCCGCGCCAACGACAGCGGCGAGCTGAATCACATGATGAAGCGCGTTGATGACATCATCAAGGGCGCTGAGCTCATGACTGGCTGCAAGGCCATCTACAAGTGGGACTGCCCGTGGTACTGCGCCACTCCCGTTCCCACCCTGTATCACGCTGCTGCTGACTTCGCTAACGACCTCGGCATTGATGGCAGCCAGTTTAAGTTCGATGTTCCGCCCTCTGCCTCTTCCGACCTCGGTACCATCGCTTACTACAAGCCGACCGTTGAGATATCCTTCCCAATCGTGAAGGACGGCGAGACCACGCCCGGCGGCCATACCGATGGGATCACCGTTCTGACTGGCACTGAGTACGCTTGGGATCAGGCTATCTACGCTTCCAAGCTGATGGCTCTGACCGGTTACCGCACCGTGACCAACCAGAAGCTGTTCAACGACGTCAAGGCGGAGTTCAAGGCTAACTACAAGGAGTAATTTCCTTTCGGAAAGCTACGAACGACAACATCAATACTATTTGATGTGAGCACCACCTCAACCACCCCCGGTTGAGGTGGTGCTTTTTATACCGCTCGTGACGGAACCTTTGAATACGAGAACCATAGGGAGCAAAGACCTGATGGAGGCCGGCGCTTGCGTGCTGCGCAAAAAATACCACCGCTCTTCCCGGATTCGGGAGGGAAGCGGTGGTATTTGTCCTTTTCTTATTCCGAGAGCAGAATGCGGTCGTTGTCCAGCTCGTGTCCGGCACCCGCCTTGAAGCGCGCGATGAGATCGTCCACGCTCATGCCCGCGCGCTCATCGCCCGCAACGTCGAGCACGATGTGTCCGTCGGACATCATCAGCGTGCGGTTGCCGAGCGTGAGCGCCTGATGCATGTTGTGCGTGACCATCAGGCAGGTGATGCGGCTCTCTGCCACGACACGGCGGGTGAGGGCAAGCACCTTTTCCGCCGTTGCGGGGTCAAGCGCCGCGGTGTGCTCATCAAGGAGCAGCAGCTGCGGCGGCACCATCGTTGCCATGAGAAGCGTCAGCGCCTGGCGCTGCCCGCCGGAGAGGAGACCAACGGGGTTTTTCATGCGATCCTCGAGACCTATGTCGAGCTGCCGGAGCTGATCGGCGAAGAAGGCCTTATCCTTCTTGCTGATGCGGCTGAAGGGATTGCCGTGCGCCGCGCGCAGGTACGCAAGCGCAAGGTTTTCTTCGATCGTCATGTTTGGCGCAGTGCCGCGCAGGGGGTCTTGAAAAAGCCGCCCGATACGGCGGGAGCGCTCGTGCTCGGGCAGGAAGGTGATGTCCTCCCCGGCGAGCGAAATGCTGCCCTCGTCGACATAAAAGCTGCCCGCGATGGCGTTGAAGAGGGTCGATTTGCCCGCACCGTTCGAGCCGACGATGGTGACGAAGTCGCCCTCGTCCAAGTGAAGCGATAGTTCCGTGAGAGCCTTTTTTTCATTCACTGTGCCGGGATTGAAGGTCTTGGAGATCTTCTTGATATCTAACATCTTACGCGCCCTCCTTCGTTCTGGCAGACATCTTGCGCTTTTGGAACGCGAACCACCTGCGAATGCTTGGCGAGGCGATGGCCAGCGCCACGATGACCGCGGTCAGGAGCTTTAAGCACTCGACGGGGACGATCTTTGTGTAGAAAACGATGGCATAGATGAAGCGGTAGACGATCGAGCCGAAAATGGCGGCGATGACGCCCTTTTTGACGCTTCTGCGGCCGAGCAGCGTTTCGCCGATGATGAGGCAGGCGAGACCGATGACGACGATGCCCGTGCCGGAGTTGATGTCCACGGTTTTCTGATACTGCCCCACGACAGCGCCGGAGAGCGCCGTGAGCACATTGGCAAGGCACAGCCCCACGGTGATCGTAAACGAGGGGTTCAGAGAAGAGGCGCGCACCATGTCGGGATTATCGCCCGTGGCGCGAATGGAGAGCCCCATGCGCGTGCCGAGAAACAGCACCAGCAGCAGCCCTGCGAGAATCGTGACGCTGGCAGCGAGCAGCAGCTCGTACCAGTCCCCGCCGATGCCACGGTCGCGCAGCATTGTGAAGACGGTTCTGCCGCCGAGCAGACTCTGGTTTGACTTCCAGCCCATTGCCATCAGATTGACGGTATAGAGGCCGGTATTGGTAATGATGCCGGCCAGAATGCTCGGCACGCCGAGCTTCGTCTGCAAAAAGGCGGTGACAAAGCCTGCGCACGCGCCTGCGAGCATCGCGGCAAAAATGGCGAGAATGGGGTGCCCTGCCGCCGTCACCGTGACGGACACGGCTGCGCCGAGGACAAAGCAGCCGTCGGTCGTCAGATCTGCGATATCGAGAATGCGGTAGCTCAAAAAGAGTGCCATTGCAATGAGTGCGTAGAGGAAGCCCAGTTCAAGGGCGGTCTGCGTGATGATGAGCATGGGAGAAGTCTCCTTTCATGCCGATGCCCCCGGCGAAAAGCCGGGGGACGGCAGTACGTTGTTGGGAACGGGAATGAGGCTTAGTCCTTGGTGGTCGTGACCTCAACGACGGTGCCCATACTGTCGAAGCAGGAATACTCGGCCTGCTTGCCGATCATGGCGGCGGTGTCGGTGTTGACAGTGATGATGCCGCCGTCCATCAGGTAGTAGTCCTCCATGGAACCCATGCCCTCGGTGATGGCAGAGTAAGCAAGGTCAGCGGTCTTGGTGCCGAGATCGGTATAGTTCACGCCGCAGGTGGCATAGGCACCGTTGCGGACAAAGGAATCAGCGCCGGTGTAGTGGGGAATGCCATTTTTGGCAAAGTCCTCGGCGATGGCCAGCTCAGCGGCCATGATGACATTGTCGGTCGGGGTAAAGACGGCGTCCACGCCGTCGGCGATCAGCGCGGAAGCGGCGGCAACGACCTCGTCATTCGTGTTGGCGGTCTGCTCGACATACGCGATGCCCTTTGCGTCAAGATAGGCCTTGGCGTCGGTGATGGGCTGGGCGGAGTTCGGCTCGGAGAGGGAGTAGAGGAGGCCGACCTTGGCAACGTTCGGGTTCTGGGCGAACATCATGTCCATGATGAACTCGGTATTCAGCGCATCGCTCGTGCCGGTCACATAGTCGATGCCGGTCAGGTTTGCCGCTGCGGGATCAGAGATGGCGGCGTAGACCACGGGGGTCTTGCTGTCCTCGGCGGAGAGGGCTGCGATCTGCGCGGCGCTTGTGGCGATGGGAACGATGGCGTCCACGTTGTCGGCGATCGCCTGATCGGAGAGCTGCTTTAAGATCGTCGGGTCATTCTGACCGGAGGTGACCTCATATTCGATGGTCACGCCGTTGTCGGCGGCGAGCTTGTCAAGCTCGGCGGTGATGGCGTTTGCGATCTCATCAAGGGAAGCGTGGTCGAGCTGCTTGATGACGGCGACCTTATAGGTCTTGCCGTTCTCGGATTCCTGCTGGGCATCGCTGCCGCCATTGTCCGTCTTGCTGCCGCAGGCAGCGAGGGACAGAGTCATCACGCCGGCAAGCGCGAGGGTGAGAAGCTTGTGCATCATGTTGTTTTTCATTTTGGTTTCCTCCAAATATATTTGATTTTGAGCGGCAGATGAACTCCTGCTTTGCCGGAACAGGAGGGGAAAAAGAAAAAAGACCTTTATCCCATATCCATGGGACAAAAGTCATTGAACTTCTGCGATACCACCCAAATTGACGTTTTAGAAAACGCCCGCTCGCTTACGCGCACCATCATACGCGCCCCGATGGATAACGGGTGGGATACCCGTCGGTCTCTACTTGGCGTTCGCCGTTCGATCCGCCCTCCGGAGTCCATTCACCAGCCGTCCGCTGCCCCGATCACACCACCCGGGACTCTCTTTGTGCTTATCTGCGCCGGTTACTTCTCTCCGTCATAGGTTTGAAGCTTTTACTTGTTGCTTCGCATTATAGCACGGACATTTTGCTTGTCAAGTGGATTTCGCAAAAAACATTATTTTCTTTTGCACCAAAATGGCGGAGCAGAAAGAGCGCGGTGCATTGCGCGGCCACGGGTCAAACAGGAGACTGCCTTCTTTGCAAAAGAGGGCAGCCTCCTGTTCTTATCGGTATTTTGCGGGGAATCACTGCTCCAGCAGGAATCTTGCAACATTATCCATCGCGATCGAAGCCTTTTTCATCGGGAACATCTGGAAAACGTGCCACATTCCCTCGCTGACCTGCAAGCGGCAGGGAACGTTCGCGCGCTTCATCGCCTGATAGAGCGATTCGGAATCGGAATACAGGATCTCATGGTCGCCGACCTGTATGAGCGTCGGCGGGAAGCCTTCAAAGTCTGCAAACAGGGGGGATAAGTCGCTCGAACGGTAGTTTTGTCCCGCGGCATAGGCGAGACGAACGGCCTCGATGTACTCGGGCGTGAGCATCGGGTCGATCTCCGCGCGCTCGCGGTAGGAAGTACCGGACATTGTCATATCCGTCCACGGAGACATCAGAATGAGCGCGCCGGGCAGGCGGCGGCCGGCCGCTTTCAAGCGGCTGCAAAGCACAAGCGCAAGGTTGCCGCCTGCACTGTCGCCTGCGAGGACAATGTCGCGCGCGCCGTAGCCTTGCAGCATGAGAAAGTCCCACGCACGCAGCGCGTCCTCCACAGCGGCGGGGTAGGGGAATTCAGGCGCAAGGCGATATTCAAAACTCAGCACGTCGTAGCCTGTCGCATGGGCGAGCTTGGAGGACAATACGCGCGAATAGCCAAGGTTGCCGCTTGTGTAGCCGCCGCCGTGGCAATAGAGAATCGCGTGACGGCTGCCGTGGGGCGCTTTCAGACGTGTCCATGCTGCGCTCATGCCGGAGAGAGCAAATTCTTCATAGTCCATGCCGGCCATCGGGGCAGTCAGTCTGCCGAGCACTTCCTGACTGCGGCGCTGGCGCTCCAGCTCTTCGGCGGTCATGTTTTCCGGTGCGCCGGCGCTGTGCAGCGCCTTGAGCGCGCGCATCAGCGGGTCGAGCCGGGAATTTTCCAGATCGCTTTTTTTCTTCCTGATGATGTGCAGCTTGGATTCCATAGGCGCCTCCCATAATTTTCCGGATCTTGCGTTTGCTCCAGCGTATCATATTTCTGTAAAAAAGAAAAGGGAAATCGTCATCTTTCTTGTCGTGCGCAGCGCTTTGTGCTACAATACTGTCCGAATGATCCTGATACGCGAAGGAGGGGAAAACGATGGCAAAACCGGACAGCAAATGGTATCGGCTCGACAATGCGGGCATTTTGTACTCCGCGCTGCAAAAGGAAGAGTATTCTGCCATCTACCGCTTCTCCGCGCTGATGGAGCGGGACGTTGACCCCGCCGCGCTTCAGCGTGCCATCGATCGCTGCATGCCGCGCTTTCCGAGCTTTGCCGTGCGCATCCGCAAGGGCGCATTCTGGTACTATCTTGAGCCGAATACCGCGCCGGGGCCGTTTTTGAAAGAAGATGTGTCCGACCCCTGCCAGCCCGTCCGGTTCAAGGAGGACAACGGCTGGCTCGTGCGCTTTTACTATTACCGCAGCCGCATCTCCATTGAGGTCTTCCATGCGCTGTCCGACGGCGGCGGGGCGATCGTCTTTTTCCGCACGCTGCTTGCCGAGTACCTGCGCCAGACCGGCGTTGACGTGCCGCCGGGGAACGGCGTGCTCGACCTTTCCGAGCCGCCGCGCGCGGAGGAGCTGGAGGACGCCTACGCCCGCTACGCGGGGCATCATGCGCTGGGGCTGCACCGCCAGCCGAAGGCGTATCAGAATACCGGAACGCCGGAGCCGTTCTATACCTTCCATGTGACGATGGGCTTTGTGCCGCTTCAGGCGCTGCGCGCGGAAGCAAAAAAGTACGGCGCGTCCATCACGGAGTATCTCTCCGCCGTGCTCATCTACGTGATTCTGGAAAAGCAGAAGCGCGAGAAGCCCTATCGACTGCGCCCCGTGGCGCTGGCCGTTCCGATCAACCTGCGCGGCTGGTTCCCGACGGAAACGCTGCGCAACTTTATCACCACGGTGCGCCCCTTTATCGACCCCGCGCTTGGCGACTACACCTTTCCCGAGATCGTCTCGCAGGTGCGCCATTATATGAAGCTGCACATCAACCGGCAGGAGATGCAGGCGGCGTTTACGGGGAATGTCCGCTTTACAAAGAATTTTGCGCTGCGGCTCGTGCCGGTCGCGCTCAAAAATCCCGTCATGGCGCTCAACTACCGTCTGCACGGTGTGCGCCCCTATTCCTGCACCTATACCAATCCCGGCGCTTTTACCGTGCCGCCGGAGATGGCACCGTATATCCGCGGGGCGGAGGTTATTCTCGGGCAGGCGACGGTGCCGCGCTGCCACTGCGCGTCCATCAGTTACGGTGATACCATGGAGATCACCTTTGCCGGCACGCAGGAGGAGACAGACACCGAGCGCGACTTTTTCCGCTTTCTTGTGCGCAAGGGCATTCCCGTGCATGTGGAAAGCAACCGCTGAACGAAAGAAGGAATTTGATGTCATACTGTGTCAACTGCGGCGTGGAGCTGTCAGACGGTGCGGCGAGCTGCCCGCTCTGCGGCACGCCTGCGTGGAAGCCCGACCGGGAAGCGCTGCCCTATTTTCCGACAAAGCCGGCTGTAGTTCCCCCTGCCTCGCGGCGAGCGGCCGCCCTGCTGCTCACGGCGATGCTTGCATCGGTGTCGCTCTGCTGCGGGCTTCTGAACCTTATTTTGCCGACCGAACACCCATGGTCTCTTTACATTGCGGGCGCGGCGGTGATGCTGTGGATCTGGTTTGCGCTGCCGATGCTGGCGCGCCGGATTCCGGTTTTCTTCCGGCTCACGGCGGACGTTGCCGCCATCGGCATCTATGTGTGGATCATTTCCGTTGCGCTGCACGGTGGACGGTGGTTCCGGGGTCTTGCGCTGCCGATGCTCGGCTGGGCCTGCATCGTTGTGTTTTTGCTGAGCTTTTTCCTGCGCGACGGCAGAAGATCGCGCATTTCCACCCTTGCCATGTGCATTGGCGCGGTGGGGCTTCTTGCCCTCGGCGTGGAATACTGCCTCGACCGGTATTTTCTTGGCGCGTGGCAGCCGTCGTGGTCGCTTGCCGTGCTGGTCATCTGCATCGGGCTCATCATTCCGCTGCGCATTGTGCGCCGTGTTCCGTCCCTCCGGGAGGAAGCGCGCAGGCGCTTCAATATGTGAGCAAACGCTTCTAAAATGGAAACCCCGCCCTGACGCTTTTTCGTCAGGGCGGTTTTTTTATGGAAGAATCAGCTGTTTGCCATTTTCTCGCGCAGGCGTGCGATATTTCTCTGCGGGGCGTCGATGGCTTCGCCCTGCATTTCGCTCCAGTCGGTGCGCATGAGTTCGATGACCTTTTCATAGCAGGCGATGGCTGTTTCATAGTCGCCGCGGATCTCGCAGATCTGCGCAATGGCCTCATCAGGGTCAATGAAGCGCGGGGACGGCATGAGAGTCATCGTCTTCTCATAATCCGCGATGGCTTCGTCGTAATATCCGAGCTTGGCGAGCTCGCTCGCACGCATGACGTAGACCTCCCAGGTGTCGGGATAGCTTGCACACATGGTTTTCCACTGGGCGAGCGCGTCATCAATGTGCCCCTCCTGCAAGAGAATACAGCCGAGATAGAAGGCATCGTTGTACGTCGGTTTCAGGCGGTGCATCTGGTCCAAGACCTTGCGCGCCTCCGCGCAGCGGCGGTCGGCGATGAGAAGGTCCAAAAGCCACAGATGCGCGCTGTGATTGTTCGGATGTGCGGCAAGAAAACTCTTGTAGAAGTCGATCGTGCGGTAGTGGTTCGTTGCGTTCCAGTCGAGATACGCGCCGTTTTCGGCGTCAAAAATAGCGTTGTGTGCCTCTTTGCAGTCGGGATTCAGCTCAAGCGATTGGCGGGCGAGGGGTGAGGCGAGGTCGTTGTATTCCCGTGCGCGCTTGCAGTAAAGCTGCGCAAGCAGCAGCGTCGCGCGCGGTCTCGTTTCGTCCTCGCGGCACTTTTCCTGCAAAAAGCGTTCCTCTTCGTCAAATTCCTGCTGCGTGAGGAATCTCTTGTCCCAGAGCATGTTGTCGATGCGGGCAAAGCGGCTCTCGTCCGTGAGGGAGAAGAGAGAATCAATGCTCGTTCCCAACGCGACGGACAGCGCGGGCAGAAGCTGGATATCGGGCAGCGAGCTGCCGATCTCCCACTTGCTTACGGCCTGAGCGCTCACGTGGAGGGCTTTTGCCAGCTGTTCCTGCGTCATGCTTTTTGTAAGGCGCAGCGCTTTGATCTTGCTGCCAATGTCGATATTCATAAAGGCAAAACTCCGTTTCCTATAAAGTGCGGACGTCCTTGATGTACTCAGTATAGCCCATTGCGGTTGAGCGCGCAATGGAGGGGAAGTTTCGCGTGCTCAAACGGCGGTTGAGCGGCAAAAAGGACGGAAAGCAGCGCTTTCCGCCCTTTTTTTGCATATCCGGCAGGCTCAGTCGCCCACGCCGGGATTGAGGACCTTGCCGATGTTCCACAGGTGCGCGACCTGCTGCGCGGCAGCGAGACGCTCCTCGGGCGTTTCATAGCTTGCGTGCGCGGTCTGCGCGCCGCAGTCAACGCAGGTGACATAAACGCACCAGCCCTGCTCATCTTCCACCGTGCCGGTGCCGCGGCAGTAGGGGCAGTCCTGCAATTCAATCTCATAAATCGGATCCATTGACGTATCTTCCTTTCCTCCCGCGCGAAAACGCCTTGGCGCAGGAATTGCACATTACCCGTAGTATAACAAGGAATCGGGCGATTGACAAGCAAAGAAACAGCAAAAATGGGGTGCCTTCAGGCACCCCGTTTTTATCCGTTTGACGGAATCGGCAACTGATATTTCTGCACGTAATGCTCGAAGGTATGCTGAAAGCTGCCGTCGTTGCTTCTTGCCTGACGCAGCGTTTCGTGCAGGTTGAGGTTGTGCTCACGTGCGTCGATGACGCAGCCGGCGATGTTGGAGCAGTGGTCGGACGTGCGCTCCAAGTCGGTCAGGAGGTCGGAGAGCACAAAGCCGGCCTCAATGCTGCACGCGCCCTGCTGCATGCGCAGGATATGGCGCGTACGCATCTGCTCTTTGAGCGTGTCGATGACCTGCTCCAGCGGCTCGACCTGCTGCGCAGCGGCGGGATCCTGACCGGAAAAAGCCTTGAGAGAGAGAGAAAGGATCTCGCGGACGGCGGCGGTGAGAACGGACAGCTCGTTGAGCGCGCTGCCGGAGAAGGTGAGTCCCTTTCGCTCCAGCTCCTCTGCGGAGGAGAGAATGTTGACCGCATGGTCGGAGATGCGCTCAAAATCGCCGATGGTCTTTAAAAGCTCGGTCGCTTCCTCGCTCTCGTCGCGCCCCATCTTCTGTGCGCTGAGCTTGACAAGATAGGTGCCGAGAATGTCCTCATAATGGTCGCAGCGCTCCTCATCGTCGTGAATGCTCTGAGCAAGCTCCGGCGTGCCGCAGCTGAGGGCGTCGATGGCATTGTCCAGTGCGTGCACAGCGTATCCGGCCATTTCGCAGGCGACGCTGCGGCTCTGGCGCAGGGCGAGCGAGGGCGTGGGGAGAAGACGCACGTCAAGTTCGGTCGTTTGCTCATCCCGCGCGTGTGCATCGTCAGGAACAATGCGCTTGGCAAGCGTTTCGAGCAGCCCGCCTGCGGGCAGGAGCAGCGCAGTGCAAAGGATATTGAATGCCGAGTGTGCCACGGCGATGCCCGCCATGGAAGCAGATTCATTAAGAAATGCCGGAGCAAGCGCGGCGCGCACGATGCAGAACACCGTCAGCAGCACGACAACGCCAATGACGTTGAAGAGAAGATGGACAACGGCGGCGCGGCGGGCGTTCTTGTTTGTGCCGATGGAGGAGAGCATGGCGGTGACGGTCGTGCCGATGTTCTGCCCCATGATGATGGGAATGGCCGCAGCGTAGCTCACAGAGCCGGTGACGGCGAGCGCCTGCAAAATACCGACGGACGCCGAGCTCGACTGGATCACAGCCGTGAGCAGCGCGCCGGCGAGCACGCCGAGAATGGGGTTCTGAAAGGCAACAAAAAGGTTCGTGAAAGCGGGAACGTCCTTCAGTCCCGCAACGGCAGTACTCATCGTTTCCATGCCGAACATGAGCGTCGCAAAGCCGAGCAGGATCATGCCGGTATCCTTTTTCTTGTTATCCTTGCAGAACATGTAGTAGATGATGCCGATGAGCGCAAGCACAGGTGTGAAGGAGGTGGGCTTTAAAAGCTGTACCCAGAAATTGCCCGAGTCGATGCCGCCGAGGCTCAGAAGCCAGGCAGTAACGGTGGTGCCGACGTTGGCACCCATGATGACGTTGATGGCCTGACGCAGCGTCATGAGACCGGAGTTGACAAAGCCGACCACCATGACCGTGGTGGCGGACGAGCTCTGAATGATGGCCGTGATGCCAAGACCCGTTAAAAACCCGGCGAACACGCTGCCAGTCATTCTGTCGAGAAGAGAGCGGAGCTTGCCGCCCGCGCGGCGCTCAAGCGCCTGCCCCATCAGATTCATGCCGAAGAGGAACAGGCACAGTCCGCCGATCATCGTGAGCACATTGAAAATATCCATATTTTCTATCTTTCCTTTTTCTTTTTTGATCATTCATTCTTAACCAAGTTACAGCATAAAGGAGCATTGTCAAATCCACCATCAGAGAATTGTAAAATTTGTGTAAAATGCGCGCTGCGCAAGGAAATATCATTCTTCTTCCTCGTTTTGCGCGGGTATGGGCGCATGAACTGGAAAAAAGTGCAGACACTAAGCCCGGCATTTCCCGCGGCGAATACGGCCGCGGCAACAGCACTCGACAACAGTTGGAGGAAGAATATGAAAAAAGATTTTATCGACACCAACGAATGGAGCAAGCAGGAACTGCTCGACATCATCGAACTGTCGCTTGCCATCAAAAAGGCCATCAAGGCAGGGTACTATCCGCCGCTGATGCGGAACATGACGCTCGGCATGATTTTTCAGCAGTCCAGCACGCGCACGCGCGTTTCGTTTGAAACGGCGATGAGCCAGATGGGCGGTCATGCGCAGTATTTAGGCCCCGGCATGATCCAGCTCGGCGGACATGAGACCATCGGCGACACGGGCAAGGTGCTCTCAAAGCTCGTGGACATCGTGATGGCGCGCGTTATCGCGCACAAGACGATCGAGGAACTGGGGAAAAGCTGCACGATCCCCGTTATCAACGGCATGTCGGACTACAATCACCCCACGCAGGAGATCGGCGATATGTGCACCATCATGGAGCATCTGCCGCAGGGAAAGAGATTGGAGGATTGCAAAGTCGTCTTCGTCGGCGACGCGACACAGGTGTGCGCATCGCTCGGATTCATCACGACAAAGCTCGGCATGCATTTTGTTCAGTACGGCCCCGAGGGTCACCAGCTGAACGAAGAACACAAGGAGATCCTGAAGAAGAACTGCGCGCTTTCCGGCGGCAGTTTTCTCGTCACCGACGAGCGCGATAGCGTGCGCGGCGCGGATTTCATCTACACCGATGTGTGGTACGGACTCTACGAAAACGAGATGCCGAAGGAGGAACGCGTGCGCGTGTTCCATGACTATCAGGTGAACCGCGAGCTGATGCAGCTGGGGAACCTCGGCTGCAAGTTCCTGCACTGCCTGCCTGCCACGCGCGGCGAGGACGTGACAGACGAGGTCGCAGACAGCGACGCTTCCCTCTGCTGGGAGCAGGCGGGCAACCGCCTGACGGCCATGCGCGGGCTTCTCGTCTATCTGACGCGCTGCCGCCGCGAGCCGAGCGGTGCACAGATCGCCGCGGCGAAGGAGGAGCTTGACCGGGTGCTGTGCGATAAACTCGGCTGTACGGAGGCCTACTGCGGCATTGCAAGGGCGGAAAAGAGCTGAGAAAAACAATGGAAAAGAATCAATTTCGTCTTGCAGACGTGATCCTGTCGGTCATCTGCGTGGTGTTTGTCGCCGAAGCGGCGGCACCGGTCGCGTCCATCGGCAACAGCCAGTATTTCTGGTGGGGATTTATGATCCTCGCGTTTTTGCTGCCTTACGGTTTGATCGCCGCCGAGCTCGGCACGGCCTACGCGGGCGACGGCGGGCTTTATGACTGGATCCACGCGGCGTATCCGCAGGGGAAGTGGGCGGCGCGCGCCTCGTGGTACTACTGGATCAACTTTCCACTGTGGATGGCGTCGCTCGCGGTGATGTGTCCGGAACTGCTGCGCGACATCACGGGGCGGCAGATGGGAACCATTGCCTCGCTCGCCGTGCAGCTTCTTTTCATCTGGATCGTCACGCTCATCGCCTGCTATCCCGTGTGCGACAGCATCGTGATCCTGAACGTGAGCGCCGTCATCAAGATCCTGCTGGCACTGCTCGTCGGCGGACTCGGTGTGTGGTATATCAGCCGCTACGGTTTTGTCAACGATATGTCGGCGCGGACGTTCCTGCCGTCGTTCGACCTCACAAGCCTCTCGTATATCTCGGTCATCATTTTCAACTTCCTCGGCTTCGAGGTCGTGTGTACGTTTGCCGGCAGCATGAGCGAGCCGAAAAAGCAGATCCCACAGTCCATCGTGACCGGCGGCATCGTCATTGCGGCCATCTATCTTTTTTCGGCCTTCGGCATCGGCGCGGCGGTGGATGTGCGCGAGATCAGCGTGGACTCGGGCCTCATCGACGCGGTGTCGCTGATCCTTGGCGCTGACGGCGGCGTGCTTGTTGCCGTGGTGGCGCTGTTGTTTCTTGTGACGCTGTTCGGCAACATGATCTCGTGGTCAATGGGCGTCAACTCGACGGCGGCGCTCGCTGCAGACCACAACGATATGCCGCGCATTTTTGCAAAGCGATGGGCAAAAAACAACATGCCTGTCGGTTCGGCGGTCGCCTCGGGCGTCGTTGCCTCGGGCGTGTGCATTTTGGGCGTGCTCATCGAGACAGTCACGCCGGATTCCTCGCTCTTTTGGAGCTTTTTTGCGCTGAATCTTGTGATGCTGCTGTTGAGCTATCTTCCCGTGTTCCCCACGTTTTTGAAGCTGCGGCGCGTAGATGCAAAGACGCCGCGTCCCTTCCGCGTGCCGGGGTCAGACGCGGCGCTGCGCTGCATCGCCTATGTGCCGATGGCGCTCATCATCATTTCTATCATCTTTACCGCCGTGCCGCTCTCGTTTGATGCGGAAACGCTTAAAAGTTTCCTGCCCATCACGATCGGGACGATCCTCAGCGCGGCGATCGGCGAGGTGCTGATCGCGCTGCGCGGGAAAACCGCGCGCAGCTAAGTATGGTTTCATCATAAGGAGATAAATGTATGGCAAGAAGAATTATCGGCACAACGCCGAAGCAGGACGGGTATCGCATGCCCGCTGAATTTGAACCGCAGCAGGGCGTTTGGATGCTCTGGCCCGAGCGCAGCGACAACTGGCGCAACGGCGGAAAGCCCGCGCAGCGCGCCTTTGCCGAGGTCGCAAAGGCCATTGCCCGCTTTGAGCAGGTCACCGTCGGCGCGTCGGTGCGCCAGTATCAGAACGCGCGCGCCCGCCTGCCGGAAAATATCCGCGTGGTGGAGCTTGAGAGCGACGATGCGTGGGTGCGCGACTGCGGGCCGACCTTCCTCGTGAACGACCGGGGCGGCCTTCGCGCGGTGGACTGGGCGTTCAACGCCTGGGGCGGGCTTGTGGACGGGCTTTACTTTCCCTGGGACAAGGACGACCAGGTCGCGCGCAAGATCTGCGAGATCGCGGGCGTGGACAGCTACCGCACGGAAAATTTCGTGCTCGAGGGCGGCTCTATCCATGTTGACGGCGAAGGAACGGTGCTGACGACGGAGATGTGCCTGCTCTCCGCGGGGCGCAACCCGGACAAATCGAAAGAAGAGATCGAAAAAATGCTGCTCGACTATCTCGGCTGCGAAAAGGTACTGTGGATCAAGGACGGCATCGACCCTGACGAAACGAACGGACACATCGACGACGTGGCCTGTTTTGTTGCGCCCGGCGAGGCCGCCTGCATCTGGACGGAGGATAAGAACCACCCGTTCTACGAGCAGGCACAGGCAGCGTACCGCTTTCTGAGCGGTGCGACGGACGCAAAGGGGAGAAAACTCAAAGTCCACAAGTTGTGCCTGACGAAAAAACCGTGCCTCCTTGAAGGGGCGGACACCATCGACGCGGTGGAGGGGACGATCCCGCGGGAAAACGGCGAGGTGAGCATCGCGTCGTATATGAACTTCCTCATTGTCAACGGTGCGGTGATCCTGCCGCAGTACGGCGACGAAAACGACGCAGTCGCCATCGAACAGGTGCAGGAAATGTTCCCCGACCGTGAGGTCGTGGGCGTGCAGACGCGCGAGGTCGCCTTCGGCGGCGGCAATATCCACTGCATTACGCAGCAGCAGCCCGCGGTAAAGAAATAAGAAGAAGCCGCACGCAGATATTCTGCGCGCGGCTTCACTTTTTGCCTGCTTCGTGCTATGATAGCAAGGAATCCAGAACGCGGAGCAGACGCGAACCGGCCGAAATGAAAGGGGATATGCTGATGGCTGCAATCGTTCTTTTTTGTCTGGCGCTGATGGCCTGCCTTGTGCTGCGGGCCAATATCCTCTATGCGCTTTTGGCAGGGTTGGTGATCTTTACGCTGCACGGCAGGCAGCAGGGGTTTTCCTGGAAGGAACTGGGAAAAATGATTGGTGCGGGCGTGAAAACGTCGGCGAGCGTGCTGCTCGTCTTTCCCCTCATCGGCATGCTGACTGCCCTCTGGCGCGCGTGCGGCACGCTGCCGTTCATCATCTGCTGTGCTGTCGACCTCATCCGGCCGCAGATCCTGCTGCTGATGACATTTCTGCTGAATTGCGGCGTTTCGATGCTGACGGGGACGGCGTTCGGCACGGCGGCGACGATGGGCACCATCTGCGTGAGTGTGGGCATGTCGATGGGCATGGACCCGGTGCTGCTCGGCGGAGCGATGCTCTCCGGCGTATTTTTCGGCGACCGCTGCTCGCCGGTCTCTACGAGCGCGCTGCTTGTGAGCGAGCTGACGGAGACGAATATCTATGATAACATCAAACGCATGCTGAAAACGGCGCTTGTGCCGTTTCTCCTCAGCTGCGGCATCTATGCCGCGCTTGGAATGCTGAAAAGCGGCGGCGGCGCGGCGGGCGAGCTGTGGTCGCTCTACGGACGCGAGATGGCGCTGCACTGGGTCATGTGCCTGCCGGCAGTGCTCATCCTGGCGCTGTCGCTCCTGCGCGTGAAGGTCAAGCGGGCGATGGCGGCGAGCATTTTGGCATCGGTCGTGCTGTGCGTTTTTCTGCGCCGCCTGGACGCGGTGACGATCCTCAAGACCGCAGTTTGGGGCTACACGGCGGCGGACGCCGAGGTCGGCGCAATGCTCAACGGCGGCGGTATCCTCTCGATACTGCGCGTAGCAATGATCGTAATGATCTCGTCGGCCTATTCCGGCATTTTCCGCAAGACGGGTCTGCTTGACCGGCTCTGTGCGCGCATCACGGTTTTGAGCGAAAAGACCTCGCCCTATGCAGCCATGCTGCTGACGGCGCTCCTGGCGGGGCTTCTTGCCTGCAACCAGACGCTGACGATTATTCTGACACATCAGCTCTGTGCGCCGTTACAGCAAAGCAAGGAACAGTTTGCCATCAACCTTGAAAACAGCGCCGTGGTCGTTGCGCCGCTCATTCCGTGGTCGATCGCGGGAGCAACGCCGCTGTCAGCGGTCGGCGCGCCGTTGACAGGCATGGTGCTGGCATGCTTTTTATACATTCTGCCCCTGTGCGAGCTTGTGCGGCACGCTGCCTCGTCCCGCCGGTAAGAAATGAGAAGGCCCGCTTACAGCAGTGCTGTAAGCGGGCTTTTTGTGATCGTTTTTAGGTGAGATCAGCCGACAAGCATCTCGGTATCCATGGCGATCATCAGTTCCTCGTTCGTGGGAATGAGAAGGACGGTGACCTTGGAATCGGGCGCGGAGATGACGCGCTCTTCGCCGCGGACCTTGTTGGCGTCCTCGTCCATCTTAACACCCATGAACTCGAGGCCGGAGGCGATGGCCATGCGCTGGGAAGCGCTGTTCTCGCCGACACCTGCGGTGAAGATGATGGCGTCCACGCCGCCCATCGCGGCGGCATACGCACCGATGAGCTTCTTCACGCCGTAGTTGAACATATCGACAGCAAGGCCGGCGCGCTCATTGCCCTGCTCGAAGGCCTCTTCGAGATCGCGGAAGTCGGAGCTGACGCCGCTGACGCCCATGACGCCGGACTTCTTGTTGAGGATGTTGAGCATCTCGGTGATGTCCATGCCGTACTTGTTCATCAGGTACTCGAGGATACCGGCGTCAATGTCGCCGGAGCGGGTACCCATGGGAAGACCGGCGAGCGGGGTGAAGCCCATGGAGGTGTCGACGCTCTTGCCGCCGTCGATCGCGGTGACGGAGGAGCCGTTGCCGAGGTGGCAGGAGATCAGCTTGAGCTGCTCGATGGGCTTGCCGAGCATATCGGCCGCGCGCTGGGAAACATACTTGTGAGAGGTGCCGTGGAAGCCGTAGCGGCGAACCTTGTCTTTCTCATAGTACTCGTAGGGAATGGCATAGGTATAGGCCACGGGGGGCATGGTCTGGTGGAAGGCGGTGTCGAACACGGCGACCATGGGAACGCCGGGCATCAGCTCCTGGCAGGCCTTGATGCCGATGATGTTGGCGGGGTTGTGGAGCGGGGCGAGGGGGGTGCACTCCTCGATGGCGTGCATGACCTCATCGGTGATGACGACGGACTTGGCGAACTTTTCGCCGCCGTGAACAACGCGGTGGCCTACCGCGTCGATCTCCTTCATGGAGGAGATCACGCCGTTCTTCTCATTGACAAGCGCGTTCAGCACAGCCTGAATGGCCTCGCTGTGAGTGGGCATGGAGACGGAAACGGCCTTGACAGCTTCCTTGCCGGGCAGCTGGGGCTTGTAGGTGAACAGACCGTCGATGCCGATACGCTCGCACAGACCCTTGGCAAGCAGCTCGCCCGAAGTAGGGTTGAGCAGCTGATACTTCAGGGAAGAAGAACCTGCGTTGATGACCAGAACATTCATAAGTATACTCCTTTTTCCGAGGGCGGCTTGCATTGCGCCCAGATTTCCGATAGAATACATACAATAGATTGAATGTACAATTCAATACAACTTATATTATAACAACTTTTTTGGCAAAGACAAGTAAATTTAACAAAACGTTACTCTTTTGTAACCGCTTTGAGAGGACTTTCATGAGAGTATTTGGTATAATATGCGAATATAATCCCTTCCACTGCGGCCACAAGTGGCAGCTCGACGAGCTGCGGCGCAGGAATGGGACGGAAGAATGCGGCATTGTGTGCGCGATGAGCGGCGAGTTTGTCCAGCGGGGCGATTTTGCCATCGAACGCGCGCATGCGCGCGCCGAGGCCGCTGTGCGCGGCGGGGCAGACCTCGTGCTTGAATTGCCGCTGCCGTGGTCGATCGCCTCGGCGGAGGGCTTTGCCCGCGGCGGCGTCGGCGTTCTGAACGCGACGGGTATCGTTGATACGCTGGCATTCGGCAGCGAGTGCGGCGAAACGGAGAAGCTGCGCCGCGCAGCGGAAGCGCTGCTGCGGGAAGACTTTTCCGAGCGGCTGCGCGATGAGCTTTCAAAAGGGCTGTCATTTGCCGCGGCACGGGAAAGTGCCGCGCGGGCGCTGATCGGCGAAGATGCTGGTGTGCTTGCCGAGCCAAACGATATTCTGGGCGTGGAGTATTGCAAGGCACTGCTGCAAAGCGGCAGTACGATCACGCCGCTTGCGATGGAGCGCAGAGCCGTGGGTCACAACGAGGGCGCGGCAGAGGGCTTCGCCTCGGCGAGCTATATCCGCGCGCTGCTTGCTGGCGGCGAGGACGCATCTGCCTTTTTAACGGCGGAAAGCGCTGCGATCTACGCCCGCGAATGCGCGGCGGGACGCGCGCCGGTGACGATGAAGGGAGCGGAGCGGGCGATGCTTTCGCGCCTGCGTATGCTGGAGGAAGCGGACTTTGCCCGCTACGACAGCGGTGGAGAGGGACTCTACCGCCGCTTTTATGCCGCGGTACGAACGGCCGCCTCTGTTGACGAGCTGCTCGGCACGGTGAAAACGAAGCGCTATGCCTATGCGCGGCTGCGGCGGATGCTGCTTGCGGCGTATCTTGACATAGCGGCGGCAGAATTGCCGCAGGAGATCCCGTATCTGCGCGTTTTGGCGTGCAATGAGCGGGGAAGAATGCTGCTCAGAGCGATCAAAAATGAGGGGAGTGCGCCGGTGCTGACCAAAAGCGCCGATGTGCGCTCGCTGAGTGAGGAGGCACAGAGGCTCTTTGCGCTCTCTGCGCGGGCATGCGATCAATATGTGCTTGCTTACCCTGAGCTGCGCGCTGCCAAAGGCGGCGGCGCGTGGACGCAGGGGCCTGTGATCGTTTGAGGAGGATTTCCTCAAACCCTGAAAGGAGACTACGATGAAAAAATGGATGATGCTGCTTTGCTGCGTACTGGCACTGAATCTTGCCGCATGCGGCGCAAAGGAGGAGGGCGCGGCGGACAGGGTCGGCGCGCAGGGCGCGCTGCATTTTGAAGTTGCAACGCAGGTCTATGAAAACGAATACAAGGCCGACGACGGCACGGTGCTGATGGCGGAGCGCTACGAGCTGCCGATGCTTGAGCTGCGCACGGAAAGCGGCGAGCTTTACACGCCTGCGGAGAATGTGACGGCCAACGACGGCGCGGTCGATACGTCGCAGCTCACGGCGCAAAATGCCTTCAATACGGAAATGAACAACGTGCTCGCAGGGCTTCAGTCCGATGCGGCGCAGGTCGCTTCGGAGGCGAAGGAGCTCTATGCCGAGGGTGGTTCGAGCGAGTTTACAGAGGGAAGCTTTTGGACGAGCGAGCTGACCATGGCGCAGACCTATATGACCGAGGGGAAGCTCCTGAGCATCGCGGCCGAGGGCTACACCTACTACGGCGGCGTGCATCCCAACAGCTACAGCCGCGCGTGGAACTTCGACCTGACGACGGGAAAATTCCTGACGGCAGATGATCTGGCGGACGAAAGCAGCCGCTACGGCGATGCTTCGACCTTCCAGAGGGCCATCTATTGGCAGATGCTCAATGAGGTCGAAGAAAAGCACATGGCTGATGTATACTTTTCCGATTACGATTCCTATTTGCATGATTTTCCGACATTTGCCACACTGAACTTTACGGAAGACGGCCTGACGGTGACGTTCGACCAATATATTATTGCACCTTACGCGGTGGGGCCGCAGGAGTTCCAGATCCCGTATGACAGCTTTTTCTATACGCTCAGCCGCCACATGCAGTCGCTGCTCGATATGCCGAAGGAAACGGTCGTGCTTGCAGATTACCGTGTGACCGAGGATCTCTGGGCGTGGTTCCACATGACAACGCCGCCCATGGACAACAGCGTGCCGATGGTCGAAGATAACGACGGGAGAGATTACTGCCGCTTCGGCCTTATGAACATCAACACGATGGAACAGCTGCGCACGCTGCTCAGAGCGCATGTGACGGAAGAACTGATGAACGAATGGTTTGCGTATTCGCCGGATCGCTTCAAGGAGATCGACGGCAAGCTTTATGTGCTCTCCGCTGACCGCGGCAGCGACACCAGTATCGGCGGCGAAAGCCTCCGGGTCGAGTGGAGCGGCGATACGGCAGGCAAGGTTATTCAGACGATCGACCGCCAGGACTGGAACGATGAAAAGAACACATTTGTGCTCACCGGCGAGCAGGACATTTACGAATATCCCTTCACCCTCACGGACGGACATGCGGTGTTCTCCGCATTCCCGTGCCCGTACTGAAAAAGAAACAGAAAAAGGCTGACCTGTACGGGTCAGCCTTTTTTATGCGGATATGTAGTTTAGCGGTAGCGCTCGCGATGCGCGGTCATGATGTCGGCGAGCAGCACGCCGTTGTCGGGCGGGGTGTAGGTGATGGCGTTCGCACCTGCGGCAATGGTCTTGCGAATGGTCTCATCTCTCGGACCGCCGGTGGCGATGATGGGGATCTCGGGGTGACGCGCGCGGAGCGCAGCGACAAGCTGCGGTGTTTCCGCGGCGGCGGAGACGTTCAGAATGTCGGCGCCTGCGGCGATACGCGCCTCGGTATCCTGCGTGGCGGAAACGATGGTCGCAACAACGGGAATGTCGATATGCGCGCGGATATCACGCATGATGTCGGCCGAAACGGGAGCGTTGAGCACAACGCCGTAAGCACCGCAGTGCTCAGCCTCCATCGCCTGCGCGACGGAACGCGCACCGGAGGTGAAGCCGCCGCCAACGCCGCAGAACACCGGCATATCCGCCACGCTGATGATGGCGCGCGCAATACGCGGCTGGGGCGTAAAGGGGTAAACGGCGATCACCGCGTCGGCATTGCAGCTTGCGATGGTGGCAACGTCGGTGGAAAAGACAAAGGACTTGATCGTTCGGCCGAAGATGCGGATGCCGCTGCACTCCTCGATGCATTCGGGCACCATCAGCATGTGGTTGCGGAGCTTACCGCTGTAACTTGGCGTGGGCGTGGGGGTAAAATCGCTCATAGAAGCACCTTCCTTTCCGCAGGTAACCGATGACCGGTAAAAAATGATGTGGAGGGATCAGTCGACATGACTGCTTGCGCGCATGGCAAGGATCGTCCGCTCGATGAGCGTATCGAGATCCCAGCCGAGCATTGCAGCGCCGCGCTCGATGACCTCGCGCGAGCAGCCGGCGGCAAACTTCTTGTCTTTGTATTTTTTCTTGACGGATTTGACCTCAAGATCGCTGACACTTTTGCTCGGACGCATGAGCGCAGCCGCGCCGATGAGACCTGTGAGCTCGTCGGTGGCGAAGAGCACCTTTTCCATTTCGTGCTGCGGCTCGGGCAGCCCGTCGAAGTGCAGGCCGTAGCCGTGGCTCGCGGTGGCGCGGATCAAGCGCTCGTCAAGACCGTGCTCGCGCATGATCTGCTGCGACTTGATGCAGTGCTCGTCGGGGTAAAGTTCAAAGTCGAGATCGTGCAAAAGCCCGACGATCTCCCAGAAATCCGCTTCCTCGCCGTAGCCGAGCTGTTCTGCGTACCAACGCATGACGTCGGCGACGATGCACGCGTGCTTTAAGTGAAATTCGCCCTTGTTGTACTGCGTGAGCAAATCCCACGCCTGCTGCCTGGTATACGCCATAAAAATGCCTCCCTTTGCTTATGGCTGCTCGTCCGTAAAGTGAACGTGATTGAAAATGTGGTCGGAGCAGAAGCAATGGTAGCCTGCGCACTTGCTGCAATAGCGGAACTGAAGTTCGGGATTCGTCACATCGGTGCGGCCGCATACGGCACATTTATGACGAAAGCCCTGCGTCTGCTGCTGATACTGCTCCTGACGCTGCTGATTGCGCACGGTGTTGTGGAAGTGCGAGGCCTGCTTGCTCTGGTGGCGCTCAAGCTGGAAAAAGCGCGTAAGCTCAGGCCAGAAGAAGATGACGAAGTTGAGAAGCGCCACGACCGGCAGAATGGCATAATAGCCGACGCCTGCGGAAATGTAGCGGAAAATGTCGAAGAAGAAGTAGAATATATCGAGATAGGCGAGCCACTTCATGCGAATAGGAATGATGAACATGAAGAGTACCTGTGTATCGGGATAGAGCAGGGCAAAGGCCATGAACATGGCAAAGTTGACATAATTCGCACCGTAGACAGGAATGCTGTACCCTGTGATGAGGCTGACGATGCTTGCGCCGATGACGGTGAGCAGCATGCCGCTGAGGTAATAGGTGGTGAACTTGGCCGTACCCCACTGCCGCTCAAGTGCCGAGCCGATCCAGTAGTAGAAGTAGCAGGTGATGAGAAGATAGAAGGGACTTGTGCTCTCGGGGATCAGAACGAAGGTGATAAGACGCCAGATCTGCCCATGGAGGAGTCCATCAAGTGTAAAGGAGAAGAAACTCAGGAAATTGCCGGTGGAAAAACCGGACAGCAGTCCGAGCACCACGTTGCCGATGACCACATAAAGCATCAGGTTCGGAATGCCGAAATTCGGGTGCAGGATACAGAAGCGGTCGATCGCCTGGTTGAGCTTTTTCAATGCGGGATACCTCACTTGTCGTAAATAACATTTGCATCTATTATGACACAGCGCCGGGAAAAAGTCATCAATAAACTTTGAACAAATGCACATTCCAAAAGGGAATGAAGAGCAGAAATGCGGAAAGAAACGAATTCTTTCCGCATTCTTAACGCTTGTTCACTTGAGATCGAGCTCGGGCGGCACGTCGATCTCTTCGCCGACGTACTTACCGTTCTTTTTCCTCTGGCGCACGCATTCGGTCAGCAGATATTCGATCTGGCCATTGACGGAACGGAAATCGTCCTCCGCCCAGGCGGCGATGGCGGCGTAGAGCTTGGGCGAAAGGCGCAGAGGAACCTGCTTTTTCGCGTTGTCGTTCATGTCGGGTTAATAGAGGCTTCCGGAGTTGACGACGGGCTGCGCGTCGCGGTTGCCGCAGAGCACGACGAGCAGATTCGAGACCATCGCCGCCTTGCGTTCCTCGTCAAGCTCCACCGTGCCATTTTTCGCAAGACGCTCAAGCGCCATTTCGACCATGCCGACCGCGCCGTCGACGATCATCTTGCGTGCGTCGATGATGGCGCTGGCCTGCTGGCGCTGGAGCATGACCGCCGCAATCTCGGGCGCATAGGCGAGATAGGTGATGCGCGCTTCGATGATCTCAAGGCCCGCGTCGGCGACCTTGGACTGGATCTCGTCGCGGATGCGCGCGGCAACGACCTCGCTCGACCCACGCAGGCTCCCCTCGTCGGCGTGACCGTCGCCGGTGGTGTCGATGCCGGGGGCGACGTCATAGGGGTAGATGCGCACGATGTTGCGCAGCGCCGCGTCGCACTGGAGGGAGAGATACTCCTTGTAGTTGTCCACGTTGAAAACGGCCTTGGCCGTGTCGGTCACGCGCCACATCACGGCGATTCCAATCTCCACGGGGTTACCGAGACAGTCGTTGATCTTCTGGCGGGCGTTGTTGAGCGTCATGATCTTGAGCGAGATCTTCTTGCTGCCGCCCACCTCGACCGCGGCGGACGAGCCCTGCATGGCGACAAGGAGATTGGCACCCTTGTGGCCGCCATCCACGTCGCCGGACTGGTTGAGCTTCGTCTTAGCGGCGGGGTTGAAGGACGTGGAGAAGGGATTGACGCAGTAGAAGCCCTCACCCCTGAGCGTGCCGGTGTACTTGCCGAAGAGCGTGAGCACGAGCGCCTCCTGCGGCTTTAGGACGCGCAGGCCGCACAGCGGGATCCAGCCGAGCGACAGCGCGATGACGCAAAGGACGACAAGGGGCAGAAAGCCCGCATGGATGCCGACGATCAGAAAAACGACCGCGGCGATGTAGAGAACAAGCTCGAGCAGCAGCACGAGCATGCCGTTTTTGTGACCGGTGATGATCTTTTCTTCCATAAAAAGCACCTCCAAACTTGATATCAAAATAATATCACAACAATATGAGATGTCAAGAGGAAAACGCAGAAAAACCGACCGGCGATTGCACCGGTCGGTGAAAAAAAGCGCGTGCGCGGCAGTTTGATAGACTGGAAGTTGACGAACTGTTGATTATATTGCGATGCGTAATTACAATGCAATTCCAAGTTCTTTGCATTTCTCGATTGCCAAATCATTGTTTTGCAATGCAGCAAGTCGATACCAATGCTTAGCCTGTTCGATATCTCTTTCCACTCCGATTGCATCTTCATAAAACTCTGCCAAATTGTATTGTCCATCTCTATCACCATGCTCTGCGGCACGGCGAGTCCAATATAGTGCTTTTTCCAAGTCCTTTTCAACACCAAGTCCCTCGTAATAGAAATAGCCTATTTGACATTCAGCAAGGGGATAGCCCTGCTCCGCCAATACCAAATGACCTTCAAAGCATTTGTCATATTGTTTTGATTCCCAATACTTTTCAATCAGCTCATTGCAAATGTCAAATTCCTTGCAAGGTTTGTAATACGCACCTGCCATATATTCATACCTCCATAACTTCCGATTTGTTGAAATAATCTTACCACAGCCTGCCGAAATGCGCAAGGACGGCCGCGGCGGGGGACCGCTGCGGCCGTTCATTGGCTGTTGATGGAAATTCAGGCGTAGTGATATTTTTCACGGCCCGCAAGGAACAGCGCTCCCGTAACGAGCAGTGTGAGCGCCTCGGCAACGGTGATGGCGAGCCAGATGCCGTCGATGCCGAGAAGTTTCGGCAGGATCAAAATGGCGGCGACCTGAATGACGAGCGTGCGTAGGAACGAAATGAGCGCGCTGGCCGTGCCGTTGTTGAGCCCTGTGAAAAACGCCGAGCCGAAGATGTTGAAGCCGCAGACGAGGAACGAGAGGGCATAGATGCGCAGCGCATTGACCGTCATGTCGCAGAGCTCTGCGTCGTAGCCGACGAAAACGTGGGCGATGGGCCGGGCAAGCAGAATGGCGGAGGCTGTCATGGCAAGGCTCGAGAGGAGCGTAACGGTCAGGCTTTTTTTGAGCAGGCTCTTGAGCTCCGAGTGGTTCTGCGCGCCGTAGTGATAGCCGACGACAGGCGTGACCGCGATGGAGTAGCCAAAGAAAAACGCCATGAAGATGAAGCTCACATACATCAGAACGCCGTAGGCGCTGACGCCGTTTTCCTGCGCGATGGCCATGAGACGGATGTTGTAGAGTACGCCGACGAGTGAGGTGGAAAGGTTGCTGACCATTTCGCTCGAGCCGTTGCCGCAGGCGCACGCGAGCGCGCGGAGATCAAAGCACGGGCGCGTCAGGCGAAGGGGGGAGTCGTTCGGGCGCAGAAAGTAGACAAGCGGGATCAGCGCGCCGACAAGCTGGGAAAAGGCCGTTGCGAGCGCCGCACCGAGAAGCCCCAGCGGAAAGACATAGACGAGCAGAAAATCAAGCACCATGTTCGTAAGACCCGCGCAAACCGTCACGCGCAGGCCGAAGTGCGGCTTTTCCGCCGTGGCAAGAAAGCTCTGAAAGCTGTTTTGCAGCATGAAGAAGGGGAGAGACGCGAGCAGCACGCGTCCGTAGAGCACGCAGTCATCGATCGTGAGGTCGGTCGCGCCGACGGCGTAGGAGATGGGTCGAAGAAAAAGAAGGCACACGCCGCTCAGCACAGCGCCGCCCACCGCGAGCGCCACGACGAGCATGGAGAAGATCTCGTTTGCCTCTTTTTGCTTGCCCTCGCCGAGCGTTTTGGCGATGAGCGCGCTGCCGCCCGTGCCAATCATGAAGCCGAAGGCGGCGAGCGCCATGATGACGGGGAAGATGAGGTTCAGCGCGGCGAAGGGGTTCTTGCCGACGAAGTTCGAAACGAAAAAACCGTCGACGATGCTGTAGATCGAGGTGATGATCATCATGAAAATGCTGGGCGCGACAAAGCGCAGCAGCTTTTGATAGGTGAAATGATCGGAAAGGGAAATCTTCATAAAAAGCCTCCAAAGCCTCCGGTTCGTTAAGCGTACATAAAAAAAGCCCGGTCATTTGCCTGACCGGACGCATCCGACATCTTTTCGACTGCTGCGGCTGCGGCCGCAAGTCCTCCGATGACATTCAATTCGTGGGTAATATTGTAGCATAAATCCAGTCAAAGTCAAGGTTTTGCGCAAAATTACAAAATATTGATTGACAAAACGCACAAATGTGCTACAATACGATTCGGCGAAAGCCACAAGTGAATACTTCATCAAGAGTGGTTGAGGGATCGGCCCTATGACACCACGACAACCTGCCCGAAGAGGCAAGGTGCCAAATCCGACGAACGAATCGAAAGATGAGGAAGAGCAGAAAGTGCGATACTCTGTCGGTTCGACAGAGTATTTTTTGTTTTTCCCGAAAGAAAGGAAGAAAGAATCATGGCAAAACGTTTATTTACCTCTGAATCCGTCACCGAGGGGCATCCCGACAAGATCTGCGACCAGATCTCCGACGCGGTGCTCGACGCGATCCTTGAAAAAGACCCCAGCGGCCGCGTGGCCTGCGAGACGGCGGTCTCCACCGGCCTTGTCCACATCATGGGCGAGATCACCACGAACTGCTACGTTGACATTCCCAAAATCGCGCGCGGCGTGATCCGCGACATCGGCTATGACCGCGCGAAGTACGGTTTCGACTGCGACACCTGCGGCGTCATCGCAAACATCGACGAGCAGTCGAGCGACATTGCGATGGGCGTGGACAACTCCTTCGAAAACAAGGAGAGCGGCGCGAGCGAGCTCGACAACGGCGCGGGCGATCAGGGTATGATGTTCGGCTACGCCTGCACCGAGACGCCCGAGCTGATGCCGCTGGCGATCTCCCTTTCCCACAAGATGGCGAAGAAGCTCACCGATGTGCGCAAGCAGGGTCTTGTTGACTATCTCCGTCCCGACGGCAAGACGCAGGTGACGGTCGAGTATGATGAGAGCGGCAAGCCCGTGCGCGTTGACACGGTCGTCCTCTCCACCCAGCACGCGCCCGAGGCGACGCTCGAGCAGATCCGCCGCGACATGATCGAGCTGGTCATCAAGCCGACTGTTCCCACGGAGCTGATGGACGAGAAGACTAAGATTTATGTCAACCCGACCGGCCGCTTTGTCATCGGCGGCCCGCAGGGCGACAGCGGCCTCACCGGCCGGAAGATCATCGTGGATACCTACGGCGGCAGCGCGCCCCATGGCGGCGGCGCCTTCTCCGGCAAGGACCCGACGAAGGTCGACCGCAGCGCCGCTTACGCCGCGCGCTATGTTGCCAAGAACATCGTGGCCGCCGGCCTTGCCGAAAAGTGCCAGGTGCAGCTTGCCTACGCCATCGGCGTTGCCCACCCCGTGAGCATCATGGTCGAGACCTTCGGCACCGGCAAGGTGGACGACGGTAAGCTTGAAGAGGCTGTGGAGAAGGTTTTTGACCTGCGCCCGACCGCCATTATCCGCGACCTTGATCTGCGCCGCCCGATTTATCGCCAGCTCGCCGCCTACGGCCACATGGGCCGCGAGGATCTCGGCGTTGCCTGGGAGAAGACCGACCGCGTGGACGCCCTGCTCGCGGCAGTCAAGTAAAGAATTCGAAAATGTGGCAAAAGCCGCCGACCATCAGGTCGGCGGCTTTCTTGCGTATCGGGGAAGGTTACAGAAAAGTCATTTACTCGCAGTGCTCCTCGTCCCAGAGCTTTTCGGCCTCGGGACGCCAGCAGGCGGCGTAGGCCTTGCATTTGCCGCACAGGTGCTCCACGCTCTCGGGCGCTTCGAGGTCGGTCGAGTGCGCGCCGGAGCGCGCGACCATCTGGGGCAGCAGCTCCGGGTTTTCGAGCATCGGGCAGGGACACAGGTGGTTACCGTTGAAGGGCTGACCCTTGCGGTATTCGAGGAAGAGCGGCTGCTGCAAGCACTCGAGGAAACTCTTCTCACGGATGTTCGCGCCCGAGTAATGGATAAAGACGCAGGGCTCCATATCGCCCGCAGCGTTGATGTGGCAGTAGATGCGCCCACCGGCAACGCAGCCGCCGGCGAACTCGCCGTCGGTGAAGAGGCAGGCGTGGGTGCCGAGCTGCTTGGCCTCGGTCAGCACACGATCCATTTCTTCAAAGGTGAGATTCTGGTTGTGGCCGTATTCCGCCGCCCAGCAGCCCTTGCAGCGCATGTTGCATGTGCTCGTTGGCGATCATGTGGAGACCGGCGAAGGTCTCAGGCTTCCAGACCGAACCATGAATCTTCTGCACCATGTCGACCAAGGAGTTGGCGATGTCGCCGACGTCCTGTGTCTGACCCTTTTTGATGAGAGAATCCAGCATGGCCTCAAAGACTTTGCGCTCTGCTGCATGGGCGATCTTCTCTGCTGCGTTCCTGTTGTCACGCTTCCTTTCCGTGTCCGCGCGAAGCGGACATTTTCAATCAGGAGGAAAGGGCGCGATCCCTTTCCTCGGTTGCCTGTGCGGCGATCTTCTGGAGCTTTTCCATGCGCGCGTCGAGCTGTGCGCTGATCTCGGCGCACTCATAGAGCTCGCGCTCCACATAGTCCATCTCGGGGAGATTTTTCTTGTAACGAATCTTATGCTCAAGGCTGGCCCACCAGTCCATCGAGATCGTGCGGAACTGCACTTCAACCCGCATGAGCCGCTTCTGGTCGTGCAGAAAGATGGGCGTTTCGACGATGAGATGGAGGCTTCGGTAGCCGTTGGGCTTGGGGTTTGCGATGTAGTCCTTGCGTTCGATGAGCGTGATGTCGTCCTGACGCAGCAGCGCGTCGGAGAGCTTGTAGATGTCCGACGGGTGCGAGCAGATGACGCGCACGCCTGCAATATCGTTGAGGTTCTGCTCAATGCTCTCCACAGTCATGGGATAGCCGCGGCGGGAGAGTTTTTCCATGATGCTCTCCGGTGACTTGAGACGTGTTTTGATCGTTTCGATGGGGTTGCGGTCGTATTGCAGGGAAAGCTCTTCATTGAGCACATTGAACTTCGTTTCCACTTCCATGATCGCGCAGCGATAGTAGCTCATCAGCTCACGATACGGCTGGAAGTATTTCTGAACCCACTGCTGTACCTCGCCGCGGGAGAGACGCGAGAGCAGCACCTGCTCGAGATAAGTGCGATCGACAAGCGGACGGATCGGCATGTCTTCAGCTCCTTTGTTTAGCATTTTACAGACCGCGTGAAAAAGACGCGGCCTGATAAAAACAGCATAGCAAAAAGACGGGGCGGTTTCAATGCATAAGCTGTTAACTTTTTGCCGGCCACCCGGACGGGAAAGCCATCCATCTTTATCTTCACGGTAACAAAGGAAAGTGCCGAAACCTATGGGCAAACGCAGCAGCTTATCCGGTTTTCTGACAGCCGGGCAAAAATGTCGGGGAGCACAAAAAAGCGCCCCTTCCATGCGGAAAGAGCGCTGGGAAAACCATGTGAAATTGAGACGGTCATGTGCCGAGAACATGTGCCGTCATCATCTGCCAGAGGATGGAGAGCTGCGGTGTGGATACAAGAACAAAGGCGAGGATAAAGACGAACCAGAGCTTTGACATGTCCTCCTCTTTCTTGCAGAGAAAATAGCAGTAGGAAAGATATGCGACCGCGTCCACGATCAAAACCGTGAGGAACATGGTGAGAAAGCCGTCCTCGCTCTGCTCGGCGGTGCCGGTGTAAAGCGAGAGAAGGGAATAGTATAGAAATGTGACGGTAAACGGCCACTTGAGCTTGCGCCAGTCGTGAATGCGGTTCTTTTTGTTCATGGAAGGGCTCCTTTTTGCGTTTTTTCCAGTATACTCTGCGCCGGGGCGGATTGCAAGGGGAAATGACCTTGCCAAGCGGCTGCGCGGTGTGGTAGACTGCAAAAAAAGGAGGGATAAGCATGCTGGATACGCTGATCCGCGGTGCGAAGATCATTGACGGTACGGGGAAGGCGGCGTTCAACGCGGATGTCGGCATTTTAGACGGCATGATCGAAGCGGTTGGGAATTTGCCGGACGCGCAGGCGTTTTCGACGATCGAGGCCGCAGGCCGCTGCCTGACACCGGGATTTATCGATATGCACCGCCATGCCGATGCGGCGGTGTTCCGCAAGGATTTCGGGCGAGCGGAGCTTTGCCAGGGGCTGACGACGATCGTGAACGGCAACTGCGGCATGTCGCTCGCGCCGCTCGCGGGAAAGTATGCGCCCGCCTGCGCGCGCTATCTCGCGCCCATCACGGGGGAGATCACGCCGGAGCTGCGCTTTGATTCACTCGCTTCCTATTTCAAGGCGGCGCAGAGCCACGGCCTGCCGCTCTCCTGCGCACAGCTTGCCGGCATGGGAACACTGCGCACACTTGCCGCGGGCTTTGAAGCGGACGAGTTATCGCCGCTTGAAATGAGAGAGATGCACTATCACATGGAAAAGGCGCTCGCCGACGGCGCGTGCGGCGTATCGCTCGGCCTTGGCTACGCGCCGGAGATCTTTTATTCGACCGACGGACTCATCCGCGCGCTTGCACCGCTGTATCAAAGCGGCGTGCCCATCTGCGTGCACATGCGTCAGGAGGGCGACGGCGTGGTGGACGCGCTGCGCGAGATGATCGAGGTCGCCCGCGCGCTGCAAACGCCGCTGGAGGTGAGCCACCTCAAGGCCATCGGCGGGCGAAACGCACGCAAGGCTGTACCGGAGATGCTCTCGCTCATTGCCCGGGCACGGGAGGAAGGACTTGACGTGATGTGCGACGCCTATCCCTACACCGCCGGCTCAACGCAGCTCATCCACGTGCTGCCGCCGGAGTTTCAGGCGGGTGGGACAGAGACGCTGACGAAGCGCCTGCGTGATCGCGCCGCGCGTGAAGAGATGCGCGCGCGGATGGAAACGGGCAGCGATTTTGAGAACATCACGCTGCTTGTCGGATTTGAAAACGTCGTCGCCATCGGGCTTCGGACGGACGAATATCGCCGCTTTGAGGGAAAGAGCATCGCGGAGATCGCGCTCGCGCTCGGGAAAGATCCCTACGACGCACTTTTTGACCTGTTGGCGGCGGAGAAGTGCGAGGCGGGGATGATCGACTACATTTCAGACGAGGAGGACGTGCGGGATATCCTGCGCGCGCCGTTCTCGGGTGTCATTTCGGACGCGACCTACCCCGGCGCCGGGCAGGTACATCCGCGCGTGTACGGCGCATTCGCGCGGCTTATCGAAACCTACGTCGTGCGGGAAAAGGTACTCACGCTCGAGCAGGCGGTGCATAAGGTGACGCTTAAGGCAGCGGAGCGGTTCTCCCTTGCGGGAAAGGGAAAGATCGAAGTGGGCGCGGACGCGGATCTGCTGCTTTTTGCCCCCGAGAAAATCCGCGAGAGAGGAACTTACCTCACACCGAAGGCCTGCGCGTCGGGCTTTGACGAGGTGTTTGTACTCGGCGAGCGCGTGATCGAAAACGGCGAGTACCGCGGCGGCAGCAGCGGGGAAATGCTGGGCCTGAGAATGGAATATTGAAATCTTAAAAAATTTTTCAGGTGCATTTCAGCCGTCGTATGATATGCTGTTTGCGAAGAAAAAGATAGCGGGAGGTTTGATCAAGTGGAGTGCTTTTGGGATACGGTGGATACGATCGGCGAGGGCTTTGGCTTTTCGCTCTTCGGCGTGCGGCATTTGGTGACGCTTGCGCTGTATATTGCCTTTGCCGCGCTGAGCTGCAAGCGCTACAAGGCGGCGGACGAGAAGAAGCGGGCGCAGCTGCGAAAGCTCTTCGCCGTTCTCCTGCTTGCGGACGAGGCGTTCAAGCAGATCGGTTTGCAGATCGGCGGGAATTTCAACTGGGACTATCTGCCGCTGCACCTGTGCTCGATCAACATTTTCCTTATCGCGCTGCACGCGTGGAAACCGAAACCTGCTGCTCGATACGAATTTCATGTTTCTGATGTACGCGCCGGACGGCAATCCGCTCGCGTGGTTCCGCGACCGTTTCGGTTATCACTGGATCGGCTTCCCCGTGCTGCTCGTGGCGGTGTTCGCGCTGATGGACGTGCCGGTTCTGCTCAAGGGGCGACAGGAAAACAAGGCGATCCGTGCGGCGGAATAAAGATAAAGAAAAAGCGGTTCTTTCATGTGGAGGAACCGCTTTTTTTGCGCGTTTTCCTTGACGGGCGGTGGCCTTTCTGATAGGGTAAAGTCAAACTGGAGGACTGGAGCCCGATGCATGGTATGTCGGGCGTGAGGAGGGGAAAGCGTGGAAGAAAATCTGTTCCGTTCCATCCCGCGGGTGGACGAGCTGCTCGATCGGGGAGAGCTCAAGGCGTCGGCGCTGTCGCCGGCCTTGCTGCGCGAGAGCGTGCGCGAGGAGCTGGACGCGCTGCGAAGCGAAGTGCGCGGCGGACGTTCCTCGCTGCCGGAGACGGACGAGCTGTGCGCGCGCATTCTGGCGCGGGCGGAAGAAAAGCAGATGCCGTCGCTGCGTACAGTCATCAACGCAACGGGCGTGACGCTGCACACGAACCTCGGCCGCGCCTGCCTGAGCGAGCGCGCGGCGAACGCCGCGGCGGAGGCCGCGTACGCCTATTCCACGCTTGAATATGACGCGGCGCGGGGCTGCCGCGGTTCACGCCACAGCCATGTGGAGAGCCTTTTGTGCCGCCTGACGGGCGCGGAGGCGGCGATGGCTGTGAACAACAACGCCGCGGCGGTACTGCTTATTCTATCCGCACTCGCCTGCGGGGGCGAGGTCATCGTCTCGCGCGGCGAGCTTGTCGAGATCGGCGGCTCATTCCGCATTCCCGAGATCGTGACCCAGTGCGGCTGCACGCTGCACGAGGTCGGCGCGACGAACAAAACGCATCTGCGCGACTATGAGGCTGCTGTCAGCGAGCAGACGCGGGCGATCTTAAAGGTGCACACGAGCAATTACCGCATTGTCGGCTTTACCGAATCTGTGCCGCGGGAGGTGCTTGCCGCGCTCGCGCGGGAAAGAGGGCTGCCGCTCATCGAAGACCTCGGCAGCGGCGCGCTCGTGGAGTTGGAACAATACGGGATCCACGGCGAACCGACGGTGCAGAGAAGTCTGCGCGCGGGCGTGGATGTTGCATCGTTTTCCGGCGACAAGCTGCTCGGCGGGCCACAGGCGGGGCTGATCGTCGGCAGAAAAGAATACATTGAACGGCTCAAAAAGCACCCGCTCGCGCGGGCGCTGCGCCTTGATAAGATGACGCTTGCCGCGCTGCACGCGACGCTGCGGGCATATCTGGACACGGATACCGCCGCGCGCGAGATTCCGACGCTTGCCATGCTGTCGGCAGGAGAAGAGGCGCTGCGCGAAAAGGCGCTGCGCCTGCAACAGGCGCTTGCCGGCGCAGGGGTCGCCTCGCAGCTCGTGAAGACGGGGGACGCGGTCGGCGGCGGCAGCGCGCCGGCGCAGGAGCTTCCCGGTTGGGCGGTCGCGCTTGATCCGGGAAAGCATAGTGTAGATGAACTGGAAGAGCGGCTGCGCATGCGCGCAAAGCCCATCGTTGCGCGCATCCACCGCGGGCAGTATCTTCTGTGCGTGCGCACGATCGACGAAAAGAACTTTGCCGGGCTTGCCGCGGCGGCTGCGGAGGCGCTGCGATGAAGCACGTTATCATCGGCACGGCGGGGCATGTTGACCACGGCAAGACGGAGATTGTCAAGGCCCTCACGGGCGTGGATACCGACCGGTTGGCCGAAGAAAAGCGGCGCGGCATTACGATCGAACCGGGCTTTGCACGTCTTGATTTTTCAGATGGCGGAAGTGCGAGTATCGTCGATGTGCCGGGGCATGAGAGGTTCATCAAAAATATGCTTGCCGGTGCGGGCGGCGTCGACCTCGCGATGCTCATTGTGGCGGCGGATGAGGGCTTTATGCCGCAGACGGTCGAGCATCTTGACATTCTGGGGCTTCTCGGCGTGAAGAGCGGGCTTGTCGTCATCACAAAGACGGATCTTGCCGATGACGAATGGCTCAGAATGCTTGAAGAGGACATCAAAGCGCGTGTGCGGGGAACATTTTTGGAAGGAAAGCCCGTTTTGCGCACGTCCGTTCGCACGGGCGAGGGGATCGAGGCGCTGCGCGAGGCGCTGCATGAGCTGGCGCTGCAAACGGCGGAAAAAAGCGCGCGCGCACCGTTCCGACTGCCCATCGACCGCGTGTTTTCTGTCGATGGATTTGGTACGGTCGTGACCGGTACGCTTATCGACGGTTGTATTGCCGCCGGGGAGGAGGCGGCGCTCCTGCCGCGGGGGGAAGCATGCCGCGTGCGCAATTTACAGGTGCATGGGCGCGATGTGGAGGCAGCCTGTGCCGGGCAGCGCGTGGCGGTCAATCTGTCGGGCATCAGAAAAGAAAACGTCTGCCGCGGCGATGTGCTGTGTGCGCCGGATTCGCTGCGCCCGACGCGAATGCTCGACGTAAGATTGCAGAATTTGCGCGATTCCCGGCGAGTGATCGAGAGCGGGGCGCGCCTGCACCTCTACCACGGTGCGGCCGCGTGCCTTGTGCGGGCGGTGCTGCTGGATCGCGATGCGCTTCGTCCCGGCGAGAGCTGCTATGCGCAGCTGCGCCTGAGTGAGGATTTGGCGGCGCGGCAGGGCGACCGCTTTGTGGTGCGCTTTTATTCGCCGCTTGAGACGATCGGCGGCGGGGTGATCCTGGACGAGCATCCGTACCGCCATAAGCGCCATGATGAGGGTGTGCTCGCCGCGCTTGCTGTGCGTGAGAACGGGTCGGATGAGGAAAAAATTGTACAGGCCATCAGCGCATGCGGCGCAGACGGTATGGCGTTTGCCACGCTTTGCGCGTGTTTTGACGAAGAAGAGGAGAGCATGGCGAAAATGCTTGCCTCGCTCTGCGCGCGGGGGAAGATCGTTGCCCTCTCGCCGACAGATTACCTTGCTTCGTCGGTGCTGGACGGGCTGTGGACGGACTGCGAGGCGATGCTGCAAAAATACCACCGCGCGCATCCGCTGCTTGCGGGCATGCGCCTCGCCGAGGCGCGGCAGCGGCTCTTTCGCGGCGGGACGCGGCAGAACGCAGAGGCGATTTTTGCCTGCTTTGCGCGCGAGGGGAAGCTGAAGCGGACGACGGAGTATTGCGCGCTTGCGGATTTTTCCGTGCGGCTCACCAGACGTCAGCGCGCGATCCGAGAGGAAATGCTTCGCCTGTGCCGTGCGGCAGGGCCGACCGGACTGAAAACGGACGAACTCTGTGCCTCGTTTGACAGAAAAGACCGCACGGAGTGCGCGCAGGTGATTGAAAGTCTTTTGAGCGTGGGTGAGCTGGTGCTGCTCGCGCCGGATCGCTGCATTGAAAAAAGCGTTCTCTCAGCCGTCGATGCGCGCGTGAAGGCGTGGTTTGAAACGCGCGATACGCTGGCACTGGGGGAGTTTCGCGATGTGCTCGGCACCTCGCGCGATCACGCGCTGCTGCTGCTGGAATACTACGACCGGCGAGGGATCCTGCGCCGTGAGGGTGATGTCCGAAGAGCGGGCGCGCATTTTGGAGAGCTGTGAAAAAACGGGACGGCGCGCGCCGTCCCCGATATGGGAGTAGATGGGTGCTGGTGTGCCCCCCGGTCTTCAAAACCGGTGATAGGGGTGAAGAGCCTCTAAGGTGAGTTCGATCCTCACATGCTCCCGCCAGTGCCCCGCAGCCAGCTGACTGCGGGGCTTTGTGAAAAAAGTGGATTCTCCTCTTGACAGAACGGAAGGAAGCTCATATAATACTACTGTTCTGCGGCGCAAAACCGTAAAATTTCATATCCGGGTGTAGCGCAGTTGGTAGCGCGCATGGTTCGGGACCATGAGGCCGTGAGTTCAAATCTCGCCACTCGGACCAACGGAGTATCCTTCGGGGTACTCCGTTTTTTTATTTTCCAAATTGTTCTGTGATAGTTGTACGGAAACGTGCAACTTCCGTTATCCCCTTCTCCTACTAGTAGAAGGACTTGTTCCTTACTACATACAGGAGGTTTCGTATGACTGAAGAAAACTACAATTATCGCACCAGTCAATCCTTGCTCCGTAATCAGTTTCCGGGTAAAGGGAAACTGCAAATTCCAATCATTCCAAAATTCGCAGAAAGGTCGGGTGATTTTGACGATCTCTTATTGATTGGATTTGACAAGACCCATCTGGAAGATCAAAATCATCTTGACCGTATGGTTCATTTCTTCCTGTATGATTATCGCTTCGAACGGGTGTGGAAGAACCCCGACAACGACATCGAGAAGTTGTCCCGCTACCGGGCAGTACTGTCACCCGATTTCAGCATGTATCTGGAAATGGCTCCCGTGATGCAGCTTTACAATGTATTTCGCAACCGCTGGTGCGGCGCATACTGGGCATCGAAAGGAATCCGTGTTGTTCCCACAGTTAACTGGGGCGATGAATCCACATTTGACTTTTGCTTCGAAGGTATTGAAAAAGGAAGCGTTGTTGCAGTCTCCACTTATATGGCATCTGAGCATGATAACCGCTGCGACCAGAAAGAATGGTTCATGGCCGGTTACAACGAGATGCTGAGGCGCATCGAGCCGGAGAAAATCGTTTGTTATAACACACCGTTTCCTGAAATGCGGGGAGACATCGTGTATGTGGATTACGAGCGCAGCTCGTGGAAATATATGAGCTATGAGAGAAATTATAGGGCAGAAGACCTCGACGCTTTCAAAATCGGCGAGACATATCGCCCCGAACGTGATACAATAGAGCCGTACCTGATCGGCGGCGCTTATAAGGGCGGCGGCAGCGCCTATGGTGGAAAGTGGCGGCCAAATCCCAATAAACCGCAAGATCAGCGATTTTTAGGTAAACCGGGAGAAATAAAGACAACATGTAAGAACGGGTACCGTGTTGACACCAAGATCGGTGAGGATGGACGTGCAGTAACCGAACGGCACTATACAGATCATAAGCAACCATGGGCACATACCAATCCGCACGATCATCCAATTCATTGGAATAATCCTGCCGGATATCCAGACCCACAGCCTGCAATCAATTATCCGAATGGAGCACCAGAATTTAAGCAATGGCGGGGGGCGTGCAATATGATAAAATACACAGTTTCTCCAGATAACCCTTCAGAGCAGAATCGTTTTGTCAGCATCAGCGACTTCAAAACATGCATGAAATGGCATGGAGAGGTCGAATTCATGTGGAACGAAAATCTATATAGCATTACGCCTCGCAGCAACGGAAGAATCAGTATTTCCATGGCATACTGCGAAGATACTGAAAAACTCTGTGATACCTCCGACGAAGTTCTTGAATATATGGTTGGCTCTGACCGCCTGCGTGATGTGATCACACAGGTCACTGTGCTTGACCGTTCAATTTAGAATAAATACCTCTTGCCGATTGCCAGCAAACCATTGATATATCTGTGTTTGTTGAGATCCTATAATTACACTTCGACCAACGAAAAGTATTGAAATCGTATGATTTCAAGACTTTTTTGCAACTTTTGACAGCGAAATGCGTAGTGCGTATCGATGGCAACAGCAACGATGATGATTTTGACACATTAAACCAATATAGCAAAACATGAAAAATCCCGAAAGATCATCTTTCGGGATTTTTTGTCAGCAGATGAGTTCGCGGATCTCGTTCTGAATGAGCCAGCCTTGCCGCGGCGACAGACCAACTCTCTTATCGGTTCACGAGCAGCTTTTTCATGCCGCGTTCCAGACCGTCGACCGTCAGCGGGTACATGTCCACGACTTTGGCAATGTGGCCGTAGCTTTCGCCCCAGTAGCCGCCCCAGCGGGGCGGCTCTTCCGGATTGAGCCAGATGAGGTGATCGTAGTGTTCGCGGAAGCGCTTGATCTGGTCAAGCCCCGACCACTTTACCTCGCCGGTACGGAAGTCGTAGCGCTTTTCCATCAGTTCGTACATATCCATCAGCGCATCGCCGACCAGAATGACCTTGTAATCGTTGCCGAAGTTTTGCAGGATCCAATCCGTCGCCACCGCGTGCTCGCGGTACATGCGCGGGTTGGTATAAACATTTGAATAGATGCAGTTATGAAAATAGTAAACGTGCAGCTCTTTGAAGTGGTTTGACTGCCGCGCTGCCTGAAAGAGCATGGAGCAGAGGTTCGAATAATAGTCCATTGAGCCGCCGGAATCCATCAGCATCAGTACCTTGACGGTGTTCTTGCGCGGGCGCTTGTAGCAGACGGAGAGCGTGCCGGCGTTGTCGCAGGTCTCACGAATGGTTTCGTCCACGTCGAATTCCGTTCGGGCCTCCTGTGTCTGCGCGGAATACTGCCGCAGCAGGCGAAAGGCCATCTGAAACTGGCGAATATCGAGCACATTGTCCTTGCGAAAGTCGCGGAACTTGCGCTCGCCCGCCACCTGAAAGGCACGGCGGTACATGCTCTGCCCGCCCACACGGATGCCCTGCGGGCTGTGGCCGCTGTTGCCGAAGTTTGAGTAGCCGTTCGTGCCGATCCAGTACGAGCCGCCGTTGTGCTCCTCGGTCTGCTCTTTGAGGCGCTCTTCGAACATTTTGAGAATTTCCTCAATGCTCTTTTCCTCATAGCCCTGCGTGCGCAGGAACTTGCGGAATTCCTCCATCACGGCGGCGGGGTTGTTGAGCCAGTTCATCAGTTCTTCCGGCAGCTCGTCCTCATAGGGGATACCGTCGAAGTATTCCAGAAAGATCTGGTCGAATTTGTCGTAATCCGCCTCGGATTTGACGAGCACCGCGCGGCAGAGCTCGTAAAAGCCCGTGAGCGAATCGTGCTGCAGGTTCATCATCAGCCCCTCGATGAGCGTCATCCACTCATTTAAGCTGACGGAAAACCCGTGTGCGCGCAGAAGATAGAAAAATCCAGTAAACATGATGCTGTTATCTTCTCAGGCGGCGCTGCACGGTGGAGATATCCTTGTCCTTTTTGAGGAGCACCCCGATGAACGGGATCTCCCTTGCGATTTTCGAAACATCTACACCGGAGAGCTGAAGCGCGCGGATCCAGTCGACAAGCTCCGAGGTCGAGGGCTTTTTCTCCACCGCGTCGATGGAGCGGATCGCGTAGAATGCCTGCATCACCTGCGTGAGAAGCGTCTCATCGACGTGGTCAAAGTGGACGCGGATGATCTTTTCCATCTGCTGCTGATCGGGAAATTCGATATAGTGGAAGATACAGCGGCGCAGGAAGGCATCGGGCAGTTCCTTTTCCGCGTTTGAGGTGATGATGACGATGGGGCGGTGCTTGGCCTTAACGGTCTCCTTTGTCTCGGGAATGTAGAACTCCATCTTGTCAAGCTCCCAGAGCAGGTCATTCGGGAATTCAAGGTCGGCCTTGTCCACCTCGTCGATCAGCAGCACGACCTGCTCGTCGGCGGAGAACGCCTCGCCGAGTTTGCCGAGCTTGATGTATTTGGCAATATCGTCCACACCGGACGCGCCGAACTGGCTGTCATACAGGCGCTGCACCACGTCGTAGACGTACAGACCGTCCTGCGCCTTGGTCGTAGACTTGACGCTCCAGATGATGAGTTTTTTACCCAGCGCCTCGGCCACGGCCTCGGCGAGCATCGTTTTGCCGGTGCCCGGCTCACCTTTGATGAGCAGCGGCTTTTTGAGCGCCATGGCGATGTTTACCGCGTTCATCAGCTCCGGGCTTGCAACGTAATTCTGGCTGCCTTTAAAAGTGTTTTCCATTGTGTAGCTCCTTGCAAGATAATCAAAATCAGTATTATTGTACTCGCGTCATATCGCCCTGTCAAACCTGTTGTTTTGAACGGTTCAAAAGTACAGTTTACAAGGGACTACACAGGGTAACGGTCTGACGGGAGGTGTGCCGCCCGTCAGATTTTCCATATGATGTTCAAGCTGTCGCTTGTAGCGGCTATGGTGGTAATCATCAAGTCCACCACCCGCCGCTTGTCGTCAAAGGATACATTCTCCCAAGTGTCGAGGTAGCCGGAAATCTGGCTGACCTGTTCCGGGCTAATGGCTTCCACCGTCAGCTCCGCTATCCTCGCCAGAAGTTCCTGCTTGCGCCCGTCCAGTTCCGCTATCTTCACATTCACATAGGAGAGCAGGACATTGTTTGCACCCGTCAGACTGTCCACCAGCTTTTCAATCTCGCTGTCCACATGGGCAAGCTCCACTTGCAGTGCTGCAATTTTCGGGTTTGCCTTTGCCGCTTTTTTTCTGCCCGTCAGCGTTTTGTAGCTTGCCAGCTTCTTCACCATCTGCTGATAAACAACCGCTTCCAGCTCCGAAGTGATGATTTTCCCGCACCCGGCACAGCTTTTATTGTCCAGCCGCTTTGTGCAGCGGAGATATTGCTTTCCCACAGGATTGTTAATGCTCATAAGGGCATACCCGCAGTTTCCGCACTTGATTTTTCCCGCCAGCCATGTATGGGTGGCTTTCCGGGCAGACTGGATTTTCATGTTGTTCATCAGCTTCTTGCGGCAGGTCAGCCAGATGTCGGAGGGGACAATGCCCTCATGGGGAGCCAGCACCAGCATTTGGTCTTTCAAGTCGTTCTTTTTGCTGGGCTTCACATCCCGCCCTTGATACAGATAGCAGCCATTCATGCCGGTAAAATCGGCAGCGTCATTGACAATGATTGTCCCTTGACTTTTGAAAAATTCGTACACATCAAGGTCTGCCTGCACATAGACAGGATTGCGTAACATCTGCGCCAGCGTGGGGCGTATCAGCTCTTTGCCGTTGAATAAAATCCCCTGTTCGGCAAAGTACCGGGTAATGTCCCCGTAGGAGGTAGTGGGCTGGGCGTACATCTCAAACATCAGCCGGATATTTGCCGCTTCGTCCGGGTTTACCACCAGCTTTTTTGTGTTGATACCGTCCATCTTAATCGGCTCTGTATGAAAGCCGTAAGGGGCTTTCCCACCCATCTTGAAGCCTCGCTGGCTGCGGGAATAGTAAGCGTCCGTTACCCGCTTCTGTATGGTTTCCCTCTCAAGCTGGGCGAACACGATACAGATATTCAGCATCGCCCGCCCCATCGGGGTGGAGGTATCAAACTTTTCCGTAGAGGACACAAACTCCACATTGTACTGTTGGAACAGCTCCATCATGTTGGCAAAGTCCAGAATAGAACGGCTGATACGGTCGAGTTTGTAAACCACGACCTTTGCAATCAAGCCCCGCTTGATGTCCCGTACCAGTTCTTGAAACTTCGGACGGTCTGTGTTCTTGCCGCTGTACCCCTTGTCTGTGTATTCCTTGCAGTTACCGCCTTTCAACTCATATTTGCAAAATTCAATCTGGCTTTCAATGGAAATGCTGTCCTTTTTGTCTACCGATTGTCTTGCATAGATTGCGTCTATTCGATTGTTCATATTGTCGCTCCTTTTCTTAAAAAAGAAACGGAGCTGCTGACAGTTTTATTATACCGCCAGCAGCCCCGCAAATCAACGATGGCTTTGGAAAACCTTATGCCCCGGCTTCCTCACTCTGCCGTTTGTCGGCATACTTGCGGAACACCTCATAAAGCTGCTGTTCCAGCTCCCGGCGTTTTGCCGCTTCCTGCTCCGGCGTGAACACCGGAGAGAGATTTTCCAGCGTGATTTCCTTTCCCTGAAAAGTCACGACTTCGGTTTCTTTCTTGTATCTGATATGCTCCATAGTACCTCCGTATTTAATTTTCAAAGTGCAGTGCCGCCATGCTGCGGCGTGAAATGTTTTCTGCCATCAATCACCGTTCCCTTGTGTGCCGCTGTTGCCGTTTCAGTTCTGCCAGCACCTCCGGCGGGATACGGTCTACCAGCCGCTGAATGCCTTTCAGCTCGCTTTCCAGCTTTGCCCGTTCCATCGTATCTTTCATCTTGCCCTTTTCGCTGGCTTTGGCTCTGGCTTCCAACTGTTCATTTTCTGCCAAAAGGTCGTTTATCGTGACCTTGTATTTTTTGAGCTGCCCGGAGAAGTTCTCCATCTGAGGAAACCACTTTTTCAGCAGGGAGAGGGCTTCCTCTTTCTTCTTTCCGGCATTGAACGGGGTAATACCGTCCAGCGTGGCTTCAATAGCTCTTGCCTGTTTGGAGAGATTGACCGCCTGCTTGAACAGACGGGTGGGGATATGCTTCCTGCCTGTCTTGCTGGCGCTTTCCCCAC